>Ga0209761_1001738_pt1 | contig 14110 bp, 11 predicted proteins | sample GraSoi013_1_40cm_4_FD_185818 | JGI IMG/M metagenome (GOLD analysis project Ga0209761, IMG submission 185818) | Grasslands soil microbial communities from the Angelo Coastal Reserve, California, USA - Sample 09_25_2013_1_40cm (SPAdes) (version 2) | ecosystem: Environmental > Terrestrial > Soil >... | reverse complement strand
ATCGAGGACACGCTTACCCCCGAACCCGCCGAACACGCGCCGGAAGTATTCGACCCGCAACGCGTTCAGCTCGTGCAGCCCCGCGAAGGGGCCGGCGTCGCTCCACCACACGCCCGGGACCCGCTCCACCAAGCGCTCGTACTTCTCGGGCTCCGAGAGCCCGCCGAGGCGGGGCAGCTGGTCGGACATGACAGAGAAATCTAGGGCGTTGTGGAGGTTGGGGGAGGATGGTGGAGGATGGTCTCCCCCAACCGCCTTCAGGCCGTCGCCTCGACGTTCGGGAACGGCGGTACGTCGAGGAACCACAGGCCCGCCAGGCGGGAGTTCTTGTCCACCTCGACGAGCAGCAGATCGGCCACGCGCACGACGCTGGCGACCCGCTGGCGCCCCACGCGGATGTGGAGCACCGACTCGGTTTGGTTCTTCTCCACGGTGAGTGCGGTGTCCACCTCGACCGCCGCCACCCGCGGCTGCGACTTGCGGCCCGGGAAGACGACGCGTCCGTCCTTGGTGGGCTCCGGGATCGGGAGGTTGTCGCGGGTCCGGATGTCGTCCGGCCACGTGACGACGTCCACGCCGTGGATGCAGCCGCCGGCGACGTCGATCACGACGAACGAGCCGTCACCGCCCTCCAGGTCCACCGTCCCGTTGAGCCCCGTCGCCTTCCCCGTACCCTTACAGGCGACGGAGAGGATGTCGGTCTCGGGGTCCCAGCGATAGCTGACCTTGGGCAGCTTGCCCGTGAGTGGCTCGATCCGTGCTTCGAATTGCATCGGGAACCCGCCTTCCAGCTTCCGCGGAGGGCGGGTAATATAGGCCGCACTCTCGGGAGGAGCTAGGACGATGCAGCGGCGGGCGTTTCTCACGGTGGTCGGGGCGATCGCGGGGCAGTACCAAGCGCGGCACGCGAAACGCGGAACGCGGAACGGGATGCTCGGACATCTGTTCCGCGTTCCGACTTCCGACTTCCGCGTTGTCCCGGGCCAGGAGCCTTCCCTCTCCCCGGAAGTATTCGCCCGCCGCCTCGAGCGGGCCCGGGGCGAGCTCAAGGCCCGCGGGCTTCACCTCCTCATCGCGACGCCCAGCACCACCTACGAGTACCTCACCGGCTACAACCCGGGGCGGAGCGAGCGGCTGATCGCCCTGCTGCTGCCGGTCGCGGGGGCGCCGGCGATTGTCTGCCCCTCGTTCGAGGTCGAGCGTATCAAGCGCCACAGCGTCATCACCGAGCTCCACGGCTGGGAGGAGCAGGAGGATCCCCATGCCCTGGTGCGCGAGACTGTCCGCCGGCTCAGACCGGGATCGGCGAGGGGCACCATCGCGCTCGAGTCGTCCACGGCGTACCAGACGTTCCTGCGGCTCGGGCGTGCGTTTCCGGGGTGGACGTTCGTGGACGCCGCGCCGGTGACGGAGCGACTGCGCGTCATCAAGTCGCCCGAAGAAGTGGCGCTCCTGCGCCGCGCGATCGCGATCACGCAGGACGCCATGGCCGCGACCTTCGCCCAGCTCGCGGTCGGTGCCACGGAGCTCCAAGTCGCGCAAGCCTTGTCGCGGGAAATGGAGCAGCGCGGCGCGCCGGGAGGCGGCCTGGTGCAGTTCGGCCCGTCCAGCGCGCTGCCGCACGGCGGCCCCGCCGGCCCGAAGCTCGAGCGCGAGACCGTGGTGCTCATCGATTGCGGCTGCCGCGTGGGCGGCTACACCTCCGACATCACACGTACCATCTGGTTCGGCGATCGCCCATCGGACGAGTTCCGCACGGTATTCAACGTGGTGCACGACGCCCAGACCGCGGCGATGGAGCTGGGGCGCCCGGGCACGCCGTGCGAGGAGATGGACCGCGCCGCGCGCAAGGTGATCGCCGCCGCGGGTTACGGCCCGTTCTTCACGCACCGCCTCGGCCACGGGCTCGGCATGGATGGCCACGAGCCCGAGTACCTCGTCGAAGGCAACAAGACGCGTCTCGAGCCCGGCATGGTGTTCACGATCGAGCCCGGGGTTTATCAGCCTGAGAAGTTCGGGGTTCGGATCGAAGATGACTGCGTGATGACGGAGAGGGGTGTGGAGGTCCTGAGCCAGCGGGCTGCGAAACTCTAGTCTGCGAGCTTCTTCGCGAATCCGATGATCCGATCGAGCGCCTTCTGGATGTTGTCCAACGACGCCGCGTACGATAACCGCACGTAGCGATCGTCCCCGAACGCCGCGCCCGGCACGAGCGCCACGCCCGTGGTGGTCACGAGCCGGGTGCAGAACTCCGTCCCGCTGATCCCGCCGAAGGAGTCCACCCGAAAGAAGAAGTAGAACGCGCCGAGCGGCTCCACAAACTCGACGCCGGGGAGCTCCTGTCGGAAGCGCGCCACCACTACGTCGCGCCGCTTGCGGAACTCGGCCACCATCCGGGCCACGTCCCGTTCCACCTGGTCGTCTCCCAGCGCCACGGCGGCGGCGAACTGGGCGGGATGATTCGCCCCCGTGGTGGTGTGCGACTGCAGTGCCGCCATCGCCTTCGCCACCGGGCCGGGCGCGAGTGCGAGACCGATCCGCCATCCGGTCATCGCGTACGCCTTGCTCACCCCGTAGATCACCACGACGCGCTCGAGCAAGTCGTCCGGCAGATCGAGGAACGAGGGTGCCGGGCCCGTCCCGTAGTGGATGCGGCGGTAGATCTCATCCGCGACGATCCACACCTTGCGGTCGCGCGCCCAGTGCGCGATCGCCTTGATCTCGGCCTGCGTGTACACCGCCCCCGTGGGATTGCACGGTGAGCAGAGGATGAGACCCCGCGCTCCGGGGACCACGCGATCGAGATCCCGCACGCTCACTTTGAGGCTCCACTCGGGCTCCCCGGGAACGAGCACCGGCCGGGCGCGGGACAGGTACACGATCTGCGGATACGACACCCACGCCGGCGCGGGAATCGCCACCACATCACCCGGGCCGAACAGGGTGAAGCACACGTTGAACAGCGACTGCTTCGAGCCGTTCGACACCACGATGTTGTCGGCGTTCACGGGACGGCCGCCGGAGAGCAGCGACAGGTGCTTCGCCGCGGCGGCGCGCAGCTCGAGGATCCCTTCGTTCGCCGGGTAGTGGGTCTTGCCTTCGCGAATGGCACGAACGCCGGCGTCTGACGGGAGCGCCGGCGTCGGGAAATCGGGCTCCCCCGCCCCCAGGTCGATCACATCCTCGCCGGCCGCCTTGCGCCGCTTCGCCTCCTGCGAGATGGCGATCGTCGCAGAGGTCTCGAGATGGTGCAGGTTGGGTGAGAGGCCGGACCCCGGAGTCATGGGCGAGAGGATAGCCCGAACAGGTAAGGGGACGCAACCCGACGCGCCACCGTCGTTGCCTTTCGCTTCACCACGCGCTACCATCCCTCCCGACGCATCGCCCTTTGACAACCGAGGATCGTGTGACGGACGCAGACGCGAAGGCCGCGCTGGAGCGCGGCCGGCCGGTGGTGTTGGTACGGCCGCCGGCGGTGGAGCAGGCGCGGGATCTCTGGGAGCTGCTTGGTCCCACGACCCCGGGGCGGCGCCCCGGGGCGAGCCCAGCCGTGCTCATCGTCTGTGCGGACGACGCGGGCGCGGTGGACTGGGTCGCCGCGGCACCGAGCGACCGCCCCATCCACGCCGTCACCGGCCTCGCGCGCACCAGCCGTGTTCTCAAGGAGCGTCCCGTCGACATCCTCGCGGGGGCGGTCAAGGATCTGGCCGCCCTGCTGGAGCGCGCCGCGCTCAAGCTCGACGCTGTCACAAGCGTTGTCCTGGCGTGGCCCGAAGCCCTGGTGGAGAGCGACGGCGCCGCAGCGCTCGATACCGTCCTTGGCGAAGCCCGCGACGCTCACCGCATCGTGTTGAGCTGGAATCCCGCGTTGCTCGGCGACTTTCTCGAGCGACACGCCCGGCGCGCGCTCATCGTCGGAATGCCGCCGGTGGACGAGACCGGTCGTCCGCTCCCGCCCGTCTGCCGTGCCCGTTTCGCCGTCGTCCCGTCGTTCCGTCGTTCCATCGCGGTGCGGGATGCCCTCGACGCGCTGACCGCGACGATGCCGTTCGTCTGGAACGGCGGCTCCGTCGCACCACCAGAGCCCGCCCCGGATGCCGTGCTCTGCACCGCGCTCCCGAGCCGCGACGAGGCAGCAGCGCTCGCCCGACTGGGGGGTGGCGAGCCCGTCGTCTTCATCACCGCGGTCCAGCTGCCCTATCTCCGCTCGGTCGCGACCCTCACGCCCCTCGCGCTCGCCTCCGGCGCCGACCGCGCGCGCGATCGCGCCGAAGCGCTGCGCGAGCGGGTGACGGGGCTCCTCACGGCCGGCAACGTCGACGCGGAGCTCGCGCTGTTGGATCCGTTGTTCGAGCGGTTCGATCCGGCGGAGGTCGCGGGGGCGTTGCTCGCTTTGCTCGGGGACGAGGGAAGCGGGAAGGGGGAGGGGGCCGCCCCGCCCCCCTCCACCGGCACCGAGCGAGTGAAAGTCTTCGTCAACGTGGGAAAGAAGGACCGCGCGTCGGCGAAAGATCTCGTCGGCGCGCTGATTCGGGAGGCGGGCGTCGCTAAGGGCGACATCGGCCGCATCGAGGTGCGCGAGACGTTCAGTCTCGTAGAAGTGGCGACTGGGGCCGCCGACAAAGCGGTGCGGGGCCTCGGAGGGGCCACGATCCGCGGGCGTCGGGTGCTTGCCCGGCTCGACCGGGAGCGGTAACGCGCCACCGACGCGAGGGCCGAGCGTGTTCAAAACGCCGACGGGCCGCCCAGCGGGGCGGCCCGTGAACAGCAGACCCGACGCTCACGCGTCGGGCTATTTCTTGTTTACCACCTGCTTGAGCTGCTTGCCGGCGCGGAACGCGGGCGCGATCGACGCCTTGATCTGAATCACGCCGCCCGTCTTGGGATTGCGGCCCATGCGCGCCGCGCGCTTACGGGCCTCGAAGTTCCCGAAGCCGGTGATCTGGACCTTCGCGCCCTTCTTGAGCTCGGCGGCGATGATCCCCTTGTCGTCAAACAGGGCCTCGATCGCCCGGCCGGCGTCGGCCTTGGACATCTTGGTTCGCATGGCCAGTGCCGCGGTCAGCTCGGCTTTGTTCACGGCGTCTCCTTGTGAGGGTCTAGGGCAGTGAAAACCCTTGGAATTCCGCCCGTTTGGCGGGGTAGCACGAGAAAACCCGCATAAAACCGCCACAATATGGGGTACCCCCCCGAAAATCCGCAAGATAGCGGCATTTCCTTGACCCACCTACCCCGAGGAACTACCCTTTCACCCCCATGTTCCACGGCACCCGCCCTGGCTGGATCGAAGTCATCGCCGGCGTGATGTTCTCCGGGAAGAGCGAGGAGCTGGTCCGCCGGGTGCGGCGGGCCGTGATCGCGCGCAAGCACGTTCAGGTCTTCAAGTCGCATCTCGATGCCCGCTACGCCGGGCTCTACACGGTGAGCACGCACGACGGCGGCACGGTGGAAGCCGAGCCCGTGGATTCCTCGGAGGGGGTCCTCCGCGCCGTGCGGCCCGAGACCGAAGTGGTCGCGGTCGACGAAGTGCAGTTCCTGGACGACGGTATCGTGGCGGCCGCAAACGGGCTCGCCGACCGGGGGGTACGGATCGTGCTGGCCGGGATTGACATGGATTTCCGCGGCCTGCCGTTCGGCCCGATGCCCACGCTCCTCGCCGTCGCTGAGATCGTCGACAAGCTCCAGGCGATCTGCGTAGTGTGCGGCGGGCCGGCGAGCCGCAACCAGCGTCTCGTGAACGGACGGCCGGCCCCCTGGGAAAGCCCGACCATCATGGTAGGCGGCCGAGAGTCGTACGAGGCGAGGTGCCGGCATTGCCACAAGATCCCGAGAGCCGATGAAGACCAGACGGCGCTACTCTAGGGACTCGGGACTCGGGGTAAGGGCCTCGGAATTCCAGGCGGCCCCCGAGCCCCCAGCCCCGAGTCCCTAACCCCGATGCTCAACGTCGCCCTGACCGGCAACATCGCCGCGGGAAAATCGACCGTCGTCGATCTCTTCCAGCGCTGGGGTGCGACGATCATCGACGCGGACGTCCTCGCCCGCGAGGCCCAGGCGCCCGGCGGCGATGTGCTGGCCGCGATTGCGGGCCGTTTCGGCGCGGACGTCCTGGCTCCCGACGGGACCCTCGACCGCGCCGCGCTGCGCGGCAAGGTGATGGGCGATCAGGCGGCGCTCGACGCGCTCAACCAGATCGTCCACCCCGCCGTGCGCCGCCGCCGCGATGAGCTGCTGCGCGAAGCCCGGGAGGGCGGCGACCTGCTCGTCGTCAACGACATCCCCCTGCTCTTCGAGGCGCTCGACCCTACCCAGTTCGATGCCGTGGTCCTGGTGGACGCGAGCACGCCGCTCCGGCGCACGCGGCTGCGCGCCATGCGCGGACTCTCGAACGACGAGGCCGACCGGATGATCGCGGCGCAGATGCCCGCCGAGCGCAAGCGCGCCAAGAGCGACTTCGTGATCGAGAACGAGGGCTCGCTCAAGGAGCTCGAGCGACAGGCCCGCGCGGCGTTCGACGAGCTGCGCCACCGCGCCACGGTCGCGGCGTTGGGGGGGCGACCGGCGCGCGTGCTGCTGCTCGCCGCTGCGCAAGCGCGCGAGCAGCCGACACTCAACCCGATCGCGGCCCGGTACGCGGACGCGGGGCTGGCGGTCCGCCGGGTGACGGGCGACGCGGCCGCGATCGCGAAGGCATTGGGCCAACCCGCGCCACCCGACGCGATCGTGGCGACCGCGACGGCCGCGGCGGCCGCGGAAGAGGCATGGGCGCGCGCGGGCCGTCCGGGCGTGCTCACGTCCCTCTCCGACGACCCCGATCCCGTCGCGGTGCGGCTCGACCTTCGGCCCTGGGGCGCCGGGCGGTTGCTCCTGGTCGAGCCCGGTGCGGCGGGCCTGGCGCCGCGGTCCGATCTGTTTCCGTCTGCCAACCCGTTGCCTTGACAGGGGTTCGGTGCTCCGGTAACCTTCGCCGCGACCTCACACGCCCGCGAGCGAGCGACCCCGCATGGCGAACATTCCGGCCGATCTGCGCTACACCAGAGAGCATGAATACGTCAAACAGACTGGCGCCGACGCTATCGTGCAGATCGGGATCACCGACTATGCGCAGGGCGAGCTCGGCGACGTGGTGTACGTGGACCTGCCCAAGGTCGGTGCCGTCTTTGGGCCCGGCGAGGTGTTCGGCACGATCGAGGCGGTGAAGGCCGTCTCGGAGTTGTACGCGCCCCTCGCGGGGACAGTAACCGAGGTGAACAAGGCGCTCGAGGGCGACCCGGCGCTCGTGAATCGCGACCCGTATGGCGCGGGCTGGATGATCAAGCTCCGGGCCAAGAATGCCGCGGAGGTCGACCAGCTGCTGAGCAATGAGGCGTACAAGAAGCACATCGGGCAATAGCGTCGTCAGTTATGCTCACGCTTACGTTCCACGGCCACGCCTGCTTCACGCTCGAAGCCGACGGCCGCCGAGTGATCATCGACCCGTTTCTCACGGGCAATCCCGCGACCGACATCCCGCTCGCGCGGCTCCCGAAGATCGACGCCGTGCTGCTGTCGCACGGTCACGGAGACCACTTGGGAGACGCGATCCCGATCGCCCGGCGGGACGGCGCGACGATCATCGCCACGGCGGAGCTGGCCCGGTTTTGCGGAGAACGCGGGGCCACGGTGCATGCCATGCACATCGGGGGTGCGCGGCAGTTCCCCTTCGCCCGGATCAAGCTCGTTCCCGCGTTCCACGGGGGTGCCGTGGAGGGGGATACGACGGGCCAGTTCACGACCAACCCCTGCGGGGTGGTCGTAACGATGGGTGGGCACACCGTGTATCACTGTGGTGACACGGGCCTCACCATGGAAATGCAGCTGCTCGCCGGCCGGGTGGACGCGATGCTCGTGCCGATCGGCGACAACTACACGATGGGCGTCGAAGACGCGGTGCGTGCCGTGGAGTTCGTGCAGCCCCGCACCGTGATTCCGATGCACTACAACACGTGGGATGTGATCAAGGCCGACCCGGAACAGTTCACGCGTCAAGTCGGCGGCCGCGCCCGCGTCGTGGTGCTTGCGCCGGGCGACGCTCACACCCTTTCCTGACGAGGCCAGGCGACTGCGTTTATGGTGACGGTACGCGCTTCTCTCGCTCCTGCCGACCGGTTCGTGAACCGCCACATCGGACCGAGTCCCGACGAGACACGGGGCATGCTGGCCACGCTGGGATACGCATCGCTCGACGCGTTCATCGACGCCGTCGTGCCGGAGGACATCCGACTGCGGCGCGCGCTGGCGCTGCCGCCGGGGCGAACCGAGCGCGAGGTGCTGCAGGCGCTGCGCGGGCTCGCCGCCCAGAACCAGCTGTATCGCTCCTACATCGGGATGGGTTATTACCACTCGTTCACGCCGCAGGTCATCCAACGCAACATCGTCGAGAACCCGGGCTGGTACACGGCCTACACGCCGTACCAGCCGGAGATCGCGCAGGGCCGGCTCGAGGCGCTGCTCAACTTCCAGACGATGGTCGCCGACCTGACCGCCCTGCCGATCGCCAACGCCTCCCTCCTCGATGAAGCCACCGCCGCCGCCGAAGCGATGAACCTGACCGAAGCCGTCGCGACGGTGCCCGCCGGTACCACCCCGATGTTCATGATCGCCGAGGGATGCCACCCGCAGACGATCGCGGTCGTGCGGACCCGGGCGGAGGCGCGCGGCGTGCAGACCGTCGTCGCGGATCCCGCGAGCTTCGAGTTCCGGCCCGGCGTGATCGGCGCCCTGCTGCAGTATCCCACGACCGACGGGAAGATCGAGGACTATCGCGCGTTCTGCGACAAGGCGCACGCCGCGGGGGCGCTCGTGACGGTTGCGACCGACTTGCTCGCCCTCACCCTGCTGACGCCCCCGGGGGAGTGGGGCGCGGACATCGCCGTCGGGAACTCACAACGCTTCGGCGTGCCGATGGGCTACGGCGGCCCGCACGCCGCGTTCTTCGCGACGCGCGAGGCTCACCGGCGCCACGTGCCCGGGCGCATCATCGGGGTATCTCGGGATGCCGCCGGCCGCCCCGCGCTCCGCATGGCGCTGCAGACGCGCGAGCAGCACATCCGACGCGAGAAGGCCACCAGCAACATCTGCACCGCGCAGGTGCTGCTCGCCGTGATGGCGAGCATGTATGCCCTGTATCACGGACCCGAAGGGCTGCGCCGCATCGCCGAGCGGGTGCATACGCTCGCCGTCCTGCTCGTACAGGCCGTGACCCGGCTCGGCTATCGGGTCGTGCACTCGTCGTTCTTCGACACGCTCTGCGTAGAGGTGGAGTCGTGGGTGCTGCCGCGCCTGCTCGACGCGGCGCGGGCGCGCCGCATCAACCTGCGGGTCATCTCCCCCACACGGATCGGCATCTCGCTCGACGAGGCCACGACCCTCGGCGACCTCGCCGACCTCGTCACGGCGTTCTCGCTCAACGAGGTGCTGCCCTTCATGGTCGAAGACCTCGGCGCGAAAGCCGACCCCTCGATCCCCGAGTCGCTGCACCGCACGTCGTCCTACCTGACGCATCCGGTGTTCCACCGCTACCGCTCCGAGACCGAGATGCTCCGCTACATCAAACGGCTCGAAGCGCGCGACCTGTCGCTCACGTCGGCGATGATCCCCCTCGGCTCGTGCACCATGAAGCTCAACGCCACCACCGAGATGGTTCCGCTGTCGTGGCGCGAGTTCAACCGGCTGCACCCGTTCGCGCCGCGGGAGCAGGCCACCGGCTACCGCACGCTGTTCCGCCAGCTCGAAGACATGCTGGCCGAGATCACCGGCTTCCCGAAGATCTCGTTGCAGCCGAACTCGGGGGCGCAGGGCGAGTTCACGGGACTGCTCGTGATCCGGGCCTATCACCGCTCCCGCGGTGAAGGGCACCGCACCACCTGCTTGATCCCGACGTCGGCGCATGGCACGAACCCCGCGAGCGCCGTGATGGCCGGTCTGCGCGTCGTGCCCGTGCAGTCGGACGCCCGCGGCAACATCGACCTGGCGGACCTGCGCGCCAAGGCGGCCGAGCACAAGGACACGCTCGCGGCGCTCATGATCACGTACCCGTCGACCCACGGCGTCTTCGAGGCATCCATCCGGCAGGTGTGCGAGATCATCCACGCGCACGGCGGGCAAGTGTACATGGACGGCGCGAACATGAACGCGCAGGTGGGCCTGGTCCGCCCCGCCGACGTGGGCGCCGACGTGTGCCACTTGAACCTGCACAAGACCTTTTGCATTCCCCATGGCGGTGGAGGACCCGGGATGGGCCCGATCTGCGTGGCGGCGCACCTCGGACCGTTCCTGCCGGACCACCCGGTGGTGCCGCTGCGCCAGCAGCAGCCCTGCGGGACGGTGGCGGCGGCGCCGTGGGGCAGCGCGTGGATCCTGCCGATCTCCTGGGCCTACATCGCGCTGATGGGGCGCGAAGGGCTCGTGGAGGCGACCAAGATGGCGATCCTCAACGCCAACTACGTGGCGCGCCGGCTCGCGGCGCACTACCCGCTCCTCTATACGGGGCAAAATGGCCTGAACGCACACGAGTGCATCATCGATTGTCGGCCCTTCAAGGCGTCGGCCGGCATCGAGGTGGACGACATCGCCAAGCGCATCATCGACTACGGCTTCCATCCGCCGACGGTCTCGTTCCCGGTCGCGGGCACCCTGATGATCGAGCCCACCGAGAGCGAGTCGAAGGAAGAGCTGGACCGCTTCTGCGACGCGCTGATCTCGATTCGCCAGGAAATCCGCGAGGTGGAGGACGGGACGCAGCCGCGCAGCAACAACCTGCTCACGAATGCGCCGCACACGCTGGAAGACGTCATCGTCGACGCATGGGACCGCCCGTATGCGCGCGAGCGCGCCGCCTTCCCCGCCGTCTGGACGCGGTCGCACAAGGTGTGGCCGTCGGTGAGCCGCGTGGACGGCGCCTTCGGCGACCGGAACCTCGTGTGCGTCTGCCCGCCGATGGAGGCGTACGCGCTTGCTGCTGACTGAACACCAGCTCGCGTGGGGCCTGATGCTCGATCGGGCGGGCCGGAGTGGGGCCGCCAACATGGCGATCGACGCGAGCCTCCTTGCCGAGGCTGCGCGCACGGGGCGAGCGTTCCTGCGCCTCTATCGCTTCGACCCGCCGTGCCTCTCGCTGGGTCGGAACGAGCCGACGGCGCACCACGACCGGGGCGCCATCGCGCGGCGCGGGCTCGACGTCGTGCGACGCCCCACCGGCGGCCGGATGGTGTGGCACGAGCATGAGGTGACCTACGCGGTGGCCGCGCCGATTGCGACGTTCGGCGGTCTGCGCGCGGCGTACCATGCGATCCACGCGCGCCTCGCGGCGGCGATGCACACGCTTGGTGTCGCGACCACGCTCGCACCCGACCGCCCGCGACCGCCAGGGAGTCCTGGCTCCTGCTTCGCGGCCCCGGTCGGCGGCGAAGTGCTCGTGGGGGGGCGCAAGGTCGTCGGCTCGGCGCAGGTGCGGGAGGGCCGCGCGTTCCTGCAGCACGGCTCGATCCTGCTGGCGGGGTCGCAGGAGATGTTGCGACTGGTGAGCAGAGAGCGGGGAGCGGGGAGCGGGGAGACTACGCTCGCCGCGGTCCTCGGGCGGCCGGTGAGCTTCGAGGAGGTCGCCGACGCCGTCACGGGCGTGTGGGGTGACGAGTTGACCCCTACTGCCACCTACCGTCCTCTACCGTCTTCTACCGCCTTCTTTTCAGACCCCAACTGGACCTGGCGCCGCTAGGCGTCACGTGAAATCTTAGGCGCCATGCCAACTGCCCGCCCACCCGCCGGCCTGACCCTGGCCGCGCTCGCCGGCCTCATCCTGGTCGCCGGATGTGAGCGCCCGGTGGGCTGCACCGGAGAATATTGCGGCACCATGGTCATCGCCTCCGGAGGGGAGCCGGATATCCTGCTCCCGCCCGTCAGCGAGTTCTCGATCACGCGCGATGTGACGGATCAGCTGTTTCTCAAGCTCGCGGACCTCGGTCTGTCGGGAAACACGATCAGCGACGAGGACTTCCAGCCACAGCTCGCCGAGCGGTGGGAGTGGGACGCGCCGACGACGTTGGTGTTTCATCTCGACCCGCGCGCCCGGTGGCGAGACGGCCAGGCGGTGACGGCCGCGGACGTGGCATTCACGTACGACGCGTACACCGATACGCTCGTCAACTCCTCGTTCCGCTCCTCGCTGCGCCACATCGCCGCGGTCACCACGCGCGATTCACTCACCGTGGTGTTCCGGTTTCGGCAGCGCTATCCGGAGATGTTCTACGACGCCGTGTACCACATGCGCATCCTGCCGGCGCACCTGCTGCGCGAGGTCCCGCGCGATCAGTGGCGCAGCACGGCGTTCGGGCGCGCGCCGGTGGGTGACGGGCCGTACCGCTTCGTTGCCTGGAAGGCGGGTGAGAGTATCGAGCTCGCCGCGGACTCGACCTTTTTCCTCGGCCGCCCCCACCTCAGGCGCGTGATCTGGCGCTTCACTCCCGACCAGCAGGTGGCCGTGACCCAGGTCATCGCGGGCGACGCGGACGCGGTGGAGGTGCTGGTCTCACCCGACAACGTGCAGCGCGCGCGCGCGGACACGCTGCTCGCGACCTACCCCTACAAGGGGTCGGCCTACGGCTACGTGGGATTCAACCTGGCCGCGCCCGGCGACTCCACTCGACCGCACGCGCTGTTCGGCGACCGCGACCTGCGGCGGGCGCTCGTCATGGCCACGGACCGCGAGCGGCTGCTGCGCAACGTGTTCGGCGAGTTCGCCAAGGTCCCGCCCGGCCCACTGTCGCAGCTGTGGTGGATCTGGGACCCGGAGATCCGCGAGCTGCCCTACGACAGCGGCCAGGCGGCGCGGCTCCTCACCCGGACCGGCTGGACCGACTCGGACGGCGACGGCATCCGCGACCGGGACGGCCACCCGCTCGCCTTCCGGCTGCTCCTCCCGACGACCAGCGCCATCCGCCGCCAGTACGCGCGGCTGCTGCAGGAGCAGTTCCGGATCGCCGGCGTGGAGGTCCAGCTCGACGAGGTCGACTTCAGCCTGTTCAACGAGCGCGCGCGCGCCGGCCGCTTCGACGCGCTCCTCAACGTGTGGAATACCGACCCGACGCCCTCGTCGGGTTTTCCCCAGACCTGGACGCCGGCAGGGTTCGGGCGCTCCAACTATGGCCGCTACGACAACCCGGACGTCGATCGGCTGGTGGACCAGGCCGTGGCGTCGGCGGCGAACCGCGATCAGGCGCGCCGCTCCTGGCGGGTGGCGGTCGAGACGTTGAACCGGGACGCGCCCGGCATTTTTCTGTTCGCCACCGCCAACGTCGCCGCCGTCCACAAGCGGATCGTGGACGTGACGATCCGGCCCGATTCCTGGCTCGCCCTGCTCCGCACATGGCGCATTCCCGTTGACCGGCTGACGGATCGAGACCGCGTGGAGCGCTAGGTGGCGGCGTGGCTGGTGCGGCGGCTCGTCGCGTCGATCGCCATCGTCTTCGCGGTCGTTACCATCACGTTCTTCGTCGTTCACCTCGCCCACGGCACACCCTGCGGGTCCGACGATCGGCCGCTCCCGCCCGAAGTCTGCCGGGAGGTGTGTCGGCGGTTCGGGTGCGATAAGCCGCTGTGGGTACAGTATGTGAAGTACCTGGCCGCGTTAGCCCGCGGAGACCTCGGCGAGTCCATCGGACTGCATCGGCCCGTTGCCGACGCGCTCGGAGACGCGATCCCCAACACGTTCACCCTCGCGCTCGCGGCGCTGCTCGTCGACTTCGCGCTAGGCCTCGCGCTCGGGATCTATCAGGCCGTGCGGGCGGGCCGGTTCGGCGACGTCGCGGTCGGGAACGTCGCGCTCCTCGTCAACTCGATGCCGGTGTTCTGGCTGGCACTGGTCCTGCTGCTCGTGTTCGCACAGTGGCTCCGCTGGCTCCCCGCGGGCGGGATCACGAATCCCGTCCTGTGTCCCCGGATCGGCTCGCCGTACTGCCTGCTCGATTTCCTCTGGCACCTCACGCTGCCGGCCCTCACCCTCGGTCTCGTAGGCGCGGCGAGCACGGCGCGCTACCAGCGGGCGGCATTGCTCGAGGTCATCCGCCAGGACTAC
>Ga0209761_1001737_pt1 | contig 14120 bp, 9 predicted proteins | sample GraSoi013_1_40cm_4_FD_185818 | JGI IMG/M metagenome (GOLD analysis project Ga0209761, IMG submission 185818) | Grasslands soil microbial communities from the Angelo Coastal Reserve, California, USA - Sample 09_25_2013_1_40cm (SPAdes) (version 2) | ecosystem: Environmental > Terrestrial > Soil >... | reverse complement strand
GCGCTCGGGATCACGAAGGACGCCCTCAATCGCGAGGCGCACATGGACCTCGTCACCGCGCTCGAGGCGGAAGCGCAGGCGCAGTCCGGGTGCATGCGGAGCCCTAACTTCCGCGAAGCCTACGAGGCGTTCAAGGCGAAGCGCGAGCCGAACTTCGTCTGACCATGCCCGATCCGACCGCCGTCTGCGCCTTCCTCGCCGAGTCCCACGTCGCTCTGGCGGCGCGGGTCGCGGAGTACGCGGCGCGCGAGCTCGCCCCGCTCCCCGAGCCTGTGGACGACGCCGCCGCCCGGACGCAGGCGCGCGACCTCGCGGCGCGGCTCGGCCGGGCGGGCTGGTTCGCGCCGATCGGGGACCTCGACCTGCGCGCGGCGTGCCTGGTGCGCGAGGCGCTGGCCAGCGCCTCCCCGCTCGCGGACGCCGTGTTCGCGCTCCAGGCCTTGGGTACCGTGCCGATCCTGCTGGCGGGCGATCCCGCGCTGAAAGACCGCTGGGTGCCGGCCGTGCTCGCGGGCCGGGCCATGGCCTCCTTCGCGATGACCGAGGCCGAGGCGGGCTCGGACGCGGCCGCGATCGCCACGACCGCGCGGCGTGACGGCACAGGCTACGTCCTGAGCGGCACCAAGACATTTATCTCGAATGCGGGGATCGCGGACTTCTACACGATGTTCGCCTCCACCGACCCGACGAAGGGCAACAAGGGGATCTCGGCATTCGTCGTGCCGGCCGACACGCCGGGGCTCAAGTTCGTGCGCCCCCTCGTGCTCTCGGCGCCGCATCCGCTCGGCGAGATCGCGTTCGAAGACTGCCGAGTGCCGGCATCGAGCCGCCTCGGCGCCGAGGGCGAGGGCTTCAAGCTCGGGTTGGCCACGCTCGACCGGCTGCGCGCCACGGTCGCCGCCGCCGCGTGCGGCATGGCAGCGCGGGCGCTGCGGGAGGCGTTGGCGCACGCGACCCAGCGCCGGCAATTCGGGCGGACGCTCGTCGAGTTCCAGCTGATCCAAGAGAAGCTCGCGCGCATGGCGACCGACCTGACCGCCGCTCGCCTCCTCACCTATCGCGCCGCCTGGGAGAAGGACCGCGGCGCGGAGCGCGTGACCCTCGAGGCGGCGATGGCCAAAGCGTTCGCGACCGAGGCCGCCCAGCGGATCGTGGACGATGCGGTGCAGATCCTGGGGGGCCGCGGCGTGCTCGCATCCCACCCGGTGGACCGCCTGTATCGCGCCGTCCGGGCGCTGCGGATCTACGAGGGCACGACAGAGATCCAGCACTTGATCGTGGCGGGGCAGCTCCTGAAACGGGCGGCCGGCGAGAGCGCGCCATGAAGATCGTCGTGCTGGGTGGCGGGCCGGCCGGGCTCTACTTCGCGATCCAGATGAAGAAGGCCGATCCCTCCCACGACGTCACGGTGATCGAGCGGAACCCCCTCGATGCCACGTTCGGGTTCGGCGTCGTCTTCTCCGACGCCACCCAGGACAACCTGGCCGACGCGGATCGCGAGACTTACGAAGAGATGGCGCGGCGATTCCATCATTGGGACGACATCGACGTCCACTTCAACGGCACCGTCGTCACCTCGACCGGCCATGGCTTCAGCGGCCTGTCGCGGCGCGCATTGCTCGCGATCCTCGCCCGCCGCGCCGAGGCGGTCGGGGTGTGCGTCGAGGTCGGCACCGAGGTCGCGGACGTCCGTCCCTACTTGGGAGCTGACGTCGTGGTCGCGGCCGACGGGTTCAACAGCGTGGCGCGCCGGCAGTTCGCTCACCAGTTCAAGCCGACGGTCGACTGGCGCCCCAACCGCTACGTGTGGCTCGGCACGACCCGCCCCTTCCCCGCGTTCACGTTCTACTTCAAGCGCGATCGCCACGGCCTGTGGCGCGTCCACGCCTACCAGTACGAGCCTGGGTGCTCGACCTTCATCGTGGAGGCTACGGAAGCCACCTGGCGGGCGGCGGGGATGGACCGCGCCGACGAGGAGGCAACGCTCGCCTTCTGCGAGGCCTTATTCCAGGAGGAGCTCGAGGGTCACCGACTCCTCAAGAACCGCTCCCTGTGGCGCAACTTCGGCACCGTGCGGAACGAACGGTGGCACCATGAGAACGTCGTGCTCCTGGGCGACGCGGCCCACACCGCCCACTTTTCCGTGGGATCGGGCACGAAGCTCGCCATGGAGGACGCCGTCGCCCTCGGCCGGGCGCTCCAGCGCACGCCTCGGGGGGACGTCCCCGCCGCGCTCGCAGCGTACGAGGCGGAGCGGCGCCCCGCGGTGGAGAGCTTGCAGCGCGCCGCGCAGGTCAGTCTGCAATGGTTCGAGGACGCCGAGCGCTATATGGACCTCGCGCCCGTTCAGTTCGCCTTCAACTTGCTGACCCGAAGCCTTCGGATCACCCACGACAACCTGAAGCTCCGTGATCCCAGCTTCGTCGAAGGGGTGGACCGCTGGTTCGCGGCGCGGACGGCCGAGCAGAGCGGGAGGGACATGCTTCTGAACCCGCCCCCGCCGCCCCTATTCACCCCGTTCCGGCTGCGGGACTTGCTGCTCGCGAACCGCGTGGTCGTTTCCCCAATGTGCCAGTACTGCGCCGAGGACGGCACGCCCAATGACTGGCACCTGGTGCACCTGGGCGGCCGCGCGCTGGGGGGCGCGGGCCTGGTGTTCACGGAAATGACCGACGTCTCGCGGGAAGGTCGGATCTCCCCAGGGTGCACCGGCATGTACAAGCCCTCGCACGTTCCGGCTTGGAAACGGATCGCAGACTTCGTGCACACCCACAGCTACGCGAAGATCGGGCTGCAACTCGGCCACGCGGGGCGCAAGGGCTCGACCCGCCTCGCCTGGGACGGAATGGACGAGCCGCTCCCGGAAGGCAACTGGCCCATTATCGCCGCCTCACCCGTCCCCTATTTCCCCTACAGCCAAACGCCCCGAGCGATGGACCGGCGGGACATGGACGTGGTGCGCGAGGAGTTCGTGCGGGCGGCGCAGATGGCGGAGGCGGCGGGCTTCGACATCCTCGAGATCCACTTCGCGCACGGCTATCTCTTGGCGAGCTTCATCTCGCCTCTCACGAATCGCCGGTCCGACGAGTACGGCGGATCGCTCGCGAACCGGTTGCGGTTTCCCCTCGAGGTGTTCGACGCCGTGCGCGCAGTGTGGCCCGAGCACAAGCCGATCTCGGTGCGCGTCTCGGCCGTGGACTGGGCGCCAGGCGGCACCGAGCCGGGCGACGCCGTGGAGATCGGGAGGCTCCTCAAGGGGCACGGCTGCGACGTCATCGACGTGTCGGCCGGCCAGACGGTGCCCGACGCGAAGCCCGTCTACGGGCGCCAGTTCCAGACGCCCTTCGCCGATCGCATCCGGCACGAGGCCGGGATCCCGACGATGGCCGTCGGGAACATCTCGTCCTACACCGATGTGAACACGATCCTGGCGGCGGGGCGCGCCGATCTCTGCGTCCTGGCGCGTGCGCATCTGTGGGACCCGTACTGGACCCGCCATGCCGCCCACGAGCTGGGCTACCAGCTACCCTGGCCACCCCAGTACTCGACGCTCGACAATTACAAGCCGCGGTTCACGTGAGGCGCTCTCCGATGCCGGTGAGCTATGCCAGCTACCTGAAGCTCGACGAGTTGTTGTCCTTGCAGCAGCCGCGCTCCGCAGGCCCGGAGCACGACGAGATGCTCTTCATTGTCATCCATCAAGTGTACGAGCTCTGGTTCAAGGAAATGCTCCACGAGCTCGGCTATCTCGACACGCTGCTGCGCGACAACGAGACGCCCCGGGCCCTGCACACCCTGAAGCGGATCCTCACCGTGCTCAAGGTGATGGTGGCACAGATCGACGTCCTGGAGACCATGACGCCGCTCGAATTCGTGTCGTTCCGAGATCGCCTCGAGTCCGGGAGCGGCTTCCAGTCGTTCCAGTTCCGCGAGCTCGAGTTCGTCCTCGGCATGAAGAACCCTGCGGCGATTGGGCGCTATCCCGAGGGGAGCGAGCCCCGACGACGGCTCGAGGCCCGGTTTCGCCAGCCCACGTTGTGGGATGCCTTTCTCGCATACCTTGCGAAGAACAAGTACGCTGTGCCGGCGTCGCTGCTCCGTCGGGACGTGACGCGGTCCCCGGAGCCGTCGCGCGAGGTGCAGGGGATCCTGATCACGGTCTACCGGACGAACCGCGGCGTCTCGTCCGTATGCGAGCGTTTGGTGGATCTGGACGAAGGCGTCATGGAGTGGCGCTACCGACACGTGAAGATGGTGCAGCGCACCATCGGCACGAAGCTGGGCACGGGAGGGACCGCGGGGGCCGAGTACCTCGCGACAACGCTCAACAACCCTGCCTTTCCCGATCTCTGGGCGATCCGCACGGAGCTGTGACCGGGTGGTGAAGCCGGAGGCGCTGTACGCGAGCCCGAACGCGCTCGCGCCGCACTACCGCCGCTTCCGCGTCGCGGAGCGATTACTGCTGACGGGCCACTCTCATCAGGCCTGGCCCGACGTGGGCTTCGAGGCCCAGCAGCGTGCCTGGCTCGATGCCGCCGAGCACGTGGACGACAAGTGGGAACGCGCGTTCGCCACGGCCGACCGGGTGCGACGCGGGTTCGCGCGGCTCCTCGACGACGCGGATGGGGCGATCGCCCTGGGCGCCAACACCCACGAGCTGGTCGTCCGATGGCTCTCTGCACTGCCCCTGCGACACCGACCCCGTCTCGTCACGACTACGGGCGAGTTTCACACGATCCGCCGGCAGCTCGACCGCTTGGCCGAGGAAGGGATCCCCGTGGTGAAGGTCCCGGCGCTTCCGGCGGCCACCCTCGCCGAACGGCTCGCCGGGACCGTCGACGATCGCACCGCGGCGGTGCTCGTCTCGGCCGTCCTGTACGAGAACGCCCACGTCGTGCCCAACCTCGCCCATGTGCTCGAGGCATGTCGCCGGGTGGGCGCGGAGCTGCTGGTGGACGCGTATCACGCGCTGAACGCTGTGCCATTCTCGCTGCGGCAAGATCGACTGGGGGAGGCGTTCGTGGTCGGCGGCGGCTACAAGTACTGTCAGTTGGGCGAGGGCAACTGCTTTTTGCGGATCCCCCCGGAGTGCACGCTACGCCCGGTGATCACCGGTTGGTTCGGCGAGTTCGAGACGCTCACCGCCGGCGGCGCGACCGGTCCAGTCACCTATGGTCCGGGTCCGGCGCGGTTCGCCGGCGCCACGTACGATCCGACCAGCCACTACCGAGCAGCGCGCGTGTTCGACTTCTTCGAAGAACAGGACCTCACGCCGGTGTTGCTGCGGCAGGTGAGCCAGCACCAAGTGGGGCTGCTTGCAGGCCTGTGCGACGCGCTCGACGCTGACCCTCGACTGATCACGCGCGAGCGCGCCGTGACCATCCCGGAACTCGGCGCCTTCCTCGCACTCCAGTCACCCCGGGCCGAAGAGCTGTGTCGCCGACTCCGGGACCGCGGCGTGGTGGCCGACTACCGGCGGGACGTCCTGCGTCTCGGGCCGGCCCCTTATCTGTCGGACGCCCAACTCAGGGCCGCCATGGAGGCGCTGCGAAGCGTGATCAGGGAGCTCCCGGCGACCTAGCGCTTGTCACGGAAGAACTCCTCCAGCAACCGGCCGCAGGCGTCGGCGTCGACTCCACCGACCACTTCCACGCGATGGTTCAAGCGGGCGTGGCGCAGGAGGTCGCCGACCGAGCCCGCCATTCCGGCCTTGGGGTCGTAGGCCCCAAACACCACCCGCCCCACTTTCGCCAGCACGACGGCCCCCGCGCACTGCGCGCACGGCTCGAGCGTCACGTACAGGATGCAGTCGGTGAGACGGTCGGTCGCGAGGGCCCGCAGCGCTTGCTGGATCGCCAGCAGCTCGGCGTGGGCCGTAGGGTCGCGGCGGGAGACCGACTCGTTGTGGGTTCGCGCGACGACCACGCCGTCCCGAAACACCGCGGCGCCCACCGGGACTTCCCCGGCGGACGCCGCGCGACGGGCCTCCTCGAGCGCCGCCGCCATGCCCGCGAGGTCGGCGGCCGACGGCTTAGGCACGCACCGGCTCGGGGGCCGCCGCCGGGACGCGCTGGAACGTCAGGTGGGTCCCGTCCTTGGCCCGCTCGACCCGAACTCTGTCCCCCTCGGCGTACTGGCCTTCGAGCACGGCGAGCGCGAGCGGGTTCTGGAGCAGCCGCTGGATGGCGCGCTTCAACGGCCGCGCCCCGTACACCGGGTCGTACCCGTCGGCGACGATCAGCTGCTTCGCGGCCGGCGTCACGTCCAAGCCGAGCTTGCGATCAGCCATGAGCTGCGCGAACCGTACAATCTGCAGGTCCACGATCTTCCCGATGTCGTCGCTCGAAAGCGGCCGGAAAATGATCGTATCGTCCACTCGGTTCAGGAACTCGGGGCGGAACGTCTGGCGCAGCAGCTCGAGCACCTTGGTCTCCACCTGCTCCCAGTTCTCGGTGCCCATCTCGAGGATGTACGGCGACCCGATGTTCGACGTCATGATGAGCACGGTGTTCCGGAAATCGACCGTGCGACCCTGGGAGTCGGTGAGGCGCCCGTCGTCGAGGATCTGCAGCAGCACGTTGAAGACATCGGGGTGCGCCTTCTCGATCTCGTCGAACAGCACCACGGCGTACGGCCGGCGGCGGATCGCCTCCGTCAGCTGGCCGCCCTCCTCGTAGCCGACGTAGCCGGGAGGCGCGCCGATCATCCGCGCCACCGCGTGCTTTTCCATGTACTCCGACATGTCGAGCCGCACCAGGGCCTTCTCGTCGTCGAACAGGAACTCGGCGAGGGCGCGCGCGGTCTCGGTCTTGCCCACGCCGGTGGGGCCGAGGAAGATGAACGAGCCGGTGGGCCGGTTCGGATCCTGGAGCCCCGCGCGGGCGCGGCGCACGGCGTTCGACACCGCGGCCAGCGCTTCGGGCTGGCCGATGACGCGCCGCCCCAGCTCCGCCTCGAGCCGTGTGAGCCGCTCGCGCTCCGACTCGAGCATCCGGGAGACCGGAATCCCCGTCCACTTGGCCACGATCTCGGCGATGTCCTCGGCGTCCACTTCTTCCTTCAAGTACTTGCCCTTCTTCTGCACGTCGGCGAGGCGCTTTTCGGTCTCGCCGATCTCCCGCTCGATGGCGGGGATCCTGCCGTAGGTGATCTCGGCCGCGCGCTGCAGGTCGCCGCGGCGGGTCGCCTGGTCGGCTTCGGTGCGCAGCTGCTCGAGCTGCGCCTTCTTCGCCTGCAGCCCGCCGATCGTCTCCTTCTCGGCCTGCCACTGCGCCTTCATCACTTTGGACCGCTCGCGCAGCTCGGCCAGCTCTTCCTCGACGCGCGCGCGCCGCTCCTTCGACGCCTTGTCCTTCTCCTTGGCGAGCGCCGCCAGCTCGATCTCGTGCTGCACGATCTTGCGCTCCACCTCGTCGATCTCCTGCGGCAGCGAGTCGATCTCGATCCGCAGCCGGCTCGCGGCCTCGTCCACCAGATCGATCGCCTTGTCGGGGAGGAACCGGTCGCCGATGTAGCGGTGCGACAGGGTCGCGGCCGCGACGAGCGCGTTATCCGTGATCCGGACTCCGTGGTGCACTTCATACCGTTCCTTGAGACCACGGAGAATGGCGATCGTGTCTTCGACCGAAGGCTCGCCCACGTACACGGGCTGGAAGCGCCGTTCCAGCGCCGCGTCCTTCTCGATGTGCTTGCGGTACTCGTCCAGCGTCGTCGCGCCCACGACGTGCAGCTCGCCCCGCGCCAGCGCCGGCTTGAGCATGTTGGAGGCGTCCACCGCCCCCTCCGCCGCGCCCGCGCCCACCAGCGTGTGCAGCTCGTCGATGAAGACGATGTACCTCCCCTCGGCGCCCACGATCTCCTTCAGGACGGCCTTGAGACGCTCCTCGAACTCGCCGCGATACTTCGTGCCGGCGATCAAGGCGCCCAGATCGAGCGCGACCAAGTGCTTGTTCCTGAGCGAATCGGGCACGTCGCCGTTGACGATCCGCTGCGCCAGCCCTTCCACGATCGCCGTCTTGCCGACGCCGGGCTCGCCTATCAGCACCGGGTTGTTCTTGGTGCGCCGTGACAGCACCTGCATCACGCGACGGATCTCCTCGTCCCGGCCGATCACCGGGTCGAGTTTCCGCTTGCGTGCCTGCTCCGTGAGATCGCGGGTGAACCGCTCGAGCGCCTGGTACTTCTGCTCTGGCTCCTGGTCGGTCACGCGCTGCGAGCCGCGCACCCCCTGCAGTGCCGCCATGATGTCGTTGCGGTCCACGCCGGCGGCGGAGAGCAGCTGCTTCGGGGTGGTCCCCTTCTCCTCAAGCAGCGCGAGCAGGATGTGCTCGGTCGACACGTAGGCGTCGCCCAGCGCTTTGGCTTCCTCGTCGGCGCGGTCGAGCGCCCGGGAGACTTCGCGCGCCAGCGTGGGTTCGGCGGCGGTCCCTGACTGTTTCGGGAAGCGGTCGAGCTCCCGCTCGGTCTCGGCCTTTAGCTGGGTGACGTTGAGCCCCGCCTTCTGGAGCAGGGGGACGACGATGCCGTCGTCCTGCGCCAACAGGGCGGCGAAGAGATGAGCGTCGTTGATGACGGGGTTGCCCCGGGCGCGGGCCAGCACCCCGGCCTGCTGCAGGGCTTCCGCCGCTTTCACGGTCAAACGTTCGGGTCTGATCATAGCGCCGGCTCCCAAGGCAACGTCTATGCCGGAGAAAAATGCCGATTTGGCAGCAGGAAAGTCAAAGGAACGAGGGCGGGATTAGCGCTCCCGCCCTCGCTGCGCAGCGTTTCGGTCCGGAGCCTCGATCTATGGGCGCAGTTGATCCAACGCTCCGACGGCGCGGGCGACGTTGATGCGGCCCTTGCCGTAGTACGGGTCGGTTCCCGGTTCGCCCAGGTCATCGGCTGACTTCTCGATCGCGGCCCGGATCTGGTCCGGCTGCCCCTTACCCATCGTGCTGATCAGCAGCGCCGCGAGGCCGGACGTCACGGCCGCGCCGAAGGTGTTCCCACTGCTCTGCCAGCGAAGCGCACCCTGGCTGCAGGGCCGCGGGTTTCCGATGGTGACCAGGCCTGCTGTCGAGCATGTCACCCAAACGGCCGTGTTCGGGGCGGCACCGCCACCAGGTCCCGCGCCACCCGGCCCCGCCACGCTGATCGCCGAGCGACCGAAGTTGGTGGTCGGCGCCACCGCGTCGACGTTCTCCCACGGCCCGTTTACGCCCGCTGCGGCCGTCGGCGCCGTCGCAGAGACGCAGATCACGTGCACGCCATTGCAGAACCTCCACCGGTCCTGGTCGTGGTCGAGGTCGGACGACATATTGCCGGCCGCCGCCACCAGAACGGCGCCCTTGCGGTGGGCGTAGTTGAGCGCCCGATTGATCGCCGCGATCAGGCCGGGGAGGGAGTCCTTCTTGAAGTCGATGAACGGGATGCTCAAGTGGATGACGTCCGCGCCGTGATCCGCGGCGTACTTGATGCCCCGGATGTAGTTGTCGACCGGCCCCGTTCGCGTGCGGTCGTGCACCTTCACCCCGACGAGCGTGGTCTGCTGCGTGACGCCGGCGAGACTGTCCGCGTTGCTGGCAATCAGGGCTGCCACGGCGGTGCCGTGGGAGTGCAGGTCCGTGATCGGGTGCCTGCCGGGGAACTTCGACGCCACGAGCGCGTCCTCGGAAGGCACGAACGAGACGGAGCGAGACAGGTCCACGCGCCCCACGAGATCGGGCTGCAGATAGTCGATGCCGGTGTCCAAGATGAACACGGTCACGTCCGATGAGCCCAGATAGCCGGCGTCCCACGCCGCATTCGCCTTGATAGCCCGGAGGTTCCACTGCCTAGCGTAGTACCTGGCCCCGGCCGGTGAGGCGTGGCTCTCGGTTAATGCAACGGATGAAGCATCTGCGGCCTCGGCTTCGGCGGCGCCCGCACCCGCAGGCTCCTCGGGAGAGTCGGAACCAATCGTGATGTCGGGCTCGACGGCGTTGATGTCCTGCGTGGAAGCCAGATCCCCCGCGGCTGCATCAGTCAGTCCGCTGACGACGGCTACGCCCACGCCGTCGAGGACCGTCTCGACGGTACCGCCGCGCGCAGACACGCGCGCTGCGAAATCGGCCGGTGCGTCGGCACCGGTGAACACGACCACGTGCTTTCCATTCTCCGACACCGCAACCGAGGCCGCCGTACCCGCCGACATCCTCGCTGTCGGGCGCAGCGGGCTCGCGGCGTCCTGACAGCCGCCGAGCGTGCAGATGATCGAGGCGGCAGCGAGGGCACAGCGCGCGATGCGTACCATGGGTCACCTCCTGTAGGAGCTCCGAAGCGTTGCGAAGCGATTTTCGACGCCGTATGTTCGGGTCGACGCCGCACAGTAGCGGCGCCGCGTGAGCGGGGCGTTACATCCGCCGTAACGGGGCGATGACGCGGCCCGCGCAACGTGTGGCATGCGCGGTGCCCGAAGCGTTGTAAGGGGTCCCCGTGGTCGAGTTTCGGGTTCTCGGAGCGCTGAACCTCCTCGGGGCCGACGGGCGCGAGCTCACGTCGGTGCTGGCCCAGCCCAAGCGCGTCGCCCTGCTCGCCTACCTCGCCGCCGCCACACCCCATCGCTTGCACCGGCGCGATTCCCTCGTCGCCCTGTTTTGGCCCGAGCTCGATCAGGAGCATGCCCGCGCCGCGCTGCGCCAGGCACTGCACGGCCTGCGTCGTGCGCTCGGAGAAGGGGTGGTCGTGAGCCGCGGTGACGAGGACATCGGCCTCGACGCAGATCAGATCCGCTGCGACGTGGTCGAGTTCGAGCGCGCGGTCGACGCGGGACGACCAGCCGACGCCCTCGACCTCTACCGGGGTGACCTGCTCGAGGGGTTCTTCATGCGCGGCTCCCCGGAGTTCGAGCAGTGGCTTGAGGACGAGCGTGTCCGGCTGAAGGTCATGGCGCTGCGGAGCGCGACCTTGCTGGCAGAGCGCGGCGGCCTCGCGGAATCGGCGCAGTGGGGGCGGCGGGCGTTGCGGATCGCGCCGCTCGACGAGCCGACGCTGCGGCGGCTGATGCAGTCGCTCGACCGGCTCGGCGACCGGGCGGGGGCGCTGGACGCGTACGAAGGCTTCGCGAAGCGTCTCGCGGTTGAGCTCGAGGCCGACCCCGCTCCAGAGACACGGGCGCTCGCCGGCGCCGTCCGCGAGCGTGTGGCCACGCTCTCCTCAAACGCCACGGAGCTGGCGCCGCTCCAGACTGCCGCGGAGCCTCCAGAAGCCGCCGGCGTGCCCCATCCTCGCCGCCGCTGGCTCGGCGTCGCGGCCGCGGCGTTCGGTCTGGCGGTCGTGGCCGCGGCGGTCAGCCTACGCGCGCGCGAACCTGCCCCGCTGAATGCGAAGCGCGTGCTGGTCGTCCCCTTTGCGAACCGCACTGGCGACAGTACGCTCGATCCCCTCGCGAATCTGGCCGCCGACTGGATCACGCGCGGCCTGGCGCTGACCGGGGTGCTCGAGATCGCCGACCCCGGTGCGATGGTGCTGGGGGGCAGGACCGGCGGCGCAAATCGGCCGAGGCAGGCGGGCCACGAAGCCGCGGATGCGCGGGCGCTCTCCCTGGCCAGCGGCTCGGGCCTGGCGGTGTGGGGCTCCATGTACCGCCGCGACCACCGGATCGAGTTCGCCGCGCAGATCACCGACGAGGCGAGCGGGAGAATCCTGCACACCCTCGAGCCGGTGCTGGGCGATCCGCAGGAACCGCGCCCGGCGCTCGCGATCCTGCGGGAACGCATCATGGCCGCGCTCGCCGCAGCGGTGGACTCGCGGCTCGGCGCCTTGGCGTCAACCGGCGGCCAGCCCCCGCGCTACGACGCGTACCTCGCGTTCAGCACGGGCGTCGAGACTCTTTATCCTGGAAGGGACGCCCGCGCCGCATTGCCTTACTTCCAACGCGCCGTCGCCCTGGACTCGACGTACGCGTTACCCCTCATCTGGGCGGCCTGGGCTCACTCGGGGACCGCGCTCGATCAGTGTGACTCGACCGCGCTCATCGCCCGGCGCCTCGCCAGCATGCATCTGACCCGTCTCGAGCAGATGCAAATCGACCGCGTGATGGCCCGATGCCGCGGCGATCTTGCTGCCGCGTACGCGCTGGGACGCGCCCTGACCGAGGCAGTCCCGCACTCGGAGCTGATGTGGGAGCAGTTCGCCCGCGACGCGCTCGACTTCGACCGTCCGCGCGAGGCGGTCACGATTCTCGAGCGGTTACACCCCGACAGCGGCGCGCTCGACGGGCGGGCGGGTTATTACAACTGGCTCACCAACGCCTACCACTTACTGGGGGAGCACGACCGGGAGCTTGAGGCCGCCCAGCGTGCCCAGCGGCGGTTTCCGCGAAACCTCGCCACCCTCCGCATGGAGTTGCTGGCGCTGGCGGGCCTCGGGCACGGGCGGGAAGTGAAGGAGCGCCTCGACGAGATTAACGCGCTCCCGCCCGACCCGATCCGCCTGCCGGCCCCGGTGATGCGCGAGATCGCGCTCGACCTCGCGGCCCACGGCGACAGCGCCGCCGCTCGCACCGTGCTCGGCCGCTTGCTCGCCTGGCATGCGAGCCGGCCCGCGGCGGAGCAAGCGGAGGAATCCCAGCGTTTCGAACGGGCCCAGACCTACTACGCGGCCGGGCACGCGGACTCAGCACGCGTGCTCACCGAACCGCTGCACCGCGCCCACCCGCAATCGGAGCAATACGCGGGGCTGCTCGGCGTGCTGGCTGCGCAGCGCGGCGACCGCGCGGAGGCCGCCCGCTTCGACCGGCTGCTGGTCGCTCTCGAGCGACCCCTCGGGCGCGGACAGGCCACGTACTGGCGCGCGTGCATCGCGGCGCTCTTGGGCGAGCGCGACACGGCCGTGGACCTGCTCGCACGGGCCCTCGACGCGGGCTACGTGTACCAGGTTCGCTTCCTTAATGCGCATGTGGAGCCCAGCTTCGCGGCGCTGCGCGAATATGCGCGGTTCCAAGCGTTGCTCCGCCCGAAGGGATGAGCCCGCGCGCTCGACTGCTAGAAAGCCGCGAGGGCGGCCGACGCGAATGCCTCGACCGCCCTCGACCGCCCCTGACCGCCCTTACTTCATCACGATCATCTTCTTCGTAAACCGCCGCCCGTCCACCACCAACTGGTAGATGTACACGCCCGACGCCGCCGCCTGGCCCGTGTTCCGCACGTTGCCGTCCCAGTACGCGCTGTAGGTGCAGCCTGCAGGACCCCCGCAGCTGACCCCGAGATTGTCGAGCGCCTCGCCCGTGCCCTGGAGGATCGGCACGGCCACCAATTGGGCGAGCACGTTGTAGATCTTCAGCGAGACCACGGGCCGGTGACCATTGGCAAAGAGATCGCCGCTCAGCGAGAACGGGATCGTGGTCGCTGGGTTGAAAGGGTTCGGATAGTTCTGTTTGAGCTCAACCGTGGGTTGGGGAGTCTGTCCCCACGCCGCCTGCATACCTGCCACCCAAAGCCCGAGCCCCAGGACCGCCCAGGCGTACCGCTTCATCCACCGCTCCTCTGCGAACGAGAAAGTGACTTTAGACCGCTCTCCTTGTGTCGCGTGTGATACGGTACTGCGAGGGCGCTGAATGAAACTAGGGACCGCCTTTCCCTGCTGTCAACCGGGCGAGCACCCGGGCGTCGCCCGAGCGACGCGTTACGCCGCGGCGGTCGGCCCACTCGAGCAACGGAATCAAGTACTTGCGCGTGAGACCGAAGCGGTCCCGCAACACGGCGGGGGTCGCCGAGCCGAGCTCGCCCAGCGCCGCCTCGAGGGCGGCGCGAAACTCGGCGAGCGCGGCCCGGGCGGCGTAGCGCTCCTGGTCGATCTGCTCCACCGCACCCTCCCGCACCAAGTGCGGCAGCAGGGCCCGCACCGGTGCGCCCGGGAGCTCGCGCTCCAGGTCGGCCACCGTAGGGACCTGCCACCGGGCCTCCGCGAGGCGGCGCTCCAGCTTCGCCCGTGCGTCGCTGGCACGGGCATCGAGCGCCGGGCGCCAGCCGGCGGCGCGGACGATGCTTCCCGCGATCTCGAACCGCCCCTCCCGGGTGCCCAGGTCCAGCACCGCGTCGACGACGGCGGCCGGAGGTGCCGGGGCGCCCCCCCCCCCCCCCCCCCCCCCCCCCCCCCCC
>Ga0209761_1001736_pt1 | contig 14123 bp, 11 predicted proteins | sample GraSoi013_1_40cm_4_FD_185818 | JGI IMG/M metagenome (GOLD analysis project Ga0209761, IMG submission 185818) | Grasslands soil microbial communities from the Angelo Coastal Reserve, California, USA - Sample 09_25_2013_1_40cm (SPAdes) (version 2) | ecosystem: Environmental > Terrestrial > Soil >... | reverse complement strand
ATCAGGACGTGCTGCTTGACGTGCTCGAATTCTTCGGGCGTGAGGGCGCCCTGTTTGTTCAGCACCGACTCGCGCGTTCCGATCTTGCCGATGTCGTGCAAACGGCCCGCCACACGCGCGCGCTCGAGCTCCTCGTCCGACAGGCCGAGTTGGTGGGCGATCGTGGCGGAGAGGTCTGCGACGCGCGCAGAGTGGCCGCGCATGTAGGGGTCCTTCGCCTCGAGCGCGTTCACCAGCGCCTCCAGCGTGGCGACGGAAATCCGCTCCAACTTGTCGCGCTCCCGGTGAAGCTCCGCGGTACGGGTCGTGACTTCTTCCTTGAGCCACTGGTTCAAGTGCCGGTTTTCGAGCAGCATCTCACGCCGTTTCAGGGCGCGCTGCACGGCGCGGCCCAGGTCGGCGAGCTCGATCGGCTTCGTGAGGTAGTCCATCGCGCCGCGCTGCATGCACAGGGCGGCGCTGGTGGCGTCATTGACGGCCGTGAGCATCAGGATGGCGAGCTCGGGTTCGATCTCGAGGGCCTGGGGCACGAGGTCCACGCCGCTCGTGCCCGGCATGCGGATGTCGCACAGCATGAGCGAGACGCGGTGGCGCCGCAGCTGCTGCAGCGCCTCCTCCCCCGACCCGGCGGCGTAGACCTCGAACTGCTGCTGGGCGAGGAACTTCTTGAGGGCGTTGCGGATCGGCTCCTCGTCGTCCACGACCAGCACCTGGACGGGCCCAGCGCTCTCAGCCACCATGGTCCTCCTTCCGCTAACCTTCCACGAACGTGACTTCCACCGGCCCCGGGAGCAAGCCCGCGCGCTGGGCGCGCCCCAGCAGCTCGGTCACGGCGCGACGCCCCTGGGGGCCGTAGTCGATGGTGTACGCGTTCACGTACATCCCGATGAACCGGTCGGTGCGCGCGTCATCGAGTCCGCGGCTGAATCCCTTCGCGTGCGCGAGCGCCTCCGCGCGGTGCCGCAGTCCGTACTGGATGCTCGCTTTCAGATCGCGCGCGATGTCGCGCATGAGCGCGGCTCCGAGGTCGCGCCGCACCACGTTGCCGCCGAGGGGGAGCGGCAGGCCGTGGGTCTCCTCGTACCACCACTCGCCCATGTCGACCCATAGGTGCAGACCGCGGTCGCCGTATGTGAGCTGTCCCTCGTGGATCAAGAGGCCCGCATCCGCGCGTCCCGCCGTTACGTAATCTTCGATCTGATCGAACGGGACGACGACGTGCCGCGCGGCGGGCTGATACAGCTTGAGCGTCAGGAAGGCGGTCGTGAGCTCGCCGGGCACCGCCACGAGCGCGCCTCCCCCCGCCGCGAGGGCGCCGCGGGGGTCGGCCGGTCGCGGAGTGCGCGCCACGATGCGGGGCCCGTAGCGGTCGCCGATGCTCGCGCCGTGCGCGAGCAGCGCGTACCGGTCGGCGAGGTGCGCATACGCGTGCAGCGACACCGCCGTCACCTCGAGCTCGCCGTTGAGGGCGCGGCGGTTCAACGTCTCGATGTCGGCGAGCTCGTGCTCGTAGCGCCGGGCGCCGGTGTCGATCTTGCCGGCGGCCAGCGCCCAAAACATGAACGCGTCGTCGGCGTCCGGGCTGTGCGCGAGGTGGATGGTGCGCCCGGGTTCAGCGGGCACGAGTCCGTCCGGCCCTGCGCTGCGTCGCCTGCGCGTGGAAGGCGTCGAGGTTGTCCTGGTGATCGGTGTATTCGGGTCGCTTGCGGGCGCGCTCGGCCGCCTCGTTCTGGAGGAAGTCGCGGTACGCCCGGTGCGCGCCCGCCGAGTCGCGCCGCAGCTCGAGCGCGCGGGCGCGCAGCATGAACGCGAACAGATGCGTCGGGACGGCGCGGCGGATGGAATCCGCCTGGGCGAGCGCCGCGGCGTAATCCCCGCCCGTCAGGTCGAGCACGCCAAGGTGGTAGCGCGCGTCGACGTCGAGCGCCGGCAACATGGCATACGCCTGCAACGCCATCGGCAGGAAGAACCCAGCACTGTCGGACTTCCCCTGCGAATGCAGGGTCATCACCCGGTTGTAGAGCCGTGTGGCCCGCTCCTCGGGGGACATCTGGGAAATATCGGGAGGTGGGAGAGGGGAGGCGGGAGCGTTCTCGTCGCGCGCGTCCCCCCTCCCGTCTCCCGAGGAGCTACCGAGCCGAAACGCGACCGCGGTGAGCAGCGCCCCTAGCGCCGCGCCGGTCACGGCCCACGGCAGCCCAACCCGCCACCCCGCCGCCTGGGCGCCCGCCACCTGGGCGCCGCACTTGTGACAAAACCTCGCCGTGGCCGTGAGCGGGGCACCGCACGCGTGACAGGTCATTGAGGCCGGAATCTAACTGGCAGGAATCAGAGGGGCAGCGTAGTGTATGCCCGTGAGCCGCTCTACGACCGCCCGACCGCCCGCGACGGTCAGGGAGTCCCTTAGGGACCGCCTGTCCACCCGATGAGCGCCGCCTTCCCGGGCCAGGACCGCGCCAAGCACATGGGCGAGCTCAAGCGTGGCGACGCGCGCTGGGAGGTCTACATCGAGATGCAGCCCGACGCGGAGGGCGGTGGCGCGGGGATGCCCGGCGCCCCGGCTGGCCGCGTCGGGCCGGTGCGCGGACGGTTGCATTTTGTGAGCGGCGAGCGGCACCGCACCACCAGCTGGATCTTTCTGGAGTGGTCCGAGCGGGAGATTCAGGACAGGTTCGGTGAATTTTCGGCCGTGGAGCTGTGGCACTTTGTGGAGGCGCTGGACGGCTGACAGGCGCGTGGAAAACTGTGCATATTTTGCACGATTTCGCTCTCACCAGTGCCTAGGGGCCCGGTTTTCAAGCCGCCAAGCCAACTTGCTGTTGCGTTTCAGACACAGAACGGTTGACACCGCGCAACGGCGCCCTTACGTTCCCGCATGCCCGCCGCAATCCACCTCGTGAGATCTTCGAGCGCCTGTCGCCCCGGGCCCGGCGTCGCGCTGTCGTCGTTGCTGGCATCCCCCGTGCAAGAGCCCCGATTAACCAGACCGCTTTAGGAGAGCGACCCTATGACCGCGACGTTGGACCCTACCACCTCCACCTCGGCAGCCAAGCCGGCCACCGGCGCCACGCCCGCCGACGTGATCCGCAAAGCCAAAGATGCGGGCGTGCAGGTGGTCGATCTGAAGTTCACCGACCTGCCGGGCACCTGGCAGCACTTTTCGATCCCGCTGAAGGAGCTGACCGACGACCTGTTCAAGGAGGGGATCGGGTTCGACGGGTCCTCGATTCGCGGGTTTCAGGCGATCAACGAGAGCGACATGCTGCTGTTCCCAGACCCGGCGAGCGCGTTCGTGGACCCGTGCCTCGAGGTGCCGACGCTCTCGCTCACCTGTGACGTGGCCGACCCGGTGACCGGCCAGCGCTACAGTCGCGACCCGCGCTACGTGGCGCAGAAGGCGGAGCAATATCTCGTGAAGACAGCGATCGCCACGACGGCGTACTACGGGCCGGAGGCGGAGTTCTACATCTTCAACTCCGTGCGCTTCGACCAGAATGCGCACGAGGGCTACTACCACATCGACTCCGAGGAGGGGATTTGGAACTCGGGGACGAACGGCGGGGGCCCGAATCTCGGTCACCGGCCGCGGCACAAGGAGGGCTACTTCCCGGTGCCCCCCGTGGACAAGCTGCAGGACCTGCGCTCCAAGATCATGCTGGCGATGATGGCGTCGGGGATCGAGGTCGAGGTGCATCACCACGAGGTGGGCACGGCGGGCCAGACCGAGATCGACATGCGGTTCAGCACCCTGACCCGCATGGCCGATCAGCTGATGATGTACAAGTACATCGTGAAGAATGTCTGTCATCAGCACGGCTACACGGCCACGTTCATGCCCAAGCCGATGTTCGGGGACAACGGCTCCGGGATGCACGTCCACATGAGCCTCTGGAAGGACGTCAAGAACCTGTTCTTCGACGCGAGCGGCTATGGGTTGATTTCCGACACGGCGCGGTGGTACATCGGCGGTCTGATCAAGCACGCGCCGGCACTGCTCGCGTTCGCGGCGCCGACGACGAACAGCTACCGGCGCCTAGTGCCGGGCTACGAGGCGCCGATCAACCTGATCTACTCGCAGCGCAACCGCTCGGCGATCTGCCGCATCCCGGTGTATTCCAAGTCGCCGAAGGCGAAGCGCGTCGAGTTCCGGGCGCCCGATCCCTCGAGCAACCCGTACCTTTGCTTCGCCGCGCTTCTGATGGCGGGCTTGGACGGCGTGAAGAACAAGATCGAGCCGCCGAAGCCGATGGATGTGGACCTCTACGAGCTCGAGCCCGAGGAGCGCAAGCACGTAAAGAACACCCCCGGGTCGCTCCCCGAGTCGCTGGCCGCGCTTGAGGCGGACCATGACTTCCTGCTCCAAGGCGGCGTGTTCACCACGGACGTGATCGAGACGTGGCTGGCCTACAAGCGCGCCAAGGAGGTGGACCCGGTCGCGCTGCGGCCGCACCCGTACGAGTTCTTCCTGTATTACGACGTCTGAACGAGGGCGGTAGCGGGCGCAAGGGCGGGGCGGCACGGGGCGGCAGCTCCCCTGCCGCCTTTGCCGCCTTTGCCGCCTTCTGCGGCCTTCTGCTGCCCTCTATCTTAGTCCCCCATGGCCACCACCGCCGCCGAAACCCGCGAGCTGCTCGACCAGCTGAAGAAGGGCCGCGTGCGCTTTCTGCTGCTGCAGTTCACCGATTTACTGGGCGTGAACAAGGCAGTGGAGGTGCCGGCTTCGCGGTTCGAGCAGGCGCTGGCCGGCGAGGTGCTATTCGACGGCTCGGCGCTCGAGGGCTTCGCCCGGGTGGAGGAGGCGGACGCCCTGCTGGTGCCCGATCTGGCGAGCTTCCGCGTGTTTCCCTGGGAGGGCGCGGCCGGACCAGCGAGCGACGGGGAGGCCGGCGGAGCCGTGGCGCGGCTCATCTGCGACATCCGCTACCCGGACGGCCGGCCGTTCGAGGGTTGCCCCCGGACCACGCTGAAGCGCCAGATCGAGCGGGCCGGCAAGCTGGGCTTCACGATGCGCGTCGGGTGCGAGGTGGAGTTCTTTATCTTCGAGCAGGGCGACCGCGGCGAGCCGACGACCCGGACGCTGGACGCCGGCAGCTACTTCGATCTCATTCCCGTGGACCGCGGGGAGCGGGCGCGCCGCGTCATCGTGGCGGGCCTCGAGGAGATGAAGCTGAGCTCGGAGGCGTCGCATCACGAAGTAGCCCGTGGCCAGCACGAAATCGACCTTGGCTCCGCCGACCCGTTGACGTTGGCCGACCACCTGGCCACGCTGCGGTTCGTCGTACGGACCATCGCCGTCCGGCACGGCCTCGTCGCCACTTTCATGCCCAAACCGATCTACGGTCGCAACGGCTCGGGGATGCACACGCACCAGTCGCTGTTCGCCAAGGGGAAGAACGCGTTCTTCGACCCCCAAGGGCCGGTCCAGCTTTCGGAGGTGGGGCGGTGGTACATCGGGGGGCTGCTGCGGCACGCCCGCAGCTACTGCGCCGTGACGAATCCGCTGGTGAATTCCTACAAGCGGCTCGTGCCGGGGTACGAGGCCCCCGTGAACGTGTCGTGGTCCACTCAGAACGTGTCTCCCCTCATTCGGGTCCCGGCGCAGCGCGGCGACGCGACCCGATGCGAGAACCGCATGCCCGACCCGTCGGCGAATCCCTATCTCGCGCTCGCCGTACAGCTCGCCACCGGCCTGGACGGCATCCAGGAGCGGATTGACCCGGGCGAGCCTGTGAACAAGAACATCGCGCGCATGTCCTATCGGGAGCGCCGTAAATTTCGGATCGACGACCTGCCCCGAGATCTGCATGAAGCGCTGGACTACCTCGAGAAGGACCCGGTGGTCCGTGAGGCGTTGGGCGAGCACATCTACGAACGGTATCTCGACGCGAAGCGCGAAGAATGGCAGGAGTACATCGGGCAGGTCAGCGAGTGGGAGCTCGAGCGATATCTCGGGCAATACTGACGGCGCTGCAGGAAGGCGTAGCACGAAGGCGTAGCACAAAGACGTAGCACAACAACGTAGCACGACCCCGTCGCGCGACGACGTCGTCCGAGCAGCGTCGTCACTTATCAGGCGGCGGGTGAGCGATCAGGCGTCCGAGCATTTTGAGCACGAGCGCCACGCGGTTCTCGAGCACGCGGATCGCTTGCGCATTCGTCGGGTCGAGCGCCGCAGCGACTCGCAACTGCGTCAGGGTCTCCTGTGCCGATCCCCGTGCGTACAAGAGAAACCGGCGGAACTCCGTCACCGTGCCGCGGCCGCACGCCTCCGCTATGTTGGAGCTGACGGAGAGAGCGGCGCGCACGAGCTGGTCCGCACGGCTTGCGGCCCCGGGACCCGAGAGGTGGCGGCTCAGACGAGCTGCCTGCACCGAGATCTCCACCGCGAGTTCATGCACCTGCAGTCGTCGGGCGTAGGCTCGCAGCACCATGCCCAACAGTAGGAGCAAACGGCTTTGAAGGCGGCACCCTTTTCACGCCTCCGTGCGACGTTTTTGTGCAACGTCGTTTGCGTGACGGTTTTGCTTGCGTGCGACGGAACCTCCCGCCCCGGAGATACCCTGGGCCTGCAAAGCCTCGGGCGCTGGGAGTGGCACGGGCGCATTGTCGCCGACGCCGACCCGCAGCTCACCATCGCCCGGCTGCGCATCGACACGACCCACGGCGGCGGCGACGTCGCACTCGCACGCTACGACTTCAATCCGGCAGTGGGCGAGGGGGATGAATACTCGCTCACGCTCGGGCTCGAGCTCGGCCGCGTGCGCGACCTCACGCCCGGCACGCCCTACCCGCTCGGCCCGCCGCCGGCGCGGGTCCCGGCGCACGCGACCGTCGCCTGCCTGTGCGGGCCGCTCAAACCGGACTCGGTCCGCGGCACGCTGCTGTTGGCGACGCGCGGCCTGCGCCACCTCTCCGGCCGGGTCGACGCGACGCTGTACTTTACCGAGTGGAACGACACCTCGCGGCACGTCACCTATTCGCTGCACCAGCGCATTGACGCGGTCAAGTAAGCCGGGTTGGCGGATAGGCGGACCGGCGGGCATCATGGCCCTGACGCTACTATCCGTCTATCCGTCTATCCGTCTATCCGCCCAGACCATCGACACGATCGTCGTCGTCAACCACAACATCTTCGACCGCTCGGACGACGCCCCGGGGTTTCTCGCCCGGCTCGCGAACGCGCTGCATGTGACGACGCGCGCGAGCGTGATCCGGCGCACCCTGTTTGTGAACCAGGGCGACCGCTACGACTCCGCGCGCGTGGCCGAGAGCGAGCGGGCGTTGCGGGCGCTGTACGTTTTCAGCCGCGTGCAACTGGACACTACCCGCATTGCCGGCCGCCTCGCGCTGCGCGTCGAGACATCGGACGGCTGGAGCACCAAGCCGCAGTTCGGCTACTCGTCCGCGGGCGGCGACGCGACGTGGCTCGCCGGCCTGGTGGAGGAGAACCTGCTGGGCACGGCCACGGCGCTCGCGGCCGTCTACAACAAGACTCCGGACCGGAGCGTCGTCGACCTGCGGTACGGGAGCCCCCACTTCTTCGGGCGACGCACGCGGCTCGTGGCCGAGTACGCGAGCAAGTCGGACGGCAAGCGGGGCGTCTGGTTTCTCGGGGTGCCGTTCTACGAGACGGGCGCGCGGCGCGCGGTCGGAACCGACGGTGAAGCGGCTGCGGAGCGGGTGCTCGTGTTCCATCATCGTGTGCCGGCCGCGACCGTCGACACCGTCGAGCGCCGCGCGCTCCGGGTCGGCGTGAGTGCGGGGCTCGCGCTCCAGGCCACCAGCCGCGGCTTCGTGCGCCTGTGGGTGGGCGGCGAGTGGCGCCGGGAGGACTTCGGCCCCGAGAGTACCTTCGTGTTCCCGCGCTCGACGTTCGGGGCGGTGGGTGGGGGGGTGGACGTCGGGCACGTGCGGTTTCACGTGCTCGAGCGCTTCAACGCTTACGCGCGGCGAGAAGACGTGGATCTCTCGCAGCTACTGCATGTCGGCGTGTGGGCGGCGCCCCGCGCGTGGGGCTATCCGTCGGAGCGGGCCGGGGTCGGCCCGGAGCTGAGCGGCCAGGTGAGCGCGCTCTGGCCCGGCGGATTCGCGGTGCTGCGGGGCGGGGCGAACGGGGTCTACACCGCCGCCGGCCTCGACACGGCACGGGTGACCGGCAGCGTCACCGTCGCGAGCCAGAACCTGCGGCGCCAGACGCTGATCCTGCACCTGGAAGGGGGTGCTCTGCGACGGCCGAAGCCGGGCGCCGAGTTCGACCTGTGGGTTCTGCAGAAGGGACCGCGCGTGTTCGGGATCCACCAGTTCACCGGGACGCGGATGGCGTGGCTCGCGCTCGAGGACCGCATTCTCGTGAGCGACGAGCTGTGGGGCCTCGTTGGCCTGGGGATCGCCCCGTTCTTCGACTACGGCGGTGCGTGGTGGTACGGGGACGAGCCCACACGGCTCGGCGGCGACGTGGGGCTCGCCTTGCGGATGGGCCCGACCCGTGCGGTCCACGGCGACGTGGGCGAGTTCGCCCTGGGGTATCGCTTCGGGCGCGGGTTCAGCGGTTGGGCCGTCGCCGTGCGCAAGGGCGTCGCCTTCTGAACGTACCCTCTCACAAGGATTTCAAGTCACGACGTGGAGACGGCCTGGCAGCTCATCCGGCCGCAGGCCTAAATTCCTATCATGCGACGAACCCGTCACTCACTGCGCGAAGCCGTGCTGCTCGGTCTGGTGGTAGCGACGAGCATCTGGCTCTGGTTGGCCATCGTCGACGCGATCGCGGGTCAGCCGTTCCGGACCTTTGCGGTGCTCGGCGGCATCGCGCCGTTCACCGTGCTCCACTACGCGCTCTGCCTGGCGTATGGTTTGGCCGCGGTGGCGGTGGTGCACGGCGCGGCGCGTGAACCCGGCCTGCTGTTCGGCGCGGCGTTCGTCTTTTTCATCCTCGAGTTCGGGTTCGTGATGCTCACCGTGATTCTCTCGCACGTCGGTCTGGGCCAGCTGGCGTGGGTCCGGATCCTGGGCGGCAACCTGGTAGGCGCCGTGCTCACCTTTGTGGTGCTGTCGCGGCGGCACCCGCTGCGGCGCGAGCTGCGAGAGGCGGAGGCCGAGGACGCAGAGTAGCTTGCTTCACAGCGGATATCGGATCGTCATTTTCGATCGAGGCACCTCCATGCGAAATGTGATGCTGAGACTGGCCGGGCTGGCGCTCCTCGCGACGCCGCTCTCGGCGCAGACCGCCGACGAGATCATCGCCAAGTACGTGAAGACCGTCGGCGGGATGGACAAGATCCAGGCCGTGACGACGCTGCGCCGCACCGGCAAGTTCACCGGTGGCGGCGGGTTCGAGGCGGCCGTGCTCCAGGAGAACAAGCGCCCGACCAAAGTGCGGGAGGAGTTCTCGCTGCAAGGGATGACCGGGATCAACGCGTACGATGGCAAGACCGGATGGAAGATCGAGCCGTGGCAGGGGAAAAAGGACCCCGAGGCGCTGAGCGAAGAGGAGATGAAGCAGATCGTGGAGGACGCCGACTTCGACGAACCGCTCGTGAATTACCAGCAGAAGGGGAACAAGGTCGAGCTCGTGGGCACGGATCAGGTCGAGGGCACGGACGCTTACAAGCTCAAGGTGACGCTCGCCAGCGGCGACGTGCGGTACTACTACGTGGACACCGACTACTACGTCCCCATCAAGATCGAGATGAAGCGCATGATCCGCGGGGCGGAGCAGGAGTTCGAGACCTCGCTGGGCGACTACAAGGAGGTCGCGGGCTGGTACCTGCCGTACGCGATGGAGAGCAACGTCAGAGGGAGCGACAACAAACAGAAAGTCACGTTCGAGAAGATCGAGGCCAACGTCGCGCTCGACGACCAGCGCTTCGAGAAGCCCGCGCCCGGTGCGAAGCCACCGGAACCGGCCCCGGCGAAGCCTCCCGAGACCAAGAAGGTCCAGGCCAAAAAGCCGTCGCTAACCGAAGGCACATTCTTCCTGCGGGCGACCCAGCAGGCCGCCCCGGTGAAGGTCGACTCTGAAACGATCTCGGGGTTGGGGGCCCGCAACATCGGCTCGGCCGCCATGAGCGGCCGCGTCGCGGCGCTCGACGCCGTGCACGAGGGGGAGCGGCTCACCGTCTACATCGGCGCCGCGAGCGGCGGCGTGTGGAAGTCGGTCAACGGCGGCACGACCTTCAAACCGGTGTTCGACAAGCAGCCGGTCCAGTCGATCGGCGCAATCACCGTCGATCCCAAAAACCCGAAGGTGGTCTGGGTGGGCACCGGCGAGGCGTGGACGCGCAACAGCGTCTCGATCGGCGACGGGGTCTACAAGTCGGTGGACGGGGGCGACAACTGGACCAACCTCGGCCTCAAGGAGTCCGAGCGCATCGCCAAGATTGTGGTCGATCCATCCGAGACGAACACGGTGTACGTCTGCGTCCCGGGCAAGCTGTGGAGCGATAGCGACGAGCGCGGCGTCTACAAGACGACCGACGGCGGCAAGACGTGGGTGAAGGTGCTGAAGGGATCGAACCTCTCGACCGGCTGCTCGATGCTGTCGCTCGATCCGCAGAATCCGAAGACGATCTTTGCCGGCATGTGGGACTTCCGCCGCAAGGGGTGGACGTTCCGCTCGGGGGGCGACGGCCCCACCGCGCCGAGCGGCAGCGGCCTGTTCAAGAGCAGCGACGGGGGCGCGTCCTGGACCGAGCTGAGCAGCGCGAAAGGGCTGCCATCCAAGCCGTGGGGCCGCGTGGCGGTCGCCGTGGCGCCGTCCAAGCCGAACGTCGTGTATGCGTTCATCGAGGCTCAAGTCCCGACCAACGGGTTGTATCGCTCCGACGACGGCGGCCAGACGTGGGAGGCCCGGGACCGCAGCCAGGCTATGATCTGGCGGCCCTTCTATTTCGCCAACCTGATCGTCGATCCCAAGAACGAGAATCGGATCTACAAGCCGGACGGTCCGCTGATCGTCAGCACCGACGGCGGACGGAGCTTCAGCAACATCTCGGGCGGCGCCCACGGCGACTTCCACGACGCGTGGATCGATCCCCGCAATACCGACCACCTGATCACCGGCGACGACGGCGGCGTGTGGTATTCGTACGACGCGGCCAACAAATGGTGGAAGGCCGACAATCTCCCGATCTCCCAGTTCTACCATGTGAGCGTAGACATGGACCGGCCGTACCACGTGTACGGCGGGTTGCAGGACAACAGCTCCTGGGTCGGCGAGTCGGAATATCCCGGCGGTGTCACCAGCAGCCGTTGGGAGAACATGTACGGCGGCGACGGCTTCTGGATGTTCGTCGATCCCACCGACCCCGACTATATCTACGCCGAGTATCAAGGTGGCGAGATCGCCCGGGTCAACCGCAAGACGCACGAGACGCGCAACATCAGGCCGTTGCCCCAATACAAGGAAGGCAAGCTGCGCTTCAACTGGAACACGCCGATCCACGTGAGCCCCACGAAATCGGGCACGATCTACCTCGGGGCGCAGGTGCTGTTCCGCTCGCGCGACGGCCAGACGTGGGAGCGGGTCTCTCCCGACCTCACCACCAACGACCCGGAAAAGCAGAAGCAAGAGCAGTCAGGCGGCGTGACGGTCGACAACTCGTCCGCGGAGATGCACACCACGATCTTCGCGATCTCCGAGTCCCCCAAGAACCCGGACGTGGTCTGGGCCGGCACCGACGACGGCAACGTGCAGGTCACGCGCGACGGCGGGAAGACGTGGACGAACGTGGTCGCCAACATCCGGGGACTGCCGAAGAATGCCTGGGTGTCGTCGCTCGAGGCGGGCCACTTCGACGAAGGCACGGTGTACGCCACCTTCGACATCCACACCTTCGGCGACATGCGGCCGTACGCCTACAGCTCGACCGATTTCGGCAAGACGTGGTCGCCCCTGGTCGCGCCGGACAGCCCGGTCCGCGGCTACGCGCACGTCGTGAAGGAAGACCTGGTCGACAAGCAGCTGCTCTTCCTCGGCACCGAGTTCGGCCTATGGGTGTCCATCGACGGCGGTGCACACTGGGCGCACTACAAGGGCGGGGACCTGCCGAGCGTGGCCGTGCGCGATCTGGCGATCCACCCCCGCGATCACGACCTGGTGATCGCGACCCATGGCCGCGGCATCTGGATCGTCGATGACATCACGCCGCTGCGCGCGCTGACACCCGAGGCGCTCGCCAGCAACGTCGCGTTCCTGCCGGCCCGGTCCACGGTGCAGCGGGTCTCGGCGTCCGGCGGGTGGGCCAACGGAGATGCCGCTTTCGTCGGGCCCAATCCACCCGGCGACGCCGTAATCAGCTACTACCAGAAGAAGCGCCACATCTTCGGCGATCTGAAGATCGAGGTGTTCGATCAGGGTGGCCGGCTGATGGGCACGGTGCCCAGCAGCAAGCGCCGCGGGCTGAACCGCGTCACCTGGTCGATGCGCCTCAAGCCGCCCAAGGTGCCGTCGGCGGCCAGCGCCGCGTTCGGCGCGGCGTTCGGTCCCCGGGTCTTGCCGGGCACGTACACGGTGAAGATGACCAAGGACAAAGAGGTCTACTCGACCCCGCTCGTCATCGTGGCCGATGCGCGGACCAAGCACACCGCGGCAGACCGCCAGGCGCAGTTCGATCTGGCGATGAAGCTCACGGGGGTGCTCGCCGACATGACGTTCGCCGTGGAGCGCATGAACGGCGTCCGGCTGGCGCTGGACGAGCGGGCCGCGAAGCTGCCAGCGAAGGACGCGCTCGCCCCGCGGCTCCGCGCCGCATCCGCGACGGCGGACTCGCTGCGCAAGAAGATTGTCGCCACCAAGGAGGGCGGGATGATCACGGGCGAGGAGCGGCTGCGTGAGAATCTGACCGACCTCTACGGCAACGTGGTCTTTTACGATGGGCGGCCGTCGCAGACCCAGGTCGAGCGCACGGAGGCGATCGCCCGGGAGCTGGCGGACGTGATCAAGGACTTCGACGCGTGGGCGGCGAAGCAGCTGGACGGACTCAACTCCGCGCTGGCGCGCAAACGCCTCGAGCCGATCCGGCTGCTCACGCGGCAGCAATGGGAAGCGAAGGACGTGGCGGCGCAGGAGTGATCGCCACGTTTTCTCGAGGACGAACGATGAGAAACGACGATGTATGACTGGATCGGATGGCTCGCGACGGCCGCGTTCACGAGCTCATACTTCTGCAAGCAGCAGAAGACGCTGCGGCGCGTGCAAGGTCTGGCGGCCTTGATGTGGCTGGCCTACGGGGTAGCGATTCACGCGCTCCCCGTGATCGTGGCCAACGCGATCGTGGCCGCCGTCGCGATCTGGTCGTCGTTCGCCCAGTCCCGGCCAGCGGCCACGGCCCTCGACCCGACAAGGAGGGATTGACCAGCGGCCACCACCTCAGGGAGCGCTTTTGAGCGGTGGCAGCAACAGCGCATTCAGGGTGACCGTCACGGTACTGGCGCTCATCGCGAGCGCTGCCCACGCCGGCTTGAGCAGGATTCCGAGCGCTGGATACAATACCCCGGCAGCGAGCGGGATAGCGATCACATTGTAAATCGCCGCCCAGAAGAGATTCTGCTTGATCTTGCGGCGCACCCGGCGGGCCAGCACGAGTGCAGCTGAGACGTCGGCCGGGTCGTCCCTCATCAGAATGATCCCGGCAGTCTCGATCGCCACGTCCGTTCCCGCGCCGATCGCGACGCCGACCGTCGCCGCCGCAAGCGCCGGTGCGTCGTTTACCCCGTCTCCGACCATGGCGACCCGGCGGCCTTGCTGCTCGAGTCGCCGGACCTCGGCAGCCTTGTCGCTCGGTAACACCTCGGCCCGGACATCATCGATCCCGAGCGTGCGGGCCACCGCCGCGGCGGTGGCCCGGCTGTCCCCCGTGAGCAGCATGACCCGGATGCCGAGGTCGTGGAGCGTCCGAACGGCGACGTGCGCCGTGGGGCGAATCCGGTCGGCGACCGCGATGAGGCCGAGCGTCCGGCCATCCACCGCCACGTAGAGTGCGGTCTTCGCTTCCGCTCGCAGCCGCTCGGCCGCGCGGTCCAGCTCCGGTGTGACGCCGTTTCCGCCCAGCAAGCTGCGATTCCCCACCAGCACGGTGCGACCCCCCACGACCGCCTTTACGCCGTGGCCGGGAACGGCTTCGAAA
>Ga0209761_1001735_pt1 | contig 14124 bp, 16 predicted proteins | sample GraSoi013_1_40cm_4_FD_185818 | JGI IMG/M metagenome (GOLD analysis project Ga0209761, IMG submission 185818) | Grasslands soil microbial communities from the Angelo Coastal Reserve, California, USA - Sample 09_25_2013_1_40cm (SPAdes) (version 2) | ecosystem: Environmental > Terrestrial > Soil >... | reverse complement strand
TGTTGGCTGCGGTGCATGAGACTGTGGCGGTGCCTGAACCACTAACGCTGCTTGGACTAAATGAGCCACAGGTCAGACCTGAAGGAACAGTGTCAGCGAGAGTGACTATTCCTGCGAAGCCGTTCAATGCCGTAATTGTAATTGTTGAAATGACTGACTGGCCTACGTTGACTCCGCTAGGTGAAGTGGCTGAGATAGTGAATGAGGTTCCGGATGTGCCAATGGTCAGAGTGATGTTGTACCAGTTTGTGTTGATGATGCTAAAGTCGTAACCCTCTGAGCCTATCTCTATACCCACTAACGTGCATGTATTGCTGAGAGGAATGCCCCAAGCGGTTTCTGCATTAGCACATTGAGCTGCCACACTTGCAGTAAGTGTACCCTTTCCACCTGGAGCCAGTTGTAGTGTAGCTATGCTATATCCGCAAGCACCCACGCCAGGGTCGCTTCCTCCACCATATGTTGTGGTTGTGCCAACAGGCGCGTCAACACCTCCGGTGTCCTGCACTCGAACTTGACTGTCAAGCCAACTACTCCCAGAATAGGTTCCGCAAGCAGACACCGTAGAAGCGAGCTTGAAGTAAAGAGACATGAATAGATTGTAATGCGGCCCAGGACCGGACGGCCCGCTGCACGTAGCGCCAAGGCTTCTGCTTAGGAAGTCTATCGATACCGATACCGATGTTATGTTTGATGGTAGGGCAGTCCCTTGGGACGGGCCTTGTGCCGGAGGCGGAGTACCTCTGATCAGACTATCATAGTAACTACTAGTCCAGTCGCAGACACTGGGGTTACTATGACGTATCTCAGCAGTCCCATTGGAGGCAACTGACAAAGTGCTTGGAGAGAGAAAGTTACCACAGGTCCAGTTGGTACAGTCAAACGTATTAGCGCTTATGATGGCACTAACCGTGAAAATCTGGCTTGTCGTAAACACGTTTGCGGCACTATCCCGTACAGTCAGTGTTGCATTGTAGGATCCCGTCGTAGTGAATGTAGCCGTAACCGTCGACCCAGATCCCGCCGCTGCTCCGCTCCAAGAGTAGGTGTATGGTGGAACCCCGCCCGTAGCGGTCGCGGTGAACGTTACAGCTGTACCTACAGTGGGGGTCGAGGGTAGGTAAGCGAAGCTCGCGGATAGAGGAGGAAGAGTGGTCGCTCCCATGATATCTCCCGTGAGCCCGGTCGCTGCCGCATCATTCGATGTTAGCGTCGACAGCGCCCAATTGTCCTCGAGCAGTCGGAGGATAGAAAACTCATCATAACTGTTGCTTGGTGAAATATATGCCGTCTTTACTCCTGTGCCATAGAATAAGATTGGAGCCGGGTCATATTCGTCCCACCATAGGATGAGCAGGGTTCTCATTCCGGGCTTGAATACATTGCTCGCCAATAGAGAACCTGAAGATGGACTGGCTACTGTGCCTGATCCTACAAGGAAAGTCTTGAGATAGGAGTCTCCAGTGGAGATCGAGTTATCGTGCATGTTGTGATTGTCTGTCGGGGTATACCAGAGGAAGCTCGGTGGGTTAGCCGAGTTTGCCGCAGATATGTAGTTACTTGTTGAGACTGAGCTTGAAGTGAAGATGTTTGGACTGCTAGAAGTACCAGTAAAGCCCGTGAAGGGAAAGTGGTCATTACCTCTCGGACAACCAGCCTCGCAATAGGCTTGCCAAGTCAGTCCAGCAGATTGTAGACTGCCCATCAGAGTCGGAGAGTTGATACAGCACGAATATCCGTCAGAAATGCCCTGGTCAGAACCTGAAATTAGAGCCGTGTAACAACCTGCCGAACAGCCGCTTATTGACCGCCCATTTGCGCCATAGCCATGATAGAGGGGTACAGTTGAGCCAAACGGCAATAGACTCGTTATGAACGGTGCACTCATGCTTCCAAGCCCGCTACCTATTACATCAGCGTAATTCTGGTTCTCCATTGCTATCATAACGACATGGTCGAAATTGGATCCCGTCGGAGCAGCCGAGACGGGCCTCGGCAATATCAGAAGGGTACCGCTCATAATTGAGAGTACCATGAGTAGTAATGGTAGTCCTATTTTTTTCAGACTGTGGTCTACGCTCATTTTGTTCCTCTCCTCATTGTGTCGGTTCGGTTTCCCTACGCGATCAGCAAGGGATTCGTTCGGGGTCTTAGCAGAGAACCAGACTCTATGTTGTGAGCGAGTTCCCCGGCAAGAACTAGTATTGCCTGAAGATTCACAAAGGCATCTTTGAACCAAGCCAAACCGATCCCAGTTCTTGAGCCGATCTTCAAGTGGACAGTAGCGTGTGCTGACATGCTAGAATGCTCGTCCGCCTGCGACCACGAGATCCTCAATGCTCATATCGTTCTAACCTCACTTCTATGAAGGAACTGTTCGGACAGGGTGCGAAGGTCGTTAGAACGTAGACTGCCCTTTCGGCGTAAGGCCAAATCTCGGTTCCGCACTGGCGCCAAACATTCTACTGAAAAAAAGATTGGATTTCGAAGCGCCCGTGGCCACCACTCTCGGCGAACCCTCATCAGAGTCCAGAGGCAGGGTCAGGAATACGCTCCTCCGCACCCGTCTCTGCGACTCCCAGTGGTTGGCGGGATTGAAGACAACCTTGGTCCCCATCGCTCGACGAACCACAATCAAAAGAGAAGAGTAATTAACGATTGCCTTGATCGGAGATATTCACCCTTTCGAAGTCTCCGGTATGACGTGGATATCTGGGGGTTGCAAGGCTGGACAATCTATGATTCAGAAACATGGATTGCCGCGTTTTCGGTGGAGAGCCGGGTTTTTGAGCGAGATTATCATAGGCCGTCTTAATCACCTTAGGGTTCCCTAGGTGAACGCATGGCCGAGGAATGATCGGTGCCTGCTCATCCGAAGGAGCATCCTATCTCTCGCCAATATTTGCCGCATCTGCAATTGAACATGTTTTGCCCACTGGTTGGGATGATTATCGACGTTGGTTCTTGGTTTGAGAGTGGCTCTAGATAGCAAATGTCTTGGGCACACATCTCTGAACAAGTTCAAAATAGACGAAAGCTGGGTGATTCGGATCCAGTCGATAGCGGTCTGTAGTAGGAGAAGGAGGTATGTCAGAGCGTGTGCACGGTGAAACCGTTTGCTCCGTAGCCGGTCACAAGTTCGGCCTGAAGATCCGTGGATGGGCCCCCAATGTCTGGAGATAAGACGGTAGCTTGTCCTTCTATTATGTTCCAGTGGGCGGACGCTCTATGTCTCCACCATTCTGCCATCTCACTGAGCATCATGATCTGACACTCAGGGTCGGAGACGAAACTCTGGAGGAGTCGGAGATACTCGGGTTCGTATTCTACGGTTCCAAATTCATATTCGGGATGCACAAGCAGGACGCACGGAGCTCCTAAGCCCCGCATCCACTTGGAGAGGCGCAAGAGCAAGTCGACGGCGGCTGGTGGCTCTTGCCCTGCGACCCTGATCAATTGGTGATCTTGGGGAAGCGAGACAGGAATCTCCAACGTGTCAGCTATCTCGAAAGGGAAGACGGTGCCGACGCCGTGAGCGCCGAGCGATGTTGGGGAAAGGATTTCCCAAGATGGACACGAAGAGTCGTACGCGTAGCCTGCCTTCGCGGTAGCTGAAGCCAAGTCTGCGTTGTGCTGTAGAAGTGGGGACCGGAATCCGTGAGTCTCTCGACCTGTCAACTTTTCCAATCTCTGTTTGCAATCCTTCAGCCGCTGGACCTTCGCTTCAGAACCGAAGAATATGAGTCTCCCGTCATGCATCGTATCATGTGCACCGACTTCTCCCGTCTCTGTTAGGATGTCCAGAGATCCGGCCGGCAGCGGATAGCGGGAGCTTGGAACATTCCAAGTGGACTGGATTCCCAGATTTCGTTCTACAGCAAGAAGCCTTGGAGCTCCCGTCTCAAGCCCGGTCTTGGTCTCAACATCATGGGTCACGGCTAAGGCGTAGGATTTTCCACTCTTCCAGAAGGCAATGCGAAGAATAGGACCCGAAGACAAGACTAGGCTAGCTAAGAATATTGTCCTAAGGCATTCGACAGGGCCCAACTTGTCCTCGGTGATTTCGTCTACTCCTTTGGAGGATCGGAAAGATCGGTCCCGAACGAATCGCGGTATTGACTGGTACGAGAAGGGCAACTTGGTTGCCAGCCAGAATCTCCTGCTCGGTTTGTCTTCGAATCCTCCGATGACCCTTCTAACATACTCGCCCACAAGGTCTATGGCCAAGAGATAGATCTCTGTTCCACGGATTTTCGAAAAGATCGAGATGTCTCCGGATCGTAGGACAGGATCGAGATTAGGTCCGGAAAATTCATGGACTTCCGTTCTCAGCGAGACTTGTACGTCACGTCCGGCAGGGAGACGGATCAACGCGCGCCTCGAGTTCAACGAAAGTCCATGGTCTCGGGCAATCTTCTCAGCCCCCTCTCTCCCAGCGGGCGAGACGATGACTGGAGCACTTCTCGCCTGTGCTATCCCATGACCAGTTGTAACGACGGTATGCTTTTCGTCTGGCTCAGTTTTTGCCCGATATGGTATCTTCCAGAATTCCGCGTAATCTCTCAATATCTCTGAGTCGGAGACATTTGCGGCTTCGACTACTATGGGTCGATATTGAGATACTAGGGTCAATTTTAGTGTCTGGCTCCGAGTCGAAGTAGGACTATCGGCCCCACTATTTGCTGCCAGTCTTTCAAGGGGGATATGTGAGAGTATGACTCTCTCTTCGCGTACGAATAAACTTTGGACACTGGTCGCTCGGTGAATCTGTAGCCTAGCGTCAGGACCTTGTAGTGGAGGTAGTATTCCAGCTCGTATCCGTTCAGCCAGTCCTGCCAGATGTTGATTCGAGGATCCTCAAGTATCGCGGCTCGATAGGCTCTAAAGCCGTTAGTGACTTCGGTACAACGGACGCCCGTGAGGAACGTCCAAACAAAAGGGAACAGGCGCGTGAAGATTCTTCTAAAGAAAGGAGTCCTCTCGCCTTTCCCTCCAGGAAGGAATCTCGATCCCTGTACATAGTCGAATCCGTTCTTGGATATGGGTTCAGTCAATCGAGGGATTTCCCTGGGATCGTCCTTACCATTGCCTGCCATTACAACGATTAAGTCGAATCTGTGAGAGAGTGCGTATCGGTATCCCTCCTTGATCGCGAAGCCTATTCCATTCCTCGTAAGGTTCTCGATAATAGTGACCGGAACTTCAGTTCTTTTTCGAGACTCGTCGATTTCTCCTAGAATTGTTACATCGGGGTCATCTAGGATGAGACAGATTTCGTCCACAGACTGGGGAGAGAATCTTTCGATTACGGCGCCAATCTTACCGATTTCTCGATAAACTGGGATTATTGCAAGGCGTCTCATCGACTCGTTCTAACTCTACGACTCAGCGAGTGGCCATCTGGTTCGTTGGGCGCGGGTCTGGAGCCCACTACTCGCGCAGGAACGCCTACAGCAATAGCATTGTCAGGTATGTTCCTTGTGACGACCGAGCCTGCTCCTATCAGAGCGTTTTCGCCTATCTGTACTCCAGGGTTTATTGTGCTTCCCGCGCCTATTGAAGCGTACTTCTTGACTCTTGTATTGAGCAGGGTCCATTCTCCGTGAGCTCTCGGATGTTTGTCGTTGGTGAATGTGACGTTAGGTGCGATAAAGACATCGTTCTCTATTACTACTCCCGTTGGGATGAAGACGAAGGGTCGAATTTTGCAATTGTCCCCAATCGTAACGCCCTCCTCAATATACACATAAGAATCGATCTTCGTATTTTTCCCGATCTTGCAACCGTACAGGTTCACCTGGTCATAGACGCGCGAGTCGCGGCCTATCGCTGCCTTCTTAATCACAGAGTATTTTGAGGGTTTCATCTGGTCGGTATCGCCGGGATTATCGGAAGCTGGATTGTGATAGAACGGTCTTGGAACATCGACTCACGTGAGGCCTCTAGGAGGGAGACTACTCTGGCGCCCAGAATTCCGTCAGAATGGTTCGAGTAAGGGGTTGAATTTTGATTATTACGGATGCAGTCATAGAAGTGGCTTATTTCGGTTCCAAGAGTGTTGCTCGCAGAGACGGGTATCTCTTGTCGGCCGTTCGACAGTTCGAGCTCGAGCTTCTGATCAACGCAGTCAAGAGTGGCCATTCCTTTGCTTCCGACAACTGTAACTTCTCTCCTCCTATCGCGATCCAGCCAGCTGACCTCGATATGAGCAATTAGCCCTCCCTTGTAGTCTGCACTTATGAAAGCGACCTCTTCATTCTGCTTGGTTCGGTATCCTCGTCCCTTGCACGCGATCTTGTCAGGCCACGCCTCGACCAGATAGTTGCAAATGTCGAACGGGTGGGGAGCCAGATCGGTTATGACTTCTCTCTGTAGTTGAGGATTCATGAGGGCCGTCCATCTCAGACGCAAGTAATACGCCTCTCCTATGCCTCCCTCGGAGAGAATGCGCCTCAGTTCCCGGACGCCGTTGTTGAATCTGTGAATATGTCCCACGCAGAGAACTGCCTTGTTCTCGTTCGCGAGCCTTACGAGTTCGTAGGCTTCCTCAGTCCTCAATGTCAGAGGTTTCTCGACGAGTACATGCTTGCCATTCCTAAGGAAAGTGGAGGCTACTTCGAAGTGGGTGCTGTTTGGGGTGCAGATGTGGACACCTGTTACAGAGGGGTCTGTTGCGAGAGCGTGGTAGTCTGTTCGATAGTCGAGGCTCGCGCCGAATTCTTTTCGGCATTGGGCGAGTGATTCTGGAAAGTTGTCGACGATCGAATGGAGTTGGCTTGAGCCGGTGGTTCGACTAATCTCAAGCGTCTCGCGTATTACCTTCTTTCCCCAATAACCAGAGCCGATGATCGCTATTCTGACAGGATGCACTTTACAAGCCAACCTTATGATTTCAGGAATTTAGCTGTAAAGTCTCTCGAACAGTCCAAGAGACCAGTTGGAAAACTCTGTCGCAAGCATCTCCTGAACACCATTCAGCCTGATCAAGTCTATCTCAAAATCTGGTTCTGTCAGTAGAGTCCTCTTCGCCGCGCGCGCGGGATCCGCGTTGAAGATGACGCTTCTGATCGTTTCTATCGCCCTACGGAGCGCTTCCGTATTCGCGAGTTTTAACCCTTCCTAAGACTTGATTATCGATTTCAATCTTTGTAATGCCAAGTGAATCGCGGGATATCGTGGTCGTTTTTGTCCTGGTTTGAGCAATGGAGTCGAACGAATGGTCCGTGTGCCATTGAGCAAGCCGAGGATCTGACTGTGTCCCACGGGTCTTCTCATTCCTAACAGATCGCGATACTCTTGGCACCGTACTCCGTAATATTTTGGGGTGGGTTGTTAGATTCAACAATAGCTTACAAGTATGACTGCTCGAAACTTATGGGCATTCGCGGAACAGTGAAGCCGTTTCATGATCATCTTCCATCCGTTAGAAAGACTTAAACTCTGGTTCAGAATTGGGCCGGCCATCGGTTCATCTTGGAAGAATCGCAGACACGGTCAGAGTTGGCTAGCGTCGATTCGTTTCCTCTCTCGTCATGTGCCCTAGTATCAAGCTAGCTTCGTTCCTAACTGTGGAACTCGTATCTACTACAACTAGCCCCTGAGAGGGTTGGCCGTATAGTACTAGGGAATTGTTGGGAGACTCTACGATGGATGGTAGTGCGAGAAGATCCTCTTCTCCGTCTACGAAAATCACAGCGTCGTCATCCTTCATGGCTCGCTTGATGGCCTCCCAAGATTCGAGCGTAATGACTCCTGCCGGGTTCCTCACATGGTAAGTTGTTGTGGCATTTAGCTTGAACGTGGCCGTTGGTTTCCGCATCGATACATGATCGATTATTCTGAGGTTCACCGTGATTCCGGCTGCAACGGTTTCTCGCGAGACCACGTCTCCGACGGCAAGGATTTTTCTGGGATGGATTCGGCTGATGATGGTGTTCAATTCTGGCATTGTTTTGGACGGGTCTCCTAGAAGCAGTTTTCCGAACGGCTCCTTCAATCTCAGAAGATCGGCTGGACTCGGTCGAAGCTGGATCATCTAATCTCCCCGAAACGGCGAGTCAACATTGATCACAGCCGGGCCGCTACCTACAAGAATGTTGACAACAACTAGCTCACGGTCTTTGCTTGGATTCAGATCTCTATGAACTAGCCCAGCTGGAATGTGAAAGAAGTCTCCAACATTCAGGTCGGCTATTTCCTGTCTTCTGAGAAAGTACTCGAGTTGGAGATGGCCTGAGGCGATGAACCCGTAGAGTTGACGAGTCCCGTGATGATGCCATCCGGAGACAACTCCAGCAGCGACCTGTGACTGCGAGACGATAACAGTCTCCGATTCGAACGCCTTTTTTCTAACGATGCCTTCAGTCGAGTCCCCGGCTCCCAATTCAGAGCCTCGAACGACCTCGATGCGAGACATGGTTCACTAGTTATCAGAGTGCTACTAAGACCTAGCTTCATCCTGCAAGCTCAAACATTCGAGAAGTTGACAAGAGCGACCATGATATCTACTTCCTAGCCGAAGATTTGGTCAGGAGTGTGCAGCCGATAGATCTTCGAATTGCCGATCTTGGTCATGTAAAACTGGCTTATGTTGAAGCTGGCAGCGGCGAACCGGTAGTATTTGTTCATGGAATACCGAACGATTATCGTGCTTGGAACAGTCAAATTGGATCCTTCTCTGGCAAGTATCACGTGATCGCTTACAGTCGACGCCTCGCCCAGCCGAATGAGAATACCATGGACTATGAGAAGAGCACGATCGAAAACAATTCCGCAGATCTTGTCGGCTTTATCGAAGAACTCGGGATTTCGCCCGTTCATTTGGTAGGCCACTCCTATGGCGGGTTCGCTTCGGCGTTCTGTGCATCGACCAGCCCACGATTGATTCGGACTCTCACACTGATTGAGCCAGCAGTCTCAACTATTTTGCTGAAGAATCTAAAGAGTAAGTTAGAATTCCTAGGCCTATTGTTCGCACATCCTTCGATAGCCATCTCGGCCGCCAAGTTTCAGCGAAACTCATTGGACCCCTCGCTCAACGCTTTCCGCCGGGGAGATTTCGATGCCGCGCTCAGATACAATCTTGACGGCATCATGAATCGGCATGGTGCATTCGAAAGGTTTCCCGAACCAGTGCGCACGATGGTGAAGGAGAATGAGAGAACGGTCGGAGAATTAACGGCCGAGGCCCCGGTGTTTGGCAGTGAAGATGCGTCGAGGATATCCGCGCCAACACTTCTGATCCACGGAACCGAGAGCCCGAAGGTACTGCACGCCATCATAGACCGCCTGGGAAAGGCGATTCCCAAGAACGAAATCTCAACGATCTCTGGAGCCGCACACTTCCCGCACATCGAAAAACCTCAGGAGTTCAATCAACTGGTGCTAGGGTTTCTCTCGAAGCACTCGTCTAATTGATGAGAATCGAATCTTAGGGCAGCTCAGTTGGAAGTCTACCTCGTCGATGGCACCTACGAGCTTTTTCGCCACTTCTACGCCATGCCTCCCCATTCGAACGGGCGCGGTGAGGAGGTCGCGGCGACGCGGGGAGTGTTGGGAAGTATTGCTGGAATGCTTGAATCGGGAGTTACGCACATCGGGGTCGCGACCGATCACGTGATCGAGTCCTTCCGCAACGATCTCTGGCCTGGGTACAAGACGAGTGAGGGCGTCGATCCTCGCCTACTTGCACAATTTCCCCTGCTCGAAGAGGCGCTGAAAGCCATGGGGGTCGTGGTCTGGCCGATGATCAAATTAGAGGCCGACGACGCTCTCGCCGGTGCAGCCTTGTCTCTTAGCAGAATCTCTGCAGTGTCCCGTGTTTACATCTGCACCCCAGACAAGGACTTGGCACAGTGCGTGAGGGACGATCGCATAGTCCAATTGGATCGCCGAGCGAGACAGGTCCGGAATGAAGCTGGGGTCCGTGAAAAGTTCGGCGTCTCGCCAATGTCCATTCCTGACTATCTCGGGCTTGTTGGCGACACTGCAGATGGGTATCCCGGTCTTACAGGGTGGGGTGAGAGGTCCGCTGGGGCGGTTATCGGTTTCTACGAACACCTGGAAGCTGTTCCTAGATCAGCCGTGGACTGGAAGGTTACTGTTCGGAGAGCTGACCGTCTTGCTCAGACTCTCCAAGAGAACTTCAAGCTCGCATTGTTATTCCGAGATCTCGCCACCCTGCGAACGAAAGAACCGAGGATCCGCTCAGTGAACGGGATTCGTTGGCGCGGACCTGGCCCTAGCTTTACCGCCATATGCGAGCGACTGGATGATCCGCAACTAGTCAACCGCGTCGCTGACATTGCCGCTAAACGGCAAGCCAAGACTCGCAGTTCAAGCCATCGACAACAGGCCTAATGTAACGTCTGGAAGCCACGCTTCTTGGTCGAAATGTCAACCGGCAAATTGTTCTTCGAAGTAGCTGCATCTCTAGACGGCTTTATCGCTCCAGAAGGAATGGATCTGGCCCACGCGAACGATCCAGAATTCAAGCAGTGGATGAGCCAATGGACGAAGTTGCAGAACTGGGTCTTTCAGCAACAGTTCTTCCGCAAAAACCTCAAGCTCGGCGACGGCGGTGAGACCGGCCGTGACAATCGAATGTTGGAAGAGACCTTCAACCGCACAGGCGTGAGCATCATGGGAAAGAGAATGTTTGACGGGGGAGAACGATTCTGGCCGGAAGAAGCGCCCTTTCACACACCAGTCTTCGTCTTGACTCACCAAGTGCGCAAGCCCTGGGAACGGCCAGGAGGCACCACTTTCTACTTCGTCAATGAAGGGATAGACGGTGCACTTGGACAGGCGCGAAAAGCCGCAGGCAACCGGGACATAAGAATCGCGGGAGGCGCAAATGTCATTCAGCAATATCTTAACGCCGGATTAGTTGACGAGTTTACAATCCACTACTCTCCAGTATTCTTCGGTCACGGAGCGCAGCTGTTTTCGAAAACAAGTAAGGACATTCGCGTAAAGATCAAAGAAGCATTTCCATCCAAGGAAGTTACGCATGTTACGTTCGAAGTAGAGAGGTGAACGATTCGATCCTGTTCTACTAACGGCTCGTCTTAGATAGAACCACAGAGATTCCCGTAGGCGGTGGCGTCGCGTAGCGTGACGAGAGTGTATAGGATCCATGCGATCAACGCTACGACTCCTACGGCTGTTAGCCCTACGGTGAACAGTATCAGAGCCGGCTCCAGCAATATGAATAGGGTACCGAAGAGCCAGAATAGTGCTCCTCTCTGCATACTCGTGCGTTTCTTGGCGCTGTTAAGCTTCAGTACGCCGATCCGATAGTAGAAGAGTCCAGAGAGGCTAAAAGTGAGAATGGTCAGAATTATGATTGTCCGCGTGACTTGGAAAAGAACGGGGTCGATCTGCCCGGTGAAATAACGAGGGTAGAGAAAGAAGAGGAGGAAAGTGAAGACCGCCATCGTGGAGCCAACGAGGGTCCCGGCCCGGTTCACGTTCGCGGCTGCCAGATCAAGGTCCAACCAGCGTTCTTCCTTGGGATCGGACACTGAATAGGCCTCTTCTACGACTTCGCTCGAAGCAGCTCTCCAGTGTTAAGGTAGTCGAAAAATCCCGCGAGCACCATTGGTCTAGACTAGTAGCCTTCGATTTCGCGTTTCATGCGTGCAAGCAGATCTACTGCGTCATCTGCGTAGCTGCCGATCCACCGGTCGTGCAGTTCTTTTATCGGGAGCGGGTTGATGTAGTTCCAGCGAAGACGCCCCTCGCGCTTCACGATAACTAGGTCGGCTTTCACGAGAGCGCGTAGGTGTTGCATCACGGTGCACCTGTCTAACTGCTTGAAGCGCTGTACCAACTCGCCGGTTGTTCTGCTTCTGACTTTGAGCAAGTCCAGTATCTCGCGTCTTAGAGAGTTGCCCAGTGCCTTGAGAATCAGATCATACTTTTCTTCCCGTGGCATGCTACCACCTCCAATGTGAGACGTGTGTGCGAAGGTTCAAGGCTGAAAGTTGAGTAGTGGACAAAGTGTTATAAATATATAACATGACGGCAGGTCTGAGATAGCTATGGGGATGGACCTGAGATTCACAGTTCAGACGAAGATCCACAAGCCTGTGAGCGAAGTGTTCGACGCTGTATACAACCCAAAGAAGCTCAGCAAGTACTTCACGACCGGAGGAGCCGACGGGCCGTTAGACGAAGGAAAAACCGTGATGTGGAGCTTCGACGATAATGGGAACAAGATCCCTCCTTTCCCGGTGAAGGTGAAGAAGATGGTGCGGAACAAGCTGATCCAATTCTCATGGGAGGCTGGCGAAGGGGTCTACGAACCGAAGACTGGCTCAATGCCGACCGGCGCTGGATATGACACTCTCGTCGAGGTTAGCTTCGAGCCTCTCAACGCGAACGAGACGCTCGTGAAGATCGTAGAGGGGAAGTGGAGGCCTACCAAGGGCGGTCTGCAAGGCTCATACCAGAACTGTCAAGGCTGGACGCACATGAGCATGTGTCTCAAAGCCTACTTGGAATACGGCATCAACCTACGAAAAGGATCTGTTTGAAACAGTTCTGAAATCACAGGCAGCAGTCGCGAAAGCCTGGTACGATCTACCTCTTCGCAACGGGGATGGGTTCGTAATCGAGCCGGACGACTCCGTTCTTGTATGCCTTGCTTGCGATCAGTTTGAGGTTGAGCCGCTTTTCGCCGTGGAAGAATGGCTTGCCGCTTCCGAGTAGCGTGGGGTGTAGCCAGATGTGGAACAGGTCGACGAGACCGGCTTCGGCGAGGCTCTGGACAAGTTTGGGGCTTCCGAATGTTATGATGTCCTTGCCGGGTTTTTCCTTCAGCTTGCGAATCTCTCGTAGGGCGTCGCCTCGGAGTAGGGTGGCGTTCGCGTACTTGCCCCATGGGGTTTCCTTGAGAGTATTCGAAGCGACTAGCTTTGGCGTATTGTTCATTACGTCCGCGCCGGGTGAGGTTGCTTCGGTCTGGTTTGGCCAGGCGCCTGCCATGATCTGGTAGGTCTGGCGGCCTAGGAGGAAGGTCCCCGCGTTGGCTTGTAGCTTGCTCATGTCAGCTCCCATGCCTTCGATGTCGAAATTGTTGATGACCCAGTCCATCTCTTCTTTGGGACCGACGACGAATCCGTCTAATGATAGGAACATGGAGACGACAACTTTACTCATGGCGACCAGAATCCTCGCGAGAGGTTTTCCCTCTATTGGTCCAGCTTATTTCTTTTTTTCTAGGTTCGGCTGCAAGAACTCCAGGATCACTCTGTTCGCAAGGCTTGGCTTTTCGGACAACAAGAAATGCGTTGTCCCAGGGATGATGCATAACTGTGCCCCTTTGATCGATCTGAACAACTCTAGTGTGTGCTCTGGTACGACCGCGTCTCGGTCTCCGACCATTACCAATGTCGGAGCAGTGATCTTTGCTAACTCTTCTCTTTGAATGTCAGGTTCGGTGAGCCACAGCTTCTTCGTGTTCTCAAACACACTAAGAAAGTGGGAGGACCGTCAGGCGTCGTTTCACCGTAGCGTTTACCAACATCGCCTGATTTTCCCTGCAAGACTCGGGCGTGGCCGACCTAATCCAGTCCTGATCACGCGGGGGCAAAGAGCTGGTGTTGAAGCTCCCACCCACACAAATCAAGCGTTTGACCAGATCCGGTCGAGAAATCGAGACTAGAAGAGCCGTGATTGCCCCGTCGCTTCACCCTGAAGCGCCAATGTTTGCCAAGCAGGTTCACAACCCCTAAGGAAAGGCTTCCTTCACTTCAATTGATACAAATGATTACAACTTATTGCAACGCATCGTCAGTCACACATGCGACCAGAACCTATTGCAAGACACTAACGCCCGAAGGTCATAGTCTACTGTCCCATGCGCCGTCATGACGACGAGTTTTGCGGGTAAAGGATGAAAATCTTCCAGCATGTCGTTACGGTCAGAGTGAGAATTCTGGAACTATCTCTTACGCATCCAGACTATTAAGAGGCCTAGGAGGTAGGCCGCGAGGCCCACGGCTATAGACGCGAAGAGGAAGGGGGCGAGAAAGCGTTGTCCCGTGAAAGAGGCAGCGAAGACCAGCACCAGCATGGAGAGCAAGAATAGCTTGATGAAGACGTTAAGCTGCCAGGTTT
>Ga0209761_1001734_pt1 | contig 14134 bp, 13 predicted proteins | sample GraSoi013_1_40cm_4_FD_185818 | JGI IMG/M metagenome (GOLD analysis project Ga0209761, IMG submission 185818) | Grasslands soil microbial communities from the Angelo Coastal Reserve, California, USA - Sample 09_25_2013_1_40cm (SPAdes) (version 2) | ecosystem: Environmental > Terrestrial > Soil >... | reverse complement strand
CGCCAGGCCCCTCGCAGCATGGGCGGTGCCCACATGCTCGGCCTCGTCGACGATCCCGAGCTCGCGGACCTCTATGCCGCAGCCAGCTGCCTGTTGTTCCCCAGCCGCTATGAGGGCTTTGGGCTGCCGTGCCTCGAGGCTATGGCGTGCGGGTGCCCTGTCGCGGCGTTCCGGAACTCGAGTGTTCCCGAGGTGGTCGACGATGCCGGCGTGCTGGTACCGGATGGCGATGCAGATGCGCTCGGGCGCGCCGCGGCCGCCCTTTCTCAAGACCCCGACCGCGCCCGCCGCTCCGGGCTCGAGAGAGCCAAGGCGTTCGGCTGGCGCAAGGCTGCTCGCCAGACCATCGCCGGCTACGAGTCTCTTCTTGGCCAGGGCGCCCGGCTGAGATAATCGGCCGGCTGTGTCCAGGGTCGCGGTCATCGGCGCGGGTTACGTCGGTCTAACGACGGGCGCGTGCCTTGCCGACCTCGGCAACAACGTGATCGTCGTCGACATCAACCGCGAGAAGGTCTCCCAGCTCCAGCGCGGCCGCGTGCCTTTCTACGAGCCCGGTCTGAACGAGCTGGTCGAACGCAACGTCAAGGCTCGACGGCTCACATTCACGACTTCATATGACGAGGCCGTGCCGGGAGCGGAGTACGCGATCATCGCCGTCAGTACGCCGGAGGGTGAGGGGGGCGAGGCGGATCTTTCGTTCGTTGAGTCAGCAGCCAGCTCGATCGCCGACGCGATGGATGGTCCGCTCGTCGTGGTCAATAAATCAACTGTGCCGCCGCTTACCGGCGACATGGTGTCCCGCGTGCTCGGCAGTCGCAACTCGAAGCACAGGGCCGACGTCGTGTCCAACCCCGAGTTCCTCCGCGAGGGATCCGCCATCCAGGACTTCATGCATCCCGACCGCGTGGTGATCGGGAGCCACGACCGCGCCGCGGCGGAGAAGGTAGCCCTGCTCTACGAGCCGCTGGACGCCCACATCCTGATCACGCCGAACATCTACACCGCGGAGATGGTCAAGTACGCGTCGAACGCGTTCCTCGCCGCGCGCATCTCGTTCATCAACGAGATCGCTCGCATCAGCGAGCGCGTGGGTGCCGACGCGAAGCTCGTCGCCGAGGGGATGGGACTCGACAAGCGCATCGGGCCGAGCTACCTGGATGTTGGCCTGGGCTATGGTGGTTCCTGTTTTCCAAAAGATGTGAAAGCGCTTGCCGCGCTGGCCGAGCGATTCGATTACCACCCCGAGCTGCTCCACGCCGTGATGGACATCAACCGCGACCAGAGGATGCTCGTCATCGACAAGCTGCGCGACTGCCTCGAGGAGCTCAACGATCGCGTCATCGGGCTGCTCGGACTCGCGTTCAAGCCCAATACCGACGACCTCCGTGAAGCGCCGAGCCTCGACATCGCGAGGGTTCTGCTCGCGGCGGGCGCCCAGGTTCGCGGCTACGACCCTGCGGCCATGGAAGGCGCGCGGGTCAAGCTGCCCGACGTCGAGTACAGCCGTGATGCGTATGGACTCGCCGATGGCGCGGACGCGTTGGTCGTGGTGACCGAATGGAACGAGTTCCGCCAGCTCGACCTCGGCCGGGTCAAGGCGTCGATGCGCCGTCCGGTGATCGTCGACGGGCGCAACATCTATGACCCGGAGCACATGCGCGGACTCGGCTTCACCTACCGAGGTATAGGCCGCGACTAACAACAAAGAGCGTGCGGTTGTCTCAGGGGGCGCGGGATTCATCGGCTCACACTTGTGTGAAGCCCTGCTCGCGCGCGGCACGCGCGTGCTGTCGCTCGACAACTTCATCACCGGCTCGCGCGACAACCTCAGCATGCTCGGGGAGAATCCCGACTTCGAGTTTCGCCAGGCGAACGTCAACGAGCACGTCGCCGTCGACGGCGACGTCCGTTACGTCCTCCATTTCGCGTCTCCGGCATCGCCCCCGCAGTACGACGCGAACCCCATCCACACCCTCAAGGTCGGCACGCTGGGAACGATGAACATGCTGGGTCTTGCGCGGGCCAAGAACGCCACGTTCCTGCTCGCCTCCACGTCCGAGGTTTACGGCGATCCGCTTGTCCATCCGCAGCCCGAGACCTACTGGGGCAATGTCAACCCGATCGGTCCCCGCGGCTGCTACGACGAGGCGAAACGCTGCGCGGAGGCGTTCGCGATGGCCTACCACCGGGCGCACGGCGTCGACACCCGAATCATCCGGATCTTCAACACGCATGGCCCGCGCATGCAGGTGCTGGACGGGCGGGCGGTGCCGAACTTCATGGCCCAGGCAATTCGCGGCCAGCCGTTGACGGTTTATGGCGACGGCTCCCAGACGCGCAGCCTCTGCTACGTCTCGGACCTGGTGCGCGGCGTGCTGGCTGTTTTGGAGAAGGGCGACGACATGCCTGTCAACCTCGGCAACCCAGAGGAGGTGACTGTGCTGGAGCTGGCCCAGATCATCGTCCGCTTGGCCGGATCGAGCAGCGCGATCGAGTTTCGCCCGCTGCCGGTCGACGACCCCAAGCAGCGCCGGCCGGACATCGCCCGCGCCCGCAAGCTGCTGGAATGGCAGCCGGAGGTCCCGCTGGAGGATGGGCTCGCCCGCACACTGGAATACTTCCGGCGAGTTGTATGAGCGTTACTGACGAGGACATACGGCGCCTGATCCGAGACGTTCCTGACTTCCCGCAGCCGGGCATCATCTTCAAGGACATCACCCCACTGCTAGCAGACAAGGTGATGTTCAGGGGTGTGGTCGAGAAGGTTTGCAGTCATTGGACAGAGCGACCGCCGGACATCGTGACTGCCATCGAAGCGCGAGGTTTCATTCCGGGCGGCGCTGTTGCCCTGGGGCTCGGGGCCGGCTTCGTGCCGATCCGCAAGCCAGGCAAGCTGCCGTGGAAGACAGTCAGCCAGGACTATCAGCTCGAGTACGGCACCGATCAGCTCCAGATCCACGAAGACGCCGTAAAACCCGGTCAGACCGTGCTGATCGTGGATGATGTGCTTGCCACCGGTGGCACAGCCGCAGCCGCCACCGAGCTTATCCGCAAGCTCGGCGGCATCGTGCTCGGCGTGCACGTCCTCATCGAGCTGAGCTTTCTCGAGGGGCGGGGGCGATTGCATGGGATCGAGGTTGTCAGTGAGCTCGTTTACTGAGGAGAAGGAACGGTTTTGAAGGTCAGCGCGAAAGGCCATGACGTAAAGGACCTGAAGCTCGCCGCCGAGGGTCAGGACCTGATCGACTGGGCCGCCCGAGAGATGCCGGTGCTCACACTCATCCGGCAGCGCTTTCTCAAGGAACAGCCTCTGAAAGGACAGAAGATCGCGGCTTGTCTACATGTCACCAGCGAGACCGCCAACCTCATGCTCACTTTGAAAGCCGGAGGCGCGGACGTCGCCCTGTGCGCGTCCAACCCGCTGTCGACCAACGACGCCGTCGCCGCCGCGCTGGCCGCCCAGCACGGCATCAAGACCTACGCGATCCGTGGCGAAGACAACGACACCTACTACCAGCACATCGAGGCCGCCCTCGACCACCACCCGGCACTGACGATGGACGACGGCGCCGACCTGGTTTCCGTACTCCACAAGTCGCGGCAGGACCAGATACCGGAGGTGATCGGCGGCACCGAAGAGACCACCACTGGCGTGATCAGGCTTCGCGCCATGGCGGATCGCGGCGTCCTTCGCTACCCGATCGTCGCCGTCAACGAGGCCGATACGAAGCACATGTTCGACAACCGATATGGGACCGGGCAGTCGACCATCGACGGTATCATCCGCTCGACCAACGTCCTGCTCGCCGGCAAGACCTTCGTCATCGCCGGCTACGGGTGGGTCGGGCGAGGCCTGGCCTCGAGGGCCAAGGGCCACGGCGCGGACGTCGTCATCACAGAGGTGGATTCGGTGAAGGCCCTCGAGGCGGCGATGGACGGCTTTCGCGTGCTGAAGATGGACGAGGCCGCGCGCGAGGGGGACATCTTCGTCACCGTCACCGGCGACGTCAATGTCCTCGATCGCCAGCACTTCGAGGCGATGAAGGACGGCGCGATCCTGGCCAACTCGGGCCACTTCAACTCCGAGATAAACCTCAAGGCGCTCGACGAGATGGCCACCGGCGTGCGCCAGGTGCGATCCTCCGTGCAGGAATACAAGCTGCGCGACGGCCGCCGGCTGCACCTGCTGGCCGAGGGACGGCTGATCAACCTGGCCGCTGCGGAGGGGCACCCGGCCGCGGTCATGGACATGAGCTTCGCCAACCAGGCACTCTGCGCCGAGTACATAGCCGATAACGCGAGCAAGCTCGAGCGGCGCGTGTACGACGTGCCCGAGGACATCGATAAAGAGGTTGCTCGGCTCAAGCTCAAGGCGATGGGGATCGCGATCGACACGCTGACCGAGGAGCAGAAGCGCTACCTCTCCTCCTGGGAAGAGGGGACCTAGCCATCTTCGGGCCCGCTCGGCGCACGTGGGTGCTGGGCGGGGGCGGCGCTCGCGGCGCCGCCCAGGTTGGGGTGCTCCAGGGGCTGTTCGAGGCCGGCGTGGACCCTCCGGTCGCGGTGGTCGGCGTGAGCGTCGGCGCCCTGAACGGCAGCTGCATCGCCGCCTATCCCTCGCAGGCCGGCGTGATGATGCTGCGCGAGCTGTGGATGTCGCGGCAGGCGGTCGAGGTCTTCCACGCGCATCCGCTGGGAGTCATCCTCTCGGGCCTCCGCCGCGGTCAGGTCAGCGCGCTTCCGCAGGACAACGTCCGCCGCCTGGTCGAGCGGGCGCAATCTCTGACCGGCATCACCACGTTCGAGCAGATGCGAATCCCGCTGACGATCGTGGCCACCGACCTCAACGCCGGCAAGCCCGCCGTCTTTCGCGCGGGGACGCTGACGCCCGCCCTGCTTGCCTCGACCGCCATCCCAGGCGTCTTTCCGTCGGTCAAGATCGACGGGCGCGAGCACATGGATGGAGGGATCGTCGACAACACCCCGCTCGACGTCGCGATCGAGGACGGAGCGAAGGAGATTCTCGCCATCAGCCTCATGGCGGGCGGTGAGAATGAGCAAGCGCCCACCACCTGGTCGGAGCTGATCGCCCGGACCCTGCAGCTCTCGCTCCACCACCAGATGCTCAGTGACTTCGAGCGCCTCCGCGACCGCGCCAAGATCACAATCCTGTGCCCGGTCACCGCTCCCACCGCCTCGTGGGAGATGAAGCGGGAGCACCTCGACATGGTGGTTGAGTCGGCGCGGGACGCGACGATGGCGCTCCTGTCTCAGAAGGGCTCAACGTTTGTGCGCCACTCGAGCATCCACTACATGGAGCTGCGCGGAAACTAGGTATCCGTCGGCTAAGATTTGCCCGTCCCAGAGGTATGAACCTGGCGCCTGGGGACGGGCCCACACGGTGGCTCGGCCTTGCCGGCGCGGGAGATTCAAAGGAGGACCCGTCAAATGGCGCCCAGCCTGTTTACGTCCGAGTCGGTCACCGAAGGCCACCCGGACAAAGTCGCCGACCAGATCTCCGACGCCATCCTCGACGCCATCCTGGCCAAGGATCCGCTGGCCCGGGTGGCCTGCGAGACCGTCATCACCACCGGCCTGGTGATCGTGGCCGGGGAGATCACCACCGACTGCTACGTCGACATCCCGCGCATCATCCGGCAGACCGTGCGAGAGGTCGGCTACACGCGCGCGAAGTACGGCTTCGACGCCGAGACGTGCGGCGTGATCACGAGCATCGACGAGCAGTCGCCGGACATCGCGCAGGGCGTTGACGTGGGCGGCGCCGGCGACTCCGGAATGATGTTCGGATTTGCTTGCGACGAGACACCCGAGCTGATGCCGCTGCCAATTGTGCTCGCGCATCGCATCGCGCGGCGGCTCGCTGACGTCCGCCGCACCAAGATGCTCAACTACCTCCGGCCAGATGGCAAGGTCATGGTGACGATCCGCTATGGAGAACGCGATGAGCCGCCTGTAGTCGACACGGTGGTGCTCTCCACACAGCACCACGAGGAGGTCACCACCGAACAGCTGCGTTCGGACGTCGCCGAGCACGTGATCGATGCCGTGATTCCGGCCGAGCTCAAGGATGGCCACCTCCGCACGTTCATCAATCCCACAGGGCGATTCGTCGTCGGAGGTCCTGTTGCTGATGCCGGGCTCACCGGTCGCAAGATCATGGTCGACACGTATGGCGGCTACGCGCGTCATGGCGGCGGCTGTTTCTCGGGCAAGGATCCGACGAAGGTCGACCGCGCCGGTGCCTACGGCGCTCGGCACGTGGCGAAGACCATCGTTGCCGCGGGCCTGGCTCGGCGCTGCGAGGTTCAGATCTCCTACGCGATCGGCGTCGTCAAGCCGGTCGCGATCAGGATCGACACGTTCGGCACGGGAAAGGCTCCGGAAGCGGCGCTCACGACGGCGGTCAACAAGCTCTTCGACCTGAGCCCGCTCGGAATCATCAAGGAGCTCAACCTCAGGCGGCCGTTGTTTCGCCAGACCGCGGTTTATGGACACTTCGGCCGCACGGACATCGAAGCCCCGTGGGAATCGACCGCGCGCGCGAAGGAGCTGGCGGAAGAGGTCGGTTGACCAAGACATTCGCCGTCATACCGGCCGGCGGCTCGGGGACGAGGCTGTGGCCGCGATCGCGACGCTCGACCCCCAAACACGTGCTTCCGCTGGGCGCTCGTGGCCGCCCGCTGCTGCGAGAGACCTTTGAGCGGGCGCGCGCCGTCGCGGACGAGGTGTTCGTGCTGACCGAGACGCGGCAGCGCGACATCATCGAAGCAGTTCTCCCGGAGATCGACGCGCGGCATTTGATCCTGGAGCCCTCAGCTCGCGGCACCACCAACGCGTATGGCCTCGCCACGCTCACGCTCGCCGAGCGTGATCCGGACGCGGTCATGGTGGCGATGCCGGCGGACCACGTCGTCAGAGGCGGCACGAAGGCGCGCGACGCGGTGATCCGGGCCGTTCGCGCGGCGGTGAAGAGCAACTCACTGGTCACGGTTGGACTCAAGCCGGCTTTCCCTTCCACCGGCCTCGGCTACATCCGCGCTCCCGGCCGCACGTCGGGCGGGGCAGTGCGCGTGAAGCAGTTCATCGAGAAGCCGAACATCGCTCGCGCCAAGAGATTCGTGAACGCGGGCGGCTATTACTGGAATCTGGCGTGGTTCGTCTGGCGGCTGCAGGTTTTCATCGAGGAGCTTGGACGCCACGCTCCGTCGAGGCTGGCAGCGTTGCGAAGAGTGCTTGCCGCGCGGGAAGCGGGCGAGGAACACAGAGCCGCGCAACTCTACAACCGGCTTCCCGTAGACGTGATCGACCGCACGGTGATGGAGAAGACCGATCGACTTCTGCTGGTGCCCGGAGAATTCGATTGGGCCGACATCGGGAACTGGGCGGAGCTCGGCGACCGTGTGCACCATGACGCCCTCGGCAACGCAGTCGAGGGTGAGGCCGTCCTGGTCGACACCCACGGCAGCCTGGTCTTCGGAGACCGGCGTCTCGTTGCCGCGATCGGACTCGACGACATGATCATCGTCGACACTCCGGACGCGCTCCTGATATGCCCGCGCTCGCGCGCCCAGGACGTCAAGAAGGTCGTGGACGCGCTGAAACGGGCGCGCAAGACCCGCTATTTGTAGGAGGCTTAACCTTGGTGGGCGATGGCTGAAAAGATCACGTTCGGAACCGATGGCTGGCGCGGCGTGATCGCCGACGACTTCACCTTCGCCAACGTCCGCCGTGTGGCACAGGGCTCGGCCGAGTACATGAAGTCGCAGTCGCAGGATCCTCTCGCGGTGGTCGGCTATGACTGCAGGTTCGCGTCAGAGGATTTCGCGCGCACAGTCGCCGACGTCTTCGCGGCATCCGGCGTCCGGACGCTCATTTTCGATCGCCCGTCGCCGACGCAGGTTGCGTCGTGGACGGTCATCGACCGGAAGGCGACCGGCGCGGCGGTGGTGACCGCCAGCCACAATCCGTACCTGTTCAACGGCATCAAATACAAGACGGAAACCGGCAGCTCGGCGTCAACCGAGGTCATCGCCGAGCTCGAGCCTCGCATCAACGCCATCGAATCCGTGCCGGTGCCGGACATGTCCCGCTCAGGCGACCTGGTTTCGGTCTACGACCCACGAGCGCCCTATTACGCGCAGGTCGGTCGGATGGTCGACCTCAACGCGATCAGGTCTGCCGGCCTTCGCATCGTGCACGAGACCATGTACGGATCCGGCTTCGGTTATATCAAAGAGCTGCTCGACGGCGGGCGAACGTCGGTCGTCGAGCTGCACAACGAGCGAAACGCGTGGTTCGGTGGTATGAATCCCGAGCCGATTCCGCCCAACATCGACGCCGCAATCGCCCACATGCGTGGCGGGGGTCAGGACCTCTGCATCTGCACCGACGGTGACGCTGATCGCGTCGGCATCATCGATGAGACGGGGCGCTTCATCAACCAGCTCCAGGTCTTCGCGCTGCTGATGCTTTATCTCTTCGACGTGCGGCAGATAACCGGGCCCGTGGTAAAGACCGTGAACATGACGTCGATGGCGGAGAAGCTGGGTGCCGAATTCGGCGTTCCCGTTTATGAGGTGCCGGTCGGATTCAAGAACGTGGCGCCGAAGATGATGGAAACGAACGCGGTGCTTGGCGGCGAGGAGTCAGGTGGATTCGCGATTCGAGGCCACATTCCCGAGCGGGACGGCATCCTGGTCGGCCTGCTGTTCGCGGACATGATCGTCAAGCTCCGCCAGCCGCTGTCTCAGATCCTTGCCGGGCTCGAGAAACGGGTCGGCCCGCACGCTTACGCGCGACACGACATCCACCTGAACCGCGAGACGTACGAGCAAGATCGCGTCCGGATACTTCGCACGCTCGAGAGCCATGAACCGAGCGAGATCGCGGGCGTCAAGGTCGAACGGATCCGCTCTGACGACGGTTTCAAGTTCTACCTCGCCGATGGGAGCTGGGTGCTTTTGCGCACGAGTGGCACCGAGCCGCTGGTGCGAATTTATTCGGAGGCGGCCGACAAAGTCGCCGTCGAGGCGCGGCTCGGCGCGCTGGAGGACATCATCGGATTGCGCGCGCATGCCTGAGCTACCAGAGGTCCAGCGCGCCGACTCCACGAAGGTAGACAAGCCCTGGGGCTACGAGATCCGCTGGGCGATCACCGATCGCTACCTGGGAAAGATCCTCCACGTCAATAGGGGAGAGGCGCTCTCGCTCCAGTACCACGAGCGCAAGGACGAGACTCTGCTGCTGAGCAAAGGGGTGGTCGACATCGAGATCGGGGGGTTGGACGGACAGCTGAAGAAGGTCCGGATGCACGCGGGCGAGTCGGTGCACATGCCGCCCTTGACGCGCCACCGCATCACGGCGGTCGAGGACGCCGACATCTTCGAGGTCTCGACGCCCGAGATCGACGACGTGGTCCGTTTGGAAGACCGTTACGGTCGCGCCGACCATGAGACTGAACACGGGTCTCCCCACCCGGGCCCCAGTGGTAAGCGGGGAGGATAGACTTCGCTCGGTCGAATGAAGACGCCACCCGCCGCCGAAGAGAGGTATTCCCGAACCACCGTCGCCGTGGCATCAGAACGCGACCGTGGCTTCCTCGTTTTTGCCGCAGTGGTGCTCGTCGCGATCGCTCTTGGATTCAAGTCAGAGCTGCTCGGGCAAGGTCAGGTTTGGGCGCTGGCGCTGGGCCTGGTCGTGGTCGCCGCGCCGGCCCTGCTCGGCTACCTGCGCGGAACCGCGGAGTTCCCGCGCGTCGAGCACTACATACCAGTTGCCCTCGGTGCCGTGACGCTGGCGGGACTTTCGATCCTCGTCCCGGAGCTCTGGAAGTACCTCGTGCTCACGGCGGCGTTCGGCGTCGGCTTCATTCTCCTGGCCCGGCTCGATTACCTGCGCCTGCGCGACGCGGAGAAGCGCGGCCACATCCTGGTGCAGGAGGCGATCCTGGTCCTCGTCGTCGCGGGCGCCTACCTCGTGCTGGTGACGATTCCCTTCAACATCGTCCTGCGCCTGGTGTGGATCTTCACGATCACCTTCCTGGCTTCGTTCCGCAGCTTCCGCATCAACGGCGCCTCGATCGCGCCGCGCCGCGCGTTCATCTTCGCCCTGTTCGTCGCCCAGGTCGTCACCTTCCTCGCGTGGGCGATCACGGCTTTGGGGAACTGGCTGGTCGTGAGCGAAGGCCCCTTCGCGGTGATGCTGCTGTTCGCCTGGTACATCAACCGCGGGCTGGTCCGGCATACGGTCGAAGACAGCTTCACCCGAAACGTGATCCTGGAGTACGCGGCTTTCGCCGCGATCCTCATCTACCTCTTCGTCTCGAGCTACCGCCCGCCGGGGCAGTAGCGACCAGAGGGAACCGTCCCGGTTCCCTCTGGTCGGGGCGCTCAACGGCCGTTGCGTCCGCGTGCATGACCCAACGCGGACGCGGCCGGATTCGCGCCCCTAAACTCCTTCCGGAGAGGATGCGTCTTTCAGGCGAATTACTCCCGGCGACGCAGGAAGCGTTAGAAAACAAAGTCGCGGCCGGGATAGACCCGGCCGCCCCTGCAGCGCCAGTAAAGTGTCGACGCTGCCAGCTCTACATTCCTAAATAGGCTTTTTGAACGTCCTCTGAGGCGAGGAGCTCCTTGCCCGTGCCGGTCTTGACGATCGACCCCGTCTCGAGGACGTAGCCGCGATGCGCGACCTCGAGGGCCTTGTGCGCGTTCTGCTCCACGAGCAGCACCGGCGTGCCCTGCGCATTGATCTCGCGCACGATGCTGAAGATGGTCTCGACGAGGATGGGGGACAGTCCGAGTGACGGCTCGTCCAGCATGAGGACCTTCGGCTTTGCCATCAGGGCCCGCCCCATCGCGACCATCTGCTGCTCGCCACCTGACAGCGTGCCGGCGATCTGGTGGAGGCGCTCCTTCAGCCGCGGGAAGAGCTCGAAGACGCGATCCATGTCGGCCTTGATCTCGGATCCGTTCCTTCTCGTATAGGCGCCCATGCGGAGGTTGTCGTGGACCGACATGCGCGTGAAGAGGCGCCGGCCCTCCGGTGACTGGCAGATGCCCAGGTTGACGATCTTCTGCGGCTCCGTGCGTGTGATGTCGCTGCCGTTGAAGATGATCGTGCCGCGCTGCGGGTGAATGAGTCCTGAGATCGTGCGCAGGGTCGTCGTCTTGCCCGCGCCGTTGGAGCCGATGAGGGCGACGACCTCTCCCTTGTCCACCGACAGGGTCGCGCCCCGCACGGCCTGCACCCGGCCGTAGAAGACGTCGATCCCCGAAACCTCCAGAAGAGCCATCAGGCCGACTTGCCCAGGTAGGCCTCGATCACGCGCGGGTTGTTACGCACCTCCACGGGTGGGCCCTCGGCGATCTTCTCTCCGTGGTCGAGCACGACGATTCGTTGCGACGCCTGCATGACGACCTTCATGTCGTGCTCGATCAGGAAGACCGTGATGCCGCGCTTGAGGATCGTCTGCACGAGCGCCATGAGCTCTACCTTTTCCTGCGGGTTGAACCCTGCGGCCGGCTCGTCGAGAAGCAACAGCTTGGGATCGGTGGCGAGCGCGCGAGCGATCTCTAGCCGGCGCTGCTGGCCGTAGGCCAGATTGCGTGCATAGTTCTCGGACTGGCGCTCGAGGCCGACCAGCTTGAGCAGCTCCATCGAGTGTTCTGTGATCCTTTTTTCCTCGCTGCGCTCGAACGGGGTCTTGAACAGCGAGTCCCAGAGCTTGGAGTGCATGCGGCAGTGGTGGCCGAGCCTGACGTTGTCGAGCGCCGACATGTACTCGAACAGGCGGATGTTCTGGAACGTGCGAGCTATGCCGGCCTTTGCCGTGCGGTGCGGCGGCGAGCCCGTCAGGTTGCGGTCCCGAAACGTCACCGTGCCGAGAGTCGGTTTGTAGAAACCGGTGACGCAGTTGAAAAGGGTCGTTTTGCCGGCGCCGTTCGGACCGATCAGCGCGAAGACCTCGCCCTCCTCGACCTCGAAGGTGACGTTGTCGACCGCGACCAGGCCGCCGAAGCGCTTGGTCACGCCGCTCACCCGAAGGATTGCGGACATCTCAGGCCTGCAGCTGGCGCGGCGCCGCCAGCGCTTCGGGCTCTTCGTGCGTGAGCTCTTGCTTGCGGATCTGGCTGGGCAGCAACCCCTGCGGGCGCAGAAGCATGATGCCGACGAGGATGAGACCGAATATCACGTACTTGCTGCGGGACACGACCTCCCCGATCCCCGGCCAGCCGTTGGGATTCGATTGGTTGAGCCAATCGAGGCCGAGAGATGAGGCGAGGCCTTGCATCTGCCCGGGCGCGTTGGGCAGCAGCCAGAAGAGGATGAAGTAGAGAACGATCGCCCCGAGCATGGCGCCCGGGATGTTGCCCATGCCGCCGAGCACGACCATCGCCAGCACCGTCACCGAGACGATGAAGCCGAAGTTCTCTGAGCTGACATAAGAAAGCTTCGCGCCGTAAAACGCGCCGGCGAAACCGCTGGTCGCGGCGCCGATCGAGAAGGCGAGCAGCTTGACGGACACGGTGTTCACGCCGCTGGCTGCAGCCGCGGTCTCGTCCTCGCGGACGGCCATCCATGCGCGACCGAGACGCGAGTTGTACAGGTTGTGGACGAGGATCACCACGAAAGCAATGAGGATGATCATCAGCATGTAGTAGGCGGTGAGGTTGGCCGATGTGAACCTGAAGTCAGGCACCCAGCCGAAGTCCTGGCCGACCCATGGTCCCTGCACCCATCCGGGCAATGTGGGCACGTCAAGTGCGCTGATTCCGGGGACGCCGCCGGTCCAGATCCCGGCGTTGCGGAATACGCGCGGCACGATCTCGCCGAAGCCGAGCGTGACGATGGCCAGGTAGTCGCCGCGGAGCCTGAGTGTCGGGGCGCCCAGCAGCGCGCCCGCCGTGGCGGCGACGAACATGCCGATGAACAGCGCGATCCAGAACGGGACGTGCAGCGAGTGTCCGATGGGAGTGACACCAAGATGATTCGAGGCGACCAGCGCATACGTGTAGGACCCGATGGCGAAGAAAGCCGCGTAACCGAGGTCGAGAAGTCCGGCGAACCCGACCACGACGTTGAGGCCGATCGCCATGAGCATGTAGATGCCGCCGTCGGCGGCCAGCCCCACGAGATAGTCGCCGCTCCCGCCGGTGGCGAACTGGACGACCGCCGGGAAGAAGAGCGCGCTGACCGCCATGAGGAAATAGGCGACGGCGTTGGGATTCCGAACATTGGAGCGAACGAAATTCCGGACGGTGGTCATTTCTCAGGCACTCGCATTCCGAGCAAGCCGGTCGGCCTGAAGACCAGCACGAAGATCAGGATCGCGAAAACCAGAACCTGCGTCCATGAAACCGTGAAGTAGCCGTCCGAGATGGAGTAGATGACGCCGATGAGGATCCCGCCGAGCGCGGCGCCCGGGATGTTGCCGATGCCTCCAAAGACAGCTGCGGTGAATGCATAAAGGCCGTACTGGAAACCATCGAATGCCTGCACCGAGTTGTAGTACAGGCCGTAGATGATGCCCGCGGCGCCCGCGAGCGCGGCGCCGATGAAGAACGTCGCCGAGATCGTTCGGTTGATGTCGATGCCCATGAGCTGCGCGGCGTCGCGGTCCTGGGCGGTCGCGCGCATGGCCTTACCGAGCTTGGAGCGGTTGACGAAGAGGGTCAGCGAGACCATCAGGACCACGGCGACAACGATCACCATCACCGCTTTGGCTGCGATCGTCACGCCTCCGCCGATCGGGATCTGGGTCGAAGGCAGAAAGTCTGGATAGTGGAGGTTGAAGGGTCCGCGCCAGACGTTCATCACACCTTCTAGAAGGGCGGACATGCCGATGGCGGTGATCAGCGGCGCGAGCCGTGGTGCGTGGCGCAGCGGGCGATAGGCGACGCGCTCGATGCCCACGTTGACCAGCGCGCAGATGAGCATGGTGACGACGAAGAGTCCGAGCAGCGGCAAGATCAGCGCGGCGCCGGAAATGCGGCCCTCGTTCAACCCGAACACCGGCATCAGGGCCAGGGACACGAAAGCCCCAAGCGTGAACACGTCGCCGTGCGCGAAGTTGATCAGCTCGATGATTCCGTAGACCATCGTGTAGCCGAGG
>Ga0209761_1001733_pt1 | contig 14140 bp, 13 predicted proteins | sample GraSoi013_1_40cm_4_FD_185818 | JGI IMG/M metagenome (GOLD analysis project Ga0209761, IMG submission 185818) | Grasslands soil microbial communities from the Angelo Coastal Reserve, California, USA - Sample 09_25_2013_1_40cm (SPAdes) (version 2) | ecosystem: Environmental > Terrestrial > Soil >... | reverse complement strand
GGAGGCACGCTGTCCGGAATCGTCCGCATTAGAGTTGCGGCCGAGGTGTAGTGGCCGGCGGAGTCGTACAGTTCGAGGAGGGCGCCGTACTGGCCCGCGGGCACGGCCTGGGAAAGGTCCATCTGGAGGTTCCCGACGGTGAACGTCGGACCGTTGACGAGCGCATACCCGACGATCGCGGCGCTGGTCAGGTCGATGCGAAGGCCCGTGGCGTACGGCGAGAACGTCGACGCCGGTTGGTCTTGTGGACCGAAGAACCCGTAGGACGTGTACACGTACAGCAGTTGGCCGCTCCTCGTGTCGAAGACGGCGGCCCCGGGGGTGGGGCTCGAGAGGGTCGCGTTGTCCCAGTATCCCGCGACAGCGGACTGGAACGGAGCGTACGCGTAGAGGCTGGGCCACCACACGGAACGGAAGCCGTCCGACATGTGGCCGATCGGCGTCCGCATGTCCCACGAGGCCGAAATCGTGTAGTTGCCCGCGCTCGGCGAGGTGACTGAGACGCCCGCCGTGTCGAGTCGACCGAGGTTCAGGAACGTCCCGATGTTGGCGGAGGCGGAATGCAATTTGAGGATCGACATGTACGACTGCTCGAGGCTTGTCTCGTTCACGTCCGCCACGAGGCTCGTCGGATTCGATTCCGACACGCCGATCGACGGCGTCGCGGTGAAGCTCCGGACGAGCGGCGCATTCGCGTCGGGGGAGAGGCTCAGGTTGACCCAGAGGGTGGCCCCCGATACCGGGTTGATGGCCGCCTCTCCGGCGGCGTATCCCGTCGCGGTCGCGCGGACCGTCTGCGGAGCGGCGACCGTCCAGACTTCGTAGTAGCCCGTTCCATCCGTGTAGCCGTATGCTGTCTGGTCGTCGTACCCGTTGACGTGAACCGTTGCGGGCCAAAGGCCCGTGCCCGTGGTCGAGTCGTTCACGTAGCCCCGAATCCGAACGTCCAGAGGCAGGTCCGGGTAGAGCCGAATCGCAATCGAGTTGGCGCCCGCGACCGGGGACAACGTCGTGCTCCAGATGAGGTAGCCGCTCGCCCAAGCCGACACGTAGGTCGGCGCTCCCGCGGGGGCCTCGATCACGGTCGCGCCCGTCGCGTTCGAGGTTCCCCAATCGGAGCCGTAGTACCACGCGGCATAGACGCTCGCACCGGAGATCGGCAAGCCCGTCAAGGCGTTCGTCACGGTCGCGTCGACCTGCGCGGTGAGACGGTCCAATGTGATGTTCACCCACGTCGTCTCGTACGGGTGCGTCGCGACGTATGCGATGTTGCCCGCATACGGCGCCTGTCCGTACACCGCAACGGAGATCGCCGGGCTCGGCGGGACGGCGAAGGAGAAGAAGCCGTTCGCGTCGGCGACGCCGGACGTCGAGTATCCGGCCCGCGAGTCGATCGCGGTGACTCTGAGTCCGGGCACGTGGCTGCCGTCCAACGAATCGACGAGGTACCCGAAGACTCTCGAGATGATTGGCCAGAGCGTCGCATTCCCCCAGACGAATCCGGTCGAGAACGAGAAGAGGTACGTCGTCCACGTCGTGTATCCAGGGGCGCTCGCGCGGACCACGAAATCGTCCGGCGGAAGAGGGATGTTGAAGAATCCGGATGCGTCCGTCGACGATTGGTCGAAGTATCCGTTCCCGAAGATCGGATCGACGGTCAAGAGGACGCCCGGCAGGCCGGCTCCCGTGACCCCGTCGCGGACGTACCCGCGAACCCCGAACGAGAGCGGCGTGAGCCCGATGTTCAGGAGGACCGTCCCTGCCGACGATACGTACACCGACATCGAGGTCGGGGCGTATCCGAGCGCGTTCGCGGCGAGCTCCATGTTGCCCGACGGGACCTGGATGGAATAGAATCCGGTTGCGTTGGAGACGACGGATGGCAGAACATTCCCATCCACCCGCGCGACGATCGTAGCCCCGGCAATTGAGGTGGAATTGCTCCCGTCGAGGACGGTGCCGTTGATCCACGCGTTCATCGGATTCGGTGTAAGGGAAATGTTGTACCAGAGGACCTGGCCGGAGCCGACGTACACCGAATAGTAATCGTACGAGGCGTAGCCGAACACGTTGTGACTCATGATCTCATAATAATCCGGGACGAGGTTCATCTCGAAGTAGCCCGAGCTGTTAAGGGAGCTCTCGTTCACGTATCCGCGGCCGCTGTCCCACCACGGGTGACCTGCGAAGATGCCGCCGACCGTCACCGGCGCGCTCGTGACGGCGTCGGTGACGAACCCTTGGAGACGCGCGGATCGGGCGCCTGCGGCCGAGAGGGTCTCATTCAGCCAGACGGTCTGCCCCGAGCCGACGGCGACCGTAGAGGCGGCCTGGTCGTGGTCGACGCTCCATGCCGTGACGGAATATCGATGCGGCGGGACCGCGACCTCGTAGTAACCGGTCGAATCCGTGGTCGCCTCGAACACCCAGGGGAGGTCCGATGCCTCAATTCGCACGGTTGCCCCGGCGAGCGGCCCGCCCGACCCGGAATCCGTGACGAAGCCGTGGACCCGTCCGTCGCGGCCGGATGCACCGGCGAAGGCCGACGCGAGGATGAGCGCGGCGATCGCGAAGGCACCCACGGCAAACCAGCTCGCGGCCCGACGGTGATGGGCGGGCGGGGCGGACATGGCGAACACGCGCCCGGGCCAGGGCCCGCGGCAGCACGGGGTCGGGTCCGCGTCTCTTAAGGTCAGCGGAGAGATTATCGCCCGTGAGGCTCAAGTGGGCGACCCTTCGTCGGAGGAATCGGAAGATCGGCGAGAAGCATTCGGTCGGTCGAGCCGGACAATCTGGACGATCGGTCACTCCACGCGCTCCCTCGAGGAATTCGTCGCCCTCCTCGGGGAGCATCGCATTCAGTTCTTGGCCGACGTCCGGCAATTTCCGACGTCCCAGCGTGTGCCGTGGACCGCGAAAGGATCCCTTGCGAAGGCGCTCTCGGACCGGGGTGTCGGCTACGAGCACTTCGAGGATCTCGGCGGCTTCCGGAAGGCGCTCCCCGATAGTGTGAACACCGCTTGGCGGAACGCCGGATTCCGAGGCTACGCGGACTACATGGCCTCGGCCGAATTCTCCGTCGCTCTGGACCGGTTGATTGCCGTCGCCGAGAAACGGCGGACCGCCATCATGTGCGCGGAGGCGGTCCCGTGGAAGTGCCATCGCTCGCTGCTTGCGGACGCTCTCGTCGTGCGTGGGCTGCGCGTGATTCATGTCCTCTCGTCCGGCAAGACGCAAGATCACCGACTTGCTCCGTTCGCGCGAGTCCATGGAGGCGGGATCACGTACCCTGCGACGCGCAAAGGGGCTTAAGGCGCGAGACCGTTACCGCCGACGATGGCGACGATCCGCGAGGTCCGCATCAACGCGGCACAAGGGATTGTCGTCCAGGGTTGGCGAAGCACCGAGGACGGCCTGTTCCTCCGCGCCCGCGGGCAACCGGAAGAGGTCCGACTCGTGTGCGTTTGCGGACGAAGTCACTGGATCGTCCGCGAGCAATTTACGGTCGGAAGCGCTTCCTTCATCCTCACGTGTCACACCTGCGGAACGCGGGGGTCCTTTTTGATGGAAGGCGTGACCCTTCCAGCGCCGTAACGAGTGGCTAGCGCAACGCGTATCCGCCGTCGACGACGATCGTCTGCCCGGTGATGTACGAAGCGTCGTCCGACGCGAGGAACACGACGACGCGAGCGACTTCTTCAGGCGTGCCCCAGCGCCGCAAGGCCGGTTCTTGGGCCAACGCTTTTCGGTCCGCGGGTTTCGTCGCGCGCTTGGTCGCTTCACTGGCAATGCTCCCGAGAGCGAGGGCGTTGATACGAACGCCGTGGGGTCCGTAGACTTGAGCGAGGGCCCGCGCCAAAGCCAAGACGCCTCCTTTGGCCACGAGATACGGAATCCCGACCGTGTCGCCCGTCAATGCAGGTGTCGAACCGACCAAGATGATGCTGCCTCGACGGGCCCGGACCATCGCCGGGAGCGCAGCCTGGGTGACGAAGATCGATCCGAGCAGGTCGATGTCAATCGGCGCTCGCACCTCGTCGGGCGTGAGTGCGGCATAGTCTTTGTACCACTCCTCGGTCCGAATGGGATAGCCCGCGAAACACGCCACCACATCGAGACGGCCGAACGTCCGGACGACCTCGGCGACGACACGCTCTGCGGCCCGCGCGTCCGCAACGTCCGCTTGTAAGGCGACCGCTCGCGGACCGAGTTTCCGCACCGCGCTAACCGCGGAATCCGCGGCCTCTTTCCCGCGGTTGTACTGGACGCCAACATCGGCACCCTCCCGCGCGAGCTCGAGGACCGCTGCGCGGCCGATGCCGCCGCTGCCACCCGTCACGAGGGCGACGCGGCCATCGAGACGACCCACGGCGACCCGACCCGCTCGGCGCATAATAAATCCTCGGACCGCGCAACCGAGGAGACCGGGAGCGGAAGAGGACGCAGAAAGAAATACCCGCCAACGCGTCGGGGTCTCCGGCATGGGTCGCAGCGTTCACATCTCGACCGAGTTCGCGTTCCTCCTCTCCGGCGTCTTCATCATGCTCGTCGCGTGGGCGCTCAACTTGCTCGGGACGATCGCCGGCGATCAAGGCTCGGGCCACGGCGTAAGCGATGTCTACCTCTGGCTCTTCCTGATGTTCCAGGGACTCGGGTTTTCCACGGTCGGGGTGATTGGGGCGAATTACCGCGAGTTCATGTCGAATCCGGTCCTCGGAAAGCGATACGTCGTCGGGTTCTTGCTCCTCGCGGACGGCGGTCTCCACCTCCTGGCGTTGAATCAACACCTCGCGGCCGCCCCCCAGGCGGCTTTCTTCGCGATCGTCTCCCCGATTCAAATCATCGGTGGAATCGTATTCATCGATCTCCCGCGACGACTCGACCCGTTCTGGCTCCTCTTCACGGGTTTCTTGATTGTCGCGTTCGTCGTCACGCGGACCGTGGCGGTCTGGCCCATCGGCGTCGTGGAGGACGTTGATCCGCTGGGAATCATCTCAAAGGCGGTAGAGGCCGCGACGGGCGCGGTGCTGTTCTCCCTCGTTCGCGCCAACCACGCGAAGAAACATCAGACTCGCGCCGCGTCGGCCGCGAACGGACCATAACCCACCGGTGCGACCGATCCGCGGACGGTTAGCATCCGGATTGCACGACGAACGGCGCAATCATTCCTTTCTGACGGTGTCCCGAGACGGGGCAGATGTAGTAGTAACTCCCGGGCGCGATGCGGCCGATGTCGACATTGATGTGGCGCACCTCGCCCGGCCGGAGTAGGTCCGTCTTGTTCAGGCCACCGAGGAATGCCCCCGTATCGACCCGCACGATCTGGAATCCGTGGAGATTGATTCCCGTATTGGTCAGCGTGATATTCAGGTTCGAGCCGGTCTGGTTCGCACAGATCTCGGGACCGCCTTTCGAGAACTGATTGAATCCCCACTCGTGTTCGCGGAGGTTGGCTGGGTCGGTGAGCACGGCTCCGCCTCCCGAGGCGATCGGAGCCGGGAAGACCAGGTTCGTCCAGATCGCGATGATGAAGAAGAGTCCGACGACGCCGGCCCCAATCCCGGCGACCACGTCCGATCGCACCGGCTTCTTTGCCAAGGTCCCCATCTCCTACGGAAGCGAACCGTGGTGAGGCATGACCACAGAGTACAGCAAGGCGATGAACAAAGGCAGGACTGTCAGGAGCGAGATCGCGGCAAAGACGGCGATGGGACGAGGCCCATAGCGCCCGTGCATGTAGACGAGGAAAATGAAGATCGCCTGGAGGGCTGCGATCGCCAAGATCGCGACCCCGGCGAACGCGCCGAGGGCGCTCCGATCGACCGCAATCAGCAGCTCGACGATTAGGCCTAGCATGAGGATGCTGTAGACCGCCGCGTACTTCGCCTCATCGATCACCGGTCACCACCTCACAGCAGATACAGCAAGGGGAACAGGAACACCCAGACCGCATCGACCATTCCCCAGTAAATCCCGAAGATCTCCACCGCGCCACTCGCCTCCGTCGTCGAGGTCGTCTTCAACGCCTTGACCATGACGTAGATGAGGGCCGTCAGGCCCGCGACCACGTGTGCGCCATGAACCCCCGACAGGAGATAGTAGGCGCTCGATGCCGTGTTCGTCGAGAACGTAAACCCATTCGCGTACAGGTCGCGCCACTCGAATGCCTTGTTCACCATGAAGAACGCCCCGAGGGCGAACGTTGCGACCAACGATCCTTGCAGACCGCGGTACGATCCCCTCCGGGCGAACGTGAGCGCGAAGACCATCGTGAGTCCGCTCGTCAGCAGGATGATCGTGTTGAAACCGCCCCAGAAGATATTGTGGACCTCGCCGGGCGCTGGCCATGCGAATGCGGTGAGCGGACTGTTCATGCGGAGGAACACATAGGCGCCGAACAGCGTCCCAAAAAACGCGATCTCGCCGAAGATGAAAATCCACATCCCGAGGGAAAGGTTCTCGAGGCGGTCGAACGGCCACTTTTCCCCGATGGCCTCGATGACCTCACGTCCGCGGAGCGATTCGTAGCCCCAGCCGACGAAGGAAATGGCGAGAATCGCGGTCCCCAGAAGGAGGGCGGGGAGGCCCATGAGGAGGCCCCACAGCGCGATCCCGGCACCCGCCGCGGTCACGATGGGCCACCGACTCCAATGTTCCTCGCCGGAGCCGGCCCCGTGGCCGCCGTACGCGTGACCGCCGTTCGCCATCGCGTGGCCGCCGTTTGCCATCGCAGGCCCAACGTTCGCGGCCGATACCGGACGGTACGTGACGCCCGTCGCCGAAATTACCGGGACGCCCTCCGGGAAGTTGAATTCCGGTGGCGGAGACGGAACGCCCCATTCGAGCGAGTAGGCGTTCCAGGGATCCTGAGTCGCGGGAGGTCCTCGGCGCGCGCTCCAGAGCAGGTTGCCGAACATGATGAGCTGCGAGATGCCGAACGTGAACCCGCCAATCGTGATGAGCAAATTGATCGGGCCCCATCCTGTGCTGGCGTCGTACGTGAAGATGCGTCGCGGCATGTCATAGAGGAGATGCATCGGGAAGTACAGCAGGTTGAATCCGACCATGTAGATGACGAAGTGGATCTTCCCGAGTCGCTCGCTGTACATGCGACCCGTCATTTTCGGGAACCAGTAGTAGAGCCCCGCGAAGAGCCCGGTCAGCCCGCCGCCGACGATCGTGTAGTGGAAATGACCGACGACCCAGAACGTGCCCCGGAACGCCGTGTCGAGCGCAACCGAGGAATTGAACACCCCGGTCACGCCGCCGATGATGAACAAACCCAGCGAGCCGGCCGCAAAAAGCATTGGCGTGGCGAACCGGATCGACCCGCCGCGAAGGGTGAAGATGTAGGCGATGACGATGATGGCGAAGGGGATCGAGATGAGTTCGGTCGTGATGTTGAACGCCTCGAGCAGGCTTTGCGAGATGCCCGTCATGAACATGTGATGGGCCCAGACGGTGAAGCTCAAGATGCTGGCGATGGCGAGGCAGGGAATGATGATCTTCTTCGCGTAGATCGGCCGACGGCTGAACGTCGAGAACAGGTCTCCCACGATTCCGAAGCCGGGCAACAGGAGGACGTACACTTCCGGATGTCCGAAGAACCAGAACATGTGGTCCCAGAGGAGAGAGCCTCCCTGGGGCGAGGTGAAGAAGACGGTCCCGAGCGCGCGGTCGGCGACCAAGAGGCTGAGTGCCGACACGAATGACGGGAAGGCCCAGAGCATCAGGAGGTTCGTGAAGATCCAGGCCCACGTGAAGAGGGGCAATCGCATCAGCGACATCCCGGGGGCGCGGAGGCGGAAGATCGTGACGAGGAAGTTGACGGTCGACACGATGCTCGATGCCATGAGGAGCATGAGCGCGAGCCCCATCAGCGAGCCGCCCACCTGCGGGCTGAATTCGACCGTGTTGAGCGGCGCGTACGTCGTCCACCCCCAGTCGGCGGTCCCGCCGCTGGCGAAGAAGCTCGACAAGGCGAGCAGGCCGCTGGACAGGTAAACCCAATAGCTCAGCGCGTTCAGCCGTGGGAACGCCATGTCTCGCGCGCCGATCTGAATCGGCACGAAGTAGTTGGCGAACGCCGCACCGAGCGGAGTGAGGACCCAGAGGAGCATGAGGAGGCCGTGGGTCGTCACGGCCTGGTTGTATTCGTCGGGCTGGAGGAAGGTGCTCGACGGAAACGCGAGTTGCGTCCGGAACGTGAGGGCGAGGAGCCCCGCCGCGACGAAGAAGTAGAGTGAGGTGAAGAGATACAGGATGCCGACGTCTTTGTGGTTCGTCGTGAAAAGCCATCGTTTCAAGGGGTGCCAGTCTACCATGATGAAGCCCCGCTAGACCCCCGAGAGGTACCAGTCGTGGAAGCTGTCTGGGCTCTGAACGATCAGGTCCCCCATCATCAACGCGTGGCCCGTCCCGCACAGCTCGTAGCATCGGATCGCCTCGGGGAAGATGCCCGACTGCTCGGCCACGAACCACGCTTGATTGACTCGACCCGGGATGGCGTCGCGCTTGATCTTCAAGTCCGGGATTCCGAACGAGTGGAATACGTCCGCGCTCGTGATGTTCAGGATCACGGTGCCACTCCAGCAACCGCGGACGCTCGCCGTGCAGGTGCGGTTAATCTCCGGAACCCGGAGCTCGCCGATGATTTCCCGGGCGTTCGGATACACGAATCGCCAGCCCCACTGGAACCCGATCACGTCCACGTAGAGGGCGTTCGGGTCGTTCGGCGGGTTTTGCAGATATGCGTTGAGCGCGAACGTGTTGAGCGTGAGGCCGAAGAAAAGGGAGATCAAGAGCGCGGTCAAGATCGCCGCGAGCGCCGGATTCCCGCGGTCGGCCATGACGCCGACCCGCGGCGCGTCCTTGGGGTCCGGGACACCCGGCTTTCTCCGATACTTCGCGAGGAAGTAGAAGAACATCACGAAGACGGCCCCGCCGACAATCACCGCCGCGATGATGTATAGGGTGAACAGGGACTGCCATTGCTCCGCCGACGGAGCGAGGGCTGGCACGAGAGCCGGTAATCCGCGTTCCGCGTAAAAAGGTTTCAACGAGTCAGGCGGTGGGTATCACCTCGTGTCGTATTCAGAATCTTTAAGCGGGGACAACAGATGCCCGCGTGAGGGTCACGATGGAGGGAGGACAGTCAACCGGCGGTGCTCCGACGGCCGCGCCGAAGAAGGGTGCCTTGTGGATCGTGATCGCGATTGTCGTTGCGGTGGCCATCACAGCCGCAGTGATGGACTTGGCGGTCTTCCCCGCGCTCCAGCCCACGGGATCGACGGACTTCAAAGTCCACCTCATGACCTTTGATGTCGGTTACGACAAGCCCAACTACAATCCGGAGTGGAAGGACGTGAAGGCGGGGCAGCTCATCGTGGTCACGATGAACAACAGCGGGTCGATGGATCACGAATTCCTCTTGTTCAGCGGGAACCGGGCGACCATCTTGGCAACCGTAAGGTATGCGCTCGCGCTCGCCGAGTCGCACCACCCCGGGTATCTGACGAACGACTCGATCGGCAATGACACTGTCGACGAGTACACCTCGTACCACGATTCCTGGACGAACTTGAGCCGAGTCGGCTGTCCGGATTCGTGCGTCGATCACGACGTCGCCCCCGGAAACACGTTCCTCTTCTGGTTCGTCATCAACACGCCTGGTACCTACTTCTTCGCGTGCCACCAGGTCGACCGGACCGACTGGAAGGTTCACCAGGACAAGGGCATGTGGGGGACCCTCGTCGTCTCTTGAAACGCGCGGAACCCCGGAACTCATTAAGGCTGGTCGGGCCTTCCCGTGGCCGACTAGGCTGAGTTCGACCGCGGTTGCGTGATCGCGGGACCGTCCGGAAGCAGCACGTTCGACAGGAAGGAAATCACGGTCCACAGGACGACCAGCGTCACGATGAGCAGGACCGTGGAAAACCCAAGCAACCGGGAGAACGCGGACGCCGACCCCATGCCGCCCATGAAGGCGATCGGCGCCACATAAGCGAGGAACAGACCCGACACCGGCCCTCCCGCGCAGGCGGGGCACATCACTGCGAACCCGAAGAGAGGACTTGGGAGCGCCCGGACGGCCCGTTGGGTTTTCGTGACAACCTGGAGGGCGAGAGCGACGACGAGCCCGGAGAGGAGGGACAGGGCCACGGCCGCCGCGACCGAATATGGTCGGAGCTGAACGCCTAACGTCGCGGTTGGGGCCCACGCGATGCCGGGACCGTACCCCACCGCGCTTTCGATGACAACGAACACAGGCTGCAGCGAACCCGACAGGTCGACGACGATGATGCCTTGGAGCAGCCCGTATCCAATCGCGTAGGCCGCCGACGCGATCCCCCACGTCCTCCGAAAGCGCTTGCCCCGAGCTCGGAGGATTCGGAAGTTCGGAAGGAGAAAAGGGGTGGCGCGCGGTCGCACCGGCCCAGCGGTCGTCGGAGCGAGGTCCGGATTCAAGTAGAGTCGGAAGAACGCGTACAGGACGACGATCGAGACGTTGATCCAGATCAAGGGTGCGATCGAGACGAACCAGTCGAGCACCACGTCAGTCCGGAGTTCCCGCAGGATCTCTCCAACCTCCGCGAATGCGAGGGCCAGGAGAATCAGCGAAATCTCGAGCCAGACGATGCGGACCCGCATTCGATTCCGCATCGTGGGCAAAAGGGAAAAATGTTTCCCGGCGTGGGATTCCATCGGCTCCTCCGCAAGAGTGAAAACCGAATCACGCCACGAATGCGAATGCTCCCCAAGGCGGCACGCAAAAAGGCATTATACCGACGGCCCGATGGGCGCGTCGCGGGGGTAGCCAAGCTAGGACAACGGCGCCGGACTTAAGATCCGGTCTCGCAGGAGTCCGTGGGTTCAAAAGCCTCGCGCGCCGCGCAAGGCGGGAAGTCCCATCCCCCGCACCGAACCGCGAGCCGCGACGGGGTTTTCGGAAAACCTTTATGTGGGGGAACCGGCTCGCCGCGGCTCAGAGGAAGGGAATCAATGGCTCAGCTCACGAAGACTTTGCTGCTCGTGGCGATCGGACTATCCATCTCGGGCTTTGCCGGGTCCGTTCCGGTCGCCTCCGCGCCGGGTGTCAGCAACCCTGCGGGCGCGGTGAGCATCACCTTGTACGGAAGTTTCAGCGCGCCGGCGGGCTGGGGATGGGCCGTGACGAACATCACGGATCCGGGCCCTACCCTTACGGTCCACCAGAATGACGTGATCACGTTCCACCTGTTTTCCCACGACGCAATGTCCCACTTGCTCGTGATCGATCTGGACAATTCCATGACCCAGAATGCGGGAGATCAGAACTCCACGTCATTCATGAGCGGCGCGGCCGCCACGAATTTCACGTTCACCGCCGCGACAGTAGGGACGTTCAACTACTTCTGCGGATTTCACCCCTTCACGGCGATGCACGGATCGCTCGTCGTCCAGCCGACGGGCGGCGGTGGCGGTGGGACGACCGGTGGAATGGACACCAACCTGCTCATTGGTGGCGTGGTCATCATCGTCGCGATCGTCGCGGTGGTTGCCGCGATCGTGATGCGCCGCAAGAAGCCGTGAGCCTCAGAACGTATCGAGCCGGATCCGCCGGAGGATGCCGCCGAGCGTGCGAATTTCGCGGGCGCTGAGGGACCACCCGGCGGCCCCCGCGTTCTCTTCCGATTGCGACGGCCGCTTCGCCCCGGGGATCGGGATGACGTTTCGGTTGCGGCGCAGCCATGCCAGCGCGGTTTGCCCGGCCGTCTTGCCATGGGCGCGTCCGATTTTTCGGAGTTCGCGGATCAGCGGCGCCGCGGCCCGCAGGTTCGCGGGCCTGAACAGATCCTCCTCCGCTCGAACCCGGTCCTTTGGCCTCTTGCCATCGTGGTACTTTCCGGTGAGGACGCCCTTGCCGATCGGGCTCCAGGCGAGGATCGCGATGCCCTCCCGCTTGCAGTAGGGAAGGACCTCGGCTTCGACCTCCCGCTGGAGCATGTTGTATCGTACTTGGTTCGACACAATGTCCGCCCGAGAGAGATGGGATCGCGCCTCCGTGAGATCGCGGACCGCGAAGTTGCTCACCCCGATGTTCCGGATCCGGCCCGCCCGGTGGAGGGCCTCGAGAGCCTTCATCGTCTCCCGCAGGGGGACTTGACTCCAAGGATCCGGCCAATGCACCTGATAAAGGTCGATCTCCCTGACCCCGAGGCGCTTCAGACTGGCGGCACACGCTTTCTTCACGTCGTCCGCGCGCAGATGCCAGCCACCGACTTTCGTCGCGACGAAGACGCGGTCCCGCCCTACGTTCCGGATCGCTCGGGACATGACGCGCTCGGAATGGCCGTCGCCGTACGCCTCCGCGGTGTCGACGAGGTTGATCCCAAGCTCCACGGCGCGCTCCATCGCCTCGCGGCAATCGGCATCGCGAACGTCGGAGCCCCACGCCTTCCCGCCGGCCTGCCACATCCCCAATCCGACTGCGGAGACGTCAGGTCCACCGCGGCCCAACGACACGTGCTCCATCCGACCGCCGCGCGGCCGACGCATCGCCGAGCCAAAAACCTATCGCGGCGCGAGATCAAACCATTCGGGCGGATGATCGGGGAGGCGAAAGCGGAGGAACGATTTGTTGTACTTGTCGTGCAAGCGATCGGATTCCGAGATTCCCTTCCGGTACGCTTTCTCAAACGCGGACCAGTCTTTCGATTCGATGGCCACGGCGATCGATCCGAACGTCTCGCGGACGAAGGCGGCGATGTCGTCTGCGTACTTCGGCCGGGCCACCGCGGCGGTCCTCAGGACCTTCTCCGCTTCCTTCACCATGTAGTTGGCGAGTTCCCAGTTCTTGGCCTTCGCCGCGTAGAAGAGGGTCCAGTACCTCCGGCTCAACTCGTCCATGAGTCTCGCCATGCCGGGCTGCATCGCCGCAATCTGGTCGACGGTCAGGACACCGTGCTTCGTCGTCGCCCGCACGCGCGCTCCGGGGATCGGGGGCTCGTCCATCGACGCCCGCAACGGACGCGTCCATCAAGGACGTTTCGGCTCGCCGGCCTTCACTTTCTCGACAGCATATTCGACGATCGCGTCCGCGGCGTTGACGCCGGTCGCGTCCAGGAGTCCGCGGAACCCGGGAGAGGCGTTGACTTCGAGGACGTACGGGGTGTCACCGCGGAATATCATGTCGACGCCGCTGATCTCCAGACCGACGGCTTTCGACGCCCGCACCGCGACGTCCTTCGCGTGGTCCGACAGTTCGATCGCGACCCCCTTCGCGCCGAGGTGGATGTTCGCCCGCCACTCGTTGTGGGCCGCGACCCGCTTCATCGAGCCGACGACCCGATCGCCGACGACGAGGGCGCGGATGTCGACTCCGGGATTCGGGATGTACTCCTGCAGGCACACGACCTCCCCGAAGAACTTCAGCGTGTCGACGATCGACGCGGTTTCCTCGAGGCTCTTCACCCGCATCACGCCAATCCCTTGAGTCCCGGAGAGGATTTTCAGGACTGCGGGGTAGCGGACCAAGTGCGCGGCCTCCACGAAGTTCGGCCGGGAGGCGAGGAGAATGCTCCGCGGGATCGGGATGCGGGCTTGACGTAGAGATTGAAGCGCCAGGAACTTGTTGCGCGCGGTGATGAGGCCGTCGCTCGCCAGGGTGGTCCGGATGCCCATCAGCTCGAGCTGGCGCAAGAGCATCTTGCCGAAGTCCGTCATCGACCGGCCGATCCGAGGTATCAGGATGTCGTGGGACCGCAACGACTTGCCGTTGAACACCGCGTCGTCCGTGCCCGCGACGACGAGTCGGACTTCGTCGGTCTTCACGAATTCGGGCTCGTGGCCGTGTTCGCGGATCGACATCAGGATGGCCTTCGTGGACCAATAGGTGGGTTTCTTCGAAATCACGCCGATCTTCATCCGAGGCCACACACCCGAGAAGGAAGCGATGCGGTTCGCGGGAGAAAAACGTGTCGAGTCCGAGATTCGCGCGGTTAAGGCTATATCGCGGGACGTATATCGATAGAGCGAAGGGAGTTGGCGGTGCACCCCGTGGTCTCCGAGCGGCGGCAACGACAGGAAAGGACGACCATCGGCGTCGTCGAAGAGGTCACCCTCCGTGGCAGTAAGGGCGACATCCACGTGCTGGCGAGAA
>Ga0209761_1001729_pt1 | contig 14144 bp, 14 predicted proteins | sample GraSoi013_1_40cm_4_FD_185818 | JGI IMG/M metagenome (GOLD analysis project Ga0209761, IMG submission 185818) | Grasslands soil microbial communities from the Angelo Coastal Reserve, California, USA - Sample 09_25_2013_1_40cm (SPAdes) (version 2) | ecosystem: Environmental > Terrestrial > Soil >... | reverse complement strand
CAGTCGGCCTGCTGCTGGCGCTGCTGTGCGCGCATTCGGCAGCCGCGCAGAGCGGGCCGCCGACGGATCTGGACGCATTTGTTACGCGCGCGATGAAAACGTTTGGCGTGCCCGGGCTTTCCGTGGCCATCGTGAAGGACGGAAAAGTGGTGGTGGCCAAAGGCTATGGAGTCCGCAAGATGGGCGACGCCGCAGCGGTGGACGAAAACACGCTCTTCGGGATCGGGTCGAACACCAAGGCGTTTACTTCCGCGGCGCTGGCGACGCTGGTGGACGAAGGCAAACTTGCCTGGGACGATCCCGTGTACGAACGGCTGCCGGGGTTTCAGATGTACGACCCGTACGTTTCGCACGAGATGACCGTCCGCGACCTGCTGACGCACCGCAGTGGGATGGGGCTGGGCGAAGGCGATCTGCTTTTCTGGCCGCACACCACGTTCACGCGCGATGAAATCATTTACCGGCTGCGCTTCATGAAGCCGGCGTCGAGCTTCCGCAGCCATTACGCCTACGACAATCTGCTGTACATCGCCGCGGGACAAATCATTCCCGCGGTGACCGGAAAATCCTGGGACGACTACATCCGCGAACGGATTTTCAAGCCGCTGGGGATGAACACGTCGAACCTCAGCACCAGCGCGTTCAAGCTCGGCGATGATTACGCGTGGCCGCACTCCAAAGTGGACGGCAAGCTGCAAGTGGTGGCCTTCGAGACCCTCGACAACGCCGCTCCCGCAGGCTCGATCAATTCTTCCGCGGCGGAGATGGCCCGATGGCTGCTGCTGCAGCTTGGCCGCGGAAAATTTCCAGACCGCGAAGGGCGCTTGTTCAGCGAGCAGCGCTCGGGCGAAATGTGGTCCGCGCAGACGATTCTTCCCATCGGGAACCCGCCGCCGGTTCTTGCCGGATTAAGAGCGCACTTCGCCGCGTACGGCCTGGGGTGGAGCATGCGCGATTATCACGGGAGGAAGCTTGTCGGCGATCCTGACAAACGCGGAGGAAGGCGGCGCGTTCGAGTCCATTTTGTTTCACGTACTAGACCACTATATGAGTGTTCCGCCCACCGACTGGATTGATGCGTTCAAGGCCGCGGAAGACGTGCAACAAAGCAATGCCGCGGAAACGATGAAGAAGCAAGAATCTGCCCGCGCAGCCGATTCGAAGCCCACTCTGCCGCTCGAAAAATATGCCGGCGCATACAACGACGCGTGGTACGGCAGCGCGACGATCCGCATGGAAAGCGGCAAGCTCGTCTTCGCCCTGGACCACACGCCGAAGGCCGTCGCCGATCTGCAATTCTGGCAGTACGACACCTTCAAGGCTCACTGGCGCGACCGCACCATCGAGGACGCCTTTGTGACGTTCTCGCTCAAGCCCGATGGCAGCATTGACCACTTCACGATGGCCGCGGTCTCGCCGCTGGCCGACTTCAGCTTCGATTATCAGGATTTGCTGTTCAAACCGGCGGCACCAGCGAGCACAGGAAAGAACTGAGCGCGGCGCGCAGCTTAAGACGACGGCTCGCGGTTTTCTGCGAAGATGTGAAGGAGCCAGATGACGGTAATCAGCAACACCAGTGAAACCGCTGAGAGCGCGAGCTTGTACCCCAGCAATCTGTCGAATTCACGAGTGTCCCCGAGAAAAGTCGGGCTCGTCCAGTAGATGAACTCGGAAAACGCGGCGATTAGCAGGGTGAGCCCGAACCAACGGTTCAGCTTTCGATAGCTGAGCAATCCCAGGACGAGGAATACACACCCGGCCAGCCAATAGAGTCTAAGCGCGTGTATCTCCTTGGATCGCTTCTCCCACTCCTGAACCGCCTCCTTAAGTAACCGCTCTGATTTATAGGGCTCGAACTGGAACGCTTCATTGTAGGCGAGCGATTTCCCTTCTCTCGACAGCTCCTCCCTAGCTTTGTCCGCTTGTTTGTGGACAGAATCGTAGCGCCGCAGCAGTTCGTCGAGGGAGCTCGAAGCAGAAATCTCATCTTTCACCGGCTGGTCGTACTTGTCCAGAACAGACCCTCTTGGCTCAAGCCAAAGCATGTAGGCGTGGCGGAGCGTTTGCGGCGCCAGGACTAGGAACGCAACGATGGCGAGAGTCTTCTGCAGGGCTCTCACGTACCTGTCTCCAGGAGAATCATCTTTCGCGGGAAGTCTTCCAGGTTCCTTCGTCAACGCTGGAACCATCGGGGGCCGTAGTGGTGTACTTGCCTTCAAGTTTTGAGCCGTCGAGCTGTCCGGTGACGGCGGAGCGCAACTGCGCGCCGCTCAAGGTGAAGTCGTAGACAAGTTCGACCTTCGCGCCGTCCACCTTCACCGAAACGGTCTTGCACTCGACCTCTTCACTGCCGAGGGTGAACGACACGTCGGCCTTCCATTCGCCCTTCTCGGCATGAGCTAACGCAATTTTGATGGTGCCATCGGCGCTGGTTCCGCTCCAAGTGCCGGAATATTTTCCGGCGGGGTCCGCAGCGGCCAGGGTCAGCGAGGAAAACAAAAGCAGTGGGATGAGTCGCCGCATGGGCGCAAATCTTAGCAAGAACCGCCGGTCGAAGGGTACAATAATCTTGGCACTCGAGGAGGAGCAATGCTCAAGAATCTCGGAAAGACCGGATTGCTTGCTGGAGCGGTGTTCGGGCTGCTGCTGTTTGGCGGCGCGGCGCGCGCACACGCCGACAACCGCGACGAAAGGTGCGAGAGAAGAATCCACAAGGCCGAAGAGAATCTCGAGAGGGCTGTGCGCAGGCACGGCGAACGCAGCCGGCAAGCGCAAGACAGGCGGCGTCAGCTCGAAGAAGCCCGCGAGAGATGCCATCGCGACCACGACCGTCACTAAATCCGCGCCAGTCCATAGTCCCGGAGGCCGAATGCATCCGCTCCGATTTGCAGCAGGGGTTTTTATCGCCGTATTGTTCTTGACGATGACAGGTTATTTGCGCAGCCAGGATGCCAAAGTGCCGGATGCAAAAGTGATTGACGCGCGGCGGCAGGAACTCAAGCAGCTCCTGGCCGACGAATGGGAATACGAGCTGCGCGAATCGCCGGAGCTTGGAACCATCATCGGCGACTACCGCTACAACGACCGCTGGAGCGACGTCTCGCCGGCCCACGCCGCGCGGCAGAAACAGGATTTTCAGAAGTGGCTCACGCGCTTTGAAGCGATTGATCCCACGGGCTTCCCCGAACAGGAAAAACTCAGTCAGTCGCTGATGGTGCGGAATCTAAAGGAGCAGCTCGAGGGCATAGACCTCAAGCTGTATGAGATGCCCGTGGAGCAATTCTTCGGCTTGCATCTCTTTTTGGCGCAGTTTGTGGCGCTGGCGCCTTTCGACTCCGCAAAACACTACGAGGACTACCTGGCGCGGCTGCACCAGGTACCGCGCGTTGTGGACGAGATTATCGAACTCCTGCGGCAAGGCATGAAAGACAAGCTCCTGCCGCCGCGTTACTTGCTGGAGAAGACCGTGGCGCAATGCAGGTCGATCGCCGAGCCTGGCGGCGAGGCCAACGTCTTCGGCCAGCCAGCCGCGAATTTTCCCGACGCTGTGCCCGTCGAAGATCGCCAGCGTCTGCACGACGCCATCCTCGCCGCGGTGGAGAAGGAAGTGCGCCCCGCATACAACCGGCTGGCCAATTTCATCGCCACGGAATACGCGCCGAAGGGCCGTACGGAAGCCGGCCTGTGGGCGCTGCCCGACGGCGACGCCCGCTACCGCTTCGCCATCCGCCAACAGACCACCACCAGCATGGAGCCTGAAGCGATCCATCAGCTCGGCCTCAAGGAAGTGGCGCGCATCGAGAGCGAGCAATTGGCCATCGCCAAAAACCTGGGCTTCGATGATTTGAAAAGTTTTCGGGCTTCGCTGAAAACAAATCCCAAGCTGATTCCCGCGTCGAAGGAACAGTTGGTGGAGCGCTATCGCTCGTACATCGCGCAGATGGAGCCGCAATTGCCGAAGCTCTTCGGTCTGCTGCCGAAAACAAAACTGGAGGTGCGGCCGACGCAGGAATTCCGGGAGAAAGAGGCGGCGTCAGCGGAATACAATCGGGGCACCGCCGACGGCTCGCGTCCGGGAATCGTTTACGTCAACACCTACGATTTCGAGCACCGCACGCTGGTCAACGTGGAGTCCACCGCGTACCACGAGGGCGTTCCGGGGCACCACATGCAGATCTCCATTGCGCAGACGCTGCCCGGTCTTCCGCCCTTCCGCCAGCAGGCCGGCTACACAGCGTACGTCGAGGGCTGGGCGCTGTACGCCGAACAGCTCGGCAAGGATATCGGCTTTTATCAGGATGCCTATTCGGACTACGGGCGGCTTTCCGATGAGATGCTGCGCGCGATTCGTCTGGTGGTGGATACCGGAGCGCACTACAAACATTGGACCCGCGAGCAAGTGGTGGCGTTTTTTCACCAGCACTCTTCGGAAGCCGAGCCGGATGTGCAAGCGGAGACCGACCGCTACATCGCAGTCCCGGCGCAGGCGCTGGCCTACAAGTTGGGCCAGCTCGAGATCCTCAAGCTGCGCGAGCGCGCCAAGACGGAACTCGGCGGCCGGTACGACATTCGCGCCTTCCACGACGAAATCCTCAATGGCGGCGCGCTGCCGCTCGACGTGCTCGAAGCGCGCTTCGATGCCTGGCTCGCCGTGCAAAAGGCGGACAAGGCAAGCTCCGCTCAGTAAGCCACTCAACTGGTAGAACACGCGTCCACGTCTGTCCGCACGCGCAGGCTAGAGCCGTCGTCGTGGAAGTCTGCGCTGAACAGGCCTGGAAGCCTGTCCCACTTACGCCGCGCGGAATTTTTTGCCGAGGAAAAACGAGACGGCGCCGCCCACAAAAGCGACGGCAATGGCGGTGTGATGAAACGACAGCACCGCTCCGGTGGCAAAGGCGGCGATTCCCGCGAGTTGCAGGATGGCGCCGATGGATTGCAGATGAGGATTGGCCGACATAATCCCTCCAGAAATTATCTTGTTGTTCTGCTGAGGACTGGCTTCCCGACCAAGTCGGGATGAATTCCGGCCTGTCGTAGTCTTACGGTTCTTTATCGCTGCGGTCGGGGCGTGGGAGATCGGAGACGACAACAGGCGGCTCATCGGCGAACGGCAAGGTCTTGACGTAGGCCAGATCGAGCAGGCGGTCGAGATGCTTCTCTTTCAGGCGAATGTCTTCGCAATGGAGAATCTCGTCGCTGACGTCTACGAGACTTATGTGCGCGGAGACAGCTTCGACATATGCTCGGCCGTCCGCTGGCAGCGGCCCGGGGAGAAGCTCCGCGGCGGCGCAGACTTTGGTCTGCGCTGCCGGAGCGGACTTTTCCGCTTCGCCGGAATCGCCGCGCGGCTTACGCGAGCCGCCCCTTCGCGGCTCAGGGCAGGCCGGAGCGAGGTGCGGGGCGTGATGGGCCGCCGCCGCGACACTGTCGCTCGAGCCGGGCCGAACCCTTCGGTCGCCTCCGGCGACCTCAGGGTAAATTGCCGCGCGCTTTCGCGGCGAAGCGGAGATTTCCCGACCTTGTCGGGGCCCTTCGGCCGCCCTCGGCGGCCTCAGGGCAGGCAAGTTTCGGCCGGGCCGAGGTTTCCCCCGGCTCGGCCGGGACTGGCCCGGGGAGGGCGATTCGAGCGGGCGCTGCGTTCCGCTCAAGCCGGGGCAGTCCCCGTTCTTAGCGGAACGACGGCGCGGGCGGCGGGGGGTGTTGCAGATTGGTCTCATAGAGGTTCGAAGGTGCAGGTTAGAGCTTCTGATTCATGGCCCGTGATCCGTGACTGATGATTGGTGACTTGTGACTTGACACGCTGGCGCTACTAGCGATAGGGTCGGCCGCACTGGCCGGACCTTCGGGACGGAAGCCCTACATTCGGAAATGCCGAAGCTCGAAAGGGAAAACTCGGATTTCGCATGGCGAAGTCCGCGGTCCCGGAAGTTCCCAAGGCCAGCCGAGGAGGATGCGATGTTGAAGCGGATAGCGGGCCTAGTTGTGGTGGCATTGCTGGTGTTCAGCGCGCCGGTGGCTCTACCTCAGCAGGAGCAGGCGCAAACCGTTTACACTTTTGTGAGCCTGTGGCAGATTCCGCGCGCCAGTTGGGCGCAGTTTTCCGAGAACAGCGAAAAAATCACCAACCCGACTCTCCAGAAAATGCTGGCCGACGGCGCCATCATTAGCTGGGGAAGCTTCGAAACGGTCGTGCATACGCCCGATGGGATGACGCACGGTGGATGGTTTCAGGCGACGAGTCTCGCGGGCATCACGCGCGTGCTGGATGAGCTGCTCAAAGGGGCGTCGCGGCCCGCGCTGAACACGGCGACCAAGCATGAAGACTACCTGCTACGCACGCTGGCACGGCATGCCAGCCCGCAATCCGGGGCGAGCGGTTACGTGCGAGTGCGCACGACCCTGGCGCAGCCGGGCAAGGGCGGCGACTTGGTGGCGCACATCCAGAAATATATTTGGCCGGTGCTGGAAGACCAATTCAAGAAAGGCAACGTGACGTATTATGCCGCCGATGAACAATACGTCTTAACCGGGCCCGGATCCTTGCGGAACTTCGTTACGTTCTACCCCAGTGCCGAGGCGTTGGACAAGGTTGTGACGGCTGTCGGCGCCCGGCTTGCCGGCATGAGCGCGGACGAGCGCAAGGCTTGGCAGGAGGGCTTGGAAAAGGCGAGCGTGCCCGACAGCACTCGCGACATGCTGGGGCGCGTTACGCATTACGCGCAGAAGTGAGTGCGTCGGAGGCGCCGGCTCTAGGGCAGAATTTTTGCCGTGAGGCCGGTGCCGCCGGTGGAGCTGGTGAACTTGATGCGCAAGAAGCGCGCGCGCACGCCGGTGACGGTGCGCGCTTCGCCGGCGGTCGCTGTGGTGGTGTCAATGGTCTGATATTCCGCGTCCACATCGGCCATGGCGCCCTGGAGCACGAGGTTCACGGCGGTGGGCGCGGTGCCGAAGATGGTTTGCCAGCGGACGGCGTGCGACTGGTCCACGATTCCTGCAGGCTCGGGCAGAGCGAATTGCGCGCCCGCTTGCGCCGCGCCGGGAAACGCCTCGTTATTGAAACTGAAACCTACGTCGCCGGGAAAGAGCGATAGGGGCGGGGTGGTGTTCGAATAGTTGGGCATGGAAACTCCTGAATTTGGGTTTGGTTCGGAACTGCCGGAACCAAGGACGTAACGGAAGGCAGAAACAAAAAACCCGAACCTCGGGGGTTCGGGCGTGCCGGTCAGCGCCCTTCTCGGGGTCTGACCATAACTCTACAAGTCGGATTATATCAAAACTTGCCGCCGCTTGTCAAGAGAAAAATATAAAAAAGTTAAGTACCAGTCACGTCAACAACTTACGGCGGGGGGCCGGGCGGCGGATGCGGGCTGCGGGCCGCCGTCCAGCTTGAAGATTTTCGATTCGCTTGGCGCGCTTCCTCCGGGCCCTGAACGGCTCCCAAGGAAACACTCCGACCAGAACCAGAAACACGCCCATGAGCGCGGCCCAGAGCGCCGGCTCAATTCCTCGGGCGCCGGGAGGCGGGTTATAGCCGGCAATGGACCAGCGGTCGCGTTCGATGGCGAAAAAGCTCATGAAGGCAACGGCGGCTCCGAACACCACGAGGATCAGGCGTACCTTCCAGGGCTTCGGATTCGCATGCTTCCTCATGACTCTATTGGAAGACAAGGAGCCGAAGGGAGTCAAGCCGGAATTCGCCGGAGCTAAGCGGCAAGAGCTCGAACCGAGCTTGCTTGCGCGCGCATTCAACCGACCAATTCGTTGGAAATATGCGGGAGCTTCTCGGTGCGCGTCAGCCGGAAGGGCTTGGGCACGGGCATGCCTTGGGGGAGCTGGTCGGGCAGGAGAAACCGCAACTCGGCGCGGTTTTCGCCGGTGAGCTTCATTTCCAGGGAGTTCACGTCGTCGCCGTCTTTGTCTTTGAACGACAGGATCTGGCCTTCCAGCTTGATATCGAAGATGGCGCGGGCTTCGCCGACCTCCTGGTTGACGTTGGACACTTCCCCGTCGGGGGCGAGGTCCACTTCGCCGGTGCTGAGGGTGCCGGCGAGCTTGTCATTTTCCAGCCTCAGCGTTAGGGCTGTGAACGTTTTCCCTTGAAAAGTGGCTTTCCAAACCCCGACAAAGTCACGCAGCTGGGGTTTTTCCGGGGGTTTTTCTACTTTGTCCTGGAGGACCGAAACGCCTGGAACGCCGCCCTTAAAGGCTTGAGCTGCAACAACTTGCGAGGGGGCAGCGAGGCGACCGGCAGTGAGGAGGATTAAGCCGAGGGCGAAGATGGTCGCAAAATGTGAAGCTCGAAAGTCGAAATTCAGTTTTGCCCCCGCTGTTTTCGAATGAAGGCGTTGCCCGGTCATCGTCGCTCCTCGACGGGAATGCAAGCAGTCCCGCAGGAAATCAGATTCGCGGACCGACGGGCGGGTTGCACGGAGAGCCTCGGCACGGCCGAAGCAATCCTGGCACGGCTGTACTTTCGTACAGGGTGACATCTACTCAACTCCGGCCAAAAGTACTATTGCTCTGCCCTGAGAGCAAAGGGAGACTTAAAAGGGCCGTTTGGACGCGTTTGGCGCGAAAAACCTCTTCGCTCTACTCCTGCCGGCTTCGCCGGGGCGCAGGCTCCGACGTCGGTTACAACGAGGGAGCGGGGCGCGATTTTGAGAGGCAAGGTGGGGGACGCGACATGGGTTTTGAGTCAAAAGGCAGAAGCGGCGTGAGCAACGTTTCCCATACAACATTGTCAGCGAAAACGTCCGGCGCGACCGGAAGCACGGTGGCGGAGCGCGCTCGGGCGAAGAGGGCTGCGGATCCGGTTTGCATCGAGATGCCGGTGCGGGTGCGCGGAATCGGCGGCCTGCCGATTGCCGGCAGCAGCGAAATCGGCCAGGAATTCGTCGAAGATACGCGCACGCTGATTGTCATGGCGCCGGGCGCCGTGGTGCGCATGGCCACACGCGTGAAGAAGGGGCAGTTGCTCGGGCTGAAGCATTTGAGCACTGGGCAGGAAGTTTCCTGCCGCGTGGTGAATGTGCGCAGCTCGGGAACTCCCGAGGACTACGTCGAGGTGGAATTCACGCAGCGCGCCGTGGGGTTCTGGGGCATCCATTTCCCGAACGATCCGAAAGATCAGCCGCCGACCGAGGAGGCGCCTTCTCCCGGGGAAGTCGAAGCCGAACGCGTGATCTTCGGCGGAGGGCACACCGAGCGCGGAAATGTTAACGTGGCGCCCTCGACGGCCGGTGCAGCGGCCCAAGATGCGAAAGGCGGCACAAAAGCCGGCGGGAAAGCAGATCCGAAAGCAGAAAACGCGCCCTTTGCCGACCTGGTCAAACCGGAGCCCTCGAAAGCGGCGCCGGTGGATTCGCCGGGATTCAGCGGGCTGAGCAAGAGCGCCGAAGAAGGGGCCGCATCAGCCGAGCGCGTGTTGCGCGATGACGCCGTCATCCAGCAGCAGCAAGCGCAGAGGAACGTCATCTCGTTCCCCGGTCCGACGACGCACCAGGAAAAAGCGAATATTCTTGCTGGACCGCAGGAAACGACGCTGGCGGCAAAGCTTGATTTTTCACCAGTTATAGAAGAGCCCGCTGCCAAACAGGCTCCCTCAGACGCCGAAATAGAGCACGCGGCCATCGCCAGGGCCATCGATGAAAAGGCGGCGCGGGAGAAGACGGAAGCCGCGGCGCGCGAGCGCGCAGAAGCGGAACGAAAAGCGGCGGAGGTAAAGGCCGCAAAAGCCGCGGCGGACAAAGCGGCGGCGGAGCGATTGGCCGCGGCGCACGCGGAATTCGAGCGCATCGAAGCCGAGAAGCACGCCGAGGCGGAACGAAAAGCGGCGGAGGTAAAGGCCGCAAAGGCAGCGGCGGAGAGGGCTGCGGCCGAAAAAGCGGCAGCCGAGAGAGCCGCCGCAGCCGAAAAGGCCGCGACGGAACGCCTGGCAGCGGCGCAGCTTGAGCTCGAACGCAAAGAAGCCGAGCGGCGCGCGGCGGAACGCATGGCCGCAGCCGAGCGCACCCGGCTCTTCGGGGAAGCTCAGAAAAAGCAGGAAGCCGAGCGCATCGCGGCCGAGCGTATCGCCGCGGAAATTGCCGCGCGCGATCAGGCCACCGACGACGTGGAGGTCGCGCCGAATCGCGAGGAGAGGCGCCGGGAGGCGCAGGCCGAAGGGAAAGCGGCGCCTTCGGAAACGCGCCGCCGGTCCGCTGCAGCGCGTCCGCGTAGATCTTTGCGCATGAGCATTGGCGCAACGGCTCACGGCACGCTCGAGGAAGAGATTCAGCGCGACCGCGCCGCTCTGAAGACCACGAAGACCGGCCGCGCGTTCGTGATTGGCGGGGCGGCGGCGGCCGTCGTCGTGCTCGCGGTGGGAGGCTGGTGGTACATGCGCGGCGGCGGCAACGCGGAAACACCGCAAACGCCCGCACCGACGACTTCCCTGCCCTCCAGCGGAAGGACGAGTACTCCGGCGAGCAGCGCTGCGATTGCGCCAGCGAGCGCCCCGAGCAACGCAGCCGCCACGAATTCTGCAAATCCGAGCGCGAGCGGAGCAAATGGAACAATTGCTCCGGTCGCGGCGCCCGTAAAACCGGCGTCGGCGCCACCCTCCGCGAAGACCGCAGCGGCCCAGCCCTCGAACGACAGCAAGAAGCCGGACAGCAAGAAGACCGCGAATACAAAAGATGACGCCGCGTTGCAAGCGGCCGCGGCAAGCGAACTTGCCAAGAGCGCTTCGCCGATTGCGGAAAAGCCCGCCGATGTTCCGAGCAAGCCCGCAGAGGCCCCGAGCAAGCCCGTATTGAAGGCGACTCTCAGTGCGCCCGTCGCGGTAAAGCGAAATTCCGCTGCGGGAGACGTGGCCGCGCCCGATATCGAAGCACCGCCGGTGAGCGGAGCCGACGCGCTGCCGCTCGGCGCGGCGACCAGCAGCAGCGTTGCTCCGGCAACTCCGCGGGTGGGCGGCCATGCAGTGCCCCCGCGGCTGCTGAAATCGGCGCTGCCGGAATATCCCGTGCTGGCGCGGCAGCGTCACATCGAAGGGGACGTCGTCGTGCAGGCGGACATAGACGCGAACGGCAATGTGAAGTCGGTGAAAGTGATTTCGGGTTCGGAACTGCTGCGCGATGCCGCGGTCAATGCGGTGCGCCAGTTCAAGTACTCCCCGGCGCAACTCGACGGCAGCCCCACAAATTCCCAGGTCTTGGTCACCGTAAAATTCCGGTCGAAGTAACGGGAAAGCGGCGCGGCCTTTTCCCGCTGGTTCCTGCCGAGTGATTCCTGCTATCTCTGCCCACTGTCATGAGGATTGGTCTATTCCGCCGAGTCGCGCGTAGGAGGCGAGCCAACTCCTCGGCGACGGATGGCATCGTAGAAGGAGCGGCCCAGCCTGGGAGTACAACCACCCAACCACAACCGAAAAGGAGAAACTTGATGCGGAGAATCATTTTCGTATTGGGGCTGATGCTGTCGGCGGCAGGAATGGCGCAAGCGCAATCGCTCGACCCGCCCAAGGTGGAGACTTTTGCGGGAGGCGGGCTGATGCGGGACGGCGCCACTTCCGGCAACACGCTGTACGGCGGGCTGCAGTTCGAAGGCAACTATAATTTCCGCCAACACCTGGGCGCTGTTGCGGATCTTAGCTGGGAGCATCGCAGCCTCTTCGGCACAGGGATTTCGCAGTGGCACTATCTGTTTGGGCCGGGCTATTCCTGGCGCCGGGAGCGCGCCACGCTGTTCGGGCACGTCCTGCTCGGCGGTAACACGCTCCGGGCAGCGGGCGGCTCGACGAGCGGATTTGCGATGGGCATGGGCGGAGGCGCCGACTACAACGCAACCCGCAATATCGCCATCCGCGTGGTGCAGGCCGATTACATTCCAAGCCGCCTTGGCGGAAACTGGTTCCACGATTTCCGCGTGGGCGCGGGCGTAGTGTTCAAGTTCGGCGGGTACATCGAGAAATAAGAGGTGGCGGTGTGAGTAGCGCTGTCATCCCCAGGGCCGGTGCACTGTGGCCGGCTCTCGGGGGTGACGGCGAAAGCCGCTCAGCCGGCGGCTTTGGCGCTGGGAAGGAAATAGGAGCGGCACAAAACGCCGGGCCCTGTCTGTTTGGGCCGAGTTACGCCTGGCGCCGGGGCGCTTGCCCCACCGCAGAGCCGGGACGGGCACCCAGCCGCAGCTAAGGCTTCCTCACCGGCTGCCTTATAATCGGGGGGATGGGCTTGAGAATCCTCACCCTCTCCAAGTAAATCGGCGGCAGGACGTAGAAGTTGCTCTTGGCCTGCACCCAGGCGGCGTGGTCGCCGATGTTGTTGCTATCATAGGCAATCCACATGTAGCCGCGCTCGGAGCCATAACCACCGGTTTCGCCCCATCCAGTGCCCCAGGAGTTTTTGATCAGCCAGGCATTCTTGCTGTCGTCCCAGCCGATCAGCGTGACTCCGTGGTTGATGCCTTGATTGGTGTCATGCTCGTTGAAAACGCCGCCGGTGTAAGCCTGGAACGCGGGCGAAACGTAAACCGCCACAGCCAGCGGCCCATGCTGGCAGAGGGCTTGCTTCGTCTCCGCGACGGTGGGGATGGCGCCGTCCACATGGACGTAGCCCCACGCCACCGCCTGAAAGCTAGTGGGAAGGCCCGCCGGGCACGGCTTGTCGTTTGCGGTGTATGGATCGGCGGCTTCGCCTGCGTCGCCATGGTGGATCAGGAAGTCAAACGCGGGCATCCACCATCCGCCCCCGCAACTGCCTGCGCCGCTGCAGTTCAGGATGTCTTGCTCGGAAGTGTCGACCAGCGCGTTGTTGCGAATGGCGTAGCTGCCCTCGTAGGCACCCATCGCAGTGAAGTCCCAACAACTGCCGCAGCCGTCTTGGTTGCGCACGGGAGTGACTTTGCCTTCCCGGTGCCAGTCAAAGGCCGACAAAGCAGCGCACGTGGGACGAATGATAGAGAGCTCGGCGAGTTTGCCCGGGTTGGCCTTAGCAAATGCATCGCGCGCTTCCACATCGATCTTCAGCAGCTCTGCCGCGTGCGCGTTAATGCGGCGAGCTTCTTCCCGCATCTGCGCGGGCGCCGGGGCGCGTGTGCCGGCTAACTTCTCGAGCGGGATATCGAGGGCCGTGGTGTAGCCGACCTGGAAGGTCAGCTTTTTGGCCCCGATCTCGCTGCGCAGATTCTTGAGCAAAAGCTGGATATGCGGCGGGGCAAGTTTTTCTCGCTGGGCGAAGTCCACCTGCGGAGCTTTGCGGCTCAGCACCTTCTCCGTCGGCCGGGCTCCCTGCGAAATCCCGCGGGTCACCAGCAGCACAACTCCCAGCGGGATGACGAGCGCGATGGACAGATAACGGGGACGAATCATGTTCTCACCTCCTTGAGACGCTCCAATGTCGGCTCGGGCCGGGGGTGCCCGAGGTCTTTGGAAACAAAACGCCGAATCAGCGGATCACTGCTTCGATCCGGAAAGTTTTTGCCGGTGGCTTGTCTTTTTCCCAGGGACGCGCGTAGACAAGTTCGAGTTTGGCCGAGCCAAGCGCCGAGGCCCGAAAATGAAAAACTTCCTGCTCGCTGGCATTGGGCCGGTCTGCGTCGGATTTCTCGAAGGCAGGTTCGCCAATGAGCTTGAGCAATTCCGGCTCGTTCTTCTGAATTTGCCAGCCGTAGCCGGTGCCCGGACTGGCCTCCAGGCGCAAGGTCAACGCGGCCCCCTTGGCGAGAGTTACGGTGCGGCCGTTATCGTGTTCGGTCAACGTCAGGCTGTCTTTCGCGCTGCCTGCAGTCGAGCAGGACGCCGGGCTGAAGAGCAACAGCAGGATCAATGTGACTGGCGACCAAAGGAATCCAAGCAGATTTCCGGGGAGCAAGAGCATGCGACCAAGATTCATCATCAGCCGGTTCCCTGCGGCTTGTGCCGGGCAATCGGACAGTTCCTAAAGAGGAATAGTAACAGGACTATTAAACTTGTCAAGGCCTGCCTCGGCCTTACACTGTGAGTTTTGTGTTGCCTCTGGGTGAGGCGGCGCGAATCTGAGCGCGACCGCAGCAACCCCGCGGCAACCGCTCGCTGCGCCTAGCAGTAAGTTGTGACAGCGTCACCCGGCGGCTTTGGCGCTGGGAAGGAAATAGGAGCGGTAGTCGCGCGCATATTCATCGAAGCA
>Ga0209761_1001728_pt1 | contig 14148 bp, 13 predicted proteins | sample GraSoi013_1_40cm_4_FD_185818 | JGI IMG/M metagenome (GOLD analysis project Ga0209761, IMG submission 185818) | Grasslands soil microbial communities from the Angelo Coastal Reserve, California, USA - Sample 09_25_2013_1_40cm (SPAdes) (version 2) | ecosystem: Environmental > Terrestrial > Soil >... | reverse complement strand
GGTCACAGACCGCCGCTACAGCCCGTCCGTTCGTGCTACATTACCTAGATGTTCAAGCCGATATCCGACAAAGTGAGCTTGCCGGATCTCGAAAAGGAGATTCTCGCTTACTGGAAGACGCACCGAATCTTTGAAAAGAGCGTTGAGGGCCGGCAGAACGCGCCGGACTACACCTTTTACGAAGGGCCGCCAACTGCCAACGGAAAACCTGGTATCCATCACGTTTTTGCTCGAACGATCAAGGATCTCGTTTGCCGCTATCAGACAATGCGCGGCTATCAGGTCCATCGCAAAGCCGGATGGGACACGCACGGCTTACCTGTAGAAATCGAAGTCGAAAAGAGGCTCGGCCTGAAGCACAAAGGCGAAATCGAGAAATACGGTATCGCCAGGTTCAATGCCGAATGCCGCAAGTCTGTCTTTGAGTACAAGGACATGTGGGAGGATCTGACGTGGCGCATGGGCTACTGGATCGATATGGATCACCCATACATCACCTGTGAGAACGAGTACATCGAATCCGTCTGGTGGGCGCTAGACCGTTATTTCAAACAGGGGCTGATCTACCAAGGCTTCAAAGTTCAGCTTTATTGTCCGCGTTGCGGAACGCCGCTCTCCTCACACGAAGTTTCGCTCGGATACCGCGAGGTCAAGGATCCTTCGGTCTACATCAAGGCGAAAATCAAAGGCGAAGAGAACACATACTTCCTGGTGTGGACGACGACTCCCTGGACGCTCATCTCCAACGTCGCGCTTGCAGTCAACCCGGACGTTGAATACGTAAAAGTGCCTCTCCCTCTGGGAGAGGCCGGCCGCAAACAGCGGCCCGGTGAGGGCTCTACTGAGTTCCTCATCCTCGCCAAAGATCGCCTTTCACTCATGCCGGAAGGCACCGAGATCGTCGCCAGCATGTCCGGCCGCGATCTCATCGGGAAAGAATACGAACGGTGGTTCAGCTTCATTCCTGTCGACAAGAGAGGTTGGTACTTGGTCGGCGGCGACTTTGTCACGACAAGCGACGGATCCGGCATCGTTCATATGGCCCCCGCTTACGGGGAAGACGACTACCAGGCTTCGCTGAAGTATGACCTCCCGATGATTCACGCCCTCGACGCGCGCGGCCAATTCACGCAAGCCGTGCCGCCTTATGCGGGCAAATTCTTCAAGGATGCCGATCCTGAAATCATGGCGGACTTGAAGTCCCGCGGTCTTCTTTTCAAGAAAGAGACGTACACGCACAGCTATCCCCACTGCTGGCGTTGCGATACGCCGCTTCTCTATTACGCGCGCAAATCGTGGTACATCCGCACCACTGATTACGTCAAGGACATGATCGCGTTCAACAAGCAGATCCATTGGTATCCGCCCGAAACCGGTGAAGGCCGATTCGGAAACTGGCTCGAAGAGAACAAAGACTGGGCTCTTTCACGCGATCGCTATTGGGGAACGCCGCTGCCGATTTGGGTGTGCGAGGGGTGCGAAGCAAAGCGGTCCGTCGGCAGCGTCGAGGAGCTGCGCCGAGAAGGCGCAAAACTGCTGGACCTGCACCGCCCCTACATCGATGAAGTGACGCTCAAATGTTCGTGCGGCGGTAAAATGCGCCGCATTCCGGAGTTGGCCGACGTATGGTTCGACTCCGGTTCCATGCCGTTCGCTCAATGGCATTACCCCTTTGAGAATCAGGAAACCTTTAAGCACGCTTTTCCGGCGGATTTCATTTCCGAAGCGATCGACCAAACCCGCGGTTGGTTTTACACGCTGCACGCGATCAGTTCTTTTTTATTCAAGCAGCCTTGTTTCAAGAATGTCATCTGCAGCGATCTGGTTCTGGACAAGACGGGCCAGAAAATGTCTAAGAGTCGCGGCAATACAGTCGATCCGTTTGAGGTTATCGACAGGTACAGCGCCGATAGCGTTCGCTGGTTTCTGATTGCGAGCAGCCCGACCTGGAAGCCAAAGCTCTTCGACGTCGATGCGATTGCCGAAGTCCAGCGAAAGTTTTTCGGAACGCTGCTCAATACCTACGCGTTCTTCGCGCTGTATGCGAATATCGACGGCTTCACGCACAAGGAAGCGGATGTACCGGTATCCGAACGTCCGGAAATCGACCGCTGGATTCTTTCGCTTCTCAACACGACGATCGCCTCCTATGTCGAGGCGATGGACTCTTACGATCCCACGCGCGCCGCTCGCCTTGTCAGTAGTTTCACGATAGAGCAGCTTTCGAATTGGTATGTCCGGCGGAACCGGCGGCGGTTTTGGAAAAGCGAGCCTGGACGCGACAAAACAGCCGCATACCAGACCCTATTTGAATGTCTGGTCGCCATTACCAAGATGGCGGCACCGATCGCTCCGTTTCTTCCCGATCAAATCTATCGAGCATTGATGAGCGAGACGGGCCGCGAGGCGTTTGAGTCGGTCCACACGGCCAAAATGGTGGAGAGCCGGACAAAATTGATCAGTTCTGAACTCGAGAACCGAATGGACGTCGTTCAGCGAATCGTCGGTTTGGTTCGCTCGATGCGTCAGAAGACCAGCTTGAAAACGCGGCAGCCGTTGTCGCGGATCGCCATTCCCGCATCCGAAGAAACGCGCCGGCTGATCGAACAAATGAATGATGTCATTCTCGAAGAGATCAACGTTAAGGCGATCGAGTTCATCGACGAGTCGTCACCGATTGTGCGCAAAACCGCGACCGCGAATTTCAAAGTCATCGGACCGAAATTCGGAAAGATGGTGAACGCCGTTGCCAGGCGGATTAAAGAAATGTCGTCTGCGGAAGCCGTGCAACTGGACCAGACGGGCACGTTCTCCACGGAAATCAACAGTTCTCCAATCACCATAACACGTGAGGATGTGTCCATTGCCGCTCAAAGTATTGAGGGCTGGCTCGTGGAATCCGGCGGCGGCCTGACGGTGGCGCTCGATACTACGCTCACACCGGAACTCATCAATGAGGGCCTCGCGCGCGAGTTCGTCAACCGTGTGCAGAATATGCGAAAGGATGCCGGATTCGAAGTCACCGACCGCATCCGGATCCACTTTGAAGCGCCCTCGCGTGTTGCCGAAGCCGTTCAGCGCCTTTCCGATTACGTCAAATCCGAGACGCTTGCCACTCACGTGACTGTCGGCCGGGATAGCGCCGAACACTGGGAGAAATGGGATATCGACGGTGAACCTTGCGAAATCGGCATATCAAAAGCCTAGCGGAATTCGGGGAGAGACACGTCACGCCAGTTGATCCGGCTAACGGAAAGGACGAACACGAGCAAACCGGACAAGATTCTGACCGCCGCTGCTCTGCAGCAGGTGATTTTCCGAGCAGCAACAGCGCGTTTTTATCGTGAGAGAGAGCGGCTATTCCAGACTGAGGTGTCTGTCCCGGAATTCCGCTCTTTACGAAAGGACCCCGCCTCCGTTAACGTAATAAGTTCATCCAGCCGAGGTAGCTCAGTTGGTAGAGCGCGGCCCTGAAAAGGCCGGCGTCGGCGGTTCAACTCCGTCCCTCGGCACTTTTTGTCGACGGCTACTAAACACAAGGCGACATATCGTACTAATCCGGCGATTCACGTCCGCGCCGGCACCTAAAGGCGTTTCTCTGTAGCCGACTCCTCGATACATACGGCATGCGTGAATTTGTCGAGCGGGAGTCCCGGGACTACCTGACGGGTGGGGTTTCAGAACGTGCAGGCCCCCTAATCTGAACACGTGCATGTCACCAATGTAGTCGCGGGCTTTAGCCCGCGTTCGCAGCCGGCATGCGATTTCTTGACAGCTGACTTGTGCTTCACTATTTTGGGGCGATCGTGGAGCAGGAGGTTTTGAGATGAAGATGAGCCATCGATTTTTTATCTCAGCAGGCACACTGGCCATCCGGATCGCGTTCTTATCGGCGGCGTTTGTCCCCGTCACGGGTCAGGCTCAGACATCCGGCGCGGCGACGTGGACGCCGCCCAAAGCAACATATAGCCCGCCTCGCACACCCTGGGGCGACCCGGACCTGCAGGGCGTTTGGGACTATCAGAGCAGGATTCCCATGCAACGTCCCGCTCAATTCAAAGACAAGCCGACCTTAACGGAAGCGGAGCTGGCTCAGTTGGCAAAGACCCCGCCGAATCAGGATTCCTGCGGCGTCGGTACGCGTCAGGATGTGGCGTGCACGCCCGAGCAGCTGGCTGACATCGGCGCGTACAACGAATTTTGGAACAATCGGAACTTCCTTGCCGACAATCGCACTTCGCTCATCGTGGATCCGCCCGATGGGAGATTTCCTCCGATGATGCCGGAAGCGCAGAAGAGACAGGCAGAGATTCAAAAGACAATCGGTACCTTTGACCGCCAGAGATATGACTCGTGGGAAGACTTCCCAACGGTGACGCGTTGCATCGCGGAGCACACGCCGAACGGTCCGCAAGGTTACAACAGTGGAACGCTGATCACGCAGTCTCCCGGCTGGATTGTCATGTTCCGCGAGCGACTGGATACGCGCATCATCCCGCTGGACAAACGTCCGCATATCGACGACCACATACGCCAATGGAACGGAGATTCACGCGGCTGGTTCGAGGGAAACACGCTGGTCGTCGAAACAACGAATTTCACCGACAAGCAGATCATCGGCGGCGGCGCGGGTTCAACCATTCCAACGGGAATTCCTTTCGGGAACATTCGTCTGATCGAACGCTGGGTGCCGGTCGGCGCAAAGAGAATGAACTATTACGCCACGATCACCGATGCGAAGACATGGACGAAGCCCTGGACGTTCATGCTTCCCTGGGAGAGAGACAACACGTATCAGCTTTATGAGTACGCATGTCACGAGGCGAATATCGGCATCCTGAACTCCCTGCGCGGTGAGCGGCTCCTCGAGCAGAAGGCCGCCGAAGCAGCGGCGAAGGGCGCACTAGCGAATGATCAAACGTCAGGCGGGCTCATCGGAGCGACTGAGGCAGCCATCCGCTCGAAGTTGGGTGAGCCGAAGGCGGTCGACTACAATGGCGCTCGCTGGACGTATGAAACTGCCGATGGTGTCTTAGTGCTGTACCTGTTCTTTGCTGAGGGCAAGGTGAAAATTGCGACTCCCAACGATCTTCCGCTCAACGCTGTAAAGAGACGCTAAGGAGATCGATCCGATGGGAAATCCGTTGAAATTCGCGCTCATCGTTTTGTTCGCCGTCACAACGACGGCGGCTCAGACGCCGGCCGGGCAGACCGCACTCGGCCCGAACCAGCTGCAGACCCAGATACGGCGTCTCCCGAACGGCAAGCCGGACTTGAGCGGCATCTGGCAGGCCCTCAACACGGCAAACTGGGACCTCGAAGGCCAGGGCGGCGGAGCGTCGCCGGTTCTCGAGCTCGGCGCGATCGGCGCAACGCCGCCAGGCTTGGGCGTCGTCGAAGGCGGAAAGATTCCTTATCAGGAGTGGGCCGCGAAAAAGAAACAGGAAAACTACAAGAACCGCCTGAAGCTCGATCCGGAATTGAAATGTCATCTGCCCGGTGTGCCCCGCGCTACGTATCTGCCTTATCCATTCCAGATCTTTTCCAGTGTCAGTCAGGGTAAGGAGCGGCTGGCGATCGTCTACCAATATTCCTACGCTCGCCGCGAGATCAACATGGGGAAACCCACGGAGGCGCCCATAGATTCGTGGATGGGTTGGTCCAACGGCAAATGGGAGGGCGATACGCTGGTTATCGATGTGTCGGCTTTCACGACACCCATTCTCCTCTCGCCCGAGGGGCCACCGAGCGAGCACTGGCTCGACAGGGCCGGGAATTTCCGCAGCGATGCCTTGCATGTGATCGAACGATTCACCCCGCTCGGCCCGAATCACCTCGCGTACGAAGCTTTGATCGAGGATACGAAGGTCTTTACGCGACCCTGGAAGATCAGCATGCCGCTCTATCGACGTCTCGAGAAAAATATGCAGCTCCTGGAGTTCAAATGCCCGGAGTACACGGAAGAGTTGCTTTTGGGGCCTTATCGCAAGCAGCCGAACAAGTAGAAGAAGGAGGTCAATGCTATGGTAACGAGGCTGTCAGTCGTCGCGGTTGGTGTTGTGGGTCTCTTGGTTCTGGCGACCGTTCCGGTCGCGGCACATCACGCCTTCTCCTCGGAATTTGACTCGAACAGGCCCGTCCAGTTGACGGGCGTGGTCACGAAAATGGAATGGGTCAATCCCCACTCCTGGATCCACATCGACGTCAAGAAGCCGGACGGGACGGTGGAAAAGTGGATGATCGAAGGCGGTACCCCGAACACACTGCTCCGACGAGGCCTGAGAAAGCAGGACCTGCAGCCTGGAACGGAGGTCAAGGTCGAGGGTTATCTGGCCAAGGACGGCGGACACCGGGCAAACGGCCGGAATTTGACTCTCCCCAACGGGCGCGCCCTGTTCCTCGGGTCGTCGGACACCGGCGCTCCGCGGGACGGAACCGATCCGACGGAAGGTGGCGTTCGTCCCAAATGAGAGCTTTCACCCATCAGCGCGGGACCGGGAGGAGCTTGTATTCATCACGCCAGGGTTCGCGGTATCTGCCCGGCCGCAGCGCACCGCGCAGCCATGCTGAAGCAATACGTCGCGGCATTCCGGCAGGTCGAGACCGCCGCGCTGGATCAGGCCAGGAGCACGCTCCATGACCTTGCCGAACATATCGCTGTCGCGATCACGACCGGCCGCCGAGACACGCTTACGGCGTTGGTCGATGCGCAACTCGCCAAGCTGAAGAGCTGACATCAATACATGATGCTCTTATCCTTTTTTCTACACGCATTCGTCCTCGTCGCGCAGGTACCCGGCGCGACGCAAGTGGTCTCGGAAGACATTCCGGGAATTGTCAAAGCGGGAACGAAGATTGAACTGGTGAAGAGCGGCCTGGACGGCGCGGATGACCCCATCGGTCTGCCGGACGGCGCAACCCTTTTCACTGAACCGCCGGCGAACCGGATTTGGAAAATTGATCAGGCCGGCCGGATTTCCGTGTTTCGCGAGAACTCCAACGGAGGGCTCGGTATGTCGCTCGATTCGAAAGGCCGCCTCTTTTCGGTCCAATCCGCGTACGGTCATACCGGTATCGCAGTGATCTATCCGCCTGGGACTGACACAGTTATCACCGATAATTTCGAAGGAATGCCGTTCGGTCGCCCCAACGATTTGATCGTCGATAAGAAAGGCGGCGTTTACTTTACGGACCCGGGCTTGAACGGAGCCCAGGCCGAAGCCGTAAAGAAAGCTTTGGCAGGTAAGCCGTTGCCCCCTCGCCTTCCGCCTGCTGTGTACTACGTCCCGGCGGGCGGCAAAGCGATCAAAGTTGCAGACACGATCGAGAGACCGAACGGGCTTACGCTGAGCCGCGATGAAAGGACCCTGTTTCTTGAACAACACCAACGGCTTGTACATGCTGGCGTTCGATATCAATGCCGATGGGACTTTGCGCAATCGCCGGAATTTCGCTGTTTACGAAGGCCGAAGTAAACGTCCGAATGATCTTCCAGGAATCGTAACTGGCGCAGATGGTCTCATCATCGACAGCGAAGGCCGCCTTTATGCGTTGACCGCTGCCGGCGTTGAGATCTTCAGTCCCCAGGGTAAACACCTCGGCGTCATCGGCATGTCGTGCAACGATCAAGACTGCCAAGGCCTTGCCTTCAGTGGTCCGAAGAAAAGCACCTTATATGTCGCCGGTCGTGGCGCAGTCTGGGAAATTGAGATGCTTTCGACCGGATTCAAAGGCCGGGCGAAGTAGATTCTGTTTGCTGACTATTTAAAGCGTTGGTCTGTTTCGGTGGCACATCCAGTTGAGATAAGGTTGCCGCTTACGTCGAAGATTTCGATGGCGGCTACGGCATTGAACTCGTCGGGGTTTGGCCCGACTATGATGTTTCTTGTGACTTTCTGCGTACCGGCGGGGGTGCCGTCAGAATTAAAGCGGAAGAAGATGAAGGTGGCCGTGAAGTTCCGATGTCCGGTGTCGTGCCATGTTCCGTGACTGGGACTACGCATGAACGAACCGCTTCCGGTTTCCATCATCGAGCCTTCGCGCAGGTAGGTGTTCAGGGCCAGAATGGTTCTTATGGGAACACGGGTTTGGCAATCACGGACCGTTACCTGCACACGCCAAGTGCCCTCCAAATCAGACGCTCTTTTTCCTCCGCTTTGCTCCTGCCCGGACACCAAAGTCTGATCGACTGTCCAAGCAAGAATGGCCACCAATGATAGCCGCAAAATCGTTTTCAGAGTTGTAGTCTTCATCTCGTTTCTCCTTTTCTATTTCTCGGATTTTTTCTATTTCTCAGATTTTTGCCGCAGAACGATTCTGAAAGTCTTTAGAATGCTCTGAAAGCTTCTGAAAACTTTTTGAAGGCTTGTATGAACGAAGCGCAAGCTCACATTTACGAATTCGGCGATTTCCGCCTGGACGCGTCGAAGCATCTGCTGCTCAAACGCGATGGTGAGCCCGTACCACTGACTCCTAAGGTCTTTGAAACACTGCTCTATCTCCTGCAGCACCGTGGAACCGGTCTCGCTAAAGAGGAATTGATGAAGGCCATCTGGCCGGACACAATCGTTGAGGAAAACAATCTGAGTCACAATATATCTGTGTTGCGGCGCGTGTTTGGGGAAGTAAGGGCCGGGCACCGCTATATCGTGACGGTGCCTGGATGGGGCTATCGCTTTGTTGCGGAAGTAAGAACGACTGAGAAAAGCGCGAGCGTTTCTTTGGTCGCGCCAATGAGAGCTATCGCCGTGCTGCCGTTCAGGCCTTTAGTAGCAGAGGCACGGGATGCCGCGCTCGAATTGGGCATGGCAGAAACTTTGATTACGAGGCTGAGTAGTAGAGCGATAGTCGTGCGTCCCATCAGCTCTGTTCGTAAGTATATGGATTTGGATCAAGACCCACTGGCAGCCGGGCGTGAATTGCGTGTGGAGTTTGCGTTGGACGGTAGCATACAGCGGTGCGGGGATCAGATTCGAGTGACGGCACGCTTAGTAAATGTCACCAGCGGTGCTGCCATTTGGTCAGGCACGTTCGATGAGAAGTTCACGAGCATTTTTGCCGTTCAGGATGTTATCTCTGAGAAGGTGGCCGGGGCGCTAGCCTTGGGGCTTACAACGGTTGAGAAGATGCGCTTGACGAAGCGCTACACGGAAAACACAGAAGCCTATCGGGCCTACTTGAACGGATTATATTACTGGTATAAATATCCTGCGCCGGGCTATGAAAAGAGCCGCGATTATTTTCAGCACGCGATTGATGTCGACCCGACTTACGCGCTCGGTGATTTGGGATTGTCTCTTTACTATGGCTTCGCGTCGGCCATCGGCATCTTGCCTCCCAATGAGAACTGGCCAAGGTCGGAGGCTGCTGCGAACAACGCGTTAGCCTTAGACGAGACGCTGGCCGACACCTATAATCCGCAGGCTGCTGTCAAACTGTATTACTACCGCGATTGGTCTGCCGCCGAACGCTCCTTTCGTCGCGGCATCGAACTGAATCCGAACTCTCCGGAAATACGTCATCACTACGCTATGTGTTTGGTTTTGTTCGGTCGCAACGAAGAAGCTATAACCGAAATGCAGCGCGCCAGCGAGCTGGACCCGCTTGCGCTCCGCAACAATTTGGACCGCGGGAAAATCTTCTTCTTCATACGCGAGTATGACCAGGCGATTGACCAATTCCGCAAGACGCTTGAGCTAGAAGCCCCTTTTGCGGCGGCGCATGAATTTCTCGGTTACGCTTACGAGCAAAAGGGGATGCACAAGGAAGCCGTCGCCCAGTGGAGTAAAGCCCTGACTTCGATTGGAGCGGGCGAACAGGCGTCAAGTCTCGAACGCACGTACGCCGCGTCGGGCTTCGAGATGGCCGTCCGTGCTTTGGCACGGCAGCGGCTCGAAAAATTGAACGACAAGAGGAATCGCGGCGCGTACGTTCCAGCGATTGAATACGTGACCGCCTACACACGCTTGGCCGATAAGGAACAGGCTTTTGTTTGGCTTCACAAAGCTGTGCGTGAACCCAACCGGCTCGCGCTTGAACTCAAAGTCAACCCAATCTATGACAAGTTACGCGATGACCCGCGCTTTGCGGCTACGGTCAAATGCATGAGACTCGCATAGTCATCAGGGATGGGGACTGGGCAACTGAGAGTAAAGCCGCTTGAGCACAGGAATTTCAAGCCGGTGTTAGACGCGGCCATCGTGGCGTTCCTCCGCACGGGCAATGCTGCGTTGCCCACGAAGCGCTCACTGCGCAAGACGGGCGTAAAGGACGTTGAACATGGCCTCAACCTGAAGCTCCGGATTGAGAACTACACGAGGAACCGTGAAACGAAGGACTTCATCGTCGAACAGGCCCGTATGATGGCGCCGGATGTTCGTGAGAAGTCCGGGGTCTGGTATCGCCTGAACCGTTGGCGAGAAGAACAGATCACGAGCGGCGAGCACCCCACGTACGGTGATCTCGTCCGGCAGTACATTGTCCTGAACAAGATGCAGCGATTCGAGAGGATCCCTCACGGTCGCTACATCAACTTTCGCAGCTGACTTCCTCGAAGCCGATAAGAGGGCTACCCGTGCCGAGGCAGTCGCCGCGTGGACAGAGCTCAGGGAGCTCGATGCCCCCAAGGACTATGTGTCAGTATCCCGTGCAATAATCCACTTGGTCGAATAACCGGCTTGCCGGGCATTTCAAACAAGAGGAGTTGACGTTATGAACAAAGCGTTCGACATTTCGCGGCGGCGGCTGTTGCTTTCGCTGCCGGCGCTCGTGATGGCGCCGCGCGAATTCGTGCAAACCGCGAATCCGCCAATACGGGCGAGAGGAATCAATCACGTGACGTTGGATGTCTCCGATGTGAAACGCTCAGTGGATTTCTACCAGGGATTGTTCGGAATGCCTGTAATTAACAGGCAGGGTACGACGTCAGCCGGCCTTCAAATCGGTAACGGACCACAGCACCTGGGACTAAACTCCGCGGGCTCAAATGCGCCGAAGATCAATCACATTTGTTTGGCCGTTGACAATTTTAACGTCGATCGGCTCAAGGTCATTCTGGGCCAGCATGGCATCACCGAAAGCGAAGCGGCAGAGTCCATGCGGATGCGCGTGCGTATGCGCGGCCCAGAAGCTGGTGGAGGCAAAGAAGGCACCGCGGAGTTCTACTTTCGCGATCCTGACGGCATCGTCATTCAGTTGCAAGATCCGCGGTATTGCGGTGGGGCCGGTCCGCTCGGCAACATTTGCCCGCGGCCCGAGCCGTCACCGAAGAGAGGCTTGATCGCTCTCCGAAACTGGAGTCACTGCACCAACTCTGGTTCCGACCGAGCGCGTTCCAATAAGTTTTACCAGGAGTTGTTTGGCTTTCGGATCCAGGCGTATCAAGGACGGGGCAACCCGGTGTTCGGTTTCGGCGATGCCGGCCAATTTCTGGCGTTCGGTGCTGGTGGCGGCCAAGGAGCGGCGGGCGCGGCCCGGCCCGGCACCATCATTCACTTTTGCATGACTATGGACAATTTCAATCCGGAAAAGGTCATCAAGACGCTCGAAAGCTACGGCATCAAGCCGAGAGGAAGTGCACAAGGAGCGCCTGGACCCTTGGTACACTACATCAGCATGCGAATGGAAGATCGTGGAGGCGCAAAAGAAGGGACCCCTGAACTCTACTTCACGGACCCCGATGGCCTGATCGTTCAGCTTCAAGACACTACGTACTGCGGAGGAGCGGGTGTCTTGGGGAACGTATGTATTTCCTAAATGAGATCTGACAATTGAACATTGAACAATCGGTTCGTGCGTTGACGCGACCGATTGTTTTCGCTTGCAGGGCGCCGTGGCTCCGCCTATTCTTTTGCGTCAGCAAAATCAGGAGAAACATCATGGCGATAGAACGCATTCTCAACGCGCGCGCGGGAGTGCTTGTGCTGATCGCGTACGTATCCATGCCTGCGTTTTCGCAAACGCAATCCGCTTCGCGAAATTTCATTGGCATGTGGAGCGATCCGCCTGTGACGATCACCGGAGACTTTTGTGCGAGCTGGTGCACGGATGCCGGAATCGAACGCCTGGATGCGCTCTTGGACGATCCGAAAAATGACGCGCGTCCGCTGGCGGAGCTTCGAGCGGAAGCCGACAATTACCAGCGGGAAAATTACATTCGCCCTCATCTCACCGATGCCGCGCTGAAAACGTATCCGTTAGATCGCGCCGATGATCCTTCTTTTTTACGCTGTGAGCCATACGGATTCGCCCAGCAGTTTATCGCGCGGCACCAACTCGAAATCCGCCAGCCCGCCAAAGACCGGCTTGAATTGCGATACGGCGAGTGGGACGCGCGCCGCACCATCTATATGGACGGACGCAAGCGTCCAGCGAACGAGCCGCCAAGCCGGCTCGGATATTCCATCGGCCGTTGGGAAGGCGACACGCTGCTCATCGAAACGTCCGCTATTCTGGCAAGCCGAACCCCCTGGCAGAGCGAGCATAGCGATCAATTGCGTGTGGTCGAGCGCTTTACGCGTTCGAAGGATGGAAAGACCTTGACGCTCACGGCAACGATGACCGACCCGTTGGACCTGCGCGAGCCGGTCGTCATCAAACACATTTGGGCCTGGGCGCCGGATCAGGTCATCGCGCCGTACGACCAATGCGAAATTCCGACAGAGGTCAAGAAAGGAGTCCGATGATGAGATTTCGATTGTTGCTTGCAATCTCCTTGATCCTGGTGTGCGCGACAAGTGCGACGTCCCATCACTCCTTTGCGGGGGTTTATGATGAGTCGCGGCTGGTAACCGTATCGGGCGTCGTCACGCAGTTCAAATTCGTGAATCCGCACGCGCTCATGTACATGGACGTCACCGACGCTTCCGGTAAAGTCGCCAAGTGGACCATCGAATTTGCCGGCAGGCTGAATCTCTCGAACCTCGGCTGGACAGCCGACTCCGTCAAGTCCGGCGAACACGTGACGGTGACCGGCAATCCCACACATTCCGGCTCAGACCGGATTGCATTTAAAAGACTCGTGCGCGCAGACGGCACGGAGCTTCTGCCGGCAGGACCGCAGCGTTCCCAAACACTCGAAGAAGAGCGCCGCCAACGCGCGCTGCACAGAAACCAAAACCAGCAGAAGCAGTAAGGCCGCTTGCGGGTGTGATCGAGAGGAGGCGAGGTTCCCTTGAATCCGATCGATCCCGTGCGAACGCGGCTCGGCAAAAAAATCACTTGTCCGGTATGCCGACCATACGGCCATGTGCGTTTGGCATCGGCAAACATCGGGTGTTTTTATGGCAGCCCTTGACCAACCTTTTCGGACGGCACAATTCCAGCACATTTGTCCTGAAATGGACTTCTCTATGTCTGCCAGACAATGCATGTCGGTTTTGGGAACCCAATGCAGATGACGTTTGGAGAGACGCTACACTTTAGTGCTCTTTTCACACTTGGTCAACCTATGCTTCAGTGAAGCATTGGCGGAAAAGGATTTGGAGAGTAGAAGGCCATGCGGACATCTGAATACACCGATGCTTGCTGTAGAGGGTTATTTGCGAGGATAGTTTGTCGAGCAGGTTTGCTTTTTTTTATTCTCAGCATTTCTGGTTTAGCGAGTTTTGCTCAAATCATAACAACGTATGCGGGGGGTCCTCCTCTTCCGGTGAGCGGCCAACCCGCCGTGACGCAGGCCATCGCTGTACCGGGATCAGTTGCTCCTGATGGTGCAGGTGGGTTCTTCGTCTCCAGTCGTTACCAAAACAGGGTCTATCACGTCGGTGCGGATGGAACGCTGACTCTTACAGCTGGTTCTGGAAAGCCAGGTTCTAGCGGGGACGGCGGACTGGCTATTTCCGCTCAGCTGTATGCCCCAACTGGTGTGGCGGTCGACGGCGCCGGAGATCTTTTCATCGCGGACACCGGTAACAGTCGAATTCGCAAGGTGACCCCGGCGGGCACGATCACCACTGTGGCGGGAAATGGAATTGGACCTGTTGGTTTTAGCGGGGAAGGCGGACCCGCGACTTCCGCTCAGTTTGGTTACCCTGGCCCAACTGATGTGGCAGTCGACGGCGCCGGAAATCTCTTCATCGCGGACTCCGGTAACTATCGAGTTCGAAAGGTGACCCCGGCGGGCACGATCACCACTGTGGCGGGAAATGT
>Ga0209761_1001726_pt1 | contig 14162 bp, 7 predicted proteins | sample GraSoi013_1_40cm_4_FD_185818 | JGI IMG/M metagenome (GOLD analysis project Ga0209761, IMG submission 185818) | Grasslands soil microbial communities from the Angelo Coastal Reserve, California, USA - Sample 09_25_2013_1_40cm (SPAdes) (version 2) | ecosystem: Environmental > Terrestrial > Soil >... | reverse complement strand
CGTACGGCGCCTGGTCCAGGCCGGGGCGGGGCACATCACGTTCGGCGACCCCGACTTCTTGAACGGGCCCGGTCACGCGCTCAAGCTCGTCCGCGCGCTGCACCTCGAGTTTCCCGGGCTCACCTACGACTTCACCGCCAAGGTGGAGCACATCCTCGAGCAGGAGGCGCTCGTGCCTCAGTTCGCGGCGACGGGGTGCCTGTTCGTCGTGTCGGCCTTGGAATCACTCGCCGACGTCGTGCTCGCGAACTTGGAAAAGGGACACACCCGCGCCGACATCCTCGTCGCGCTCGACATCGTGCGCCGTGCGGGGATCGCGCTGCGGCCGTCGTTGGTGCCGTTCACCCCGTGGAGCACGCTCGACGACTATCTCGATCTGCTCGCGTTCATTGAGGCGGAGCGGCTGATCGACCACGTGGACCCGGTGCAGTACACGATCCGATTGCTCATCCCGCCGGGCTCGCTGCTTCTCTCCCGGCCGGCGATCCGCCCGTTTCTCGGGGCCCTCGACCGGGCGGCGTTTACCTACCGGTGGACCCACCCTGATCGGCGGATGGACGAGCTACAGCGGGCTGCGAGCGCGTTGGTGGAGCGGGCGGCCGGCTCGGGCGAGGATGCGTGGACGACGTTCTCCCGCCTCCGGGCGCTGGCCGCGGAGCGCGCGGGGCTCGCCGCCGCGACGCGTGGAATCGAGCTGCCTCCGCCCGAGCGGCCGATTCCCGCCCGGCTCACCGAGCCGTGGTTCTGCTGAGCGGAGCCTACGGAGAGCCAGGTCGGCTCTATGGAGCGGGAAGCGGGCGGATGGCGGTGACTCCACGGCCCGGCGCCGTGCCAAGGACTCAACGCCGCGGCTCCGCCGCGAGCCGCGCGAGGGCGGCACGCGCCTCGGCGACGTAGGGCTGCAGCTCGGGGTCCGCGTGTATCCAAACCGCAGCCACGAAGCTGTAGCCTGCGAGCGCTTTCGCCCGATTTCCCAGCCGCTCGTTGACGCGGGCTCGCTCCAGCGCCCAAAACGATTCACGCAGGGGGCTGCGCCCGGCAATGTTCTTTATCTCTCGCTCCAACCGGCTGGCTGCCTCCGGCCCTCGGCCGCGGGCTTCTAGCAGCTGGGCGGTGACGAGACGCTCGTCATCACAGTACGGGCACAGCGAGTCCGGGAGCGTCAGAAATGTGTTGAGCGCATCGCTCGTATCCCCCCGAGCAAGCGCAAGGTATCCCCGTGCGGCCGCTGCCGAGTAGCGCCAATCGAACCACGGGGAGTCACGCTTCCATAGCGCGGGGGACGCTGCGTGGGACTCAGCCCCGCCGCGTCCTGCCGCGTGGTGCTCCATGTCATCAGCCTTTCGCACGAACGCGACCAACGAGAGTGTATCCTTCCGCGCGCTCAACCACGGGAGCGCCAGCATGGTCCATTGCTCGCCGCTTCGAAGCCCCCGTGCGAACTCGGTTGCCGCCGAGTCGGAACGAACCACTCCCAGCAGCGCGAACTCAGGTAACCACCCCGAAAACACTAACCGCGTCCCCGTGGGAATCGCGACGAGAGCCTCCCGAAGATGCCCGCGGTAGGCGAGCATGTCCGCGAGCCACGCCGCCGCAAAGCTCGAGTCGCCTCCCAGAATGGCAACCCCGCGCGGCTCCGCGAGGCGGCGAGCCACTGAAACGCCAACCTCGGCCGTGTCGGGCCAACCGGACAACATGCCGAACGTGTTCAACAGCTGCTCGCCCGACATCGCCGCCAGAATGCTGTCTCCTTGACGAGCAGCCGAGCGGCCGGCCTCCAATTGGTCCTCGATGTACGCGACGACTGGGAAGAAGTCGGCTGATCCGAGGGCGAGATACGCCCGGGTATACCGCCGCGCCGCCGCGACGTCCTGCGATCGCAGCGCGCACTCGATCGTATGAGACACGATCGCAGGCGCAAACCCGGAATCGAGCGTGATCGCCCTATCCATCGCCTCGCGAATCTGCTGTTGTGTAACGGACCGGCCGGGTCCGAAGCCGAAATGGTAGCGCGTTTCGCCGAGCTGGTACCAGAGCTCCGGGTCCTCGGGATACCGACGCGTGGCTTCCTCCAGAGTCCGATACAGGCGCTGTCCCTCGTTCCACACGACCGTTCCGCTCGCCCTCAGCCAATAGGCCCCAAAAATCGCCGCAGCCAGCGAATCGATCGTGACCAGCAAGCTCTCACGCGGTGCGAGGTGGTGATTCAAAGCGGCAGCGCGAAAGGCATAGGTGACCCACACCGAATCCTGGTGGCCTTGCCACCACATCACTTGATAAATACGCCGTAAGGCCGGAGCGAACGTGGTGTCCGCCCCGACCGCGCGGCGGTAGTGCGCAAGGGCCGAGTCGAGGGCGAGCCCACGGAAGAAGTGCTCGCCTTGCAAGAACTCCCTGAGCGCGGAGAGGTTGGTCGAACCGAACGACGAGAGCCGCACCGCCGCGATCGGGCGAGTCTGGCCGAGCTCTCGCAGCAGTGCGACGGTGAGCGAGTCGGCCAACCGATCCATGCGCGCGGTGAGATCGCGTCGCTCGACTTGCGCCACGACGTTGCCGCTGGCCGCGTCGAGGATCGAGGCCGATATGCGAACGGTGTCCAGCCCGGCACCGACGATATTCCCGAAGACGGTGAGGCGCGCTCCGGTCCGGCGGCCGAGCTCCTCGGCCGATGTCGGATCAGCCCGTCCGCTCCAACGGCGAACCACTACGGTCGGTGACACCGTGCGCAACGGGCCCGCTCCGTCCAGGTTGCGCGACAAGACGTCGACCAGGCCTTCATGCCACAGGTCGAGCTTCGGGTCTAGTACGTCGAACGGCGCGACGGCGACGAGGTTCGGGTCGAGCACGGGGCCGACGCCGGCACGCCAGCGCATGACGGCTACTACCAGCGCCCCGATGGCAGCGGTGACGGCGCCCGCCACGAGGAGGCGGCGGGCGGAGCGTCGCGGCCGAACCGCCGGCGCACCCGAGGGCGTCAGCGCCTCGGCAAACTGCGCCGCGGTCACAAACCGGTCCACCGGCGCCTTCCCCAGCGCTTTGGACACGGCTCCATCGATCGCCGGCGGGATCGTGTCCCGCAGCCGCCGCACCGAGGGCACTGGATCGGTGAACCGCTTCGCGATCACGACTTGCGCGGTGGGGCCCGTGTACGGCGGCTCGCCCACCAGCATTTCGTACAGCACACAGCCGAGACTGTAGATGTCGCTCCGCCCGTCGACCGGCCCGGCCCCACTCGCCTGCTCGGGGCTCATGTACGCCGGCGTCCCGACCGGAATTCCCGTTTCCGTCAGCTTGCCGCCGGCCGCTTGGGTGATCGCCCGCGCGATCCCGAAGTCCGCCACCACCGCCTCGCCCCCCGACAGCAGGATGTTCTCCGGCTTGATGTCGCGGTGCACCACGTCGTGGCTGTGGGCGTAGCCGAGCGCGCTCGCCACCTCGCGGGTGATGCGCAAGGCGTCCTCGAGCGCCAGCGGGCCCTCCCGCTCGAGCCGGTCCCGCAGCGATTCCCCTTCGATGTAGGGCATCACGTAGTAGAGGGACCCGCCCGCCTGACCCGAGTCGTGCAGCGGCAGGATGTGGGGGTGGGTGAGCCGCGCCGCCAGCTCGATTTCCCGCAGGAACCGCTCGGGGCCGAGGGCGGCGGCGATCTCGGGGCGGAGCACCTTGATGGCGACGGGGCGGCCGTGCCGGAGATCGCGCGCGAGGTACACGGTGGCCATCCCCCCATGCCCCAGCTCGCGCTCGAGCGCGTAGCGGTCGGCCAGCGCCGCGCGCAGGGCGTCGACCGGGGCGCTCAACGTCGTGGCTCCGCGCCGAGCTGCAGGAGGCCGGCGCGGGCCTCCTCCACGTACGGTCGCAGCTCGGAGTCCGCGTTACGCCACACGTCGACCACGAATTGGTAATCCCGCGCCGCAGTCGCCAGATCGCCCAACCGCTCGGCGATGCGGCCCCGTTCAAGCGTTCCAAGAATGGAGCGCGCGGTGAGTGGCATCGTGACTTGCTGATCAAACACGCGCGCCGCCTCGCGGTCCCGCCCCGTGGCCGCGAGTAATCGGAATCGCTCCATTTGAAGGGGGGCGAGACTTGGCGATAGGGAGCCATAGAACCCCGCGCAGAGTGAGTCCGGAAACGCCAAGAACCGCTGCAACGCCTCGGCCGTGTCACGACGGGCCAGAGCGAGCGCTGCAGCGGCCAAGCTGGCATCCGCCCGCGCGTCCACCAGCTGCACTACGCTCCGAGCGGACCTGACCATCGAGTCTCCTCGACGCATCAACTTGAGCAGAGGTACGGTGTCCTGCCTCCCAGCCCACCATCCGGTCGCCAGGAACGACCGGTAGCAGCGGGCCACCCATGGCGGATCGGCCCCAGCTACTCGGGCACCCGGATCGAACAGCCAGCCGTTGAACGCCGCCGCTGCAGAGTCTGGAGGAATGACACCCAACACCGCGAGCTCCGCGAACGGCACGCTGAAGCGGGCGCCGACCATCGCCCTCGCCTCTCGCAGGTGTCCCCGATAAAGCAGCTCCGTCACGAGCAGATACCGAGCCCACAGCGTATCCGCCGCGACTCCGACGCCGCGGCGACCGGCCGCGAGTATGCGAAGCAGTCGCACGGCGGTCTCGTTGGCATCCGGCCATCGTTGCACTGAGCGCCACGCGTCGAACAGCACGGTGGCCGACGCGGTGTCGAGGACCGATTGGAGCTGTGGCGACCGGGCGCGGATCGGGTCGATGAGCTCGCGAACTAATCGGATCCCTTCCCCCTCGGGAACATCCGCGGTCACTCCGATATAGCCGTTGATATAGTGTTGCGCCGCCGTGGTGTCGTTTCGGTCGAGGGAAAGCTGGACGGGGTGGACGTAGGCCGGCGCGAACGCCGCATCGAGCCCGATGGCTCGATTGAACGCCTCAATCGTCTGCTGCGCCGTGCTCCCCACGACGTACCCGAGGTGAAAGCGAGCCTCGCCGAGCTCATACCACACTTCCGGGTCATCGGGATAGCGACGGCTGGCCTCTTCCAACGCGACGAACTTCCGCGCGCGGTGTGACCAGTACGCGCTGTCGAGCGAATCGTCGGACGCCGCCTCGAGCGAGTCGGCGACGATCAACAGGCTGTCACGCGGCGCCAAGCCACGGTTGAAGCGTCCTGCCTCGAGGCCGAGTGCACTCCCGCCCTCACGCCTCCACCCTCGCACCAGCCCGATGCGGCGCAGGGCGAGCGCGAACCTGCCATCGTCTTCGACGGCCTCCTGGTATGCCCGAATTGCCGAGTCGAGAGAAAACCGCCGCAGCAGTTGCTCTCCCCGCAGAAACGCCTTCAGCGCCGGCCAGGACCGCGTACCTAGCGATGGGAGCCTGATATGGGCTTCGGGTCCGATCCGACCCATATCGCGTAGCACGTCGGCCGCCAGCGAGTCCGCCAGTCGATCGAACCGGGTTGACAGGTCGGTCCGTTCCAGCTCGGCGAGCGCTTTTCCTGTCGCCGCGTCCACAACCGTCACCCGTACCCGCGCGGAGTCCGCTCCCTCGCCCACCACTTGTCCAAACAGCACCAGATGCGCGCCGGTGCGCCGGCCGAGCTCACTCGCGGACGTCGGGTCCGCGTGCCCGTGCCAACGTCGCAACAGGACCGTGGGAGGGACCGAGCGCAGGGGCCCGGCACCATCGAAGCTCTTCGACAAGTAGTCCACCAACCCCTCATGCCACAGCTCGAACCTGGGGTCGAGCACATCGAACGGGGCCACGGCGACGAGGTTCGGGTCGAGCACGGGTCTCGCGTGTGACCGGCTGAGCAGCGCGCCACCCGCGACGGCTCCGACCGTCGCCAACCCGAGGCCGAGCGGAAGCCAGCGCCAACGGGAAACGAGCGGCCTGGGTGAGGCTGACGGCTCCACCGCTGGTGCCTCGTCGCTTCGGGCGGCCGGGACCGGTGCGACGTCAGCGCCGGTGTGCGGAGGCGGTTTGGGAGAGCGCTCCGTTTCATGGCGGAGGCGCCGTACGATCGCCAGCACGGCTCCATCGGGTTCGACGTTCAGCTCCTCGCGCAGCAAGGTCTCGTAGACCTGGGCGTGCCGCAAAGCACCCCTGGCATCTCCGGCCGTGGCGAACGCCGTAATCAGCCCTGCGGCGGAACGCGCGCTGTAGGGGTCGAGCGCCGCAAGCCGCCGCCACCACTCGACGGCGCGCCGGTGCTCGTGGCGCTCCGTCGCGGCTACCGCGAGGCGCTCGAGCGCCTCGGCGATAAGCCCGGCCAGCCGAGAGCGCTCCGCCTCGACCCAGCGCTCGAACTCGGGCGATGCGTGCGCGTGGTCGAGGTGAATGCCGTCGAGGAAGGGGCCCACGTACAGCGCGACGGCGCGCTCGAGCTCCGAGCGGGCGAGCGCCATCTCCAGGGCCGCAACGTCGCTGTCGATCAGGGCTGGGTTGAGGCTCAAGTCGGCGGAGCCGAGGAAGAGGTCGTCGGAGCCCAGCTCGCGACGCAGGGCGGACAGCGACTGCGTCAGCGCATGCCGGGCGTGCTCCGCGTCGCTCTCGGACCAGAACAGGGCGAGCAGGCGATCGCGGCTCACACCGCGCTCTCTCCCCGTCGCAAGCACAGCGAGCAGGGCCAGCTTGCGGCGCTGCGTCGCCGCCCCGGTGACCGGACCGCTCTCGCCGGTGAGCGAGAGCCCGCCGAAGGTCCTGAGCCTGAAGGGCATAGACCTGCTGACCTCTTGCTGACTTCTGGCTGTTACTCGCCGAGTAACATACGGCCCGAGTGGACGTGCACAAGGCCAAAGAAGTGCGGCTTGACAGGCACTTGCATGCGTCCGTGCAGACTGGCCAGCGGACGTGCTGACGGAGACAAGTCCGCATGCCAGCAACCAAAAGAGGGAGGCGGTATGCTTCGCCGTTCGCGATGTGCGCTTGTCTTCGCCGTGGCACTCGCTTGGGGCTGCGACCAAGATGGCGCGACGGCCCCGCGGGCGAAGACGCCACCTAGGCCGGCGGCGCTCGCAACCGCAGTCGGTTCCATCACCGACCTCGGCAACCTCCCCGGCGCATCATCCGCCCAGGGTTTCGCAATCAACGATCGCGGACAGGTGGTCGGCTGCAGCTACCTGCAGTTCTGCAATCTCGCGAGCGGGTCGCGCGATCCGCAGCGCGCCTTCCTCTGGGACCCCATCACCCAGCACCTCACGGACCTCAGCCTGCCGAGTACGGCGCCGAGCGAGGCTTTCGGGATTAACGAAACAGGGCAGGTCGTCGGCTCAGTCAACTCGGACGGTAGGCGCGCGTTCCTGTGGGACCCTTCCACCGGGACGATGATTATCATCAGCGACCCGCTCACCCCCGGTGCGGAAGCCACCGCTATCAATGGTCGGGGGCAGGTAGTCGGCTTTGGCCGCGTCCGCGGGGAACTGGTCGACCACGCGTTTCTTTGGACGCCGGACGTGCCGAACGGCACGACAGGAACCATCACCGATCTCGGCACCCTGGCAGGCGGGTCTGGCAGCGCGGCTTTCGGCATCAACGATCGCGGGCAAGTGGTCGGCTGTAGCTACACCTTCTTCTGCGACGCCGCTAACGGAACCGCCTTCCTCTGGACACCGGCGGTGCCGAACGGCTCGACGGGGAGCATGATTGACCTCGGCCCGCTGCCGGGCGGATCGGGCAGCGCGGCGAGCGGCATCAACAATGGCGGCCAGGTGGTCGGCGCCTCCGCCGGTGCGGACGGGACCGCTCACGCCTTCCTCTGGACGCCGGGCGCGCCAAACGGCGCCACGGGCACCATGAACGACCTCGGGAGCTTGCCGGGCGGGTCGGCCAGCCGCGCTTTCGGCATCAACGATCGCGGGCAGGTCGTCGGCTGCTCCTACATCTCGTCGTCTACGACCTTCTGCGACCTCTTTAGCGGCGACGCCTTCCTGTGGACGCCGGACGTCCAGAACGGCACTACGGGAACCATGATCGGCCTCGGTGCCCTGCCGGGCGGGTCAGGCAGCGCGGCACGTGGCATCAACAATGCCGGACAGGTGGTCGGTGGCTCTGGCGTGAACGGCGCGGCGCATGCCGTCTTGTGGACCATCACCGAGACCAGCGTGCCGCTGGCCATCACTCCCCCTGGGCCCATTACCCTACCCACCGATCCCGGCCGGTGCGACGCTCAGGTCGGCATTGCCCCGCCAACGACGACCGGGGGGACTCCACCCGTGACCCTCGCCGCAAGCCCGCTGCCGCCCTACCCTGTGGGCCAGACGACGGTCACGTGGACCGCGACGGACGCAACCGGCAGCACGGCCAGCGCGACGCAAACCGTCGCGGTTTTCGATCGGGCTGGTTTCTCTATCACGGCACCGGCGACAGTGACGTTGGAAGCGGGGCCAGGGGGGACTGCGTCGGTGGACCCATCGCGCCTATTGGCCACGGTCGGGGCCAACTGTCCTGGAGGCATCACCGTTACCTCCGTGCGCAGCGACGGTCTGCTTCTCGACGCCCCGTATCCCCTCGGAGCGACGCGAGTCACCTTCACTGCGACGGACCCCTCAGGCCGCTCCCTTTCCGCCTCGACGACCGTCACGGTCATCGATACCACGCCGCCCTCGCTCACGCTGCCCGGGAACGTCGTAGTGAATGCCACCAGCCCTAGCGGGGCGGTGGTGTTCTACGTCACGAGTGCGCGCGACATCGCCGCCGGGGCGGTTCCGGTGAGCTGCCGCCCGGCGTCCGGGGGTACCTTTCCGATCGGGACCACCACGGTCACGTGTACCGCGTCGGACCCGAGCGGCAACACCAGCGGGGGCGCGTTTGCCGTTACGGTCGTGAGTGCGCCGACCCAGATCGCCAACCTTGCGAGTTCTGTGACGAGCCTCGGCCTGCAGAGCGGGATCGCCACGAGCCTCACCGTGAAGCTCAATGCAGCCCTGGCCGCAGCGACTGCGGGTGATCTGGTCACCGCCTGTAGTAAGCTGCAGGACTTCATCAACGAGACGCGAGCTCAGGCCGGGAAGAAGATTTCGCAGTCGAATGCGACTGCATTAATCGCCGAGGCTCAGCGGATCCGGGCCGTGTTGGGCTGCTGAAGAGAGCGGACGCTGCGTCACGAACCACGTTGGTTCGGTCATAAGGAGCCTATATGCACCGCTTGATCCCGATGGTCGCCACCGCAGCTGTGAGCCTCCTCCTCGTCGGCTGCGCCGAGCGGGCGAACGCCCCCACCGCTGTGCGACCCGCCGCACCAAGCTTCGAGATCCGCGACGGGGCCCACAACAACGGCAACCCGCACTTCTATTTCCTGCCGCCCATCGTCGCGAGCCCAAACGCGACCGGCAGCTTCGACGCGACTCAAGCTCCCAGCGTGACCGTGTGCCAATTGGCCGGCTCGGACTGCGGCCCGGTCGTCGCCCAGTTCTCCCTGACCGCTGGCACCGGCTCGGCGGTGGTGCGCGTCGACGCCACCAACCAGCTCTACATCGTGAACTGGCAGACCGACCAATGCGTCACGGGGCCGTGCACGCTGCCTTCGGGAAACGTGTACCGAATCCGCGCGCTCGTGGCAGGCACGGAGCTGGGACACGCAGACATCCAAGTGGTGGCGAGTCAGCAAGAGGCGAAGAACGTCAACACCGGCGAATTCTTCCCGCTCGTCGACGGTCGAACGCTGCCGGTGAAGTTTCGCATCGAGCAGGGGGCCGTGTTCGTCGCGGGGCCGAGCAGCCAACCGCTCATGATCCAGACGCCCGTCAGCGCTGCCGGGAGCAGCGTCCAGCTCGTCATCCCGGTAGGAGCGTTGTCGCAACCCACGGGCATTACCGTCCTGCCGGCCATGCTCCCGTCCGGTACGAGCACCAGCGCGCTCGTCGGTGGGACAGCGTATGACTTCGGCCCTAGCGGCACCATGTTCGCGTCGCCCGTGGCGGTCATGATGCAGTACAGTCCAGCGCAGCTCCCAGGCGGGATGGCCGAGTCGACGTTGCGACTCTTCACGCTGATGAACGGCCGCTGGCTCCTCGTGCCGGGCAGCAGGGTGAACACCGCGACGCACATGGTCATGGGCACGACGAGCCATTTCAGCACCTACGGGCTGCTTGCGTCCGCGTCCGTGAGCGCCGGCGACGCGTTCAGCTGTGGCGTGGGGACGAGTGGCACCACGGTGTGCTGGGGTGACAACGGCGTCGGTCAGCTCGGCAACGGCACGACGGGAGGCATCAGCGCCACGCCAGGAGTTGTTTCCGCTCCCGCAGGGGTCAGCTTCAGTGCGGTGAGCGTGGGCCCCGCCCACGCCTGCGGCGTGACGTCCGGTGGCTCGGCGTACTGCTGGGGCTGGAACCTGTCTGGCGAGCTTGGTAATGGCACGAGGACGAACAGCCCAGTGCCGACGCTAGTGAACGCGCCCGGAGTCGCCTTCAGCGCAGTCAGCATGGCGGAAAACTCGTCGTGTGGGGTCGATAGCAACGGCGCTGCGTATTGCTGGGGCGTCGACCACGGCAGCATCCTCACCACGCCCCAGCCGATCGCCGCCCCGCCAGGCGTGACCTTCTCCGCCGTCAGCATCGGTGGGCTGTTCCTGCCTGACAGCGCCGTCGCGTGCGGCATCGCTGCTGACGGCACCCCGTTTTGCTGGGGCGCGAATGGCGTGGGCGCGGTCGGGAACGCCTCGTCGGACTTCATCGAGCCGGCCCCCGTGTCGCTGGCCCTGCCTGTCCGGGATTCGGTCTTCACGGTGGTGAGTGTCGGCGGCAAGGATTACCAGTTCGCGTGCGGCCTCGGCGGCAGGACGGGCACCGTCTACTGCTGGGGGGGGAACGGCTCCGGTCAACTCGGCGTCGGCTCGGTGGGATTGAACGGCTTTACGCCCGCGCCGATCGCCGCGCCGGGGGGAGTGAGTTTCAGTACTGTGAGCGCGGGTGGCTTTCACGCGTGCGCCGTAGCGACCACGGGCAGCGTCTACTGCTGGGGGTCGAACAGCAACGGCCAGCTCGGCGATGGCACGGCGATCGATAGCCCGACACCGGTGGAGGTCTACGCCCCGGGCGTGAGCTTCTCTGCCGTGAGTGCCGGCCGTTATCACACATGCGCGGTTGCGAACGCGCCCCCGAACACCGCCTACTGCTGGGGGGCGAACTCGAGCGGGCAGCTCGGCAACGGGACCACTGTCGACCAGCTCACGCCCGTCGCAGTTTCGACGATTCCTTGATGAGTTTCTGACCACGATACCAGGAGGTTCGTGTGCCCACCTACGTCTCGTTGCTCCGCTACACCCGGCCAAGGAGGGGTTTCGGCGCGCGGGCGCGGAATTGAAAGGCTTCTATCTCACGATGGGCCAGTACGACGGCCTCGCGATCCTGGGGGCACCTGACGACGTGACGGCCGCGCGGCTGGCGCTGGGGATCGCCACCCAAGGCAACTTCGCATGGAAACGCTCAGGGCGTACCCCGAAGCCGAGTACCGCAAGATCATTGCGTCGCTGCCCTAGAACGGTTGGCCCGGCAGCGGAGCCGCGGTATTATTGATCCATGGCCAACCTCAACGTTCCCCTGTACGACCCCCGCCTCGTGCAGCCGATGCGCGAGGAGCTCACTCGCTTGGGCTTCCAGGAGCTGCGCACGGCGCAAGACGTGGACGCCGTGCTCGGCACGACCAGAGAAACCGCGCTCGTCGTGGTGAACTCGGTATGCGGCTGCGCGGCGCGCAACGCGCGTCCCGCCGCGGCAATCGCGGTCGAGCACGCCAACCGACCCAGCCGGCTCCTAACGGTATTCGCCGGCCAGGACGCCGAAGCGACCGCCCGCGCCCGCGGCTATTTCACCGACTACCCGCCTTCGTCGCCGCAGATGGCGCTTTTCAAGGACGGGAAGCTCGTGTTCATGCTCGAGCGGAAAAACATCGAGGGGCGGGTTGCCCAGGACATCGCCGCAGACCTGACGGCGGCGTTCGACCGGTACTGCGCCTAGGCGGGCACCGCGAGCCTAGCTGGGGGCTCCCGCAGCGACTGCGTATTTTTGTCGCGGAGGGAGCCCCCGGCCAGGCTCGCGGCATTCATGGCCCTACCAGCTGATTTCCATCTTGCATCGGACGAGGCCTGGGAGCAGGTGCGCGTCGCCCCGGGCTTCCTGACCGAGCGGGAAGCGCGGTTTCTCGCCCTGGTCGCCGCCGGCGCGCCGGGCCGGGGCGTGATCCTCGAGATCGGCAGCTTCAAGGGCAAGTCGACGGTGGGGCTTGCGTCGATCGCCGCCCGCTATCACCTCGGCAAGGTGGTCGCGGTCGATCCGCACACGGCGCCGTCGAGCACCGATCCGAGCCTGGGCGGCCAGATGTCGTCGTTCGACGACTTTCGGCACACGCTCGCCCGGGCCGGCCTCACCGAGCACGTAGAAGTGCACCGCACGTTCTCGCGCGATCTCGCGCCCGGCTGGAGTCGGCCAATCCGCTTTCTCTGGATCGACGGCGACCATACCTACGCTGGAGCGAAACAGGACCTGGACCTGTTCGCCCCGCACCTGGCCGCGGGCGGAGTCGTGGCGCTCCACGACGTCCTACACAACTTTGCAGGCCCGATCCGCGTGTTCGTCGAGGACGTGTTGGGGTCGGACCGCTATGGGCCCGCGGGATGCTGCGGATCGATCGGCTGGGCGCAGTATCGACCCGCGGACGGCGGGTCGGCGCGGTTTCGCGACGGGCGCCGCGCGCTGGCGCGCCGCGCCGCGCGGCTCATTCGGCTGTCCGAGCTGGGGCGTGACCTTAGGGGCGTCGCGAAACTGCGCTACAAGCTACAGCGCGCGCTGGTGCCGCATGGGGACGTAGATCCGGAAGTTTGGGCAACGCTGATGTCTGACATCTGACGTCTGACGTCTCATAAAACCCGCTCCCGCCGCACCCGCACGTCGACGACGTTCTGGACCCAGGACCAGAGCGAGTCCTGCCGCTCGATCGGCACGCCATCCACCACGTGGCGCCGCCACCCCTTCATGACCTCCGAGTCTTGAGTCCAAAGGCGCACGCGCTTGCGCGGCACCTTGTTCTCCCACAACTGGGCGATGGGCGGGTCGGCGTACAACAGACGCACGGTCACGTTGCGCGACAGGTATTCGAGCGGGCTCAGGTCCACCCGTTTGTAGCGGTCCTCCACGGACAGCCGGCCCGCCCCCGGATAGTCCGGCTCGCCGTCGGAGAACAGCACGACGTTGAGGGGCGCCAGCACCAGATTATTGCGCTTCACGTGCAGGGCGGCGCGCTGGAAGAACGCGTTGAAGTCGGTGATCGGGTCTTCTTGCGGGAACCATCCCCGCAGGTCCGACGCGATCTGCGCCGGCGACTTGCCCGAGAGATCCTGGATCGGGTGGAACACCTTGGCCTGGCCGGTGCGCTCCCCGCCGAGCTCGCCGACGAAGATCGCCGTGTTGGGCTGCAGTCCGCCCACCCCGTTCAGATGGCCGTAGATGTAGAGCGACGCGAACTCGATCGCCCCGTTGAAGCTGGGGTTCCGGCGGAACGAGCCGCTGATGTCCAGCCCGATCACGAGCGTCGACCGGGGCGTCGTGGCCTTCTCCGACGGCGAGCACGCCATGACGCCGAGCGCCAGGACCAGTGCCGCGACGCGACGCCTCATGACGCACCTCCCTCGACCGTGCTGGTCTTGCCGGTCTGGAAGATCGGCGTGCTGTGGAGCACCTGGTCCAGCGACCGGAACGGCAGATTGAAGTGCGGCTTGCCCATGATGACGACGACCAGGAAGTTGAACCCGCTGGCGACCAGCTGCAGCACCGGCAGGGTCAAGAGCTCCATCAGGTGCTGGGCCTCCTTCTTGAACCACTCGTGCTCGGCCTTGAGCGCGTTGATCGGCCCGCGCCAGAACTCCACGTCGGCAGTCGCGGCCGCCCGCACGGCACCCAGGCCTTCCATCGCCTTCCGGCCCAGGATGGCGAGCAGCGCCGGCGTGCCGAACCGGCCGAACAGGAACCACGTCATGCCGCGCACGCCCACCCATCCCAGCAGGGCCAATCCCAGTGTCCCGACGATCCCCAGCTGGAACCCCTGCTGGGCCAGCCACGGCGTGATGGCATCGATCAGCTCGCGGTACAAGAAGAGCACCTCGAACAGGGCAACCGCCAGCTCGACCAGCACCATCGAGACGATCTGCCCGATCGCCCGCGTCTTGATCGCCTCGTTCAGCACCTGGATGCA
>Ga0209761_1001720_pt1 | contig 14174 bp, 12 predicted proteins | sample GraSoi013_1_40cm_4_FD_185818 | JGI IMG/M metagenome (GOLD analysis project Ga0209761, IMG submission 185818) | Grasslands soil microbial communities from the Angelo Coastal Reserve, California, USA - Sample 09_25_2013_1_40cm (SPAdes) (version 2) | ecosystem: Environmental > Terrestrial > Soil >... | reverse complement strand
TCGATCGATTCGACGAAGGATTGGAAGTCGGCATCGGTGGGCGGCGATAGCGGCTTCGGTTCCGGCTCCGCTTCGATCTCCTCGAAGGCTTTCAACAGGGAATGGAAATCGCTTGCGGCCTGCTGCTGAGGTTCCTCCTCAGGTTGGCGAGGTGACGCTTCCGCCGGCTCGCCGACCGGTCCGGGTTCCTGTTGGGCAGCAGGCCGTGAACCCATCGCCTTCCGGGCTGCGAGGACCGACGGATTCTCCGGATCAAGGCGGCTCGCTCGTTCGAGCGCGTCACTGGCGGCTTCATCGTCGCCGAGGGTGGCATGGGCACGGGCCTTTCCGGCCCACGCCTCCACGTCCTCCGCGTCGAAGGTCATGACCTTGTCGAAACACTCCAGCGCCTCGCTCGCCCGGCCGTGGTCCAGGAGGATCTTCGCCTTGGCGAGCCAGGGACTCACGAAATTCCACTTCAGGGCGATCGCGCGATTGTAATACTGGATCGCAGCACCCCACCGGCCTTTTCGTTCGAGGAGTTCCCCCTTGCGAAACACGATCATCGCGTTCTGTGGGTTGTTCCCGAGCGCCTGCGTGAAGAGTACTTCGGCGGCGTCCGAGTCGCCGAGGCCGAGGAGGGCATCGCCGAGTCCGAACACCGCGCGGGTCTCCGCGGGGTTCACCTCGAGGATCGTCTGAAATAAAAGCACGGCTTCGTTCGGATGGCCGTCCCGACGGAGCTGCTCCGCCTTCAGGACAATGTCACCCGATTTGGAGGGGTCGATGCGCAAGGCCTCCTTCAGCGCGTCAATGGCCTCGGGAAGCCGCTCGAGGCCGAACAACAGATTGCCCCGTTCGAACCACGCCCGGCGATTCCCGCGGTCTGCATCGAGCACCCGTTGGTAGCACTCGAGGGCCTCCTCCTTGCGGCCGAGCAGGGCGAGCAGTTCGGCCCGATCGAACCAGACGGAGACTTCTTCCGGCCGATCCCGAAGGAGGCGGTCATAGCACGCGAGTGCGGCTTCGTAGTCGCCTTCCCCGAGGAAGGCGAGGGCCTCCTCCTGCAGGCGCGTGACGTGTTGCTCCTGATCGACCTCACCCGGAACGAGTTCGTATCGAATGGCTCGGGCCAGAGTGTCCGTGACTCCCTGGCACTGCGTGAGGGCTTTCGCATCCGCGGATTCCAGGGAGGCCATGTCCGGAAAGGCGGACGCGATCACGTCGGCCTGGGCCTCCGACATCCCTGGAACGGTTCCAAGGAATCGCAGGACATCGCGACGAGCCACGTCCTTCTCGAGAGCGACGAGGCGGTCCGTGGCCGCTCGGGCCTGGGTCTCCACCTCCCGTTCCTTCGACGCGAGGGCCCGCTCGCGCTCCACGAGGAAGGTCTCCCTCGCGCGGAGTTCCTCGGCCCTCGAACGCGTTTGCGCCTCGATATCCGCGCGTTCGGCATCCAGGGAGTGCTTCATCGCCTCGAACTCGGTCCACTTCTCCTCGTCTCGGGTTGCCTCCTCGGGCTCGGGTTCCGGTTCCGGCTGTGGTTGCGGCACCGGCGGTTCCGGCAACGGTAGAGGCGGTTCGGGCGTCGGACTCGGCTGAGGTCGGAATGGATCGGGTCCCGGAAGAGGAGCCTCTTCCTCCGCGAGTTCGAGATCCATGTCTGGAAGTTCCGCCAAGGGTTCCGAACCCTCCGGCTCTACCGGCTGCGATTCGGGAAGCGGTGGCGACGAATGGATCTCCGTGACCTCGGACTCCGGGAGCGTCTCGGCCACCTCCGCGCTCTCGATCGGGCGGGGGGCGAGGGTGGCCGCGCGCAGCCGATACTCCGAGGCGAGATGCGACGGCATCCAGTCGCACGCGGACAGGTAGCGATACACCTGAGCGAGAGCGTCCCGTTCCTCCGGATTCGTCGGCGTCGACCGACGCGTGTCCCGAAGGAACCGATGCAGCAGGTCCGCATCTCCGACGCTCAGCGCGAGATCGGTCCGACCGTCCATCCCGAGGAGGCGAATCAACTGGACGGCATCGGCCGCCGAGGGCTCCGTGCGGGGCGACTCCCACTCGACGCGACTCAGGTCCGACGAGACGAGCGGGGCCTCGCGAGGCGCGACCAAGTCGAGCAGGGAAGGCCCTGGCAGCAACGACGGATTCAGCCAAAGCGGATGATACGCGATCAGGTAATCGATGCACGACGCACAGAGGTAATCGCGACTCACCGCGCCGCAGCGCACGCACCGCGAGGGGAGCACGCTGTGCTGCAGCGGGCGGGCCCCATATAAATTCTGGGTGGCAAATGATGGACGAGACAACAAGGAGGGGAAGGCCAGGACGGCCGACATCTTCATCGGCCACCGGGGCGCTGGACGTTCGGGCGGTGGAACCATCGATCTCCGCATGCGCCGCGCGCGTCGCGCGGACCTCGCCCTGATCTGGCCCGCGACGTTGCAGACCGTCTGGGACGACCTCCCCGAGGACGAGCGGACGACCCTTGATCGCCGGACGTGGGAAGCCCATTTTCGGAAGAAGATCGAAGTGTTCGTCGAGGGCAATCGGACGGAACGATGGATCGCGGAAGGGCCTTCCGGCGAGACCCTCGGGTACGTGATCCTCGGCGAGAGCGGATTCCTGACGCCGGAGACGCATGCGTTCCTCTATGACATCTGGGTCGCCCCGGACCACCGCGGAAAAGGCGTCGGCAAAGCGCTCGTCGAGTGGGCGAGTGGGTGGGCGCGCGAACGCGGTCATCGGAAGATCAAGCTCGAAGTCGGGGAAGGGAACGACCGCGCCCGCCATGTGTACGAGAGCCTGGGTTTTCGCGCGGAACGGCGCTACATGGGGAAACCGTTGAAGTGATGCCTCGTCTGCCGGTGAGGCCCACGAAAACCGTGCGCAAAGGGTTAAATAACGGGCTTATTGTCTTAGAAAGACGCGGGGAAGACAATGATTCAGGTCACGCTCACAGAAACCGCTGCGAACAAGGTCAAGGAGCTCATCCAGAGGGACGACCCGGAGACCGGCAAGCCTCTGGGAACCCCGGAAGACACCTACCTCCGCATGTACGTCGCGGGCGGCGGATGCTCCGGATTCCGGTACGGCCTCGCTCTCGATCGTTCCATTCATGAGGGGGATGAGGTCGTCCAAGTCCACGGGCTCAAGGTCCTCGTCGACGGGAACAGCAAGGACTACCTCGACGGCTCCAGTGTCGACTACGCCGAGAGCGTGGCGGGAAGCGGCTTCCTCGTGAGCAACCCGAACAACTGGTCCACGTGCGGCTGCGGACAGAGCTTCAACCCGAAGGGCGAAGCCGCGCCGGATGAGCGCGAGGGCCACCACGGTCACGCGCATACCCACTGATTGCGCAGGCCCTCGATCCAACGTGTAATCTTCCAACGTGTAGTTTCCAGGGTCCTCCCCTTGGACGACGAAATCCTACGAATTCCATCCGTGAAACTCACGCCGGTGGGCTTTAACGGAGTGACGAATCTAGTCTAAGGGATGGCCGTCTCGCGGACGATTCGCTCGGAGAGCCCCTTCGAGACCATCATCGTTCGCCCGCCGCTCGATCTCTCGGAAGCGTTGCGCGAGGAACTGTTCGCATTGCGCGACGTACCCGGTTGGATCTCGGCCGCGGTGACCCGACGGGACGGACTCGCGATCCAGCACACGTTCGGCAACGGCCACGAGGCGAACACGCTCTGCGCGATGGCCGCGGCCGTAGTCGGCAGCGCTCGGTCCATCGGTGCCGAGCTCCGACAGGGTCCGTTCAACTATTCGATCGCCCAGTACGTCGACGGTCTCCTGCTCGTCATGGAAGCGGGACCGGAGGCCATCCTCGCCTGCCTCTTGAAACGGAGCACGAATCTCGGATTGGCCCTATTGAAGGTGACCCAGGTCGCGCGGCGAATCGAGGCGCGACTCGAAGAGATTTGAGGAGAGACCGAAGATGAAACACCGTTTCACCGTCACGGAGAAGGAAAGCGAAGCCCAATTCCGCCGCGTGTCGCAAGACCTGCTCACCCACAATCCCCGGCAAGGGGTCAACTACTGGGGCGGAGCCGAATACCCGACGATGCTGATCTGGGCAGGCCGAATCTATGACTTCCTGCGGGTCCTCGAAGGGATCGTGGGTTACCACCCCGCCCGAATGCAAAGCTACCTCGTTGGCTACACTTCCGGTTGGAACGGCGCGGACGTGAGCGCCCGGTTCGCCACGGATGCACTGGCCAACGACGGCAAGGCGCGCCTCCTGTCATCGGGGAGTGGAATCCTCTCTGGGGCGGGCTGGGGACGTTGCGAAATCGAATATGACGATGTCACCGGAGCTGTCCACTGGGCGTTCCCGGAAGGGACCGCGATCGGCCTCGCGGCTCGGCAAGAAGGACGGCGCGACAAACCCGCATGTCCTTTCGTGGCCGGGTTCGTGGCGGGTTGGACCAACCGCTCGCTCGGCACGAAGAACGAGTTCCAGGAAACAGAGTGCCTCAGCAAAGGCGACTCGCGATGCGTCTTCGAGTCCGTCGAATATCTACGTCCGAAAGCGGACTAGACCCAACCCTTTCCTGCCCAACTCCGGCCTGGTCTCGGCCGTTGAGAAGTGAGACCTCGAGCTTGGCACCCGCGAATCGTCCGACTCCCTGGCCGCTCCAGGTCGGGGGAGGCGGACCCTCCGGCGGCGACTGTGGCGGTGGAATCTGTGAGACCGGAGCGATCGGCGGGATTGGCGAGACGGCGGGATCGGCGGCGGAGCCGCTCTCCGTCTCCGCGGTTCTTCCGAGATCGCTGACTAGCGCTCTTCACCGCTCCGGTGGCGAATTCCGTATCGGAGAAATGCGAGCAATATGAAGACGGCGTCCTCCCCTCGAGCCGTCAGCCGGTAGGTCACCGAATCTCCCTTATCGATCCGCTCCACGAGGCCTTCCTCCGCCATCTGGTCGAGACGGCGAGAGAGCACCCTCGGCGTGAGTCCGGGATTGTTCCGGAGGATCTGGCCGAATCGGTTCAGCTTCAGGAAGGCCATGTCGCGCAGGATCAGAAGAGTCCATTTCCTGCCCAGACGCTTCACGCTCTCCCGGATGGGATCGGCCTGATACGCCAAGAGGGGAGTGATCGCGCGATCGCCAGCTGCGTCTCGACGGTTCCTCGCCACTATCCGCTCGGCCCCTAGTCGGCCTATATACTATCCAATGGATATCACTTTGCGAGCACCGGACAGAAAAAGGGATTACGAATGGCGAAACGGAAAACGAGCCAGGCCGCGACGATCGACGGCACGATGGCATTCTCCGAGCTCTCGAGCACCGACCCCGCGGCCACCCGGAATTTCCTGGAGAAAGTTTTTGCATGGCGCTTTCAGTCCGTGAAATTCCCCCTCGGTGAGTATCTCTCCTTCGAAGCACCCGGTGGCGGGCGCGGAGGGATCCGGCCGGTCCAGGCGAGAGAAATCCCGGGCAGCATGAACTACGTGCGCGTGGACGACCTCGATGCGGCCTCGCGGAAAATCGAACGGGCCGGTGGAGCCATCGTCCTGCCGCGGGTCGAAATCCCCGGCATGGGGAGCTTCTTTTGGTTCCGAATCCCCGGTGGACCGATCTTGGCGGCGTGGCAAGATGCGGCGGCACTGCCGACGGAGCGTGACTGAATATGACGAATGCAAAGGACATTGTGGCGGCGTACCAGAAAGCACTCGGAAAGGGCGACATGGCGGGAGCGAGGAAGTATCTTCATGACGACCTCTCGTTCGTCGGGCCGTTCGAATCGTTCCATCGACCGGAACCATACCTTGAGGCCCTCGGGAAACTCCACCACATCATCGAACGGGTCGAGCCGAAGAAGACCTTCGTCGATGGAGATGACGTCTGCCTCCTCTACGACATGGTGACGAACACCCCAGCAGGCACCGCCTTCATCTGCGAGTGGTACCGGGTCCGGGGAGAGAGGATCGGATCGATCCGAGCCGTCTTCGATGCCCGCCCCTTCGCGCCAATGTTCAACCGCTGAACCGCAATTCAAGATCCAAAGGAATTTCAGGACGTCGGGAACATGGGGGAGCGCGCCGAGTACTTCACGCCGGAGTTCTTCGATTTCTTCCGAGCTCTCGGGAAGAACAACCGAAAGGATTGGTTCGACGCGAACAAAACTCGGTTCGAAACGGTCGTGTTGGAGCCGGCAGTGCGCTTCGTTCGCGACGCAGGATCTCGATTGAAGACGGTGAGTCCGCATCTCGTCGGCGAGGCGAAGCCCTTCGGCGGATCGATCTCCCGGATTTATCGAGACGTTCGATTCTCGCCGGACAAGAGCCCGTACAAGACCCACATCGGAATCCATTTCTGGCACGACAAGGCGAAACCGCCGGAGCACATGACGCCAGGTTACTTCCTCCACCTCGAGTCCGGCGAGAGCGGCGTCCATTGCGGAGTGTGGCATCCGGAGCCGCTGATCCTCAAGAAAATCCGGGATCGGATCGTCGACGAGCCTGAATCCTGGAGGAAAGTTCTCCGATCGAAACTCCAGCTCGAGGGCGAGTCCCTCAAACGGCCCCCGCCAGGTTACGACCCGAACCATCCGATGATTCAGGATTTGCGTCGAAAGGACTTCATCGCGTCGCGCCGCTTCCGCGACACCGAGGTCACGAGCCCTGGTTTCCTCGAAAATTTCGTTACCGGATGCGAATCGATGGTCCCTCTCAACCGATTCCTGGCCGAGTCGATGGGATTGCAGTGGTGAGCTCGAACCGACCGCGAGGAAGGTCTCAAGCAGACCGAACGATGGATTGACTCATCCTCTTCACATACGCGAGGTCCTCGCGATCGGATTGGTTGAACGAACGTTTCACGATCCATACAGCCAAGAAGGACGGGACCCGTTTCAGGGAGACCTCGCCGTTTGTCTTCACCAATGTCCCACCCTTGGTGGGCGAGTATGTGTTATCGACCCGCAGTACGGACCCGTTTGGGAACGCGACCTTGTATGCGTACGTTTCCGGCGGCTCAATACGGTACGACCATCTCGACTTGGATGGACGACCCCCGATTCGGATCACTCGCTCCGCAACTTTTTCCCGTGGAAAGGAGTGGCCGTGAAACTCGACGGACTCCCCTTCGCGGATGGATTGGCCGCTGATGATCCGCGGATGAATCTTGCGCAGACGGGTTTCGTCCACGTGCCCATGGAGGAGGTCCCAGGTGTCGTCGAGCGAGAGAGGGAATATGTCTTCCGTCCGGAATGCCTTCATACGGTTCCCTCAAAACATGAACCTCGAGGGAGCGCGTGAGATGAATAACTTTCGAACGACGGCCTCAGGAGGAGCGACCTTCGAACGACCGATGTTGATAATCAATTCGCCCCGGCGGAAGACAAAATATTAAGACAGATGCACGGCCTCGACCCCGCGGCGGAAGCATGGCTCGACATTTCCACGGCTCTGAACTTCGAGGTCTGAGTGCGGTCTCGCGGTCTCCCCTCTTCGAAGGCCGCTTCGGTCGCATGTTCCGGAACCTACCCCCCCTCCTCCCGGACGACAAGGATTTGGAAGCGCTCGCGCACCAGATGGTCGAGCCCGAGCCGACGGGAGAAGAGGACCCGTCCGGCGACAATCCGGACATCCCCGCCGGGTTCACGTATTTCGGACAATTCGTGGACCATGATCTGACCTTCGACCCGACGTCGCAACTGCAACGAGACAACGACCCGGATGCGCTCGTCGACTTCCGCACGCCCCGATTCGACCTGGATTCCGTGTATGGCCGCGGACCGGACGACCAGCCCTTCCTCTACGAAGAGGACGGCGTCCACCTCCTGATCGGCCGTAACAAGGCCAGGGAGGACGACCTCGCGCGAAATGTGAAAGGCCGCGCCCTCCTCGGCGACTCCCGCAATGACGAGAACCTGATCGTCTCCCAGCTCGCGCTCGGCGTGATCAAGTACCACAACAAGGTGGTCGACGCCCCGCCTTTCCAAGGCGTCCCTCCCGAGCGACGGTTCGACGAGGGCCGCCGGATCGTTCGATGGCACTACCAATGGGCCGTGATCCACGACTTCCTCGCGCGGCTCGTGGGGACCGAGGTAATCGAAGACATCCTCCATCCCGTATCGTTCAAGGTCCCCGCAGGTGACGGCGCGAAGACAATCAAGACCCTCGCGATTCTCCCGCGGTTCTTCCACTGGACGAAGCGTCCGTTCATGCCCGTCGAATTCTCGGTGGCCGCATACCGGTTCGGGCACAGCATGGTCCGCGGAGAGTACGAGCTGAATGACAAAGTGCAGAACATCCCGATCTTCGCGAAGCCGCCGGAAGAGGATCTTCGCGGATTTCGCGAACTCCCGGACGGACACGTGATCCAGTGGGCGCGGTTCTTCCAGTTCGACGAAAGCAAACTGGAGGTTCAGCCGAGTCGCAAGATCGACTCGAAACTCAGTTTCGGCGTGAGCATCCTGCCTGAGGCTGTCGCGAAGGAAATCCACGCATTGGCGGAGCGAGATCTGAAGCGGGGCAAGGCCCTCGGCCTCCCCTCCGGCCAGGCGGTCGCGCGGGCGATTGGAGTCCCGGACGACCTCATCCTGCATCCGAAGGACATGAAGCCGCTCCCGGAACACTTGATCAAGATCTTCGGGAGGCGCACTCCGCTCTTCTTCTACGTCCTCAAGGAGGCGGAAGTGTTCAGCGCCGGACACCGACTCGGACCGACGGGCGGACGCATCGTGGCCGAAGTCCTCATCGGTCTGTTGCGCGCCGACCCTTGTTCGTATCTGAGCGTGTCTCCGAGCTGGCATCCCAGGGCCGGCGAGTTTGGCGCACGAAAGGATGGCGAATTCACGGTGGCAGACCTGCTGCGATTCGCGGGCGTGACCATCGGCTGACGTCGCTCCGAAACGCGGTCTCTTGCCAGACGAAATCTGAAGAAAACTCTCCCGTGACGGACCAAGACCCTCCTTCTCCATGCACGGAGGTTCTATTACTCGTGTCACCCATACGGGTGAACAGAGTGGAGGTTTTCGAAACCATGACGGAAGAGGAGTTCTTGGGTGAGCTAGCAGAGAAGACCACATCGGTGACCCTTCGGGAGTTCACGCCAGACGGCGTGCGGATCTCCTACAATCTGCAAGGGAAGGTACGAGGCCAGTATGACGCCGATCATATGGAGACCGTGGAGGCCATCTTCAAGCAGGATGGCACGTACGAGTTTGAATCACTCGGCATGGATCAGACGGTCGACGGCGACATGCTCCTGATCAAAGGCAAGGGCACTGGGAGACAGGTCAGCCCGACGTCCGTCCAGGCCGTGGGCGAAGCGACGTACATGACCCAATCGAAGAACCTGGGATGGCTGAATTCCGCGAAGGCTCGTTTCGAAGGGACATACACCACGACGACGGGCGAGTTCATCGCAAAGGTCTTCGCTCAGAAGTAGACCGCGGTCGCACCCGGTCTATCCCGGCGACCGTGAGGACCGCCGGGACAATCTATTTCGGATCAGGGACACGCATCGCGTTGCGAGCGGTGATGCCTACGTCGGTGGTGGCGGTGGAGGCTGCTCCGGCCTCCGCTTCCGTCGCGTCCACCAAACGAGAAGGATGACGCCGAGGACGACGACCGCGAGGATCGTGAAGGGCCACACGCTGGACAGCAAGGAAGTACTCGCCACGACCGTCACGGTCCACTGTCTCCAAGCGGCGAGCGAGCCGTCCGATACCGTGACGTTTACCACGTGCGTGCCCAAGGCCCCCGCGGTGAAGGTGAACACGTTCGTATTGCCGCCTACCACCGAGCCATCGATGCGCCACATGTAGGATTGGGGATCCCCATCCGGATCCGAGGTGGAGACGCCGAACGTCAGCGTCGTCCCCGGGTTGAGAGTCAGCGAGGCGAGTTCGGGGGTGCTCGAGAAAATCGTGGGGGCCCGATTTCGAACGACCACCTGATGGGTTGCCGCCGAGGAGAGACCCTGGTTGTCCGTCACGTTCAGGATCGCTGTGTACACGCCATGGGAAAGGTACGTGTGCGTCGTCGTGACCCCGCTGCCCGCGGGTGACAAGTCCCCGAAGTCCCACGCATACGACGCGATATACCCGTCCGAATCGTAAGACGTGGATGCATTAAACGTGACCGGGAGATTGGGGTCCACGGGCGAGGGACTCGCGACGAAACGGGCCACCGGCGCCCCGGGAGGACCCGGTTGCACGACGATGTCCCGATACGCAGTCGAAGTAAAGGACTCGTTATCCGTGACGGTCAAGCTGACGTTGTACGTGCCGGCACTCGTATAGGAATGGGGCGCGACTTGGCCACTCCCCAATGTCAAGTCTCCGAAGTTCCAATCGTACGAGGTGATTTGCCCGTCCGGATCGACCGAGGCCGATGCATCGAAGGTCACGGTCGCCCCGACGATGGCCGGGTTCGGGGCCGCAGTGAATGAGGCCACCGGCCGCTGACCGGAATCCCAGTACCGGTAGAGCGTCGAGGGCGTCGTGATCCAGATCGCTCCGTCCGGCCCGACCTCCACGTCGAGGATGATGTCCGGCGCGACCCAAATCGGCGTGTCCGTTGCCACGGTATCGTAGTTCGGAGGGACCAGATGCAACCGGTGGAACGTCATAGTGTTGCAGTCGCCCATGAACAGGTCGCCCCGGAACGCGGGGAAAAATGGCCCTCCATAGATCGCGGCGTTCGTCGGGCAGATCGTGGTCGCCCACCACCAGATCGGGAGTACGGGACTAGGGCCGTCCTGGTTCGTGTTGTTCGGCGCGGGAGGCGGGGTCGCACAGGTCGCGGCGGGCCCCCAGCCATAGTTGCTCCCAGGCGTGAGCAGGTTGACCTCGTCGTTGCAGTTCGGCCCGTTCTCCGTCACATACGCGCGACCTGTGACAGGGTGGAAGGCAAGGCCGAACATGTTCCGGTGTCCGTACGTATAGACGAGTGGATTCCAGCTCGGGTTTCCGTAGAACGGGTTGTCCGGCGGTGGCGACCCGTCCGTGTTCATCCGAAGGACCTTCCCCATCGGGCTCATCGGGTCCTGGGACAGGGCTGGATTCGCGTTTTCTCCGACGACCGCGTACAACATCTTGTCCGGTCCGAACGCGATCACACCGCCATTGTGGTTCGTCGCCCCACTCAGGGCCGGCAGCCGCAGGATCTCGGAGTAGGAGATGCCCGTGTTCCCGCTCGCGAGGATTCGCAGGATGCGATTGTACGTCGTGCTGCTCGTCGAGTTGATGAAGGTCTGATACGCGTACACGTACGGCTTCGAAGGAAAACCGGGATCCAGGGCGAGGCCCAGGAGCCCGCGTTCCCCCGACGGGTCCGTATTCGGCAACGTGATGAACGGGGTCGGGAGGAGGCTCCCACCTTGAATGATCCGGATGCTCCCGGTGTTTCTCTCGTTGTAGAAGATCCGGCCGTCGGAAGCGAAGCCAAGAGCAATGGGCCAGTTCAGTCCTCCCATGTAGACGGCGATCTGACCCCTTGCGGCCACGGGCGGGGTCGGGAGCAGAATCGCGAGGGAGCCCACCGCAATGAGGAAAGCGAGTCCGATCGAAAGGGCGCGTCGCACGGCAACGGAGGAAGGGCATGCGTCGCTTGAGGATGTTGGTGCGGGAATCACGGAACGCGATCCGGGACTTGCCCCAATCCCCGAGGAAGCGCCGGTGAGCTCCCTGCCTCCACCGTATGCATTTGCGCAGGTGGTTACCGTCTAGAAACGAATCCGTTCTAGTCTCGACACGCGTTATCCGTCGACTCGGTGACTCAGTGTCGCTGTGGTTAGCCCGGGCCCAGGAGGAACCGGGCCGGTGGCGTGTCGGGTGGCTTTGCAGTCTCGCGGCGATCGTCCTGATGGTCTCCGTCGTTTCGATCCCGGCGGGGGCCGCGAGCCCGTCGAGCGGCACTGTGTCCCAGTCGAATCCAAACCTCCCATGGAGCGGTGCGCTGTTTGTCATGTCCACCCCGGTCCCCGAGGCGTGTCCCCCCGCAGGGGACCCCGGCAACGTGCGGTGTGACCACTTCTTCCTGACCATCGATGTGCCCGCCACCTTCTGGACCCAGAATACGGGCGGCGTCGCCATCCGCATCACATGGCTTTCCAGCGACAATGACTTCGACCTGTACGTCTACAACTCCGAGGGGACCCAGGTCGCCTCGTCCGCCGCCGGAGGAACGACCTCCGAAGCGGTCTTCCTCGAGTTCCCGGCACCCGGCGTCTACGAAGTCCGCGTGGTGCCGTTCCTCGTCCTTGGTTCCGACTACCAAGGATCCGCAATCCTCACCTTCACACCAGGCGCTCCGGTCCCGAACCCGATGCACCCGACCGGCGGCATCGCCTTCGGTCCGAGCACGGTCGCGGATCCGGTCCGCACGGAGGGCGAACCGATGATCCACGTGGACCACACCGGCAACATATGGGAATCGGGGCCGTGGGGCACGTCCACGCAAATGAGTTTCGTCCACCGCTCCACCGACGGTGGTGACTCGTTCCATCCGACCTCGTCGGCCATGAGGCCCGACGCACCGCCTGGAGGCGGTGACACGGATATCGTGACCGATGACCAGGGATTCGCGTACTTCGTCGACCTGGAAGGCCTCGCGAACCTGGGCGCGGCCGTCTCGAACGACGGCGGGAACACGTGGAAGAAGAACCCGATCGCCGCAGACCCCGCCCAAGACCGACAGTGGTATGCGGTCGACAACGGAGCGACCTCGGCGGCGAGCGACAACACGATCTTCCTTACCGTCCACGAGCTCGCCGCCGGGATGGAGGTGTACAGCTCGCCCGGATCGATGGGATCGGCCGATCTCACGGGTGGTTTGGTCTTCACGAGAGCCTCGGACCACCTGGCAATTGGCCCGGGGGCCACCTGCGGACAGACGAAGTTCGATCCGGTACGTCGCAACCTGTACCTCCCTTGCGTCGGGGGCGATCACGTCGACGTGATCACGGGTCACGTCGATGCCATGCAGCAGACCGGGATTTCGTTCGTCCATCACGGGGCACCGGCGAGTCCCGGCGGTGCTGTGGGAGACCTGTTCACGTCGGCGGCCGTCGACCAGGCCGGCAACGTGTTTGTCGCCTGGGTCGACACGCACGATCACAACGTCTACGTGAGCGGTTCTTCGGACGGCGCGCTCACGTGGACCGCGCCGTTGCAGGTGAACGGCGATCCATCGAATACGAATGTATGGCCGTGGATTGTCGGCGGCGCGAACGGCATCGTGGACGTGGTGTGGTATGGCACGTCAGTCCGGGGAGACCCGGGCACGTTCCCCTCGTGGTTTGCGGACCGTGTCGCGGCCACGACCGTCCCGTGGCATGTCTACCTGGCCCAGGTCCGACTCAATTTCGAAGCCCCCGCGAGCTCCACGATCTACCAGGCGCGCGCGACCGAGCATCCGATGAATTTCGGCCAGATTTGCCAGGAAGGAATCGGTTGCACGACGAGCAACGGCGACCGCAGCATGGCCGATTTCTTCTCGGTCACGATCGACTCGGGCGGGGCGGCCTTGATCGTGTACGACGATACGACGAACCAGCATCACGGCGCGGGCCTTTTCGTCGCTCGCCAAGTCGCCGGTCCGAGCGTCTTCGACACGACGATCTCCCGGCCGGTGCCGACGAATCCGGTGTCGGATCCGACCGGCGATGCGCAAGTGCCGCATTATGCCCCCGTCAGCGGCCCGGGAATGAACGTCCCATCGATGGACTTCACCGCGGCGCAACTGAGCCAACCCAGCGCGGGTATCCTGCGTGTGCGGATGCGTGTCGCGAGCACCGCCTCGCTGGTCCCCCCAACCGGCGCGGACGGAATCGTCTGGCTGACGCGCTGGCAGGCCCGTTCCATCGGGGATGGCGGCGAGACGAGCTACCGGATCTTCTACGTCGGCGCCAGATCTGTGGGCGGGGCCAACCCCACGTTCTTCTCGGGCACCGGCACCTCCGCGAGTCCGAAAGGCGTGCCGGGGAACGGCTGCATCACGAACACACCGCAGAACTGCAAGCTCGTCGAGTACCCGGCCGAACACGCGGAAACGGGTTCGCTCAACCGCGCGACAGGGAACTTTGTGATCGACGTCCCTCGGGCCCACGTCGGCCTCCCGAAGAGCGGTGACACGTTGTACAGCGTGACGGCCATCAGCTTCGCCGAGGTCTCGGGCGGTCCCCTCCTCCAGGATATCGACGCGACCCCCGCGTTCGACATGGTCCTCA
>Ga0209761_1001719_pt1 | contig 14174 bp, 6 predicted proteins | sample GraSoi013_1_40cm_4_FD_185818 | JGI IMG/M metagenome (GOLD analysis project Ga0209761, IMG submission 185818) | Grasslands soil microbial communities from the Angelo Coastal Reserve, California, USA - Sample 09_25_2013_1_40cm (SPAdes) (version 2) | ecosystem: Environmental > Terrestrial > Soil >... | reverse complement strand
CGGGCAAGACTCGAACTTGCAACCCTTCGGTTAACAGCCGAATGCTCTACCATTGAGCTACCGGGGAGCAGAGGCAATCAGAAGGACACCAGTCGGCGGCTCAAACCAAGCCAGTCTAGCCAAGGCACCAGTGAGTGTCAATGCGGAGAGATGAGAGACGAAGCAAAGGAATTAGAGGCAGCAGAGGAAGAAGAGGCGGTAAAGGCAGTGGAGGAACCGAAAATTGAAGAGGAGGGTAAAAAGGAGAGGTTACTGCAAGCGGTGTATCCGCGCGTCGTAGCCGACCAGGGCCTCGAAAATGGCCAAGACGTGGCGGCGGTACTCGACTATCCGCTCGAACACACTGCGCAGGCCAGGCTCGCGCTCCGCTTCGCGGTGCCATTTGGCAAGAACAGCGGGCGGGACCTCGATGTCGCGGCGCAACTCTTCCGCCGAGTGGCCGCGCAAAAACAGCCCGTAGAAAAAGGCCGCCTCGCGCTGCGGAAGCTCGAAGTCGCGCTGGCTATCGTCCGTGGCTGCGGGAACTGGAAACATAGTCAAAGAAAGCGCAGTTTACCGAAATTTAGGACGGCGTCAAGTGGTACGGCGGTACTTGGCGCACAGGGAGGCAATGCGGGGACGGTGCGAGCCAGGCTGCGTCTGGGTGGGGGGAGACCCTTCGCCTTACGCCGGGTTGCGCGCGGAGCGGGCAAATTCGCGCAGCGCCGACACGTTAGGTCCATAGACGCCGACGCGGCTGGCGTCCACCGGCAGGCCTAGGCGTTCGGCCTGCTCGATATTTATCCCGGCATCATCGAGCTCGGAGAGGCTGAAGCCTACCGCGGGCAACACGCGATTCGCCCCGCTGGGATACACCGGCCGCGGTGGGCGGTGGCGCCGCCAAGGGTGGCGGGCCATCTTGAAGAACTCGTGCCAATCACGTTTGTCCCACATCGCTCTCTCCCGGACCTCGGGGCTCGGGGACGTTTAACAACTTCGATGCGCCCCGGCCCTCAAAGGTCGCCTCGCCAGCCCGCTGGCCAGCAAGCGTATTGTGAACTCCTCGTATACGCCCTAAAACCGCTCGCGTCTACCGTAGCTGTGGGAATGTTTCAAACAGGTTACGGGCGGTTAAGTTTCGAACACCGCACCGATGGGGCGCTCGGCGGGCCGCAATCCGCGACGGCACGACAACAGGGCCACACTTCAGAAGAATCGTCTTGAGACGATGTCCTTCAGCCCTGCGCTCAGTTGACGTCATCAATCACTTGGAAGAGGGATCTCTCGCCCCCCGCGGCGGGCTTGACACGGATCACAAACCAGAGCCTTCACCCGGCACGACCGTGGTCGCGCCTATCAGGGCTTCGCAGAGAATCACAGCGACGACGAGGCAACAGCTCCACAACCGCACGCACGGCTGCTATACTTGTGCAGCCTGAACCGACTCGCCCAGAGATTCCGCGCGTGAGCAAACCGGTGATCGTCGTCCACTACCACGAGCTCTGGCTCAAAGGGCGGAACCGCAAGTTTTTTCTAGGCAAGCTGGAGATCGCCTTGCGCCGGGCGCTCGACGGCCTGGCCGTGGAACGCATCGACCGCCCGGGCGATCGCTTGGTCATCGAGCTGGGGGAAGCGGCGTCGCCCGAGGAAGCCGTCCGGCGCATCGAGCGCGTTTTCGGCGTGGCGTACTTCGCGCTGGCCCGGCCCGTCGAGCGCGACATCGACGCCATCTGCCGCGCCGCCTGGGGGGAACTCGAGCCCCTACCCTTCTCCACCTTTGCCGTGCGCGCCAAGCGAAGCGACAAATCCTTTCCGCTGCGCGTGGTCGAGATGGAAAACATTATTGGCCGCTACCTGCTTGAAAAGCTTCGCGCCGCTGGCCGCGACGTTCACGTAGATCTGGACTCCCCGGAGTTGGTCTGCCGCATCGAGATCCCGCCCGGACCGGCGCTGGTGTACGCGCGCAAGATTCCCGGAGCAGGCGGCCTGCCGCCCAATACCGCCGGGCGAATGATGTGCCTGCTCTCGGGCGGGTTCGATTCAAGCGTGGCGGCCTACAAGATGATGAAGCGCGGCGCGCACGTCACGTTCATCCACTTCTGGGGCGGCGGGGCGAAGGCCGGCGAATCGTCGGTTCACGTGGCGCGGGAGTTGGTGCGGAAACTGGTGCCCTACCAGTTCACCGCAAAACTTTATCTGGTGCCCTTCGAGCCCATCCAGCGCGAAATCGTGCGCGCAGCCCCGGAAAGCTACCGCGTGCTGCTCTACCGCCGGCTGATGCTGCGCATCGCCGAACAGTTTGCCCACAAGGACCACGCGCAGGCCATCGTGGTGGGCGATAGCTTGGGCCAAGTGGCCTCGCAAACGCTGCAAAACATGGTGGCCGTCGGAGACGCCGCGCGCATGCCGATCTTTCGGCCGCTGGTGGGTGACGACAAACTCGAGATCCTTGCGCTGGCGCGGCGAATCGGTACTTACGACATCTCCGCGGAGCCGTTCCACGACTGCTGCCCCGTATTCATGCCGCGGGCACCGGCGCTCCATACTTCTGCGGAAGAGCTCGCCCGCGCCGAAGCAACGCTTGACATTGCGGCTCTGGTCCTCCGCGGGGTCGAGAGAGCGACAATCGAGCGCTTCCGCTACGTCGCCGGCCGCGTCGAGCAAGTCGAATCCCTCCGCGCCGCCAAGGCCTAGAACCTAACAGGATAGGAGTTGGAGAGCCGGAGAGCGCGCTCGATCGCGTCACCCTTTCACTCTACTCAGTGTGTGAAAGATCTGGGGGGTGGGCCATCCCGACCCATCCCCCAGTTGGCGTCGCGAATACTTGGTCCGCGCAAGCCAGAGCCTCCCAGCGCGTCGTCAGCGAACTTCTGGCTAGAAAATGAGCTTCAGCCCGAGCTGCATGGTACGGTTGCCGCCAGAGAATTGGCTCGTGTTGAGGAAACTGTTGCCTGCCGTGATGAGCACAAAGCCAGCTGCAAACGGGTTAGCGTTCGTTGCCTGGTCGAGCGCGCCGTTGTTTGACGGCAGATTAATGCTCGGGCAGCGGTGGTTAAACGTGTTATACGTTTCAGCTCGGAACTGCACCGTGAATCCCTCCCGGAGCTTCGTGCTTTTGAGCAACGCAATGTTCCAGAGGTTCAGGCCGGGCGTGCCAATCGTGTTCCGCCCGACGTTAGACTTAGCGCCCAGCGCGGCTCGGACGTACTTCGCGCTAGCATTAGCGGCGACATAGCCGACGATGCCCGCGTTGCCCGCCGCGCAGTTATTGATCGCTGTAACGACACTACTGCCGCCCGCCGCATTAATACAAACGAAGTTGACCCCCGAGCCCGTGTCCGTGGTGCCGTTTGGATTGAAGATCGGACGATCGGCCGTGGGGCTCCCATTGGCGTTAGAGTCAGCGCCAGAGAGCAGCGTAACTGGCTGCCCGCTCTGCGCCAAGTAGCTACCGCTGACCTCCCACCCGTGCAGAATGCCCTTCATAAAAGCCTTCTCAGCGCGGACATTGGGCAGATCATAGACCCAGGAGATCGCCAGTTTGTGGTTGAAGTCCAGGAGTGAGCGGCCCCGGTCTGCCGAGACGTTTCGGGCATCCTGCGGGCGGCGCGGGTTGATGGTGCTTGAGTTCAGTTCGTTCGTGGCGTCATCCATGGTCTTCGAGAAGGTGTAGTTGCCGCGAAGATACAATCCGTGTGTAAAGCGGTGAATCACGTCCACTGAACCGGAGTGGTAGATTGACTGCCCGGCTGGAGGGTCCGTGGTGAGAACGCCGAAGAATCCGTCAGCTCTAAACGGCTGGAACAAACCGGCGCTCAAGAATCTCGAGAAATCGGCCCGCCTCTGGGAACTCAGCGGAAACGTGGCCGGCACGTCCGAAGCTTTGAAAAATGTCGGAAGCGGCGTCAAGCCGCCGCCGGGAAACCTGGGGTCGAACGCTGAGACTTCATTCAAACGGACTTGCACCGGCAGGCTCACAGCATGGGTGCCCAGGTAACGCACCTCGATGCTCGTGTCCTTAGCGAGCTCGTGCTGGACACCCAAAGTCCAGCTCAGAACCTTTGGTGCCACAGCGTCAAGGATGAGAGAGGAGGTCAGCGCCCGGGCGAGTGCTTGCGTGTTCGGCGTAATGAACGGCGACAAGCCGCCACCCTGCAAGAAACCGTGCCCACCATTCCCCGCGAGGAAGTCGGCGCACCACGACGTGGCCGGAGCGATCCGGCATGTAAGGCCGGCATTGTTCTCAAACTGCCGCTGGGGCGGCTGGCTGTTGGTCTGGAAGTTGGTCGGGTTGACGTCGTAGAAGTACCCCGCGCCTCCGCGGACGGACCATTTACCACTTCCCGTTGGATCCCATGCGAATCCGATGCGGGGTGCGAAATTGTTTGTGTCCGGCTTCGGGGCGGTGAAAAACAGCCCCATCGCCGGATCATTGGAGATGGCGTTGAAGGCCTGTGTGGTGGCGTCCCGGGGCACGCCGAAGTATTCATAGCGAAGTCCCAGGTTCAGCGTCAAACGGGAGGTCACTTTGTAGTCGTCCTGAACAAACCAGAAGAACGCATTGTCGTTCCCCACAAACGTCCCATTGCCAACATTCCGGAGCGCTAAGTTTCTTCCGTCGGGAACAACGTCATTGAGGAATGAACTCAGACTAGCCCAATCCCATTCCCCGCGTGCGCGAGGAAGAAAGATGGTCTCATCAATGTATTTGCGGATCTCGATCCCGCCTCGCAGCGTGTGCTTTCCTCGGACGTACGTCAGGTTGTTCAGAAATTGGTAGGTGTTCTGGGTATAGCCTTGTGGAGCGCCGCTGTTCGGTCCGGTACTGATACTTAGCTCGTCAACCTCCGCATTGGGGAAGTTGGCAAACTGGGCCGGTGGCAGGTTCTGCGGGCCGACGAGTCGTGAGTACGACACGCGGAAATCATCAATGAGGCGCGAACTGATCGTCCAGGCGTCGGTGAAAATGACCTTGCGCGAGTCCGCCGTGGTCGTCCCGTTGAACTGCGCCTGCGGCTGGGAGCTGTTGATCGCCGGCGAGCGGAAGCGGTCATACAATACGCGCCCGCGAAGCTGATGCTTCCCCAGGTTCAAGTCGGTGTTGACGATGAAGTCGTATTCGTTGCTGAAGTTGGGGGCAAGGGCCTGAATGTCGCCGACGTCAATAGCTGTCCGAGCCCCAGTGGACGTGGTGACGCAGGCCAGCTCTGGTACCGTATCACCAGGTCCGCTAGAGCAGTGCGCAAGTCCGTCCGATGTTGGCGCCACCGGCGTCTGAGCCAGGATGGACTGAATCGCGGCATCCGGTTTAACCAGCGAATTGATGTTCGCTAGACCCTGCTGTGTCGGAACCGTAATGACAGGGCTACCCGACGCCAGTCCATTATTCTGGAATTCGTAAGCCCCAAAGACAAACAGCCGATCCTTCTTGATTGGCCCGCCCACACTGGCGCCGGCGCGGTTGTAGTCAAAACGGTTTTTTACGCCGTTCGCCTTCTGCAGATTGTCCAAAGCGAAGAAGTCTTTGTTCTGGTTGTACTCGTGCGCCTCGCCATGCCAGTTGTTCGTACCCGACTTTGTGGTGATGATGAATTGTCCGCCCGCTGAGTGGCCATATTCCGCGCTGTACTGGTTCGTCAGCAGCGTGAACTCAGCTACGGAGTCCTGAATCACGGGCTGCGTGGGCCCATTCACTCCCTTGTTGTTGTCGTCCGCCCCGTCAATGGTGAAACTGTTGAAGCGCGGACGCAGGCCACCGATGGCGCCGCCGGAGCCGCCGGACGCACCGCCCGGCTGCGTCGTCGTATTCGGCAAGAGGATTGCGTACTCCAATACGGAACCCCCCGGCACATTGATAGGGATTTCGTTGACCACGCGGCCGTCAAGACTGGTGCCCAGTTCCGAAGTGGTTGTCTTGACCAGATCGCCGGCTGAATTCACTTCGACCACGGAGCTCACCTGGCCGAGGTCGAGCCGGATCTTGGCTTCCGCGACTTGGCTGGCCGCTACGGCAACACCTTTTCCGACATATTTCTTGAAGCCGTCCTTCTCCACGGTCACGGTGTAGGTGCCCACCAAGAGGTTGGGAAAGAAATAGGAGCCCTCGCTCGATACGGTGGTGGAAACCGAGACGTTGGTCGCCTCGTTGGTAACTGTGACCGTTGCGTTGACGATGCTGGCGCCGGTGGCGTCAGTCACGTTCACGCGCAGAGTTCCATCGAGCCTCTGGGCATGGATGGGCACAGCCGCGGCGGGAACGAGCACTGCTGCACAGATGCCTAACAAGATTCTCCTGAGGAGCCTCGCCCAATCCCTCGTCTGCTTGGGAAGCCCCGACTGACCCAGCAACCTAGTACTCCAGCTCCTACCGCTCTTATTCCTGTTCATTTTGGCTCCTCCCGCCTGGTGAAGATGTTCCAGCTAGGCAAACAGAAATCCACTCGAGGACTCTCTGTCCTCCGGCTTCACACGCCTTTTTCCTGCGGTCTCCGTAGACCGCGGAATGGGTCCTGTTCTCAGCAGGCGGGCTGGCATGGCAACTAACTTGCATCTCAATTCGTGATAAAGCGGCCCTAAACACATAACTCCTTGGCCGGGACACAGCTGCGGGTGTAAATGAACGTGCCAGGCGGAACTTGGAACGAAGTGAGAAAACTGGACTTGGGTGCAGTCTACAAACTTCCACGCAATTTCTGGAATTTTTCTACGATTTTCCGTATGCGCGAGCTGCCCCGACTACACTGGACCTGGCCAAGGCAAGGCATTTTGGAGGGTCGTGGCAAGTTCCCATACTGTTGCGAACTCAGATGAAACAAAACAAAGGAATCTTCGTCTAAGTAAGAAATAGGAAAGGGGTGCAGATCCGCATCTCGACTCCGTTACCGTGAAGCCGGGATCGGGCTTCTCCAATTGGGGGTGCTTCGGCGAGTCCGAACCGGCACCGTAGCGCATGGTGAAGTGGAACCGTGCGTTTGTGGATCGCCCCATGAGTGAACCAGACCAATCACCTCGGTGGGTACGCTTCGGGACATTTGATGTAGAACTCCGCACAGGTGAAATCCGCAAGCAAGGCGCAAGGTTCAAGCTGCAGGAGAAACTGTTTCAGGTTCTAGCTCTGCTGCTGGAGCACGCGGGCCGGATCGTCACGCGGGAAGAGTTGCGACAACGGTTGTGGCCTGCCGATACCTTCGTTGATTTCGACGCCAACCTCAACACCACGCTGAATAAACTTCGCCAGGCAATCGGTGATTCGGCTGACCATCCCCGATTCATCGAGACAATCCCGCGCCGCGGCTACCGCTTTATTGCCACCGTCGAACCGCTGGAAAATGGTGCCAAAGGGGAGCCGGCAGACGTGGAAACGGCACGGGCGACCGAGGCTCCCTCGGCCGAGCTTCGCGCTGAGAGCGGCGAGCGCTCAGGCAGACGCCCGCTGCTCATCGCCACCCTGGCGTTGCTGGCGCTCGTGCTGGCCGGGGTAGCGCTGTACTACCTGCGAGGAGTGGCCTCGTCGGTGGCTCGACCTCCTGCCGCCAGAATGATGCTGCTGGTGCTGCCCTTTCAGAACCTGAGCGGAGACCCCGAGCAGGAATACTTCAGCGAAGGCCTCACCGACGAGATGATCACACAGCTTGCCCAGGTGAACCCCAGGCGGCTCGGAGTCATCGAGCGGGGCTCCGCGATGCAGTACAAGCGCTCCCAGAAGACGCCGGACCAAATCTCACGGGAGCTTGGAGTGGACTACATCCTCGAAGGCAGCGTCCGCCGCGCCAACGGGCGTGTGCGCATCAATGCGCAGCTTCTCCGCTCCCGGGACCACACTCCGCTCTGGGCTGAGAGTTATGAGCGCAACGCCGCCGATGTGCTGGCCATCCAGCGCGAGGTCGCCGGCCGCATCGCTCAGGCGCTCGAGCTCGAGCTGCTCCCCGCCTCTCCCACGACGCCGACGCCGGTGAATTCCGAAGCGCATGAGGCTTACCTGAAGGGCCGCTACTATTGGAACAAGCGCTCGATGGACGGCGTGAAGAAGGGCATCGAGTATTTCCAGCAGGCCATCCAGAAAGATCCGAAGTATGCGCCTGCCTATGTCGGCTTAGCCGATTCCTATCTGGTCCTTTCGAGCTGGATGCGAATCCCTTCCAAGGAAGCGGCCGCGAAGGCACGGGAGGCCGCCACACGGGCCATCGAAATTGACGACCGCCTGGCAGACGCTCACGCTTCTCTCGGGGGTATCGCCTCCGAATTCGACTGGGACTGGACCCATGCCGAGAAAGAGTTCCGGCGGGCGATCGAACTCAACCCCGGCTACGCTACGACTCACCAGTGGTACGCTGAGCTTCTGTCACAACTGGGCCGTCATGACGAAGCCATCGCCGAAATTCGCAAGGCCCGTGAGCTCGATCCCCTTTCCTTGATGATCAACTCGGTGGTCGGCTACATCCTTTACGATGCGCGACGCTATGACGAGGCTATCGAAGCGTGCAAGAAAACGCTGGAAATGGATCCGACCTTCATGCCCGCCCATCTCTATCTCTCCTGGATTTACGAGCAGAAAGGCATGCACGCGGAAGAAATCGCCGAGGAAGTGAAGACGATGACGATGGCGGGTGTCAAGTGGAACGAGGCGGTGAAAGGACTCCAGCGCTCCTTCGCCGCCGGCGGAATTCAGGCAGCGCGACGCTGGCGCCTAGCGAATTATCTGAGCCGCACCAAGACTGCCTACGCTTCCTCGTATCACGGGGCGATACTATACGCTGAACTCGGCTACCGGGATAAAGCCTTTGAGCAGCTCGAAAAAGCCTACAAAGCGCGCGACGCCGGCATCACCCGCGTCCTCATTGATCCCCGCCTCGATCCCTTACGGTCCGACCCGCGCTACACGACTTTCCTCCTGCGCTTGAACCTACCTCGGAGCGATCACAGTTGATATACAACCGTGATCACAACTATCCCTTCGCCTAACTTTGCAAGTTGGGTTAGGAGGAGGAAGAAGGGCCCGAAGTCCCGACTCCCAAAACAGAGGGAATGGGTCGAAACGTCCTACCAGTCGCGGCGCCCGCCGCCACGACCACCCCGGCCGCCGCCACCGCCCCGATTTCCGCCGCCGCCGGCGAATCCGCCGCGGCCTCCCCGGCCTCCACCGCCGCCTTCTCTGGGCGGTCGAGCCTCATTCACCACGAGATTTCGACCCATGAAGTCATGGCCGTTCAGGGACTGGATAGCGCGCTCGGCTTCTTCGTCGCTATGGATTTCCACGAAGCCAAAACCACGCGGCTGCCCAGAGAAGCGGTCGCGCACCAAAGTGACGTTGGCCACGCTCACGCCCGCTTGGGAAAACCAGTTGCCCAGTTCCTCTTCCGTGGACTGAAAGGGCAGATTGCCCACGTAAAGCTTCTTCACCAGTTGGCTCCTTCTGCCCATGGCGGAGGGACTGCCACGGGACTTAAGGCTGAAGGCAGGATCAAGTTCGCGGGCAGTCGATAGAGGCCTTGGCTACTCGGGCACGAGACTGACGCTTCAGCTATCGTTTGCATCTTGCCCCAAACCGCGTGTGGCGTCAATCCGAAGATTTGCGAATTGCCGAGAGAGTATGAGCGGCTGGCTGGATCGCGTCTGGGGTACGGCTCGGGCTTGCCCCGCTAATTTGGAACGCTCCGGCCCGTCCAGGCCATTTGCCCAGCGCGGCCGGCCCCGAAGCTTCGCGAGACGCCGCGACACATTTTCCCAGCATTCACATTAGTGACATTCGCCGCGTGATTAAAAATCATTAAGGATGGAGTCGCGTACCAGCAGGCCGCGCTATACGAGGCGATTGGCGTGAAGCCGTAGGTTGTGGTTAGGGAAAAACAAAAGGGCCGAACTCGCAACATGCGAATTCGGCCCTTGGCGTCTTTATCCTGGCGGCGACCTACGTTCCCACACAGTTACCCGTGCAGTATCATCGGCCCAGCGGGGCTTAACTACCGTGTTCGGGATGGGAACGGGTGTGACCCCCGCGGTATAGCCACCAGGAAATTCTGGAAGCTGGAGGCTTGAGGCTGGAAAGCAGCCAGACCCAAGCCTTGAGCCTTTTGAAAATGCCCCGCCTCTGAAGAGGCGGGCTCTGCAACTGAATAAGGCTGACGAACTGCAGATCCTGCTCGACCTCAGGGGTTGAAACCCCCGAGATTTTTGTCCTGTCAGACATGGTCTGAGATGGCTAAAGCCATGCTCTGAACGATCCATGCCGTGACGGACGACGGTTTGGGAAAGTTTTATGGTCAAGCCGAACGGCCGATTAGTACGGGTAAGCTGCACGCATTGCTGCGCTTCCACCTCCCGCCTATCAAGGTCGTAGTCTTCGACCGGCCTTCTTATGCCGCCGAAGCGGCATTGGGAGACCTTATCTTGAGGCGAGCTTCTTGCTTAGATGCATTCAGCAATTATCTCTTCCGGACTTCGCTACCGAGCGATGCCCCTGGCGGGACAGCTCGATCACAAGAGGTCCGTCCATCCCGGTCCTCTCGTACTAGGGACAGCTCCTCTCAAGTCTCCTGCGCCCACACCAGATAGGGACCGAACTGTCTCGCGACGTTCTGAACCCAGCTCACGTACCGCTTTAATAGGCGAACAGCCTAACCCTTGGGACCTTCTACAGCCCCAGGATGCGATGAGCCGACATCGAGGTGCCAAACCTAAGCGTCGATGTGAACTCTTGGCTTAGATCAGCCTGTTATCCCCGGCGTACCTTTTATCCGTTGAGCGATGGCCCTTCCACGCGGGACCACCGGATCACTAGACCCAGCTTTCGCTCCTGCTCGACCTGTGTGTCTCGCAGTTAACCCGGCTTATGCTCTTGCACTCCGCAGCGGGTTTCCAATCCGCTTGAGCCGAGCTTTGGGCGCCTCCGTTACCGTTTAGGAGGCGACCGCCCCAGTCAAACTACCCGTCTGGCCGTGTCCCCCGACCCGTCGCGGGCCGTAGGTTAGAGCGACAGAACGATCAGGGTGGTATTTCACTGGTGCCTCCCCCCCAGCCGAAACCAGGGGTTCCCAGGCTCCCACCTATGCTACGCAGACCGTCCCGTTAATCATGGCCAGAGTGCAGTAAAGGTGCACGGGGTCTTTCCGTCTAGGTGCGGGCATCCGGCGTCTTCACCGGAACCACAAATTCGCCGAGTCACTCGCCAAGACAGTCGCTCTGTCGTTACGCCATTCGTGCAGGTCGGAACTTACCCGACAAGGAATTTCGCTACCTTAGGACCGTTATAGTTACGGCCGCCGTTCACCGGGGCTTCAGTTCGGGCCTTCGTCCCAATTGCTTGAGGCTAAGCCCTTGCTTTAACCTTCCGGCACCGGGCAGGCGTCACCCCCTATACGTCGTATTCGACTTTGCAGAGAGCTGTGTTTTTGTTAAACAGTCGCAGAGCGCGTTTCACTGCGGCCCCCTCGGGCTATCAACCCTACCGGGGCACCCCTTCTCCCGAAGTTACGGGGCTAATGTGCCTAGTTCCTGAGCGAGTGTTCTCTCGAGCGCCTGTGGAGATTGTCCTCGTCTACCTGTGTCGGTTTGTGGTACGGGCACCCAGCGGACTCCTTAGAGGTTTTTCCTGGCAGCGTGAAATCCAGGACTTTGTGGCCGTGCGGCCTCGGGACCTGTCTCACCGTTGAATGACCCCGTGGATTTTCCTGCGGGATCCGGCTTACACAGACCCATCGGGATTTCCATCGCCCGACTCCTGTATCCTTCTGCGTCACCCCATCGTGATAACGCCCGCTAGGTGGGGCAGGAATGTTGACCTGCTGTCCATCGGCTACGCCTCTCGGCCTCACCTTAGGTCCCGCCTAACCCTGAGCGGATTAACCTTCCTCAGGAAACCTTAGACTTTCGGCGACACGAGTTCTCATCGTGTTTATCGCTACTTATGCCGGCAGGGTCTCTTGCGTGGCGTTCAGCAGTCCTCTCGGTCCGCCTTAAGACTCCACACAATGCTCCCCTACCAAAGTGCAGCGGCTTTCGCCGTCGCACATTCCGAAGCTTCGGTCGCAGGCTTAAGCCCCGTTGGATTGTCGGTGCATGATCGCTTGACCAGTGAGCTGTTACGCTTTCTTTAAAGGATGGCTGCTTCTAAGCCAACCTCCTGGCTGTCCGAGCGATCACACGTCCTTTCCCACTTAGCCTGCAGTCCGGGACCTTAGCTGTCGGTCTGGGTTCTTTCCCTCTCGACCACGAAGCTTATCCCTCGTAGTCTCACTCCCGTGCTGCTGTCCGCGGCATTCGCAGTTTGGTTGGATTCGGTAACCTTGGTTGGTCCCTAGTCCATCCAGTGCTCTACCACCGCGGCAGATCACACGAGGCTGCCCCTAAAGGCATTTCGGGGAGAACGAGCTATCACGGAATTTGATTAGCCTTTCACCCCTACCCTCAGCTCATCCGAGCTGTTTTCAACCAACACCGGTTCGGTCCTCCAGCCGCGGTTAAGCGGCCTTCAACCTGGCCAAGGGTAGATCATCCCGCTTCGCGTCTATTCCCACAGACTATACGCCCTATTCGGACTCGCTTTCGCTACGGCTCGCTAACGCTTAACCTCGCCTGTGAGAATAACTAGCCGGCTCATTAAGCAAGAGGCACGCCGTCAGGCATCCCGACCGAAGCCGGGATAGCCCTCCGACTGCTTGTAAGCATACGGTTTCAGGTTCTATTTCACTCCCCTCGCAGGGGTGCTTTTCACCTTTCCCTCACGGTACTAGTTCACTATCGGTCGCCAGAGAGTATTTAGCCTTGGAGAGTGGTCTCCCCAGTTTCCCACGGGATTTCCCGTGTCCCGTGGTACTCAGGATCCCGCTTCGAGTCCGGTAAGCTTTTGGTTACGTGGCTCTCACACTCTATGGCCCTGCTTTCCAGCAGATTCACCTAGCTTCCGGATTGGTAACTCTACTCACGCGGTCCTACAACCCCCCGATTCAAAGAATCGGGGTTTGGGCTGTTCCGATTTCGCTCGCCGCTACTCTCGGAATCTCGGTTGATTTATTTTCCTCCAGGTACTGAGATGGTTCACTTCCCTGGGTTCGCTCGCACCCGCCTATGGATTCAGCGGGCCGTATCCCGAGTTTATCGGGATGGGTTTCCCCATTCGGAAATCCCCGGATCAAAGCCTGCTTGCGGCTCCCCGAGGCTTATCGCAGCTTGCCACGTCCTTCATCGCCTTCTGGCGCCAAGGCATCCACCGTACGCCCTTAGTAGCTTGACCATAAAACTTACCCAACGCGTCGTCTTGGTGGCGCATCCCGAACGAATCGGAACACGCACAAAAAAACGGATGGATAAGCTCGCCTTTCCACAAATTGCTCTGCTCGAGCAGAATTTGCAGATTACGTCGTCGCGGTCTTTCGCAAGAGCGCGACGCGTAATGCCAGCCTTATTCAGTTGTCAAAGAACTTTTTCTCCGCGCCCGGCGGAGTGTCCCAATGTGATCGGGACGCCGAGGGGATTCCCCTCAGCCGGAAAATAAAAAACCCGGCGTCGAGCGCCGGGCCAAACCGTCCTCACACATCAGGACGGCTTTGCGCGATGCTCGACTGCGATCTATCCTGTATTCGTGACTGACCTCACTGCGGGCTTACTTGCCGTAAGCTCAATGGCCCCCAGCATGCCCCACAGGTGCTGGACAATCTGCAAGTATAGCAAGTTAAAAAATTCCGTCAAGCCTCGTCTTCGCTTTTTTTCCACCCCTGTGCAAATCAGGCAACCCCTGTGAATCGCGCCCCCCAACGGTCTCGCACCTGCTCAGGCGCATTAGCTTTGCCTGCTGGCACCGTTTGAGGCTTCTGGCGAGGAAGGTTATCTGCTCGTGCGGCCGGAACACCACGCCACTTATCAAATCGTGTGGAAGCTCGGCTCGGTGTCCGCGGTCAGGGTGTAGTCGGTCCCGCGCGAGGCGCTTGGTAGTCTTGGTCTCGGCCAGCAGCTGAATTGAGGTGTGTGCCCCTGCCAGGCTGAGGGCAATCTTGGCAATACGTTTCATGTGCTGCTCATTTCCTTTCTCAGGCGCGTGCCTGACGTTTGTCTTGGTTTGTTGAGAGTTGCTAGGCTCCTGTCCCAATGGTTCGTGAGATAAGTTGCCGGGATTGGGCGGCGAGAGTGCGTTGCGCGTAGCGAGCGATGCTGGCGAGGATTTGGTCGGCGGTTTTGGCCCAAACGAAAGGCTTGGGGGTTTC
>Ga0209761_1001718_pt1 | contig 14175 bp, 10 predicted proteins | sample GraSoi013_1_40cm_4_FD_185818 | JGI IMG/M metagenome (GOLD analysis project Ga0209761, IMG submission 185818) | Grasslands soil microbial communities from the Angelo Coastal Reserve, California, USA - Sample 09_25_2013_1_40cm (SPAdes) (version 2) | ecosystem: Environmental > Terrestrial > Soil >... | reverse complement strand
CTGGCCCGCGCCGGGGACACCGGCCGTGAGATGTTTGTCATCGTCGATGGCCAGGCCACGGTCACGACGAGCCAGCGACGGACCCTGCAGCTGGGTACTGGCGATTTCTTCGGCGAGATGAGCCTGCTGGATGGCGGTCCTCGTTCCGCGACGGTGGAAGCCGCCACGCCGATGCATCTGCTGGTCATCGGCCAGCGAGAGTTCTTCGAGCTGCTGGCCGAAGCACCGCTGATCTCCAAGTGCATCATGCGGACCCTCTCGCAGCGCCTGAGGAAATCTGACGCGGCTTTCTCCATGTGCACTTAGATTTGTGACCCGTGAACTCACGGAGTGAACAGCGTTTTCGCTTCCCGGGCGAAGGCCGTCACCAACCTCACCACCTGCTCGAAATCATCTAGCCACATCAGACTCACCGGCGAGTGAATGTAGCGGACCGGGATGGAGACGACCCCGGCCAGCACCCCCGCCCGGCTGGTCTGGATAGCGCCGGCATCAGTGCCTCCTCCAAAGAACGGCACCTTGAGCTGGTGACGGATCTCATGCCGTTGGGCGAGCGTCTCCAGCGCCCGCACCATACGCTGGCTGACGATGGAAGACGCATCCGCGATGGTGATGGCCGCGCCTTTGCCCACGCCGGTGGGCTGTCGCGGCGGGGCCACTCCCGGGAGATCGGCGGCCACGGTCGCTTCCACCGCGAGTGCGACCTGAGGATCGATTTGGAACGCCGCCGTGCGGGCGCCGCGCAGGCCGGTTTCCTCGCTGACCGCGAAGTTCATGACCAGGGTCGCCTCCGGCGTCGTCCCTGCCAGCTCCTCCAGCACCTTGACCAGTACCGCGCAGCCGGCGCGGTCGTCGAACGCTTTCCCCAGTAGCCACCCCTCGCGCACGACTTCAAACGGATGCCCCAGCACAACCGGGTCGCCGACGCGGATGCCTAGACCTGCGGCCTGTTCCGCCGAAGACACCCCGACGTCAATGAACAACGAATCCACCGGAATAGGCTTGTCGCGTTCTTCGCTCTTCAGGATGTGCGGCGGCAGGCTCCCGATCACCCCCCGCACCTTGCCGCCTTCACGAGTGCGTACCGTGACGGCCTCTGCCGGAAGGATGCGTGTGTCCCACCCGCCCAGGGTGGCGAAATGGAGGAACCCCTTTTCGTCGATATGGTTGACGATCAGACCAATCTCGTCCAGGTGAGCGTCCAACATCACGGTGAACCCCGACCCGCCCCGCCGCGTCACCAGCAGGTTTCCGAGCACGTCGGTGCGGATCTCGTCGGCATAGGGTTCGACCAGCGCCCGCAGCGTCTCCCGGACCTCGTCTTCGAAACCGGTCACCCCAAACGCATCAGACAGCGTTTGCAGCAAACGAACGGTGTCCACGGCCATCACCTGAGATGTGGTCTGCTGTGTGGTTCGGCCGCGCCCCAAGCGCTCCCTGTTCCGCCACCCCGCGAAATGACAGTACCATTTCGCGGGGACCCCGACTGGGCTTCAGTGTTCGGACCTTGGCCCGTACCAAACTTGGCAGCTGCGTTTGCTATGACGTGCGAGGGTTGGTTCTGGATGCCAAGTTGGTACGGGCCTTGTCCGGCCCATAGGCGACAGGTACACTGACCTCATGGTCGAGCCGTCCATCCGCTGCCCGCAATGCGGCACCACCAACCCGCTGCAGGCACAGTTCTGCATGCGCTGCGGGACCGCGCTGGTGCAGCGCTGTCCCACCTGCGGCCGCGCCAACCCCTCAGGGGCGCAGTTTTGTCTGCAGTGCGGCGCACCGCTGCAGGGCACCGGCGCGGCCGAACGGCGCGTGGTCACCGTGCTGTTTGCCGACCTCGCAGGTTCCACCCGCCTGACCAGGCAGCTGGACCCTGAGCCGATGCGCGCGCTGATCGCCCGCTTCTTTGCGGCGATGCGCGAAGAGATCACCCGGTACGGGGGGACGGTGGAGAAATTCATCGGGGATGCGGTGATGGCCGTCTTCGGGATTCCGGCGGCGCACGAGGATGACCCGGAACGGGCGCTACGGGCGGCGCTGGCAATGCAGCGGCGGATGGCCAGCCTCAATGCAGAACTGGACGCGGATCTGCACCTGCGCATCGCCATCACCACCGGGGAAGTCGTCGCCGACCTGCTGGCGGCGGCGGCCGGTCAGTTCATGGTGACCGGTGAGGTGGTAAACTTCGCCGCGCGGCTGCAGGCCCAGACCCCTCCAGACGGGATCGTGATGGACAATCGGACGTGCGAGGCTACGCGGCATGCCATTGCCCACGAACCGCTGCCACCGCTGGAGGGCGAGGAGTTTGGCGGGCGGCCGCGGTTCCGCGTCACCGGCCTCACCGACAAACCTCCGGCGAGGCGGCTCCAGGCGGAGATGATCGGTCGCGACGAGGAGATGCAGTTTCTGACCGCGCTGTATCGCCGCGTGGTGGAAGGGCAACATCCGCACCTGGTGACCGTGGTGGCTGCGGCCGGGATCGGCAAGACCCGGCTGGTCGAGGAGTTCCTGCAGGGCCTGAAACACGGTGACGCGCCTCCGCATATTCTGCGCGGCCGCTGTCCTGCCTACGGCGAAGGACTGACGTACTGGCCGCTGGCAGAGATGCTGAAGCAGGAGTGCGACATCAAAGATAACGATCCCCTCGCCGTCGCCGGGCAGAAGCTGCACGACGGCGTCCTGAGGGTCTGTGCACCGGTGTTGGGATCCGACGAGAGCGAGATGCTGGCGGACGATCTGGCCACGATCGTGGGCACCGAGATCCCGCGCGACTACGACACGTTGTGGAAAACCCGGCTGGCCAGGCTCAAAACCCTGGTCGACGGCCGTCCCGTGGCGGTCCGGGATCCCAGCGTCGGCAGCGAGACGCGCCACAGCAGTGAGGTGGTGCTGCATTCGCTGCGTGGCTTTCTGTACGCCAGGGCCCGGAGTGGGCCGCTGGTCCTGGTGTTCGAGGACCTGCATTGGGCGGAGCAAAGCCTGCTGGAACTGCTGGAACGGCTTACCGCGCGCGGCGGTGAGGCCCCGATGCTCATCCTCTGCCTGGCCCGGCCGGATCTTTTGGAGCAGCATGCCACCTGGGGGGTGCGTCTCCGTGAGTATACGGCGCTCACACTCTCGCCGCTATCGCCGGCCCACAGCGCGCGGCTCATCACCGAGGCGCTGCGCGGGACGGTGCTGCCCACAGACGTCCGCGACGCGGTGCTCTCTCGCGCCGAGGGCAACCCGTTCTTCTTAAGCGAGATCATGAGCCGGTTGATCGACGAAGGCAGCCTGAGGCACGAAGGCGGGAAGTGGAAATGGGTATCCCGGTCTTTGGATATCCGCATCCCCGACACCATTCAGGGCCTCCTCCTGTCCCGCCTGGACCTGCTCTCCCCGTTGGAGAAGCGGGTGATCCAGGACGCCTCGGTCGTCGGCCGCATCTTTTGGCCCGGCGCGATCAATGCCGTGGATTCGCTAAGTCCCGACGAAACCGCAGCCGCAATAGCGCGGCTGGCCGAGCGTGATCTGATCGAAGAACGGCCGGCCTCCTCGCTGGCCGGCGAGCGGGAGTTCGCGTTTAGCCACACGCTGATCCGCGAAGTCGCCTACACCACGCTGCCAAAAACCGCTCGCAGCGAGCACCACCGCCGGCTGGCGAACTGGCTGCAGGAGAGTGCGCCCGACCACGGCGAGGAGTTCCTGGAGATCCTGGCCCATCATCTTGAGCACGCCTGGCGGTACCGGTTTGAAACGGGCGACCACGCGGACGAACTGGCGCGCGATGCGGTTGACGCGCTACGACGGGCAGCCCGGTGGGCCACAGCGCTGGGAACGCTGCCCGAGGCGCGGCGCCTGTACGAACGGGCCCTGACGATCGTGCGCAGCGCCGGGCTGCATGCGGACGCGACGCTGTACGCCGAGCTACTGACTGATCACTCCGACGTGGTGAAGTGGATGTCCGCCCCGGCCACGGTGTTTGCCAGCACGGAAACAGTCCTGCAGCTGGCGCAGCAGATCGGCCGCGATGACCTGCTGGCCCGCGCCTGGTTGAACAGGGCCTTCGCGGAATACGACAAGAACAGTCTGCAGACTGCCGAATCGGCGCTGCATAAGGCCCTCGAGTTGTTCAAACGGCTGGCGGACCGGCAGGGCGAAGCGGAAGTGTACGAACTGCTGGGGATTATTACCCACTCCCTGCGCGGCCGGCTGTCCAAAGCCCAGACCGCATACCGCAAGGCTTTGGAACTCTACGAGGCGATGGGAGAGGGCAAGGGGGCCGCACGCACGACGGCGTTCCTGGGCCGCGCCCTGCTGGACGCCGGTGAGCTGGCGCAGGCGAAACCCCTGCTGTTGAACGCCCTGGGACTGGCGCGCACGCATCACGAGCGCATCAGCGAGGCGCGCAGCCTGATCGCCCTGGCCATTATCGAGCACCTGGCCGGCGATCCCGCCGCGTGCGTCAGCAACTTCACCGGCTCGATTGCGATCTGGCGGCAGCTGGGTGATGCCGTTGGAGAAGCGTACACCCACCGCCACCTCGGCATGCACCTGCTGCGGCGCGGCAAGGTGGAAGAAGCGGAGCGAGAGATTCAAACCGCACGACAGCTGCTCCGTGAGAACGGAGCGGTGGAGGACTCTCCGTTCCTCCTGCGCAGCCTGGCCGAAGTCTATCTGGCGAAAGGCGATCTGGTGCGGGCCTCCGACTACGGAGAGCGGGGCGTGGCCGCCCTCGGTGGGGACGATGAGATGCCGCTGGCCACGCACCGGGTGACGCTGGCGCGTGTGCGCGCGGCGCAGGGCCGGACAGAAGAAGCCGACGCGCTGTTTGCGGAAAGCGTGGAATTTCTCGGCAAGCAGGACCAGGAGTACCGATTCGATCTTGCGGTCTCGTTGCTGAAGTACGGCGAGGCGCTCCAGCTGATGGAGCAGCCGCAGCGTGCCCAAGAGATCCTGCAGCGGGCCCGCTCGCTGTTCGCGCAGATCGGGGCGTCGAACTTCGTACGCGAAACGGACGCCAGACTTCAATCTATTGAATCTATCGAATCTATTGGATCAACGGACACGGAACATTTCTTACAGTAGATTCAATAGATTGGTATCAGTTCTACGTGGGTACTGCCAGAGTGTTCTTGCCTGCTCCTCTAGCCCTTTTGGATCCACACTGTGATAGCTGGTAATCCCCGCTCTGAACTGCGGAAAGCAGCTACCAAGTCTTCGGCGGTGCTCGCCACCCTGTCAATCCCCTGCCGCAGAACGATGCGCACGGCACAATGCCGCGTGGAAGAAGCCAAAATGCTCTTTACTCAAGGCCTGGAGATCCTCGGGGCAAAATCAAGAGTATCGCTTCGACTTGGTAGTGTCCCTGCCGGAAGTACGGCGAGGCGCTTCAAACTTCGTGCGCGAGGCCGACGCCAGACTCGAAATGTACGAGCTTAAGTTCCAGTCGAATAGACGGCTCCTAGATCAGTTCAGGCGCGATCATCCAGGCAATTGACCATGCCCCGTCTGCGGACCGCTCTAGGCAGACCGCTCCGCCGCTCGGATACGTGAGCACGGGACGGTTCGCGTCCCCAGCTACCAGGTAGGCGATAAGTTGCCGCAGGAATGGCAGGTGGCCGACCAGCAGAAGATCGTCTTCCGTTCGGGCGATGTCGTCCACCAGCGCCAGTGGGTCGCTCGAAGGATTCAGCCGCTCGTCAACCACCAAGCGCGCCTCGGGCAGTACTTCGATCCACGCCTCGGCCGTCTGCCGGGCCCGCAGCTTTTCGCTATGCACGACCCGATCGACCCGCGCTCCAGCACGCTGCGCGGCGAACGCTGCAACCTTGCGCGCGTCGGCGCGCCCATTAAGCGTAAGCGGCCGCTGCGGATCATGCTGCTCAGAGATCGCCTCGCCGTGGTGTACAAGGTACAGCCTCATGCCTCCCCCCAATCTATTGAATCTATGGGATCAACGGAGACGGACCGTTGTTTGCAGTAGATTCAATTGATCCAATAGATCCAACAGATTCACTAGATCTAGATGCGCTTCCAATCGCGGAGAATTTCCCTTGCGGCGTTATGCCCCGGCGCGCCCATCACCCCGCCGCCGGGGTGCGCGCCCGCCCCGCACAGGTAGAGTCCGCCCACCGGCGTGCGGTAGCGGGCCCAGCCGGGGACCGGCCGGAGGAAGAACAACCGGTCCGGGGTCATCTCACCGTGGAAGATATCTCCACCCGTCAGGGAGAACTCGCGCTCCAGATCCACCGGGGTCAGGACCTGCCGGTGAGTGATGATGCTATGAATGTTGGGCGCGTACTGCGCGATCGTGTCGAGAACCCGGTCGGCGTAGGACTCCTTCCTGTCATCCCACGAGCCATCGGTCAAGCGGTACGGCGTGTACTGCACAAAGACGGAGATGATGTGCTTGCCCGGCGGGGCGAGGGACGGATCGTACACCGTTGGAATCGTGAGCTCCGCAAACGGCTGCTCTGATGGCCGGCCCGTCCGAGCATCCTGCCAGGCCCGATCGATGTACTCGATCGAGGGGCCGATGTGGACGGTGGCCCGGTGCTCGGGTCCAATACCATCCATGCGGCCCGCGCCCGGCGCGGCACGAAACTGCGGCAGTCCGTCGGTCGCCAGGTTGATCTTCATCGCCACTCCATCCATCCGGATCCCGTCCACCTCGCGCAAGAAATCGGATGGAAGGGCAGACGGCGGCACCATCTTCAGGAATGTGCGCTTGGGGTCGGCGTTGGATGCCACGACCCTGGCACGGATCTCCTGTCCGCCGGCGAGGACCACGCCGCACGCCCGGCCGTCGCGGAGCAGGACCTGCGCAACTTCCACGCCTGTCCGGATCTCGGCCCCAAAGCGGCGGGCGCTACTGGACAGCGCCTCTGCGATCTGCCCCATCCCGCCGCGCACGAATCCCCACAACCCGCGCTTGCCGGCCGCCTGCCCCATGCAATGGTGGAACAACACATAGGCGGTCCCGGGTGTGGACGGTCCGCCCCGTGCCCCGATCACGCCATCAGTGGCCAGCGACGATTTCAACTCCGCCGACTCAAACCAGCCGTCGAGAAAATCCGTGGCGCTCTGGGTCATCATCCGCAGGGCCTGGATCAGGTCGGACGGGACCAGCCGCATCGTCGACAACCCGAGGCGGCCGAGCGTCACCACGTCCCTCCACTGCCGCCGCAAGAGGTCCGGTGGAGTCCGGAGCAGCCACGGTTCAACGAATCCGGCGACGCGCTCCAGAAACGCCTCGTAATCTGGATACCGCCTGGCATCGCGGGAGGAGAAGCGCGTAATCTCTGCGGCGGTCGCCTGATCGTCGCGCCAGACAAACAGATGCCTGCCGTCCGGGAATGGGCTGAAGAATGCCGGGTCTTTGGGGAGGATCTCGTAGCCGAAACGTTCCAGTTCCAGATCCCGGATGATCTTCGGCTGCAGCAACCCACACAAATACGCGGCAGTGGAGACGCGGAACCCCGGCCACACCTCTTCGGTCACGCACGCGCCCCCGATGACGGGCCGGCGTTCCAGGACGAGGACCGTCAAGCCCGCCCGCGCCAGATAGGCCGCGGCGACCAGGCCGTTGTGGCCGGCACCCACGATCACTACGTCGTAGGATGACGTCACCGGGGCCCGAGTCCTAATCGACCTCTACCGTCACGCGATGCCATGCGTTGTTCACGTATCCTTTGAAATTCCACACCGAAGCCGGCTCCGGCGGCTGGCCAGCGCCTGCAGAATCCTCCGCGCGCACAACGATAGGCCGCCGGCCCGGCGGCAGACGCAGGTGCGCCTCCCAAAATCGCCATGTCCAGGCGTGCGCCTCGCCCACCAACTGCGCCGGCTCCCACTGCATGCCGCCGTCCGCGGACACCTCCACACGTGCGATCTGACGGCCACCGCCGGCGAACGCGTACCCTGTCGTGGTAAGATGCCCGCCCTGTACACGCTGCCCCTCTCGAGGGGTACAGATGACCGCGCTCACCGGTGGCTCGGTGAGTGTCAACCCGGCGGTCCAGTCCACAGTCTGCGCCAGGACGTGGGGCGGAAACCATTTGTAGGCATGCGACTGAAAGTAGTTGCGCGACGGCTCCGCCGCGACGGAGATCGACCGGAGCCACTTCACGCTCCGGGCCCCGATGTATCCCGGCACCACGACCCGCAGAGGAAATCCATGGACCGGCAGAAGCGGCGACCCATTCATCTCGTAGGCGAGGAGGACCTCGGGGCTCATCGCTTTCTCAAGCGGGATGGAACCCCCGAACCCCTGCGTGTCGGTGGCTACCGTATCGAGCCCCAGCAGATGCACGTACCGGCCCAGAGCCCGCACGCCGGCAGCCTGCAGAACGGCTCCGAGCGGCACGCCCGTCCAGGTCGCGGTCCCAACCGCCTCGGCATCCCAGGGGATCTCGCCTTCGATGGACCGCACGGCGTTGAGTTCCCGGCGGCGGTTACCGGCGCACTGGATCGTCGCGGTCACGGTCGACGGCGTGAATTCCCGTTGCAGGGCCGCCAGCGAGAGCTGGAGTTCACGGTCCACCAGACCTGTCACCGTCAGGCGATAGACAGCGGCGTCGACAAGAGGCACTGTCCCATGGTTCCGTACGAAAAACAGCGGGACCGGCGTCAGAAGCGACGCGCGCAGCGACTCAAGCGGCGGCCCGGCGTTGTACGGCTCTGTGCCGCGCACCACCATGGAGGGATCTTTGAGGGGAACCTCTACCACGGCAAGCGGCTTTCCCGCCATGGCGAACGATATCCTGCCCAGGACCTGGGACCCAGGTACCAAGCCGGCCATGAGCCACGCCACGAAGATTAATCCTTTGAATAGATGGGCAGAGCCGCGTTGGCGTTGTGGAGGAAGACCTGTACCCGTTCCTTGGGGTACACATAGACACCGATCTGCCAGGAGACGAGCACCTGCCCGGTCAGCGCCTGCGCGGTGACGTAGTACCAGCGGTCGCCCGGCAGGTTGGGGAACACGAACTGCCCTTTCTCGTTCGTCTTGGTCTTGGCGTAGGCAAGCTTGCTTTGCGTCTCGGGGCTGGCGATCACATACTCGACCACCATGTGGGCCAGCAGCGGATTGTACACGCCATCTTTGACGGCTTTCTGTTTGATGGCGTCAAAGTCGATCGGTTGCAGCAGGAGGTGGACACGGGCGCTGGCGCAGGGAACGACCTTCCCGTCGCCCGTGACGAGACCGATCCGCCCTTCAACGGTCCCGTTGAGGTCGGTGGCAGACGCAACGTGTTGTGCCTGGATCAGCTTGCGGAAAATCGCGCGACCTCGGCCATCTCAGTCTGGAAGACCTGGCGCAGCGGATGCGCAGCGTCTTCCGAGTTACACGAGCGCGACGTAGCAGAGAATGAAGTCGGGGGACAACAGACGGGTGATATCCCGTCTCATCCACGTTATGCCCGCAGGGCGGCCCGGATCAGACCATGAACCACTCGCTACGCTCGGGTTCATGGCAAGCATGTGTACCCACTCGCTGCGCTCGGGTTCATGGCACGCCCATGCACCACTCTCTCCGTTCGGGTGCATGGCAAGCCTCGGGAATGTATGCTCGCGAGCAGATATCCGTCACTTCTCGTGCAAGTCCCAGGGAGGCTTCTTGCCGGGCTCCGGCGAAACGGCTTGCAGGTCCCATGACATCGGATCATCTCGCGGATAATCCTATTACCCGCCGGGTGCGGGAATTTGCTGAACGCGTCCGCCAGGTGCAGGATCGCGATCTCTACCTGTACCTGGAACCGGTGGAAGCCATCGGCGGTCCGCGGGTGACCATCGCCGGCCGGTCGGTCCTGCTGGGATCGTCGTACTCGTATCTCGGCTTGTTGGGTCATCCGGAGATCGAAGCTGCCGCGCGGGCGGCGATGCAGCAGTACGGCACCGGCACCCACGGCGTGCGTCTGCTGGCGGGCAACACCGACCTGCACGACCGGCTCGAAGCGCGCATCGCGTCGTTCGTCGGTGCCGAAGCTGCGGTGGCCTACAGCAGCGGCTATGTCGCCAACGTAGCGGTGATCTCGACGATCGTCGGCCGCGGCGACGTGGTGGTCTGCGACAAGCTCAATCACGCCAGCATCGTCGACGGCTGCCTGCTCTCCGGCGCCAAACTGGTTCGAATCATGCACAACAACACCGCCGCCGTCGACCGCGCGCTGGCCGAGGTCCCTGGCGGGGCGGGCACGCTGGTGGTCGCGGACGCCGTGTTCAGCATGGATGGGGATGTCGTCGACCTGCCGGCGCTGGTCGACATCTGCCGGCACCGCGGCGCCTGGTTGATGATCGACGAATCCCACTCGCTCGGCGTGCTGGGAGACGACGGGCGTGGCATCGAGAGCCACTTCGGGTTGCGCGGGATGGTGGACATCAAGATGAGTTCTCTGTCCAAGAGCATCCCCTCGGTCGGCGGGTTCATCGCCGGCATCCCCGAGCTTGCGGCGTTGCTCAAACACGTCTCCCGCGCGTTCGTCTTCTCCGCCGCCCTACCGCCGGCCAGCGCCGCCGCGTCCATGGCCGCCATCGACCTGATGGAGCGCGAGCCGCAGCGTGTGGCGAGGCTACGGCGCAACTACCGGGCGCTGCGGGCGGGCCTCCAGGCGGGCGGACTGCAGGTGCGAGACGACCCAACGCCGATCGTGCCGGTAATCACCGGCGCAGACGACGCGGCTCTGCGCATGGCGCGGCGGTTGTTCGACCGGGGGGTGTTCGTGCCGCCGATCGTTTCGCCGGCCGTCCCGCCGAATACCAGCCGGCTGCGGGTCACGGTTACGGCCGCACATAGCGACGCAGACGTGAAGGAGATCGCGGAGGCGGTCGCCGCCACCTGGCACGAGGTCGTCCCCACGCCGGTCCACCAACAACTCACCTAAAGTCTACCCAGTCTACCCAGTCTACCCAGTCTACCCGGTCTACTGCGTCTACTTAGGTCTTCACGTCTACAAGGTCTTCAATGTCCACCAGAATCTGACGACCCCCAACGCCTTCGAGAGGGGGCAGGTAGACCTGGAAGACATTGTAGACCTGGAAGACATTGTAGACCTGGAAGACCTAGCAGACGCAGTTATGTTGGGGTGCGTTTGCTGCGGACCATGCGCGCCGCCAGGCGATCGATCAGTCCCGGCGCCAGCGTGTTGAGGAGTATCGCCACCCGGAAGATGGGGGGGAGGACTACGAACGCCCGGGGGCGATCTGCCAGCGTGACAATGGCCTGTGCGACCTGCGCGGTGGAGAGCCGGAGCCACCGCGGCATCAGGTAGCCGGTATTCGCGCGTCGATTCTGCCGGAACTCCGTCCCCTCCACGGTTGCGGGATAGATCCCACAGACGGCGATCCCTTGAGGCTGCAACTCCCGCCGCAGCGCCTCCGTGAGGCCGCGCAGACCGAACTTCGTCGCGTTGTACACCGCCGTGGTGGGCGTGCCGATCAGTCCGGCGATCGAGGAAACGTTGATGACGACGCCGCGGCCGCGGCGCAACATGGCGGGGGCAACAGCCCGGGTCAACATGATCGGGGCGACGAGATTCAGGGCCACCTCGGCCTTGATATCCTCAGGCTGGAGCGCATCGACCCAGTTGTACTGGCCCACACCGGCATTGTTCACCAGCACGTCGACCTGCCCGTACCGCGCAACAACGGCCTCGACGATCCGAAACGCTTCGTCCGTTTTCGCGAGGTCTGCAGGCAGGGGAAGGCTCTGCGGCAAAGAGGCGGCCAGCTGCCGCAAGCGGTCTTCCCGGCGCGCCACCAGCACCACCCGATCGCCTCGCGCGCCGAACGCCTTGGCCGTGGCCTCGCCGATCCCGCTGCTGGCCCCGGTGACGATGACGACTCTATTCGTCACGCGAATCCTGCTGTTGTCATCGCGAGCCCCGCAGGGGCGTGGCGATCTCCTCGTGACCGGAGATTGCTTCGGGAGCTACGCCCCCTCGCAATGACAGCCGGTTCTGAGTCACGCTAGGTGACAGCGGCAATTGCCTCGTGCAGAATTTCGATCATGCGGTCGATTTGCGCCTCACTCACAACCAGCGGGGGCGCCAGACAGATGGTGTCGCCGATGGGATGGTCACCGCCCTGGCCGGTGCGGATGCGAGTGATCAGCCCGCGCCGCCGGGCCTCGCCGACGACCTTCCCTCCCACCTGCAGCGCGGGGGCCTTCGTGGCCTTGTCGGCGACCAGCTCAATACCGCACATCAACCCCAGCCCCCGCACATCGCCGACGCCCGGGAGCTGGCGCAGCGACTGCGCCTTTTGCAGCAGGCGCGCGCCCATCGCAGCGGCACGCTCCACCAGCCCTTCCCGCTCGAAAATATCGAGGTTCGCGACCCCGACCGCACAGCACGTGGGATGGCCGGAATATGTCGCGGCGTGCATGAAGCGCTCCGAGACCGGGGCCTGCACAATGGTCTCGTGAATCCGGCGGGAGACCATCACCCCGCCCAACGGCAGGTAGGCGCTGGTGACGCCCTTGGCAAAACTGACCAGGTCGGGCTGCACGCCCCAATGATCCAGCGCAAACCAGCGACCGGTCCGGCCGAATCCAGTGATGATTTCATCGGCGATGAACAGCACGTCATACCGGTCGCAGATCTTCCGCACCGCGGGGAAGTAGTCCGGCGCCGGGGGAATCACGCCCCCCGCGCCAATGACCGGCTCGGCGATGAACGCGGCCACGGTGTCCGGCCCTTCCCGTGTGATCGCCTCCTCCAGCGCAGCGGCCCCAGACCCAGGATACCGGTACGGGTAGGAGGGCACGACATGGATGAAACCAGGCACGACCGGTTGGAACATCGTGTGGAAGGACGGCATACCGGTGGCGCTCATCGCCGCCAGGGTGAGCCCGTGATAGCCGTGGATCCGGGAAATGGTCTTCGTCTTTCCCGGACGGCCCTGCCGGCGCCAGAAATAGCGGGCGATCTTGAACGCCGTCTCGTTCGACTCCGCGCCGCCGGTCGTGAAATACACGCCGGAGAGGTTGGCATAGGCCACCCGCAGCAGCCGCTCCGCAAGACGGACGGCGGGCGCGTTCGTGTATCCGGTGTACGCCGACGCGTACGCCAGCGTCTTCATCTGCGCAGCGGCGGCTTCGGCCAGCTCGGCCCGGCCGTGGCCCACATTCACGTTCCACAGCGACGCCAGCCCGTCGAGGTACTCGCGGCCTTCGGCATCCCGCAAGACCGCGCCGTGCCCTTCCACAAAGACCACCGGCGCCTGGTGATCGGCGGGATGGTGCAGGGGATGAATCAGTGCGGCCAGGTCGGTTGCCACAAGCGTACGCGCATCCATAGAAGGCTCACTTACACCTTCGTCCGGTAAAGCCCTGCGCGGTCACGCACGCGAGGCAGGGGCACCGAGGTTGCCCGCGGGCCGGCGGATTTTCGCTTGTTGCGATGAAAAAGAAAGGAAGGAGCGACCATGGCGCGGGTGTAAATAGGACAGTCATTTCTGTGGGATCGATTGAACATTCTGAAAACGCGGCGGTGATCGTGCCGGTGGCCGCGCCGCCCCGGAGACGCGCCTCTTCCTCGGCGACGGTGTGGGACCGCGTCAAGCGCAACCGCGCCGCACTGTGCGGATTGGTCGTGGTCGCTGTCGTGATCGGCGTGGCGCTGCTGGCGCCGTGGATCACCCCCTATGATCCCGCGCGGCAGTTCACCGACGGCCTGTCGCAGGAAGGCCGGCCCCTACCGCCGTCGAGCCGCTTCTGGCTGGGGACCGACCTGCTGGGCCGGGACCTCCTGACGCGCCTGCTCTACGGCGCGCGCATTTCGCTGCTGATCGGTCTGCTGGCGAATGGGGCGGCGCTGACGATCGGGACGTTCTTTGGCGCCGTAGCGGGTTACTTCCGCGGGTGGGTGAGCACCGCGTTCATGCGGTTGACCGACATGATGATGGCGTTCCCGGCCTTGATTCTGGCAATTGCCCTGGCGGCGATCCTCCGGCCCAGCATGTGGATCGTGGCACTGGTGATTGCCATGGTGAACTGGGTGTGGATCGCGCGGATCGTCTACAGCCAGGTGTTATCCGTCGGCCAGCGCGAGTTCATCGAGGCCGCGCGCGCCCTGGGTGTGCCGACCTACAGAATTTTCTGGAAGCACCTGTTCCCGCATCTGCTTCCGATCTTGCTGGTGTGGGGCACGCTGGGCATCTCCACCACGGTGATGTTTGAAGCATCGCTCTCGTTCC
>Ga0209761_1001717_pt1 | contig 14175 bp, 17 predicted proteins | sample GraSoi013_1_40cm_4_FD_185818 | JGI IMG/M metagenome (GOLD analysis project Ga0209761, IMG submission 185818) | Grasslands soil microbial communities from the Angelo Coastal Reserve, California, USA - Sample 09_25_2013_1_40cm (SPAdes) (version 2) | ecosystem: Environmental > Terrestrial > Soil >... | reverse complement strand
ATATCATATTTTGCGCTAACTTCTTTCATGAATCTAGTACGACCTTCTGCCCAGTTTCTTGCTGCACCGCCAGCTCCATGAATTACATGTTTGTCTCTTAGAGCAAAAAGATCTGGATATGACTGCAATATGAGATTGGCAGCTCTTGGGTCTAGATCAACTAATAATGCTCTAGGTATAAGTGGAATTTCACTTCCACCATAAGAATTTGGAAATCTTAGAATCGTACTTCCATATCTTTTAAGAACACGCGATTCTTCCTTTTCACCTTTGAGTGTTGGCTTGAGTGGATTGGCTCCTACATCAAGCAGTAGTCTTCTATATGCTTCAGCTCCCAGCCCTATTCCACAATGACCAAAGCATGTCATCAGTACAGGGGCAGGTGGTAAGGGAGCAAATTTTGACAAAACTAATCACTATATGAACAGATTACTTCTCTCTTTAACCGATCAGTGCAACATTGTGAAGTGCGAACTTGATTGTTATAGACATGAAATTGTGTTGTTGATTGCAATACTCTTCTACCTTTAGCTGATCTTTGCTTTTTTGAATTTAAGATTTAAGAAGGAATTGTCCTTTTCTAGTCTTCAGTTAATGCCTCTTTCAATTCCCTAAACTCATCAACCGTTATTTGGCCTTCAGCAAGTCTTATTCTTAGAAGATTTAGAGATTCGTCACTTTTGGTTTGCTTGGGTTTTTGTTTTGCAACGAAACTACCATCTTTGTCTTCTACCTGTTGCTTTTCAAAATCCTCTGAAGTAAGACTTTGAATGTACCTATAATCAGATAGATAAACGGGGTTTCCTTGTTTTATGATATTCATTATATCTCGTAATCGTTTTATATCGCCCTTACCAGATGCTATCAAGTCTCGAACAGTCTTTAGAAGATCTTCTGACATCTTATTTCACAACTGTCTTAAACCTGGGATCCTCTTTTAGCTTATCGAAAGATGCGTCCTTTATAGCCCAGTTTTTTATTGTCCTACCATAATACGAGATTGCTTGGGCAAGAAGAACAAGCGCATCATCGTATCTGCCAATTTCTGCCATACTCCTTGCCTTTGCATAAATCACTGTTCCGTTCTTTGGGTGTCCCTTGAGAATCTTGTCAAACACTGGTATGGCATCATTATGTCGACCAAGCTCTGAAAGCTCATTTGCCTTGTAAAATAATGCTTCGTAATTGTCAGGATCTTTTTGTAAAACTTTGTCAAGACATAATATTGCATCATCATGCCTTTTCTGCTTTCCCAAGACAAGACCTTTGTAGTATATCATGGATGTATTGTCTGGCTCTATCTCAAGGGCGCCATTAAGACAACTAAGCGCATCATCATATTTTCCAAGTTTTATTTTGGTTAATCCTTTGTTGTAAAGAGCTGGAGCATAATGAGGATCAATTTTCAAGGCCTTATCATAGAAACCAATCGCCTTTTCAATTTGTTCCAACGCCGCATAAGAATTTCCAAGGTTGTTTAATCCAGAAATATGATTTTGATCCCTTTCAAGAATTTTTTCAAAGCAAGAAATTGCTTCTTTGTATTTGCCCAATTTAGTCAATGACAATCCCTTGTTGTACAAAGCATCAATTTTATACTGATCTTTTTTTAACGCTTTGTCGAAAAATGAAATAGCCTTCTTGTGCTTTTCTAACTTTGCATAAGACATTCCTTCAGAGATTATTTTGTCAGCATCTCCTTTGGTTAGGTTCATTTGACATAGATTCTAACAATCTTGATATATTACTTGATAATTTATTGAGAAACAGATGTCTCTGGAAAAGCCTTTTTGATGTATCTAGACAGTACAGGGTACTGAATTATTAGGGACGAAAGAACAACTCCGAATGTTATTGTTTTTAGAATTTCCTTAAACTCACTTTCAGGAAGTGTCGCTACTAACGCAACAGATAGAGCGCCGCGCATACCTCCTATTGTGACTACATGTCTCCATACGGTTGGATACTTTTCTTTCGTAAACTTGTGCATTCCTGCAAGTATTGGATAGGTAGAAGCCGCTCTTGCTGCCAAGACTACTGCAAATGCCATGCCTATCAATGGTAAATTCTGCCCTATTCTTAACACGTCCATGCTCAATCCAAGGTACAAAAATGCCACCGAGTTTGCAAAAAAGGCAGTCATTTCCCAGAATTGAGATGTATATGTTCTAGTTTTGTCACTTATGATGCCCTTTGCTTTCATTGTTACATTTCCAAAATACAATCCTGCAGCAGCAGCAGCGACCAAACCCGATAGCCCTAATGAATTTGCAACTACCACTGACCCCAGTAAGACAGCAAGTGAAAGGGCTGTTTCAGAGAATGGTTCATCCATCAATTTATGAAGTATCCTAGCACCAGCTGAGAATCCAAGTCCTACAGCTATGCCTCCAAAAAATACTATGGCAAAGTGAATTATCTGTTCTATAATATTTACGTTAATGTGTGTTTGAACTCCCGATGATTCTAGTAACGCCCCTTGGGATACTGCTATTGCAACAATCGATGAAAAGACAATTACACCAGTTGCATCATTGAAACTTGCTTCCGCTTCCATAAGCGTAGAAAGAGTTGCCGGTACCCTTACTCGCTTGAAGACTTCAATTACAATTGCTGCATCAGTGGGAGCAATTAATGCAGCAAAGGCAAACGCAACTATGGTTGGTAAACCAGCTACATACGACAACAAGAGTCCTCCGATTATAGTAGCAAGAACTACCCCTACTGTAGCAAGTAAAAGAGCGGAAATTCTTATCGCCTTAAAGTGTTCACGGTCTATTCGCATCATTGCTTCATAGATAAGAGGAGGTACTATGAAATACAGAATCAGCTTTGGGTCTACTTTGAATTCTCCAATGTTAAGTGGAATCACGCCAGTCAAGTGAGAGACTGATATTGCAATGCCTATTCCAAGTAAGATCATGGTATAAGGAATTTTTATTTTGAAGGCAAGTAGGGACGCAAGAAAAATTGTTCCAAGAAATATTGGTACCAGATATTCTGTAGTAAGTATACTACCCAAGCCTATTTCTGCCATCTTTGAATTTCATGCATCTAAATTATAAAAATGGTTGCAAAACTTGGAAATTACGTCATTTTTCCTTAATTGGCAATATTTTCATGAGACAAAATCCAAGGAAAATTCCTTTTGGTTTTGCTAGATGCTATTTCACATGAATTTCTAGTATATCCTAAAGATTAGTTGTGTTGTCTTTTTGAATCTTGCACTCTTGTTGTAAACCTTTTGCGGTGACAAAATAGGTGATCACTATAATCCCAATTGAAAGAATCCTAAGTGGTATTTCATAATTCGTTAGAAACGCTGTTGCCGTCGCACCAACGGTCCCAAATGTAGAAACAATAGCAAATCCAACTGAACTACAGCTGCATGCACCTGCCCCTACGCCTATTATTGAACCAATAAAACCAGAACTGGTCTTTCGTACACCGATTTTTGTCATTTTGAGTCTGAATATGCTCATAGGTATCACAAACCCAGACAATGCGGCAACTGCCACAATCAGTGAAAAGTCTAGACTTCTATCAGACGGAACGTATAACAACAGATGGGGTTCAAAGAAAACAAATCCGGAAATAATCAATAGTAAAACAAACAGTCCTGCAAATATCAAAACAGCTATTGCAACATACTTTTTGGATTCGAAAACCTGCCTTAGTGTTTGCTTGTGCACATCTGTTTCTAGTAAGACTGGGTTATTTTTGAATTTAACTTATTCTCAGCCAAATTCCTTTCTAACGTTATCAAGGAATCTTGCGTTTATTCTAATTCTTTCTAGGGTCTGCGCAAGCTTCATTTCAGTTCCTGGTACGTGGTACCTTGCAAAGAATCGTCTTATTTCCAGCTCTTTTTGCATGTCTGAAGCAACTGATATGCTACCAATTATCTTGTTAAGTAATGGGTTGCCCACGCCAAACCTTGATACTATTCCACTCCAATTCTTTTTTATCCATGGCCATATCAGGTCCTTGCCGTGTGGATTTGCAACCATCTTTGAAATTGGCACAAAGAGATTTTGTGTTCTAACCTCCCTTGAGCGTGAAAAATCCAAGGTCTTTAAGAGTAGTTTTTTGTCCTGAAAATTAGACAATGATCCTAGGAATCTTACCTTTTCTTCTTGAGTTTGTGCCTTACGATACATGCCAAGTAACTGGCTGTATGTTCTGGAATCTCCGTTCCATGCTATGATTGAATACACAGCGCTACGCAAGTCTGGATTTAGTGCACCTGACTTGATAAAACTTGAAAACCTTGCATTTGCTTCTCCCAAAATTTCTTCGTCGTCAAGCCTGCCAAGTGAGCCAATTACAGTATTTCGCAGAAATGCGTAGGTGGATTTTTCACCTTTGGCAGGATCCCATCCGAGTCTTTCAAATATCTTTCTGAAGAAATACTGGTTGTATTCTTTTATCTCACTCCAAAAGTTTTCTTCTGTCGTTAAACCATAGAAAAAGTTTAAGCTACTTACTATATCCGACAATACGACATAATCATCTTCTTCTTCATAATGTCGAACAAAGTCAAGGTATTGTCTAAATGATGTTTGGTTTGAAAGACATAACGCATAAAGATCATGGTGAACGCTCCAGCGGTCAACATTTGATATGCTTTTTTCTTCAACTAGTATACCTAGTGCATCCAAATTACTTTGATCATATTTGACACGATAAAATCCCCTCTGACCTTCGTTTACCTTAAACCAATCATGAGTTTTGGGGATGGTAGCAGATCCTTTCATTAATTTGGTGACAATTCTGTTTCCTGCTCTCACAGAAAGTGGTATTATCCAATTTCCAGGCCTTGATTTACCATTGCCTTCAAGAAGAAATCTTTTTTGGACTAGTTTAATCTTCGAATCAGTTACTGTTGCCTCGACTATTGGATGTCCTACCTGCCTTACCCATGTATTCATCATTTGCCTTACTGGTTGTCTTGATATGGTTCCAATCGAATTCCAAAGATCTTCTGTAGTGGCATTTGAATATTCGTATTTTTTGAGATAGTTGTGAAGTGCCTTTCTAAAGTTTTCTTCTCCTATGAAATTTTCTAACATCATCAACACACACCCACCCTTGTTGTAGCTTATCTCATCGAAGATTTGACGAACATCAGCTGGACTTTTTACTTTGACATCAATTGGATGGGATGACTTTAATGAATCAAGACTTAGACCTCCAGTCATCTCTGATATGAGAAACTGATCCCAAAAATCCCATTCTGGATATAGCCTGTCAACTGCCTTTGTAGCCATAAACGTTGCAAAACTTTCGTTAAGCCAGAGATCATTCCACCATTTCATAGTAACTAGGTTGCCAAACCATTGGTGCGCAAGCTCATGCGCTATCACTTCGGCAATGTGTTGCTTTGTTTCTGTCGAGGATGTCTTTGGATCATAAAGCAAAACTGTCTCTCTGAAAGTTATTGCACCCCAGTTTTCCATGGCGCCTGATGCAAAATCTGGGATGGCGATCATGTCAAGTTTTGGTAATGGATATGCAATCTTGAAATAATTTTGGAAATATGATAAGAATTGTTTTGTAAATTCTAGTGATAACCTTCCTTGTTCTTTCTTTCCACGTGTTGTAACAACCCCTACCATTGTTTTTCCTTGCTTGCTTTGCAAGATCTCAAAGTCTCCGACTCCAAGATAAAGTAGATAAGTAGACATTACAGGTGTGCGAGCAAATCGATACTGCGTTTTTTTATCAATTTTTTTCTTGGCAATGACTGGCATGTTTGAAATTGCGGTAAGATTGCTGTCCACAACAAGCGAGACATCGAAACTTGCCTTGGCCTCTGGCTCATCCCAGCAAGGAAAGGCGCGTCTTGCGTCAGCTGCTTCAAATTGTGTGGTGGCAAGATACCTATTTTTTCCCTTGTATTCGTACTTGCTCCTGTAAAATCCTACGAGTTTGTCATTTAGAGAACCTACAAAATCGATCAAAAGATGTGCGTTGCCTGATATCTTTTGAGGTAAACTAATCGTCAACTCTTCAGTTTTCAAGTCCAGTTTTATTGTAGCGGTTATGGTTTTTTCATTCCACAATACCTTACATTCCTTGATTTCAAGCTCAGCCGCGTTAAGAACTATCTTGTTTGTAGGCCTTGATACCTTGATCTCTATTCTCTCTTTTCCCCTAAACCTGAATTTCTTAAAATCTGGTTCGAACTCTAGGTCATAGTTTACCGGAAAAACAACTTTCACAAGAATCAGGTTCTAGAAGACAAGTAATATACCTTAAGACTTTTAGGCACCAGTATCTTCATCATGGCAAACAATGGAATTCAGAGAATTGTATTGCTTTTCATGTGAAAAGTCACTGGGTAGGTATAATGAGAAATACTTCTCACATAAGGATCTAAACGAGTTGGTGGTGAAAAACCACATCACATGTGTACGGCAAGGACATGAAATTATGATTCTAAGAATCCCTGGCAAGCAATAATCTGTAATATCTCGGAGATCAGAGGCTAGATGTGAATAAACGATTGTAGGACCCAGCTGCTAAAAAATACTATTGCAATAGACTTTATGGTTTTTCCAGCTACCATTGCTAACGTATACTTTTTTATGTCATATCTCTGCGTTCCGGCTATGATTGATGCAACATCTCCAATAATTGGCAACCAGGGAGAGAAGAAAATTACTACGGCCCAACCATATTTGTTCATCATGGATAAACTCTTGCGTTCGAATTTTTTGTCTGGGGCTTTACGTAGTTTTCTTAGATACTTTACATTATATCCAATGCAATACGCAATAAAACCACCTATGATTGAGCTGATGTTTAATACAAGGAAAATGGCAGTAGAGTTTATGCCGCCAAGTAGTAGTGCAGATGTTGTCACTTCTGTAGGAATAGGAATAAATGAAGAAAACATTCCGTTGAAAAAAAGCCCAATGAGGCCAAGTATTGTGAACTATTGTATCTATGGTATCGCTTAACATTGCTTGGAATTCCTGTTAGCTTGTTTTAAATGAATTGCCATATTTTACATCATAATCATAAATTGCAATGGCAATCTTCCTGAGCAACTTTGCTTTCGACTTTTGTGCTTTTGCATCGTGGCTATAGTCTTTTTGTTCGACTAGATGTTGTAAACGTTCAAGCTCCATTCTGGATAATGTCTTGATACCCTTGTGAAAAACAATATCCAAGAGTTTGACTCTCTCAAGGTCATCGTTGTTGCTTGACACTGAGAGGAATTCTCTGGTGTTTAATATTTATCTTGTATGAAGCAAATACTCTTCTACAAGGGTGGTTTTGTATCACAAATGTAGCAGAGACAGTCTTTCCTCAATACACTAAAAAATAAGACACGCGCAATTATTTACGTGAGAAATTTTGTAGCCATGGCATTTTTGACAGTAATGATATTGTCATACATGATACCCGCAGCATCTTCAGAGATTTCCAACAAAAATTCAGTCAAGTTGCAAAATGGCATCTGGCAAGCCAAGGTTGGAAAACAGATGCAAATTCAGGCCGATGTTACAAATGGCCAAGATAGGGTTCAACCCTTTGCATACATTGTTCAGGTTCAGAACCAGGACGGTGTAACGGTTTCATTATCATGGCTTACTGGTACGCTTGATAGTGGTCAATCACTTAGTCCCGCTCAATCTTGGACTCCTGCATCAACTGGAGTTTATACTGCTCAAATCTTTATCTGGGCAGGAATTGACAACCCAGACGCGCTGTCACTACCGCTTACGATGACAATCACAGTATCATAGTTCAGCATCAATTATAATTTAGAACCATAGGAAAATTTCATGAATAGAAAACAAGGAATATTGACGAGTATTTTTCTTGCAGCAGCATCTGCTCTTGCATTTTTCTTTATTGGTTCTCCATTTCTTAACCAAAATGGCCAGACCGCAAATCCTTTCTCCAATCTTACCCAAAGCCCCGAGTCAGTTAGTACCCTACAAAATGACATAGACTTTTGTATAGCAAATCCAACCCCAGATTGTGACCAAGAAATGCAGCAGATACCAAAATTCTGTGAGCAAAACAAAGATCAAAACATTTCGTTTTGCTCAGACCCTAGAATACAAACGTATCTTGACCAAAGAGGTCTTACACGACCAACAATTAACGTGGGCAAGTAAATTATTTTTCAGCTTCCCTTAGAAAGTCTGCCATGTTTTTGCGTACAAGAGGGATGACTTTTTTTGTTATGATCTCATGAAAATTATCTGCATCTGCATCAAATGAAAGCAGCAAGACATGAGAAAGCCTGCTATTCTCATCAGCAATAGGTATTGTAGCTCTTATCAATTTGGTGTAGTGCGAGCTTGCATACGTGATTTTGCCAAGCAAATATTCCCACCTCAATCTGGTGTACTGCCTTGTAGATGCAGTTATAGCATATTGCGCCCTTTCTTCTAGGCTTAGGAGTGGTTTAAGACCTGTCCTCTCAGCTGTTCCCTCTAGTTTACCGTCGCCATCAGCTATTCCCGCAAATCTTATCTTAGGGTCTAGGGAAATGACGCTTTTGCAAAAATCCTCGAAGAATTTTTTCATTCAATAGGGGTAAATTTCGATACTATATTTATTTTCTGGAATTTCATCTACCGATTGGAAATGACTTCGGCCAAATTGCATTATGCAGATAAAAAAGAGCCTTTATGTGTCCTGTGAGATGCTTCGGGGCCTTGCTTTTTGAAATAGAAAATTACCTACTAACATAAAGGAAACCCATACAGCCAAAAATAGAATAGGGGTCCAGTAGCCAAGACATCTCTGGCATATGAATTTGCTAACAAGAAATGCCATTATTCCACCAACGAAAACCCCTGTAGCATAATCCAAAAACCTCCACCAAAAATATTTCATCACGTGAATTTACCAAATCGAAAATATAAGACTGATTCTTGTAGGCATATATCAAAACTGGAATCTTGTCTTGGAATTTCTAATAAGCAAAAAACAACTCATAAATGCGCGTTTGCTTTGATGACAAGATTATGGTTCTAAAGCCAAAGAGTCCAGAAGAATCAAAAACAGAGATGACAGTTAGAATGTTTCCATCTGACGCCAATCCTGCCGGAAATGTTTTTGGTGGTGAGATCCTAAAACAAATTGATCTCATTGCGGGACTTGTGGCTCAAAGACATGCAAGAACTAATACAGTTACAGCTTCGATAGATAGAGTTAACTTTCTAAAACCAGTCTATGTAGGAAATGCTTTGATTCTAAACGCACAGCTAACATACGTACATAGATCATCTATGGAGATAGAGATTCGAGTAGAAGCAGAGGACTTGATGAGCGGTACTAGGATGCTTACAGATACTGCATATGTTACAGCTGTAGCGCTTGGCAGCGATGGCAAGACTGTCGAAGTATCACCACTCCTTCTTCAAACAGAAGATGACAAAAAGAGATTTTCAGAAGGAGAGCAGAGAATGATACAGAGATTAAAAGAACGAAAAAAGAATCAATGATTTTTATTGGCAGCTGTAAGAACCTGGAGGTCCATCTCTTACAATGTGTTGAAAGTCTTGCACGGAATATTCTTTGTTAACAGAATAAGGAATGATTCCAAAGATTGGCGCACTTACTTTGGTAATTATGCGAGCTTGAGTTGGGTCAAATGATGAATTTGTACTGCCAAACTTGGTCGCAGCGTCTTTGTTTAGGGTAAAGACTCCATCTAGTATTGTAGACGACTTGGGTGATATAGTGCTGCCTGAAATTGTGGCCTTTTCTATAGTATCGGATTTGTAAATTGCGATTATTTCATAGGTGTTAAAATTTGCAGGAAAATAGGATGGATTGCATGCGTCAGCTTGGATTTTAAGCTCCGTATCAGAGATTATAGTTTGAGATCCACTATGAGGTCTGAACTGCAGAGCATTGACTGCATACACATCTAGCCCGCCATATGCTACGACAACTATTGCTGCAATAATTGCAGCTATGGCAATTCTTCTAAAGGCGGTTTTTGCCTCTGCATGGGTTCCTGGTTTATTATCTAAGCTATCACTTATACTAGATGGAACTGTACTCTCTGCAGGTTCAGGAATGATGCTATCTGACGGCTCTGAGATTAAATTCTCTGATGGAGTACTTGCAGTCAGACTTTCAAGATACTGTTGGTCAGAAAGAGAAAGTTGATTTCCATTCTGTAATGTTTCAAGAATCTGCCCAAGTCTTACCTCATCGCCTTTTTTAGAATTGATAAGATCTTGAACCAGCTTTATGAGATCCTCCGACATTCTTCTCAAGGGCAGTATAACTTAATTTAAAGTAGCTGGAAAAACTAAGACTAGTATACTATATGACCTCAATTAAATCTGTAGTCAAGGCCTTTGTTCTTACAGTAAGTGGTATAGCAATAATAGTGGTAGGGGGATTTATGATGGGGGCAATAGCAAGACTATGGTTGCCAAAGGAGAAAAAAAATCAGGGAAAACCTAGTTCAAAAAATGATTCAAGAGATTTAAAAAAAACAGATTGATATAAAACGTAATTTTTGGATACTGCAAAAAACCTAAGTATTAGAATTTGTTATTGATTATCCATGTGTGAGATGATTGATGAAATAGAAATTGAGCATCTCCGAATGGCATTAGCCAAAGCAAGAAAGGAACAAGAATCAGTAAAGGAAGAAGAACCGCTGGTCGCTGTGGCTCAATAATCTAGTACTTCCACTCATCAGTAATACTGTTCCACCAGGAACGATAGGGTTTAGCATCCTTTTGGATTTCCTCTTTTATTCTGTTTTCTATGGCAAAGTACATGTTTTCCATTGCGTCTGCTCCACCATCGGAGTAAAGTTCCCTACCTATCTCTGAAGCTCTTTGTTTCTTGCTTTCATAATCTGGAGAACTGGGTCCATTTTGGATACAATGGGTTATCAAATCATACAACTCTTCTTCAAGATATGCGTCCAATCTAGCATAGACAACATGTAATCCACATAAAAATATTCAATGGACATTTTTCAGACTAGACACTATAACTTGGCATTATAATGAGTTATAACATAGATTAATCCAAATATTGCTTGGAGACCTCCCAAGGAATGACTAAAAAAATAAGAAAAGAAGCTGAGGGAAAACAGCCCGACGGGTCTTCAAGACCATCAAAGCACAAAAATAAATTCATAATTATTGGAATTATTGCAGCTGTGGTAGCATCTATAGCATATGTAAGTTACAGGCAAGACAATCCCACAGATAACGGCCTTGCAACCATTGATGGTATACCATGTGCAACACAAGAATATCTTACTTTTCACGTACATGCCCATCTTGATATCTTCGTTGGCGGTGATCCCCTTACGGTTCCGGCAGGAGTTGGGATAAATGACAATACATGCCTACACTGGCTGCATACCCATAAGACTGATGGGGTTATTCATATAGAATCTCCCAAGGAACGTGATTTTACATTAGGACAATTTTTTGATATATGGAGGTCAAATGGCAAAGGCATTCCACCTGCTGACAAAGAACCAACCATATACGTAGACGGAAATCAGACAACCACAAAATTAAATGATACACTTTTGCATGCCCATGATGAAATTGTACTGGTGTATGGCAACCCACCATCTAGGATACCTGCATTTTATCAATTTCCAGAGGGAGAATGATCTTTACCGTTGATACTGTATAACTACTGATCTTCTCCCAAAACTAGTCTTATTTCATTTTTTTCTGATAATCAAGTATGCTATGGGCACAACTATGACGGCTGCAATTGCAGGGTATGGCCAGTATTGAATTGGTGTAGAACCCGATGCTGAATTTTGCGTTGCATCTGATTTGGGAACTATTCGATAGATTGTACCGTCTGTTAGAGACACCACATACAAAAGTCCATCCGGTCCTGCAACCACATCGGTAACGCATCCAAATCCTGTACCAAATATGATTTCATCCATCGAGTCTCCAATATTTGCAATTTTGTCAGACAGTTGGTCAGAACTAAAAACAAAACCATCTCTGTTACCATTTAACTCAAACCTGTATAGATTTCCGTTATTGCAATCGCCCACAAAGAGGCTATTTTTGTATTTTTCAAATTCTTTGGAATCGATAAATGATAATCCAGTCGGCGCTACCGGTTTTTCCCATGTAAATTGAGGATCATGGTAATAATATCCTGGATAGCCTGGAAGATTTTGTAATTGAGTTTTGTTTGCAGGCCCCATTATGACATCCCATCCACTGTTAAAGTTTGGGGGTACGATATTGACTTCATCGCCAAAATCAGGACCATTTTCTGTATCCCAGAGTTTTCCTGTCACAGGGTCTATTGCAAGACCAAAGCTATTTCGTATTCCCATTGCATAGTATGGACCAGTAGGAGCTATTCGCAAAATAACTCCTGTATCATCAGGTTTCCCTTCTTGGTGATTTTCTAGCTTTCCATATCGTCCGGCATCGCCAACTACCAAATACACAGAGCCATTCAAATCAGTAGTCATTGCTCCACCATTATGATATGTTTGTGTTTGTGGAAGGCTTTTCACTAGTGTCCTGTTTACAAGTTGGCTTCCATCCCAATCATAGCTATAGACGCGTTTTGCAATTGGTGGTCCGCCGTTGTATGATGACTCTGTGAAGTAGAGATAGACTTTTGTGCCAACCGTAGTTATCCCAAGCATTCCTTGTTCCCCTATGCTGGTAACATTTTCGCTGAGAACTAGTCTTTCCTGAAGAATGCCATCTCGGATAAGTTGCACATGCCCTGAGACCTTTTCTAAAATAAGAATATCATTTCCCTCAAACGCCATGGTAGTAATACCGCAACAAATCCCTCTGACATATTTTTGTACAATAAAATCGTCATCTTTTATGCTTGGTTCACTATACGCCGGAGCAATAGCAAAAACAGCTAGTATGCTTAGTAACAAAAATAAAAATAATTTCAATAGTTAAGAAATAAAGAATCAGTATTTAACTCCATTTTTTTCGTATATAACAAATAATACAGAACTGAATTATTTTTTTACTCTAATCTCTATATGATCTCCCTCATAAGTAGAAAAAAGATTCTGATATGGATAGTGGGATGTATCGTACTTTGAAAGATTTCCATTAAATGTGGCTATGGGTATAGTAGACTGGTAAAGGTCCACAAGCTGCTTTCCTCTGTTAAGATCAATTATGAAATGAGGATCTGCTACAAGGATAACCTTACTGGTATTAACAGATTGGAAGAGTATGCTTGAATAATCTAGTAATACGTTCTTTTTGTGAAAGATATCATCGAATACCCATGAATAGGTAGCGCTTGCAAGAATACTCGTATCTTTGTCATTATTTGCTTTATTTATCACAAAAGATGCTGCCGCGTACTCGGCACTTGACATGTCTGTTGTTATAATCTGTGTAATATTGACTATTCCGAAAAAACCAATGCCTAGAATTACAATAATAGGACATATTTGTGCAATTTTTTTTCTAGGGATCTTTTTTGACAATTCTACAATGAAAACTCCAACAGCAATGCACATCACAGGTATGACTGGAATCCAGTAAAAATATTGGGCATAACCTATCAGATATAGAAAAATTATAAAAGGTATAAACCACGTCAAAATCAGATAGTCTTTTCGAATTACGGCAAAAACTAGGGAAGCTATAGCAAGTCCAAATAGTACTGGGTCCATCTGTCCAAATGCTCCCGAGATTGCATAGAGATCTGAACCACCAATTCTGTGTGTTTGAAAATAAAATACATCATGTATCCAATAACTGAATTGTCCAGATTCAATACTTTGGAGTGGCCAGATAAGTGGAATCATAATTACAGGTATTACCCATAATCCAAGCATTTTGAAGCGTTTGTAGTTGTTAAAAAAAATAAGGCCCCCCACCAGTGGTATCATTGTGAAAGTTGGTATTTTTGTAAATATTGCCAATCCCAAAGCTATGCCAGATAGCAAAACTAGTAGACTGTTATGTTTAGAGTCCTTCGAGTAAAGAGCCATCAATATTGATAACAAGAGAAAAGGCAGTAGAATTGAATCTAGTAATATTCTTCTCAAAATCCACGTTACAGGCATTACAGAAAATAATACCGCGGAAATCAATGCGACATTTTGGCCGTAACGTTTGTAGGATATCTTGTAGATGAGGAAGGTGTCAACCACCGCAAGTGTTCCAATAATAAGTCTAGGGACAAGATAAA
>Ga0209761_1001714_pt1 | contig 14187 bp, 7 predicted proteins | sample GraSoi013_1_40cm_4_FD_185818 | JGI IMG/M metagenome (GOLD analysis project Ga0209761, IMG submission 185818) | Grasslands soil microbial communities from the Angelo Coastal Reserve, California, USA - Sample 09_25_2013_1_40cm (SPAdes) (version 2) | ecosystem: Environmental > Terrestrial > Soil >... | reverse complement strand
GTAGGCTCGGCTCCTTCCCCAATCCACGTTTTCAAACCATTCCCCGCTGCTCGCGCCGCTCTTCAAAGCCAGGTAGCCATGGCGATAGAGCCAGGTATTGAGGTTCACTCCACGCTGGAAAGACTTGAAGCCGTGGTCGGAAATCACTAAGAGCAGGGTATCGTCGTCAATCTTTTTCAGTGCGCGACCTACCAGATCGTCCATCCGACGGTATAGCTCCTCGATGACACCCTCGGGCTTGGCGTCGCCATGGTTCTCTGCGGCGAATGGTCGCCCGTTTGGCAGATAGCGCCAGAACATGTGCTGGACGCGATCGGTTATATCGAACACGCAGATGCACGCTCCCCGCGAGGTTTTCTCGAGGGCGTCGAAAAACATGCGTTCGCGCTCCTCTTGTATCAGGTAGCACTGCTGGAGGAACGCCTCGTCATCCAGGAAGCCGTCGTTCAACGCCCAGGTGTCCTCTGCCAGGCCGAGGGTGGCATACAGCCCTGTGAGCTTGGCCAAGTAAACCGAGTAGATGAATGGGTGGGAGATTGGCAGAGCGGGCTTCATCGGATGGAGATTGACGGGGGTGACGTATAGCTCCAGATCAGGCGTGATCGCTTTCAGGTAGAAGCGACAGATCCCATGGATCCGAATGCCGAGACCCGCCTTGAATTTCAGCTCCACCCAGTCCGAGTACTCGCCCTGGCGAAGAGGGAAACGTTTGCGGTCCACCTCAATTTCCACCTGCCCGCGCGCAGAATCCGGCCTGACGGTGAAGGGAACGCGCAGCTCCCTGGTCGAGTCCCGGCGCAGAGTATTTTCCGGGCCGGGAATATAGGAACAAAGCCGCGCGCCTCGTTTTTCGATGGGGATGACAACTCGTCCCGATGGCTTCTCCGCTCCGAGATGGCGCGTGGTATGGAAGGAAAAGGTTCCCTGGCTTCCTTTTACGTCCGGCACGCACATCCCCGAAAGCAATACCCCTGAGAACTTCTCCGGCGGGAAAGTTATCGGCACGCGAATCACGGAGCAGAAGACACCCGCGTCGCCAAGGAAATGCCAGAAAGGCTTGGCCTTCCTCAGGAGTTTGATCCGGGGTCTGCCCAGTGGGATGGAGTATCGGCCGATCTTCAGAATCTTCCGTGCGTCCCGGATTCGCGCGGAGGACAGCTCGGGAAGATAGCGTTCGCGATCCGGCGTCAGAAAGTCGTAGATATTGTGCTTACCGGGATTGACGCCGGTCAGAAACGAAGACCAAGCGACAGGAGAAATGGGCGGAATCGTGGTGGCCAGCGGGCGAAAGGTGCCTGTATCGCGAAGTCGGGAAAAATGCGGCAGCTTGCCTTGCTGCATATAGCGCTCCGCAAGCGTCGGATCCATGCCATCGAAGCCGAGGATCACGACACGCTTCACTCTCGCTTTGCGATAAGCACGGCGTCGCCGAACCATGCGAAAGGCCTGGCGCACAGGCCAGGTGAGAAAAGCAAAGACGGCATGAACGAGGGCGACAAACAGCGCCAAGAAGGAAGACAAGACCGCAAATCCGGCCCCGGGACCTACATAGGCTTGCGCGCTCATCGGGCTCAGCAGGCCCAGCGCCAGAGCCAAAGCGAGCACGAAGACTGTTCGAGCGGGCCTCACTGACTTGTTTGTCCGATTCCTCTTCGCTTGACTCATATCTCTGTTCGGAAGATGCCCTTCAGCGCAAACGCCCCGATCAGGGTCATGACCAGGAAAGGGGCAAGCCATTCTATCGCGAAGCTGCCGAAGTGGAATTTGCGCGGCTGGTATTGGACTTCGATCCGCTCCAACGGCCCGTCTTCAGGTAACGGTGCTTCTCCTGGATGCAGAAATTGCTCCCAAAGGCTCCCGCGAACGCGTTGCGGTGAAGGCCGCGTAAGCGGGGTAGCTACCAGAATCTGTTTGCTGAATGCCCTGTCCCCCACCATGATCTCCGCTCTGTGTTGGCCGGGCAGCTCGGCCTGAATCCTCCAATCGATTTCTCTCATGTCGGGAATGTGCAGAGCTGGAGCCGTTGACCTGAGCCCCTGGGGCAGACGCAGGGAAACCTGATCGAGCGCGGCGATTTCGCTCAGTCTAGCCTTCAGCAAGAAGTTGTCTCCTACTCTAATCGGAATTCTGCCGAAGTGGGCCTCCAGCTGGACCAGAATTAGGAGGAGCGGGAGAATCAACAGCGCCAGAGGCTTAAGCGAATGCCGGAGGTAGATCAGCACGCCAGCCAGTAGACGCGAATAGGCCCGTAGGACCACCGGCAGTTGGTCTGGGAACAGACGGACTTCCAACACATGTGCTTGGAGACGGTCTTTGACCCGGCGCATCGCAGGCTGGTCTGAGGCGTAGCGAAACACTACCAAAGTGAAGACCGTCGTCAAAAGGGAGAAAACCGTCAGGGAGTAGAAAGGATGCAGGGACCGAAAGGGCCAGACGAGTATGTCAAACATGTGGTTGACCAGGGCCAAGAAACCGGTCATGGATACTTGCTTCCGGGAAACTCTCCGGTCTCGATTGCAGTTTGACGCACTCGCCTGTTATTCAATGTACCCGAGCCCTTGCAGCCTCTTCTTCACTTCCTCAGTTGGATCGCGGCCTTCCTCAGGAGGCTTCAACAAGCGCGCCATCTCCTTTTCCAGCACGTGGACGACAAACTCGTCCGGCGAAGCATACCCGGCCAAGGCAGCGCATTTTTTCACTTTTTCGAACAATTCGTCATCAATCTTGATTCGATTTCCGAACATGGGATACCCCCGACATGCTTTCCCTAGCGTCCCGTGCGGGAAGCAGGCTCGAAGACAGAACCACCAATCATCTCCTGCGGCTTTTGAACTCCCAACTCCGCCAAGATCGTGGGCGCCACGTCGGTCAGACCAGGGGCCGCCAAACGGACCTGCTTATTGCTCAGAAGCACCCCCGGCACGAGAGCGTAATCCATGCAATGGTCGCCACTCCAAGCTTCGGTATTGTCTTCCAACACCGCTGCTGGCACTCCGCCGAGCACGGTTCCCCAACCCGCCCGGTAGCCGCGATTGTATCCAATCACGAGGTCAGGTGCCTGCTGCATGTACGGTCCCCGGTAGACTTCTGCGGGCTTCGAGATCCGCGTAATGGGCGGTAGTCCGGTCTTGGGGTCGTGGAGGGCCAGCAACTTCCCAGCAAGCTCCTGAGACAAGGCTTCGGCTTCCGCGCCGGGCCGCACAATTCCGTTGCGCTCGCGGCCTTGTAGGTTCAAGTACAAACCGTTCAAACCTAGCCCGTAGGCGCGCGTGCGCGACCAGTCGACCTGGGTCAACATCTCTCCTTCACCGGAGGCCCCTTTTTTCCGAGCCAAGTAACCGTTCTCCAGCAGCCAGGTGTTCAAGTTAAACGACCGATAGAACGGAGCAAAGCCATGGTCGGAGACTACCAGCAGCGTGGTGTTCGCGTCCAGCTTCACTAATGTCCTCCCGAGCACGCTGTCCATTTCCTGGTACAGCTTTTCCAAGACCTGGGAATAGTTGGCGGCGAGTTCGGGACTGTAGGCTGGGTGGTGTTCGTCGAACGCTCGCCAGAACATGTGTGCGTTCTGGTCCAGGCTCGAGAAGTAGAAGAAGAACATGCCCGTCCGGAACCGTTCCAGTTCGAGTGAAAAGGCGCGCACCTGCTCCTTGAGCACGCTAAGAGCCTGCTCGAGGTATTCGGCGTCAGTCAGGATTCTAGCGGAGAGAGCCTTGGTATCCTCGGCAATCCCCAGAGTATAGAAAAGGCCCACCTGCTGGGACAGCTCCCGCGAAAATTCATTGGGAGTTGAAATCGGCAAGGCTGGATCGGAAGGATCCAGGTTCAATGGCGTTACATAGAGTTCGAACTGCGGATGGACCTGCTTCAGGTAGAATTTGCAAATGCCGCTCACGCTCGACAAGAAGGGCATCAACTCGAACTTAACGCGCGCCCAGTCGCTCCATTCGCCTTCGCGAAGCAGCAATTCCTGATCGGGCAGAACGATCTTAGCCACGGGCTCGACCGGGTCCAGCCAAACGGTGAACTTGACTGCCGTCTGAGGCTCGCCCTTGCGCAGGGTGTTGTAGGGTCCATAAAGCTCAGCCGATACGCGTTGATCGCGAACTTCGACCGCGTACACGCGGCCGCCGCTCACCGGTCCGGGAGTCGCGAACAGGTCGTTCGTATAGAAGGAAAAAGTGCCGTAGGTGCCCAGCAGATCAGGGGTCCCCATCCCCGCGAGTGTGTGAGACTTCGAGGGGGCAGGCGGGAAATTTGCCGGCATGTGGAAGACAACTGCGGGGACTCGGTGCTGATCCAAGACTTGCCAGAAAGCCTTGCCATGGCGCAACAATGTCGCGCCTCCACCCCAAAGCGGCAGGACCCAGTTGCCTAGCCGCAACGTGTGGCTGGCCGGTTCCACTTCGGATGTAGAGAGGTAGGGCACCATGGTGTGCGGATCACGATGAATGAAGTCAAAGATGCCGTGTCCGCCAGGATCCATGCCCGTAATGAGGTTGGACCACGCCACCGGGCTTTGCGGAGGGATGCTCGTCCCCAAACGCACGAAACTTCCTCTCGCTGCGAGGGCAGCAAAATTGCCCATCTTGCCGGCCTTGATGTACTTCTCCAGTAGATCAGGGTCCATCCCGTCAATTCCGAGCACGATGACTTTTCTCGGGGAACTCCGCGCGGAATAGGCGCGGCTCAGGCGGCAGGCAGCAATGACTCCGAGCGCAAGCACCAGCGCGAAGGCGAGCGCCCGGTCGGCTCGATTGCCCCTAGTGATGCGACGCAAAGACGCCATCGCTGGGAGTTGGATGTCCGGCATTAACGTCATTCCCTCGAGGGTGCGCGCCGGCCTTTCAATTCTGTGGCCTTGGCCCGCTCGCGCTGCGCGTCTCCACTTCGCCCAAGTCGCGCGTAGGCATCGGCCAGGAACGCATGGGCCTCACTGGAGTCGGATTGCACCTGCGCTGCCTTCTCGAGATAGGGCACTGCAGCGTCTGCTTGGTTCTTCAGAGTCAGGATGCGGCCCAGCAGGAGATTCGCCCTGTAGTGCTCCGGCCTTTCATCCAATACCAGGACCAGATTTGCGGCCGCCTCCGCAACCCGGTCAATCCGCGCCTGCACCGAGGCGAGCGAATACCGGGCATCAGTCCACTTGGGGTTGCGCTCCACCACAATCTCGAAATGGACCGCGGCCGGTTTCCAATCTCCTAGCTCGAACAGCGCGAGCCCCATTTCGTAGTGCGCCATCACCGCATCCGGCTGCAATTCAATGGCTTTGCGCAGAGGCACGATGGCTTTCTTGTAGTCTTTCTGCCGAGCGTAGGCAAGACCCAAATAGTACTGCGCGGCTTGAATCTGCGGATCGCTCGCCACCACCCTCTCGAGCAAAGGGATGACGCTCTCGGATTTCCCTTCTTCAATCGCGAGATTGGCGTCGTGCATTTGGTTGGCGACCTGAATTCTAGTTTTCGGATCAATGCCGGTGGCGGAATCCGCGGTGGCCCGCGTGGACGCGACGTATCCCAAGGACGCCAGTTTTTCCATGGTCTTCGGGTCCAAATTGGCCTGTGAGGCTTCCGGAACATTTCCGCTGGAGCGCTTGAGGAAATCCTCCATCTGGGCAGCGATCCGCGCTGCTACGCTTTTATTTTTTTCGGCCAGGTTCCGCGTGGCGCCTGGATCAACGGAGACATCGTAGAGTTCCTGCTGGGGAGCTTTGACGTACAAGTAGGTTCCGACACGCAAAGACGCAAGGGAACTCCACCCGAATGCTCTCCGGGAATATTGGGTTTCCGCGTAGGAAGGCCGGTCTGACGGGGCCTTCAGGCCGACCAGCCGCATCAACGATTGACCCTGCATGGCCGACGGCACCGGCAATTGCACGATGTCGAGGATGGTCGGGGCAACGTCTACCTGCCCCGCCCGCGCTTTGACGCGCTCACCGCTCAGTTTTCCCTGGGGTAGTTTCAAGATAAACGGTACGTGGATGGTCTCGTCGTACAGGAAAACGCCGTGCGTGCTCTCCACGTGCTGTTTCAGGCCTTCCCCGTGGTCACTCAGCACCACGATTAGCGCGCTTTCGAACAGGTGTTTGGCCTGCAGCGCGGAGAAGAGTTTTCCCAGCGAAGCATCCAGATAAGCGATCTCGCCGTCATAAGGGGCAGAAGGGAAGCGTTTGGCATAGGCTGCCGGCGGGTCGTAAGGATCGTGCGCGTCCCAGAGGTGAATCCACAAGAAGAACGGGCCTGGGGAATTCGTGTCAAGCCACTGAACGGCCCGGGCAATGGTGTCTTCCGCGCGACGTTCCACGGACTGATAACGATTCTCGCCCTTGTGGCGACGATGAAAACCGGCGTCGTAGCTATCAAAGCCGCGCTCGAAACCGGGCGCGAAGCCATTGCGAGGATCAAGGATGATGGAACTGACGAAGGCGGCCGTTCGGTATCCTCCCTGGTGCAGAAGATCGGGAAGAAACGGCAGGCTGGATGGCAGACGGCTGCCAAAATCTTGCATCTTATGGAATTGGGGATAGGTACCCGTGAAGATGCTGGCGTGGGCAACAGGCGTCAGCGGCGCCTGGGCGTACATTCGCTCGAAGACGATCCCTTTGCGCGCCAAGGCGTCCATCTGCGGCGTCAGGCCGTGCCGCGAACCGAGAAAGCCCATGCGGTCCGCCCGCACCGTATCCAGCGTGATAACGATGGTGTTGGGTCGGTCATCCGCCCCGGCAATCCCCGGCAACTGGCCCAGCAGAAAGAGCGGAAGAATCCTGGAAACTGGTCGCCACATAAGAAGAAAAGGGAGCCTGATTCTATCAGACTCCCTTTTCCCGCCAAAACGCAGGCTGAAAGTACTCTAGAAGATGAACTTGAATACGAACTGCATGTTCCGCGCCGCTCCCTGCGCCAGAACGGGGCTGCTAGTCGTGTCAGGTGTCAGATTGATTGTGCCGAAACTATTCGAGAACCTGGCATTGGTGGCCGGGTCTCCGAAGTTCGCTCGGTTCAGGACGTTGAAGACCTCCCAGCGGAACTGGAACTTCGTTCGCTCAGTGAGCCGGGTATCCTTGAAGAGGCTCATGTCCCACTGCGCAAAGCCCGGACCGCGCAAGCTGTTGCGCCCGCAAGAGCCGAGCTTGTTGTTCGCGGGAGCTTTAAATGCGGTGGGGTTCGCAACGTAGTGTCGGGGATCTCGCGGATTATAGATGGGCGCTGCCAAGCAATCCGCGCGGATGTTGCCGTTCAGGTCCTGACCGGAGCGGTCGCGGCTTCCGATCAGCGCCGTGAAGGGACGTCCGTCGAGCACAGTCGCAACAGCGCCAATTTGCCAACCTTCTCCGAACCGGCCGAGGAACTTCGCCTTGGGAATGTCGTAAGTCCCGCCGAGGTTGAAGTTCCGCGGCACATCATAGATACAGGGCCCCTTGCTGTCGGCCGGATTGTACGGGTTTTGGGCCTGGGGCGCATTGCTCCTGCTTCCCCGGTTGATCGAGTTGTAGTCAATGCACCTGCTCCAGGTGAAGTTGTACTGGGTGTTGATCCCGTGCCAGTTCCGCTGGCGGAACGACACTTGGAGGCTGTTGTACCAGGATTTGCTGTCATTGGTGAGTTGCACGACGGTCCGAAACTCGGGACAGGTGCCGGCCGCGCAGGGCACTGTGAACTTTGAATCAAAGGGCCGTGCGCAGGCTGGGTCCGAGAAGCGGCCGAAGCAGCCGAGCGGCCGGGCGTTCAGGTCGCGGTACATCAGCAAGTCCTGGCCGCGTGAGCCGACGTAGGAGATGGTCAACACGCTGTTGACCAACACCTGCTGTTGGATCGTCGCGTTGTAGTAGTGATACATCGGCGTCTGCAGGTTGCGGACGATGCCCATGGCATTGAAAGGGGGGTCACCAGTAGGGTTCGCCCCGTAGAGAAGGTGGCCTGTGCCTCCGCAAACCCACTGCGCCCCGGAGCCCGGGACGTCAAAGCAGGAGTTCACATTCGAAGCGCCGATGTCGCTGGCGCCCGTTCCTGTTGCCTGCTTGCTGAAATCACCTTGAGTAATATTCGTAAACGCCCCGGCGCGGGCGCCGTTCCAGAACGCCGTGCGCGGCGCGTGGATGGAGCCGAAGTTGGGAACGTCGTAGGTCAGCGCATAGCCGGCGCGCAGCGCCGTTTTCCCATTGCCGAAGACGTCCCAGGCGAAGCCGGCCCGTGGGCCGAAATTATCCTTATCGATGTTGTAGATTCGCTTCAACTGCGAGCCCAGAGGAACCAAACCCAGATCGGGGAAGAAGTTGCCTCCTTGCAGATCAGATTCCTTCAATGCGTCGCTCAGTTCATAGCGCAGGCCCAAGCTGAGCGTCAGCCGCCGACTCACCTTCCATTCGTCCTGGACGTACAGCCCCATGCTGGAAGAGATGCCGGCGCGTGGCCCCGAAGGAGCGAAAGGCGCGGTCAAAGCGCAGCGCCAGCAGCTGCGCTATCCCGTGTGCCGAATCAGAGTTGTTCTCAACGAATAGAGCACTCCGGGCACGGTTGCGTAGACTGTCGGTGGTGGCGTACTGGAAGTTTCCGCCGATTTTGATCGAGTGGTTGCCCTTAATCCAGGTAAAGTGCTGGGAGATGTCCCAGGTCGCATTGGGCCGGGTGGAAATTGGATAGCCCGATACGCCGCCGATATAACCGACAGTAGCATTTCTGCTATCCAAATATAGGTAGACGTACGGGACGCCAAAGTCCCCCGGGTCAAGCGGGCCGGTATCCAGCCCCAGGCTCTTCGGATCAATTTTGTTGTTGGGCTCCAGGATCTGCGAGAAGCGCGAATATCCAAAGCGCGTTTCGAGGATTTTGGTGGGCGTGATGTTATAGGTCCAAGTTACCCCAACCAGTTGAGGTCGCGAGGGAGCGACCGAATTGAAGAGATCGGGCTGGCCTGGGGCCGGAAGCTCATACCCAAATTGAGGAGCTGACTGGAAGCTGTCGCCGAAATAATAGCGGCCGGAGAGCTGATGCTTCTCTGTCAGCTTGTGGTCAATCTTGATGATGGCCGAATTGTAGCTGGAGCTGTTCGGTATGGCGGCCGTGATCTCACCTGACAGGCTGCTCGTGGTCGGGAAGAACTTGAGCAAGGCGTCGCCCGGGAATGGGCCAGCAGGCGAGATGCCCAGCGCAGCAGCCGCAATGGTCTTGCCCGCGGCCACTTCGTCGACCGTGGGGACAGCAACCGGGTAGGGCGGGATCGTTTCGTTTCTTTGGCCCTCGAAAATCCCAAAGAAAAACGTACGCTCCTTGACCAGCGGACCACCGATTGTGGCCCCGAACTGATGGTTGGTGATGGGCGTGGGATTTCCGGATGTGTCGAAGAAGTTCCGCGCGTCGGTGTCCGCCCAGTGGCCGAAGTAAAAGGCCGTGCCGTGGAAGTCGTTCGTGCCGCTCTTCAAGGCGACATTAATCACGGCGCCGCCCTTCACGCCGTACTCGGCCGAGGGTAACTGTTGGACGGTGAATTCCTGGATGGCATCGTTCCCCACGCTCGTCGCCGGCGCGCCAATAACGCCCGTCTGTCCAACGAGCAAATCCCCATAATATCGGTCATTGTTATACATGCCGTCGATCAAGTAGTTGTTCGAGGTACGGCGCGCTCCGGTGATGTTCACTGTCAGGAAGCCGCCGCCCGGCTGCCGTTGCACGCCGGGCACGAGACCGAGTAGCGACTGAAAGTCGCGGCCGTTCAGCGGCAGGTTCAGGATGCGCTCGGCATCGACGTAATTGTTCAACTTGTCCGTATACTCGATGAGCGGCGCCGCGGCTTCAACCGTAACTGTCTCGGACCGTTGGCCCAGTTGCAGCGTGAAATCGCTCGGCGTGACTAGGCCGATCGACACTTGGACTTCGCGCACGGACGTCTTGAAGCCTTGCGCGGAGACCGAGACTTTGTAAACGCATACCGGCAGTTCTGCCAGACGATAGTTGCCTGCGTCGGACGTGGTCGCTGTGCGCGTCAATTTAGTTGTCGTGCATTCCGCCCTGACGTCGGCGCGCGGCACGGCCCCTCCGGAAGCGTCAGTGACTGTGCCCTCGACGTCCCCTGTAGTCTTCTGGGCGGCTGAAGGCACCACGAGAAGGAACAGAGCAACGGCGAATGCAAGGAAATGGTAGAGAGCCCGCATGCGGTTCATATACCCCCCCACCACGGTGAATTTGCACGACTTCTACCCTCGAAATGTCCCTCTGTCAAGGCATTTCAAGGCTTCCTGTGGAGGGCAGGCAGCGAAGTTGGCGCGGTGACAGCTGACTTCATTTTCGTTGCCGAGGTGCGAGGAGGCAGTTGGGCCTGCAAGTAGCGAAATGGAATGAAAGCTGGAAGGTTGCCGCCATGGTCTTTGGTACGACTAGCTGGCGGCCACATCAATCGGATTTGAGAACCACATGATGAGAGCAGGATCCCCACCAGGAGGTCTTATCTCTCGAGGCCCGACCGCAGCGCTTCTTGCGAACCGTTTCAGGGCTTGATTCTCGACCTGCCATGCCTTACCGTTCGCTGCCCGGAGGTCAGAATGCGCGCATGCAACTTGGCCTGCCGTCTTGCGCTTTGCGTGGCCGCAGCACCGGCGCTCGGTGGGAACCGCGACCCGGTGTTGAAGCAAATTGACCTGCCGCATCCCTATTACTACCGGGAAATGTATCTGCCGCAGTTGACCAGCGGGCCGAGCTCGGTGACGTGGTCGCCGGATTCCGCATCGGTGATCTACTCGATGCAGGGATCGTTATGGCGGCAGCGCCTTGATTCAAGCGTAGCCGAGCAACTGACTGCTGGCCCCGGATACGATTATCAGCCCGATTGTTCTCCGGACGGCCGCTGGATTGTTTACGCCTCCTATCAGAAGGACGCGATCGAACTCCATCTGTTGGACCTCGTCACGGGCACATCGCGCCAGATCACTCAGGGTGGTGCTGTGAACACGGAGCCACGCTGGTCGCCCGACGGTAAGCGAATTGCGTTTGTTTCTACCGCTTATCACAACCGCTTTCACATTTTCGCGGCTCAAGTGAAGAATGGCGAGGTCCAGTCGCTCGAGCGCCTCACAGGCGAAACGCGCAGTCCGCTGCCCCGCTACTACTACAGCGCTCTTGACCATGAGATCAGCCCGACGTGGTCTCCGGATGGCAGCGAGCTGATCTTCGTCTCGAACCGCGGCCACATCTACGGCACCGGAGGGTTCTGGAGGATGAAGGCCGAGCCGGCCGCCGAGGCGCGGGAGATCCACTACGAGGAGACGGCCTGGAAGGCGCGGCCGGACTGGTCACCGGACGGCCACCGACTCGTGTACAGCTCCTACCTCGGGCGGCAATGGCACCAGCTCTGGGTCCTGAGGGCGGAGGGAGGGGATCCGTTTCCTCTCACCTACGGGGAATTTGATGTTACCGCCGCGCGCTGGTCACGCGATGGCAAGCGAATTGCATTCATCTCAAACCGCGATGGGAACACTTCGCTCTGGGTGCAGGACGTTCTAAGCGGCCGGCAGACGCCGTTAGTGGTGAGGGAGCGCCGGTACCGAAATCCCACGGGGCGGCTGCGCATCATCATACTCGATCCCATGGGCCGGCCCACGCCGGCACGAGTCTCCGTGACCGGAGCCGATGGGCGCGCCTACGCTCCCGACAATGCGTGGGTTCATGCCGATGACAGCTTCGACCGGGCAGAGCGCCCCTTTGAGGCGCATTATTTTCACTCGCCGGGGAGTGCGGACGTTGTACTTCCCGCAGGTCGCGCCGAAGTCGAGGTGATGAAGGGGCTCGAATACAACGTTGAACGTGTCTGGGCGCAGGTAGACGCGCAACAGCGCGCCGTCGTCACGGTGCGCTTGCGGCCCCTGCTCCCCGCCGAGGCGCACGGGCGCTGGGTAAGTGGCGACCTTCATGTGCACATGAATTATGGCGGAACTTATCGCAACGACCCGAAAAACCTCGTGGCGCAAGCCGCAGCGGAGAATCTGAGTGTCGTCCACAACTTGATTGTGAATAAGGAGCAGCGCATCCCGGATATCTCGTACTTCACGGGTCGATTGGATCAGGCTTCCATGCCCAATGTGCTTCTGCTCCATGGACAGGAGTTCCATACCAGTGTTTGGGGTCACTTGGGCCTTCTGCACCTCACACGCCACATTCTCATCCCTGACTATGTTGGGTACCCGAACACTGCCGCCGCGAGCTTGTATCCCCCCAACACCCTCGTAGCCGACGTGGCGCACGCGCAGGGTGCTGTGGTCGGCTACGTCCATCCATTTTCCAGCTTGCCCGATCCGGCAGCGGACGAATCCTTGACCCACGCGCTTCCCGTGGACGTTGCGCTGGGTAAGGTGGACTACCTGGAGGTGCTCGGATTCAGCGACCACCAAAGTACCGCGGCGGTCTGGTACCGCCTGTTGAACTGTGGCTTTCGCCTGCCCGCTGGCGCTGGTACAGATGCCATGGCAAATTTTGCTTCCCTGAGGGGGCCGGTGGGCCTGAACCGAGTATACGTGCGAACTCCGTCGGGTCCTTTGCGCATGGAGCCTTGGCTGCAGGGCTTGCGAAAGGGGCATTCTTTCGCAACCAACGGCCCGCTCATCGATTTCGCTTTGGGAGGCAAATCCATGGGGGACGAACTGAATTTGCCCGAAGGAGGCCGCCGCGAATTGCAGTTTACTGCGTCGCTGCGCTCGATTGTGCCCGTGGATCACCTGGAAATCGTCTGCAATGGTCAGGTCGTCAAATCCTTGCCGGTGTCGGGGAGCCGGCATTCGGCAGATGCCCGCGGCACCCTGCCCATCGAAAAAAGCGGATGGTGTTTGCTGCGCGCCTGGAGCGAAAAGGCCCAACATCCTGTCCTGGATTCCTACCTGTACGCCACCTCAAGCCCCATTTATGTCACTGTGGGAGGTGTTCCGGTCCGCTCGCCTGTGGATGCCGCCTACTTCCTCGCATGGATTGACCGCCTGAAGAAAGCCACGGAGGCCCACCAGGACTGGAACACTGCTGCGGAAAAGGCCGAGGTGCTGAAGCTTCTTGCAGAGGCCGCCAAGCGCTTCAAAACAGAGAACTGAACAAGTTATGCCTGGCGCTACAGCCATAAACGCGATCGCCCCTTGCAGTTTCTCTCCCGCTGGACGTGCGAGATAGGGTTCGACCGGGGCCAGCTCAGCATCACCCACGCCGGAGACAAGACAGGTGGGCCTGGGAAGACTCGCTTCCCCGAGTGCGGGCTGGCCGCCTTGGAGCCGAACCGCTACCCGATTGACTGCGGACCGCTGAACTGAAATTGACTGAAAGCATTGGCTGGGAGGCCTGGACTCGAACCAGGATAATCAGATCCAGAGTCTGATGTCCTACCGATTGAACGACCTCCCAGCAGGTTGAAAAATCAAGCACTTGCGCGGCGTCGGGTATGCGCCGCAGGGAGCATTTCTTTACACTTACGGGCACAAGACTTTTCTGCCCCTGATTATTCTCCACGCGGCGCATCGCGTTCCGTACGTCAGCGGAGTCTACGATGTGGGAGCGGTCAAAAATCTCCCGCGTCTCGTGGCCCAAAATTGTCATCGCCACTTTCTCCGAAACCCCCGCAGCAATCAGGTTGCGAGTCGCAGACCTCCTCAAGTCATGGATGATAAGACCAGTGTACCTCTTGTCGTGGGTTCCTTCAACGTCACTTAGGGCGGAAGATCCACGTGGAGGAACACCATCCACCATTCTCCTTCCGCGTAGCTCGTTTCCAACCACGCAAAGGCATGAGCCTTCTTTTCGAGTATTAGATACATTCCGGCAAGATACTAGGGCGACATACGCCTTCGGTTCTGCATCTTGTGGAACTCGGAGACATCCTCCACGCTTCGCTTTGGTTGCCTGCCTGCGCATCCGGCGCATAGAAGCGGTTGACTTAGCGGCGGTGTGCGTGCAAAATCCTGGCGAATTTTCTCTCTGAATCCGAGGAGGACATCCCATGCGCTATTCAAGATGGATTGGCTTGACGGTTCTCGTGCTCGCCCTCGCGCTCGTTCCTACCGGCGGGCTGGTGCGCTCGGCCGCTTCGGCACAGCAAGCGGCCGACCAGCCCATGGTGCAGCACGCTGCCAGCGCGAAGTACGACCCCTTCCCGAACACCCCCGACTGTGTGACCGGCGCGGTGGAGCGCGGCGATCCCGCCAGCGGCCCCTCGGTCATCCTGGCG
>Ga0209761_1001709_pt1 | contig 14201 bp, 8 predicted proteins | sample GraSoi013_1_40cm_4_FD_185818 | JGI IMG/M metagenome (GOLD analysis project Ga0209761, IMG submission 185818) | Grasslands soil microbial communities from the Angelo Coastal Reserve, California, USA - Sample 09_25_2013_1_40cm (SPAdes) (version 2) | ecosystem: Environmental > Terrestrial > Soil >... | reverse complement strand
GGTCAAACCGTAGCAGTACATGGCTCCCCCCGCATGCCGGGCGCATCCAAGCCGAGCATGGAACCTCCGCAGCTTCACCTCGCCCTGACCTGGTTCGCCCGCGAGCGCTTGGAACCTCGCCTGCCCGATCGGCCCGCGGACGCCGCCGACGCGGGGCGCCTGCGGGCGCTCGAAGCCGCCTTCGTCGAAAGCGAGCGCGCCGCGGTGGCGGCGCGGGCAATGGAGGCCCCGCGCACGCCGGATGCATTCGTACGTTGGTTCGAAGAGCTGCGTGAGACCGGACCGGGGCAGGGCGACCCGCTCTTTCCCTGGCTGGCGCAGACCGCGTCGCTGGCGGAGATGAAGTGGTTCCTCGCCCAGGAAGTCGCGGGCGAAGCGGGGTTCGACGATCTCCTGGCGCTGACCCAGGTGAAGATGCCCGTCCAAGCGAAGCTGGAGCTGGCCCGCAACTACTGGGACGAGATGGGCCGGGGACGGCCGTCGGCGATGCACGGCCCGCTCCTCTCCGATCTCGCCCGCGCGCTCTGCGTCAACGCGGATCCCGAGAAGACCGTCTGGGAATCGCTCGCGCTCGCAAATCTGATGGTGGCGCTCGCGCTCGATCGCCGCTACGCGTACCACTCCATCGGAGCGTTGGGCGCGATCGAGCTGACCGCCCCCGGGCGCGTTGCGCAGGTCGATCGCGGCCTCGCGCGGCTCGGTGTGCAAAAGGCGGCGCGGCGCTACTTCGCCCTGCACGCGACGCTCGATCTGAAGCACAGCGAAGCATGGAATCGCGAGGTCCTTCGGTCCTTGGTCGCGCGGGAGCCGCGCGCGGCCCAGGCGATCGCCGAGGGAGCGCTGATGCGGCTGCGCGCGGGGGCGCGCTGCTTCGACCGGTACCGTCGAGAGCTACAGCCATCCGAGCCGGCGCAGGGTGTTGCGGTCGCTCCGTAGGAAGCGATCCCCGATGTCCGTCCGGTAACGCACGTTCGGCAAGTGCACGGACTGCGCCAGCGCATACGCCGCGCGCTGGGCGTCCTCCACGGTATCGCCGCGGCCGGTGACGACCAGCGCGTATCCGGTGGGGCCGCTGGTCAGCAGACGCCCCTGCTCGAGCATCAGTTCCCCATAGTGCAGGTGCTCGATCTCCGCGGCGCTCAAAGGCCGCCGCCAAGTCAGGGGCTGGCCCCGCGCCGCGACGGTCGCTTGCGGATAGGGAAACGGCGGGACGGTGAGCACAACCCCGACCGCGAAGCCGTCGTACGTCCGGAAGCGACGCGGTCCGGTCCGATCGACCATGGCGAGCAGGATCGCGTCCCAGGGATCGATGTGCAGCGCGTCCAGGATGGCGAAGCCGGGATAGCCGAAGCGGCAGGTGAGCTCGAGCGGCCAGACTCCGGCATCGTTCACGATCGTGTTCAGGTTGATGTAGCCCTGGTACCGCGCATCCCGCAGCAGCCGCGCGAGCCGCCCCAGCGTCGCCTCCATGAACGGCCCGGAACCGCGGTACGTGACCAGCGTTCCCATTTCACAGGTGAGCTCTCCCAGATCGCCGTTGAAGAACTTCTTGTGCTCCCAGTCGAGGCAGGCGGGCTCGAGGAACCCCTCGCCGTCGAAATAAGCGCCTACTCCCATCTCGACGCCCAGGAGGTGCTCCATGAGCACGAACGTCGGCGGCCCGGACCAGATCCATTGCGCGCGCTGCAGCTCGAGAAACGCGATCACGTCCGCGCCGTCAGGCAGCTCGCCGATGTAGTTGCGCGTCGATGAGAAGCTGCCATTCAGCTTGAAGACGTATCTCGCGGGATGGCGGCGGACGAACTCCGCTCCCGCCTGGAAGGAATCGAACGCATGCACCGGCGCGGTGCGCAGGCCGGCCTCGCGCAGGGCGGCCTGGCCCAAGGCGCGATCGTTCTCCAGCCGCTCCCCGAGCACGCCGCCGCCGATGACGCGAAACCGTTCGCGCCGCAGCTCTTCCTGCTCCGCGCCCATGGCGGACTGCTCGAAGACCACCAGTCCTTCGCGCCCCACCCACCCTAGCTCGGCCCGCCAGTCGGCCGTGCGATCCACGATCCCGGCCAGAACGGATTGGCAAGCGGGGTCCGCGATGAAGACGCGGACCTCGTGCCCGCGCTCTGCGAGGCGGCGATAGAGGTCTCCCAGGTCGTTCGAATCGCCGATCCCGAGAACGCGCACGCGGCGACACATACCGCAACGCCGGCCTGCGCGGAGCGCGCACCGCCGCGTAGGATGCGCGTCCCATTCTCGCGAGGGTCCATGCGAACCGACGCCGTCCTCCTTTGTCTCGCCGTCCTGTCCTGCAGATCCACTCCCGCCCCCAAGGCGCCGGAGCCATCACCCTCTGCCGGCCCGGCGGCGCCGGAGCCCGCCGCGGCCTCGTCCGTTCCGCCCTCGCCCGCGAACCCTCCTGCGACGCAGGTCACCGGCGCGCAGCCCCCGGTCCCGAACGCCGCCGGCCAGCCCGAAACGCCTCCGGCGCCGGTCGAAGCGCGAACGTCGGCTGTCGAGACGCCGAGCGCGCCTCCACCGGGCATCGATCTCTCCGCTCTCGATCGGACGGTGAATCCCTGCAACGACTTCTACCGGTTCGCCTGCGGCAGCTGGCTCGCGCGCACGCCGATTCCGGAGGACCGGCCGCAGTGGGGCCGCGCCTTCAGCGAGGTGCTCGGGCGCAACGAGAAGGTCCTGCGCCAGATCGTCGAACAGGACGCTCGCGGCGAGCCCGACCCGGCGAATCCGTTCGCGGGAATGGTGGGCGACTTCTACGCCACCTGCATGGACGAGGAGAAGGCGGAGACCGCGTCGTTCGCCACCCTGCAGCGGGAACTGCAAGCCATCGATCGGATCGAAGATCCTCGCGCGCTGGCGCGGCGCGTGGCCGAGTTGCACCGCGGCGGCGCCCGGGCATTTTTCGGTTTCGCCTCCCGGCAAGACTCCCGGGACGCCACCCATGTGATCGGGGGCGTCGACCAGGGCGGCCTGGGGTTACCGGACCGCGACTACTACTTCCGCGATGACCGCAAGTCGCAGGAGCTGCGCGGGCTCTATCTCGATCACGTCGCGCGGATGCTGGCCATGTCCGGCGATCCCCAGGCCGACGCGCACGCGCACCGCATCTTCCAGATGGAGACGACGCTCGCCAGGGCGTCGCTCGATCGGGTCGCGCGGCGCGATCCGTACAAGGTCTATCACCGCCTGGATCGCGCGGGCTTGCTCACGGTCGCGCCCCACTTCGAGTGGAACGACTACTTCGCGATCCTCGGCGCGGCGGACGTCCAGGCGATCAACGTCACCGCGCCCGAGTTCGTCCGCGCCCTCGACGGCCTGCTGGCGCGCGGCAACCTGGACGACCTGCGCACCTACCTCAAGTGGCGCGCGATCGAGGCGGCCGCCGATATGCTGGGCGCCAGGTTCGTCGACGAACGCTTTCGCTACACCCGCGCCCTGACCGGCGCCAAGGTGCTGCTGCCCCGCTGGAAGCGCTGCGTGCAGATGACCGACCGCGCGCTGGGCGAGGCCCTCGGCCGGACTTTCGTCACCACCACCGTCGGCACCGAGGGCAAGGCGATGGCGAAGGAGATGATCGTCAACATCGAGAGGGCCTTCGAGGCGAACCTGGCGACGCTGGGCTGGATGGACGACGCGGCGAAGAAGGCGTCGCTCTACAAGCTGCACAAGATCGACAACAAGGTGGCGTACCCGGAGAGGTGGCGAGACTACGCGAAGCTGCAGATCGGGCGCGAATCGCTGCTCGAGAACGTGCTCAGCGCAGCCCGCTTCGAGACCGCGCGCGATCTGGCGAAGATCGGCAAGCCAGTCGATCGCGGCGAGTGGCGGATGACGCCGCCGACCGTCAACGCCTACTACAGCTCCTCGCTCAACGAGATGGTCTTCCCGGCGGGGATCATGCAGCTCCCGTTCTTCTCTCCGGAAGCGCCGGTGCCCTCCAATTACGGAGGGCTCGGCATGGTGATGGGTCACGAGCTGACGCACGGCTTCGACGATCAGGGCCGCAAGTTCGACGGCGACGGAAACCTCCGGGAGTGGTGGTCGCCGCGCGTCGCCAAGGCGTACGAGCAACGCGCCGCGTGCGTGGCGAAGCAATACGACCGGTACGTCGCGGTCGACGACGTGCACCTGAACGGGCGACTGACGCTGGGCGAGAACATCGCCGACATCGGCGGCATGAAGCTGATGATCGCCGCGCTGCGCGCGAAGCGGCAGGGACAGCCACCGACGAACGTTGGCGGCTTCGATGACGAGCAGCAGGCGTTCATCGCCTTCGCCCAGGTCTGGTGCACCAACTACCGGCCCGAAGCCGCGCGCACGCAGGCGCTGACCAATCCGCACTCGACGACGCAGTGGCGCGTGAACGGATCCATCTCCGACAATCCGGACTTCGCCAGCGCCTTCAAGTGCGCTCGGGGATATCCGATGGCGCCCGCCAACCGCTGTACGGTCTGGTGAGATCACGAGCCAGTCCATTGGTCGTCGACTAGCGGTTTCCGTCATTCGGGTCCTTGCCGGCGCCTTGTTCGTGTGTTGCGCCGCCGGCGCCACTGAGCCGGGGTTAAACTGTGGCGGTGCAGGCCTTCTTCGCCTTCGACACCGCCGAACCATCGTTCGACCCCGGATTTCGCGGGCTGACCCGCGCCTGGCTCGATCCGCGGAGCTGGCTCGACCTCGTGCCGGGCTGGGTGAGCGGCTCGGACGCGCTGTTCCGCGCCGTGCTCGAATCGCGCGACTGGGGGCAGCGCACGCGCCGCATGTACGATCACCGGGTTCGCGAGCCGCGCCTCACGGCGCCGTGGAACCTGCGCTCAGGAGATCCACTACGGCCGAAGCTCCTCGACGATCTGCGGCTGGCGCTGTCGGCGCGCTACGGTGTCCTATTCGACTCGGCAGGCTTCAACCTCTACCGCGACGGGCAAGATAGCGTCGCCTGGCACGGCGACCGGATCCGCAAGGAGATCGAAGAGCCCATCGTCGCGCTGCTCTCCCTGGGCGAGCCGCGCAAATTCCTGCTCCGGCCGAAGGGCGGCGGCAAGTCGCAGGCGCTCCACCTCGGCCGCGGCGACTTGCTGGTCACCGGCGGGAAGACGCAGCGCGCCTGGGAGCACTGCGTGCCCAAGGTCGCCCGCGCGGGCCCGAGGATCAGCATCGCCTACCGCTACGGGCTGGCTATCGGGGCGGCAGCTTCAAACGAATATTGAACGTGTAATAGACGTCGACCGGTTTTCCTTGCGCGAGCGCCGGCTGGTACTTGCGCCGCTCCAGCGCGCCGACGATGGCGCCATTCATGAACGGCAGGCCCTTCAGCACCTTGCAAGAGCGGACCTGGCCGTCGGCGGTGATCACGCAGCGAACCTGCATGCTGCCTTCGATCCCGCGCTCGACTGCATCCGGCGTGTACTCGGGATCCGGGCCCGAGACCATCGACGGCATGGTCATGGTGTCGTTGAACTCGATCGCGGTGTCGGCGACCGGCGGGGGCACCGGCGCGACCGCGATCCGGATCCGCATCCTGCCGCCCTTGATCGTCAGGCCGTCGGGAGAGAAGGGTTCGAACCCTTCGTGCGTCACCGCCAGCGAGTAGGTCCCCGCAGGGAGCAGGGTCATCTCGAAGGCGCCGGATTCGTTCGTCACCGCGCTCTGCTCACCGGGCAGAGCCGGGCTGCGGGCGACGACTGTCGCATCCGGCAGCGGAGCCTGCGTCGCCGCGTCCACCACCACTCCGGTGAGGACCCCCGTGATGGTCTGCGCGGCAGCGGAACCGCAGAGCGCGAACGTGAACACCACCGCCGCGCAGCGAATCGATCCGGCGTGTCGCTCCGTCACGGTAAAAGAGTACCGGGATCGCCGCGGCCCACCAAAAAACGGTCACTGCAGCTGCGCGAGGACGGCCCTCTTCATCAGATCCGGCGGCAAGAGACCCTGCGCCAGGATCGTGTCGTGAAAAGTGAGCGGATCGAATCTGGCGCCGAGCTGCTTCTCGGCGGCGTCGCGCAGCTCGAGAAGCCTCAGGTAACCGTAGTAGTACGCCGTCGCCTGGGCCGGCGCGCGGAACGTGTAGCGATCGACCTCGGAGGTGGCGAACGCCTCCGACAATCCGACCTCCTTCTCCAGGAACTCGCGCGCGGACCCGGGCGTCCATTTTCCCATCTGCAGCTCGGGATCGACGAAGGCGCGCACCGCGCGCTGGAGCCGCAGCTGCAGCGAGATGAGCTTGCCGTCGTCGGGCATGTACGGGAGCGTGATCGCCTCCGCGTACAGCCCCCAGCCCTCGGCATTGACGCTGTTGAAGGCGAAGATGGCGCGAGCCTGGGAAACCCCACGCTCGACCATGCTGGCGAACTGCAGCTCGTGCCCGGGCCTCGCCTCGTGCGCGGTCAGCGTCCAGGCCGCAGCGTCGAAGTTGAAGTCGTCGTACTTCTGCTCGACCTTGCCGGGCATGCTCAGGGGCAGCACGAACTCCCCCTGCTCGCCGGTATTGCCGATCAGCCGCGGAGGCACCATGTGCGGGGCGGGCTGCTGCGCGTTCTCCGCCGGCGTGCCCAGGCGGATGCGCGCCGCCCGCGCCGGCAATGTGACCAGGTGGTGCCCGCGGATGATCTCCTCGATCTGGGCGAGGCGCCGCTTGTAGAAGTCGAGCACCTTGTCATCCGGGATCTGGCTCTTCTTCAGCTCCCTGATCACGTCGCGGTAGTTGCCGCTGGGCAGCCCCCGCTGCTGCGCGACCCGGGCGGCGATCCTCTGCATCTCGGTCTGGATCTGCTCGAAACCCCGATGCGCCTTCTGGGCCAGCTCCTCGCCGCTGATGTCGACCCCGACCTGCCGCAGCTGGAACTCGTACAGCTCGCGCGGGAGCCGGAAGTCCTCCCGCGCCTTCGGCAGCACTTCGGCGCTCACGAAGGCCAGATGGTCCTCGAGCTGGCGGTGCAGGGTAGCGACCGGTTGCTCCGCGCCTTCGATCTTGTACTCGGCGAACACCTTGTCGATGCCGTCGATGAGGAACTGCGAAGTGTTCAGATCGTTGTCCACCTCGATGCGGCTCGGTGGCAAAAGGCCTTTGCGGAAGCCTTCACGCGTCTCCGCCTCGAGGAGCTGGACCAGCGGCGTATAGCCCGGCTCCATCCCCGCGTACTTGCGCACGCGCGCGAGCGCGGCCGGCCGCCGTTCGGGCGCGATCTGCGGATCGAGCAAGGCGCGGACGCTGGTGAAGACGAGCCGCGCGATGTTCGTGTACGGGACCTGAAGCTTCTCCTGCAGCTCCGAGCCCTGGATCTGCCGGCCGGCCGCGTCGATGAGTATGACGAGATCCTCGGCGACGTTCGCGTCGCTCTCGCTCTTGCGGCGATCCTCGAGGACCGAAATCGCCTGCCGCAGCGCCGCGCGCGTGCGCTCGCGATACCCGGGAGTGAAATCGGAGATCCGGTCGTCGATTCCGGAGACGCCGGTCTTGGCCGCGAGCTCCGGCGCGAAGCGGGCCTGCACCTCGAGGAGCACCTGCGCGTTCTGGTCGCTCCGCGCGATCCAGTCTCCGCCGGAGAGGGGGCGTGGAGCAGGGGGAGGGGCGGCGTGCGAGCAGGCGAAGAGAAGCGCGGCGATCGCGAGCGGCGTGCGCATGGGCCGCGCAGTGTACGCGCCCGAGCCGGCTGCGCAACGTGCCCGGCGCGTCCCGCCGCTCCTACTTCTTCTTCCTGACCGGCTGGCGTGCGGCCGGCGCCTTCGCCGCGTGTTTCTTGCCCATCAAGACCACGACGTAGGTGGAGTTCTTCCCGAACTGCGGCGAGCTGCCGATGCCGACGCCCACGCCGACGAGCTTCGCGTCTCCGACGACCCCCGGTTCCTCCGCGAACTCGAGCGGATCGGCCTTCACGCCTCCGAGCTCGTTGACGGTGGCGAACGATTTGTAGAGAGGCGCTTCGATCTCCGCGAGCTTCTCCTTCGCAATCTTGCCCTTGTCCTTCGCCATCTGGGTCGCGTACGCCTGGGCGATCTCCTCGAGCTGCGGGTCCTTCACCAGCGCGCCCGCCCGCGCGTCGGCCCGCCTTCGCGAGATGGCCTCGTAGAGGTTGGCCTTCACCTCCTCGGCGTTCGGCGGCGGGAGCTGCGTGAGGAAGAGCTCGGTGACGATGACCATGGGCCGGTTGTTGACGGGCGCGGTCGGCGCGACGCCGATCCCCACTTGCGTCATCTCGGGGCTCATCGCGTTGGCGCGGTCCTGCGGGCTGTTGGAGAAGCGGGTATGCGCATCCTCCGCGCCGAACGCCTGGGCCTCGCTGACGAGGATCATGGGCGCGGAGATGTCCAGCTCGCGCAGGCGACGCTGCACGTCCTCCGAGGTCGCCCCTTTTCCTTTTGCGCGGTCCTCGGAGAGGCTGCGCGCGACCTTCGAGAGGTCCTCGTCGACCTGCAGCGGCTGCAGTCCCGCGCCGGCGCGGTCCTGGTTGATCACTTGTGCGAGCTGCTTCTCCGCCGCAGCCGGATCCGTCGTCGCTGCCTGCTTTGCCCCGGGAGCGCCGACCGCCGCGGCGATCGGCAGATCCACTCCGCAGCCGACCGGGAATGTGGCGAGGAGCATGTCGGCGCCTTCCTGCTCCGCGGTGAGCTGAACGATGATCCGTCCGGGACGGTCGCCGCACTTGAGATCGGTCTTGAACGCATTCCCCGCCTGGGGCTCGCCCTTTTGCAGTTGGCCGACGGCGTCGGTGAACTGCACTTTCGGATTGGAAAGCTTGCCGCCGACGGTTCCCGAGAGCGTCGCGCTTTGTCCGGGATTCAGCTTCCGCGGGACAGGCTGGATCTCGAAGCTCTGGTCCTGCATCACCACGGCGATCTTGCTGATGCCCTTCTTCACCCGCATCACCGCCACGCCGTAGCGGGGGACCTGCGCGCTCGCGGCGAAGGTCTTGATCGGCTCGGCGATCCGCGAGGCAACGTCCCTCTGGGAGGCGCCTTGCGTCGTCCCCTTGGATGATTCCTCGGCCGTTTCCATGGTGGCGAGGACCACACTGCGCACCATGGCCGGAAGACCGAAGTCGCTCGAGATCACCGCCATCACGTTCTCCGGCGGCGCGTCCGAGCCTTCCCAGCCGAGCAACGTGTCAGCCACCGCGCAGAGGCGGCCTTCCGGTTTGGCGGCCGTGCCCGAGAGTTCCTCGTTGACGAGACTGTTCACGCCGCGGTCGGGGCAGGTCAACAATGGATCCGGACCGTAATTCGCAGCGGGCGCGCGGGTCGGCTTGAAGGAGCCGCTCTCCAGGGCGCCAGGCGACTTCCGGCCTACGGCGAGGCCCCCGCCGCAGGCGAAAACGAAGAGCAACGCCGCGGCAGGCGCCGCGGCAAGAGAAAATCCACCTCGTCGATTCATGAGATCCTCGGTGCTTGAGGGCAAGGACCCCTTGCTGCACCGAACGAGTCCCTGCCTGCGATATGCTCCCGCGGCCCCTGATTACTGCGGGAGCGTCAGCTTGATCTTGAACGTGTAATCCACCTCGATCGGCTGCCCACGGAGCAGCGCCGGCGTGTACTTGCGATGCTCGAGCGCATCGATCACGGCGCGGTCCATGAACGGCAGGCTCTTGACCACCCGGCAGTTGCGCACCGCTCCCTGGGTGCTGACAACGCATTTGACGATCATCAGACCCTGGACCTCGCGCTCGAGCGCTTGCGACGTGTATTGCGGATCCGGCCCCCCGATCTTCTGTGGAGGCGTCATGGTGTCATTGAACTCGACGGGTCCCGCGCTGCCAATGTGTCCACCGATCTGCCCGCCCACCACTCCGCCGACCACGCCGCCCACCACGCCTCCCTCGACGCCGCCTTCGACACCCTCGTCCTCCTCGACCTCAGGCTCCTCCGGTGGTATCTCGGGGGGCTTTTCCTCGACCTTCGGGATCTCTCTCGGCTGAATCACCGTCGTCGGCGGCACCTTGGGCTTGATCCGCTCCGTCCTGGGCGTCTTCGGCTTGCGGCTGGCCGGCGGGGGAGGGGGCGGTGGAGGAGGAGGCGGCGGCGGCCGGAAGGCGACGGGAACCTCGACCGTGGTCTCCTTTGGCATGTGGGCCCTGGCATAGGCGAGCAGGAAAGCGGCCCCTACCACGGCGCCGTGGAGAATGATTGAAACCGCCATCGAAGTGCCTGCCCGCCTCTTGGCTCGCGGTGCAGTAAGCGTATCGAACATGTGCGCCTTATCGCTTCGAGCGAGGGAAAGAGAAAGGCGTGGACACTTAAACAACGGCCGACTTGTTGTCAACGCCCGGCTGCGCCCGGGGATCTTTGGATGTCCACTGAGGTTCTGCCCGGAACCCGAAGGGGAAAACTTCCGGCACAAAAACGCGGAATTCTCGACAGCTCGCGCGAGGCTACCGGCGCTCCCGCTCCCCAGCAGCGGTCTCGTCGATCCCACGGGCAGGAACCGCGAGAGGGCGGGCATGTCCGGTTGCAGCAGGATCGCAATCTGCCGTGCTTGACGATCTCGTGACATTCGTGCAGTCTCCCGCCGCTTTGGGCCCGTCGGACAGGGGGGGCGCGGGCGGGCCGTTCGACGCGCCCCCGCGCAACCCGCGTGACCGAGGAGGCGGACACCTGCTGCTTCAACCCCGGAGAAGCTGGCACACAAACAACAGGAGCTGAACATGCAACGGAAGTACGATGTACTTCGGCTGACTGCTCTGGCGTCACTCGCCCTCTCGACGGCGGCAGTGGCGCAACAATCGACTGATCAAACCAATCCTCCGGCGGAGACTGCCGCACCGCCTTCAGCCACGGAGGAAACTCCCGCAGAGCCCCGCAAGAAGGCAGAAGAAGAGATCGTGGTGACCGGCTCGCGCGTGCGCCGCAAGGACCTGACGACGCCCGCTCCCGTCACGGTCATCAGCCGCGAGCAGATGATCACCAGCGGCAGGGTCTCGCTCGGCGACTTCCTGCAAACGCTTCCCGAGCAGGGCAACGCGATCAATACCGGCGTCAACAACGGCGGCGACGGGTCCACCCGCGTCAGCCTGCGCGGCATCGGCGACGCCCGCACGCTGGTGCTCGTCAACGGACGCCGCATGGTTCCCGGCGGTCTCGGGGCAGATCCCTCGGTGGACCTCAACTCAATCCCTACCGCGGCGATCGAGCGGATCGAGGTGCTGAAGGACGGCGCATCCGCGATCTACGGATCGGACGCCATCGCCGGCGTCGTCAACATCATCACCCGCCGCCGATATACGGGGACCGAGCTGTCCGCGTACTCGGGCGTCGCAGGCCACGGCGACGGCTTCACCTACGACCTCGCCGCGACTTCGGGCACCGCCGGTGACAACGGCAGCCTGCTCTTCTCGGCCGGGTTCTTCGATCAGCGGAAGATCATGGCGGGCGATCGCGACTTCTCCAAGGTCCAGTACTTTTTCGATGCCACCGGCCAAAGCTCGGGCAAAATCGGTGAGTACACCGCCGGCAGCTCGCGAACGCTGGGCGGTCGCCTCCGCGCCAACGGCACCGGCAACGCCGCCTGGCAAGCGCTCCTCAATGATCCCGCTTACGTCCTCGAATGGGCGGACATCAAAGCGAAGACCGGCAACAGCAATTACCTCCTCCACGACTCGTCGCTGACGACGGCGACCCCGGCCGTCCAGTCTTGCGTCGCTGCCGGTGGCGCGCTTGCGGACTGCCAGTGGCGGCCGATGCACACCGAAGGAGCGGTCGGCTACGGCGGCGACAACTACAACTACGCTCCGGAGAACTACCTGATCACTCCGCAGCGGCGCATCCAGCTGTACGCGACCGGCGATGCCCGGGTCGGCTCCTCATCGCGGGTCTACTTCGAGTCATCGTTCGTGGAACGTCGGTCGAGCCAGAACCTGGCCCCGGAGCCGTTGATCATCGGGGCTACCGGCGTCACCGTCGGCGGCGATCTGCGCAACCTCGCCAAGATCTCCCAGTTCAACTTCTACAACCCGTTCAACAAGACGTTCACTCTCGCTTCGCGCCGGCTGGGTGAGTTCGGCCGCCGCGCCGACGACCAGGACATCGACACCTTCCGGGTGGTCGGCGGACTCGACGGCACCCTGCCGGAAGAGCTCGGACCCGTGCAGGGCTGGTTCTGGGACCTGTCCCTGAACTACGGCCGTAGCAGCGCGAGCGACATCCACAGGGGCAGCCTGGTCGAATCGAGAGTGAATGCAGCCATCGGGCCGAGCATGCGAGACCCGGCCACGGGCGAGATCATCTGCGTGAACACGCCTGGCGATCCGACCACCAAGCTCCCCGGCTGCGTGCCGCTCGACCTGTTCCACGGGTACCCGACGATCACGCCGGCGATGATGAATTACCTGACCTACACGGGCTCGCAGCGCGGGACCAACGAGCTGACCTCGGTCCAGGCGAACCTCAACGGCGAACTGATCAAGCTGATGTCGGAACGCCCGGTCGGCCTCGCCGTCGGCTACGAGTACCGGAGGGTCGCCGGCAGCTACACCTATGACCCGATCGTGAACCAGCACGACTCGACAAACGGCGGCTCGGACAACACGCAGGGCGTTTACGATGCCCACGAGGGGTACGCCGAGCTTTCGATGCCCATCATCAGCGGCATGCCGTTCGTCGAAGACCTCGAGGGTTCGGCAGCGGTCCGGGTGTTCCGGTACAGCAACTTCGGCAGCGACTACACCTACAAGTTCGGCGCCCGGTACAAGCCGATCACCGATGTCACGCTGCGCGGGACCTACTCGACGGCATTCCGGGCTCCATCGATCGCCGATCTCTACAGGGGCCACTACGACAACTTCCCGATCGTGTCCGATCCCTGCGCCGATACGTCGGCAGCCAGCCAGGAGACGATCAATCGCTGCATTGCGGCCGGGCCGAACGTGAACAACAATGGCGACAGCTCGGTTCAGCTCCGCTCCACGAACGGCGGAACACCGACGCTGCAGCCGGAGACCGCGAAGACGGGCACGGTCGGCGTGGTGTTCGAGCCCTCCATGGTGCGAGGGTTCTCCGCGACCGTCGATTATTACAACGTCAAGATCGAGCACGCGATCTCCACCATCGGCGAGTCGACGATCCTGGCGGGCTGCTACGTCACCGGGAGCAACCCGTCATACTGCAACCTGATCGATCGGGACCCGGCGTCTGGTACGATCAACAACATCCTCAATCTCGTCCAGAACCTCGGCTCCGAGTACGTAGCGGGCATCGACGTTGCCCTCCGCTACCAGTTCCCGACGACCGATTACGGCCGCTTCGCGCTAACATTCGACGGAACGTACCTCATCCACCACAACCAGCGGCTGGCCGACGGTACCTTGGTGGTCGGCAAGAATACCTTCGATCTGCAGCAGAGCTCCGGGCAGGGTGGCACCAACCCCGCCTGGAAGCACTTGATGGGGCTGCGGTGGGGTCTTGGTGGGTTTGGCCTCGGGGGCACCTGGAAGTACGTCAGCTCCTTCCATGAATGCGGCGACTCGAGCGGCGACTTCTCCGGCTCGGGCCTCTGCTACGCGGATTCGACCTACCAGCGGCATGTCGAGGCCTACTACGCCTTCGACTTCTTCGGCAGCTACACGTTCTCGAGCCCAGCCGGGAGGACTACCCTCGGCGTGGGCATCAACAACGCGTTCGACAAGGCGCCGCCGAGGATCTACAACACGTTCGCGAGCGCGACCGACCAGTACACGTACGACCAGGTCGGCCGGTTCATCTACGGCCGCATCAATCACGTGTTCTAGACAGTCCGGGGCGGACGGGGAACCGTCCGCCCTTGGCAATTGCAGTGCTCGAGAGACATCCAGGCCCGCCGGTGGTGCTCAGCGCACATCGGCGGGCCGTCGTTTTGCTGCCACTCCCGGTCCGCTGGAGGCCGCCTGGCCACGCGCGAGCGCGAACACTCGTGAGCCTGGGCGACGAGATGGTCCTAGTTGCTCGGCAGGTTGCCGTTGCTGCCGATGCCCGCGAGCGAGGACCGGCGCACCGACATGATCTGGAGTTCGCTCAGCTTGGCCTGCGTCGCGATCCGCACGCGATCGATGTCCTCCTGGTACCGGCAGACCCACCGGGGCAGATGCGAACCCGTGGGCATCTCCCGGTTGCAGAGCAGCAGACCGTCGCTGCCACCGCCGCGGGCGGGGAACCCGACGTCCGTGTCCGTGATGGCGCGGCCAGCCATCGCGTCATAATGATGCGCGGCAACGACGATGTCGCCGTTGTCC
>Ga0209761_1001703_pt1 | contig 14214 bp, 13 predicted proteins | sample GraSoi013_1_40cm_4_FD_185818 | JGI IMG/M metagenome (GOLD analysis project Ga0209761, IMG submission 185818) | Grasslands soil microbial communities from the Angelo Coastal Reserve, California, USA - Sample 09_25_2013_1_40cm (SPAdes) (version 2) | ecosystem: Environmental > Terrestrial > Soil >... | reverse complement strand
CCCGAAGCAGCACCGCGTCATCCGGCGCCCGATGGCTCCACTTCGACGACGTCCACGTCACCGCCAGCAACGCGCGCCCCTCAATCCGCGGGACGACGAACCCGTAACCGTCCAGGCGATGCGAGAAGTCTCGCCGGCGGAAGCCCAGGGAGATCGTCGCGGTGGACGTATAGGGAATGCCGCGTAGCAGGGCGGACAACTCGTCGTCGAGCGGCTCAAGCAGGGTCGCGGCGTCGTAGGCCGGCGTTGCCAGGATCAGCGCATCGACCACCAGGGGCGCTGTGCCTTCGATCACGACCTCGTAGCTGCGCGGCACCCCGCTCACGCGCACCGCCCGGACTCGGCGCCCCGTCAGCACACGGAGGGGGCCAAGCCGAGCAGTCAAGGCCTGGAGCATCTCGGACAGTCCGCCCTGAAGCGTCACGAAGGGTGAGCCGCCAGGCCCCGCTCCCTGATGCCGACGCCATGAGCCCAGCAGCGCACGGACGATGCTGCCGGTCTGGCGCTCCATCTCGGGAAAGCGCGGGAAGGTCGCCTGGATGCTCAGGCTGTCCGCATCTCCGGCGTAGATGCCGGTCATCAGCGGCTCAATGATGCGCTCCAGCGCCTCGTTCCCCAGGCGCCGGCGAAAGAACGCGCCCAGGGATTCATCCCCGCGCTCCCTCCGGCGCGGGATCAGCAGCTCGGCGCCCAGGCGGAGCTTGCCCTTCCAGGACAGCACTCCGCTCCTAAGGAACGGCCCCAGCCTCGTCGGCACGCCCAGCGCCAACCCCTCCGGGAGTTCCTCCAGACGTTCCTTCACATACACATAGGTCTTACGCCGATCCTGGTTCGTGCCGATCACCCGATCCGCCAGACCGAGCCGCCGGCACAGCTCGATGGCCCACGGCTTCTGCGACAGAAAGGAATCGGGCCCGCCCTCGATGACGAAGCTGCCGACCCGCTCGGTGAGGATCTTACCGCCCAGGCGCGGCGCGGCCTCGACCAACGTGCACTGGGGCGGGCTGTCGCGAGATGCGGCGCTTTCAGCCAGGCCGTACGCGGCGCTCAGGCCGGCAATCCCGCCTCCGACGATCAGCACTGTGCGTGAGTCGGTCGGCATCTCCGATGGACGATGGTCAGAGACCGGTTTCGCGGAGGTGGGTCGTCACGACATCCAGCAGCGTCTCGATGAGCGGTGGAGTGGCATTGAGCATGGCGATCCGTTCCAGCCACATGCCTTGCTCGCCCGCCCGCTTCTTGAACTCGATATCGATGTCGTAGAGGACTTCAAGGTGGTCCGACACGAAGCCGATGGGGGCCATCAGGACATGCCGGAAACCGAGGCCATGCAGCTCATCCAGCGTGGCTTCGACTGTCGGGCCCAGCCACTGTTCTTCCGACCGGCCCTGGCTCTGATAGGCAAACCGCCAGGTCGCGCCTGACGGCAATGGACCCAGCGCGGCCAGCACGGCCTCGGCGGTCTGCCGGACTTGTCCCGGGTAGGGATCGCCGGCCGCAAGAATCCGTTCGGGAAGGCTGTGCGCCGTGAAGATCAGCGCCACACGCTCCCGCGCATCGGGAGGAAATTTCTGCAAGGCCTCCCGGATATTGGCGACGATGCCGCGGATTAGAGCCGGGCGGGTGTGCCAGTTCGGCACATAGGTAAAGCGAACAGCGGCGCCAGATTCGGCTTGAGCTTCCGACACCTTCCGGACATAGGCGCCGACGCTGAGCTGGGAGTTCTGGGGCGCCATGCACACGCCGACCAGCCGCCGGACGCCGTCCTTGACGATCTCCTGATAGGTCTCCCGGATGTACGGATGCCAGTGCCGGAGCCCCACATAGACTTTGAAGCGGGCGGCGCCGGTGGCATTCAGACGAGCCTCAAGCCGGTGAGCGACTTCTCTCGTAATCTCCAGGACCGGGGACTTGCCCCCGGTCGCCCGGTACCGCTCCGTGATCTCCTGGACCAACTCCGGCGGGGTGGGACGGCCGCCCCGGACATCGTTGAGGTACGGGCCCACGGCCGCGAGGGAGTCCGGGCCGCCCATAGCCATTAACAGGATACCGATTGGTGGGACTGACACGTGAGGCTAGCGTTGACTGAGCTTATGGACCAGCTCCACGGCCGCCTGGACATTCTCGACCGGCGTGGTGGGAAGAATGCCGTGCCCCAGGTTGAAGATGAAGCCGGGTTCATCGCCCGCCTGCTTGAGCACGGATTCCACGCGCCGCTCGATCTCGTGCCGGGGGGCAAGCAGCACGACGGGATCCAGGTTGCCCTGAATCGCCACGCCCGGACCGAGCCGGCGCCGGGCTTCATCGAGCGGCACTCGCCAGTCCACGCCGATTACCGTGCCGCCCGCTTCGCGCATCAGCTCCAGCAAGGTCGCCGTCCCCGTGCCGAAGTGGATCAGCGGCACGTTCTCGCCCTTGAGCCCGTCGAAGATGAGCCCGACATGGGGCTGCACGTACTCGCGGTAGTCCTCGGGGCTCAGGCAGCCGACCCAACTGTCAAAGAGCTGGACGGCCTGTGCCCCTGCCCGGATCTGGTTCCTCAGATATGCCAGCACCACGCGCGCCAGCTTGTCCAGGAGCCGGTGCCAGACGACCGGCTCCCGGTACATGAAGCTCTTGGTCTCGATGTAACTGCGCGAGGCGCCCCCTTCGATGGCATAGCTCGCCAAGGTGAACGGCGCGCCGGCGAATCCGATCAGCGGCACGCGTCCATCCAGCGCGCGGCGGGCCAGCCTGACCGCCTCCGCCACGAACCGGAGCTCCTCTCCCTCGATGAGTCGGAGCGCGTCCACATCCGCACGGGTCCGGATCGGATTGTGAATGACCGGACCTTCGCCTTCCTCGAACGTGATGCGGAGGCCCATCGGCTCGAGCGGGAGCAGGATGTCGGCAAAGATGATGGCCGCATCGAGAGGAAACCGCTCGATCGGCTGCAACGTGACCTGAGCCGCCAGTTCCGGCGTCTTGCACACTTCGAGGATGGAATGCTTGGCGCGGACGGCCCGGTACTCCTCCATATAGCGCCCGGCCTGCCGCATGAACCACACCGGCACGCAGTCCGTCCATTCGTGGCGGCACGCTCTGAGAAAGCGATCGTTCATAGAGAAAGCCATTCTAGGGGCTGACAGAGAGGGAGTCAAATACCATGCCGCTAGGCGTGATTTCCTAATATAATGGTTCGGAACATGAGCGTGTCCATGAAGATCGTCGTGGCCGGAGGCACCGGATTCATCGGCCGTCAGTTATGCCAATCGCTGGCGCTGCACGGCCATCATGTCACGGTGCTCTCGCGATCTCCTGCGCAAGCGCGCCCAAACGTTGTTCCCGCTGTGACACTCGTCGAATGGGGCGGAGCGACCCGCGGCCCATGGGAACGCACGCTGGTAGGAGCCGACGCCCTCATCAACTTGTCGGGAGAGCCGATCGCCGAAGGGCGCTGGACGGCTACCCGCAAACAAGCTCTTCGCGAGAGCCGCATCGGCACGACGCGTCTGCTCATCCAGACCCTCTCCCGTCTCTCCTCAAAGCCACGGAGCCTAATCAATGCGTCTGCGATCGGCTACTACGGGCCCCGCAACTCCATGCCCGTGACCGAGGAGACCCCGCCAGGGTCAGATTTCCTGGCCGACCTCTGTGTGGACTGGGAGCAGGAAGCGGTGCAGGCCGAAGCCCTTGGCCTGCGCGTCGTGCGGCTTCGGATCGGAATCGTTCTCGACAAAGATGGCGGGGTGTTACTCCGCATGACGCCACCGTTCCGGTACTTCCTCGGGGGACCCATCTCGCCCGGCCACCAGTGGGTCTCCTGGATCCATCGCCAAGACCTCATTGGTCTCGTTCATTGGACGCTCACCCATCCCACGATGAGCGGACCGGTCAACGCCGTCGCCCCCGGCAGCGTCACGATGCGCGAGTTCTGCCGGACGTTGGGCCGCGTCTTGGGCCGCCCTTCCTGGCTCCCCGTCCCGGAACCGGCCCTACGTCTGGCGCTCGGGGAACTCGCCATGTTGTTGACAACCGGCCAGCGCGTTGAGCCAGCCATAGCGCTCCGTGGAGGCTTCGCCTTCCAGTATCCCAGCTTGGAGCCGGCGCTAAAGGGGATTTTAAAGGCGCCTTGATGACGATGGGCAATACCATCCTGCCTTGCGTCGGGATCAGCCAGTGCCTGCTCGGCGATAACGTCCGGTACGATGGAGGTCACAAACTCGACAGTGTGCTGATCGAGACTCTGGGTCGGCACGTGGAGTGGGTCCCGGTGTGTCCGGAAGTGGAAGTCGGGCTGGGGACTCCTCGTGAGCCCATGCGTCTGGTCGGTGATCCCCAGGCGCCACGCCTCGTCACGATCAACACCGGAGTGGACCACACCGAAGCGATGCAACGCTTCGCGCAGCAACGGATCCGCGAGCTGGAAGCCTTGAACCTCTCCGGCTTCGTCTTCAAGGGCGCCTCGCCAAGCTGCGGCATCAAGGGGGTTGCGCTCTTCAACGCTCAAGGGATGGAGACGCACGACGGGGTCGGCCTGTTTGCCCGCGCCTTCATGGAACATTTCACCGAGATGCCGGTAGAGGAAGAAAGCCGGCTGCACGATCCGCAAGCTCTGAAGAATTTTCTGGAACGCGTGTTCGCCTACCGCCGGTCGCGGAATTCCGTTTAACGTTTTGGCGGGTCCTGTCACCGAGGAGGGGAAAAGTGGGGTCAGATTCCCTTTCATAGAAAGGAGTGGACTCTGACCCCACTTTTCTCTTTTCCCCCCAACTGAAGGTGAATCCATATAGACTTTTGCCGTATAAATACAATAACATACGACTATTCTAGGTATGAATACTGAATCCATTTCCCTTATTCGCCAGCTTCCGATGCTCGATTTGGGCTGACAAAACTTCCCCATCTTGGTCAAACCATGGACATTTGGGCTCGTGGTCCATCCGTTGCTTAAGGAGTGGTTTGCTGATGCGGGCTTGTGGGAGCCGAGGTGGGCGCTGCGTGGGCCCCATTGCCTAGAATTTAGAGTGGCCCCTTGGTCCTATAGAAGAAGGGCACTATAGTGGCGAGTCCTCCCGAAAGCATGGATCGTCGGCGTAGCAAAAGAGTTCGACTGTCGACTTTATTAACCATGGAGACCCAGGATCCAGCTGTAGTTTTCAGCGGTCGCTGCACTACCTTCGACGTAAACTGCCATGGGGGCCTGCTCATCTCGTCCCGTCCCTTTCCGTACAACACCAAGCTGCGCCTTACTATCCCGCCCAGCAACCGCATCCTCACCGCGTATGTTGTACGCTCTATCCCAAATTTGCCGGCCATCCATGTTCTCACTTGGTTTGTCGGAATTGAATTCGATACTCCAGGAAATTACTGGGATGGTCAGTCACCGCTGCTAGAGTACTGGGCCCCCACCGTACGTTTCTTAAGCCGTTTAAACAAAATGAGTTACTGGCCGCAATTAAGGAGTTAGTCCCCCGCCTTATTTGAGACAGACCATTTCTCTTTTTTGTCCATCTATCCACATAGAACTCGGCCGGCGACTGCATCCCCGGCCAGGACTCGAACCTTTGATCACCGGAAAGGCTAGGCCACCCCTAGGGACCTGTCAAGCGTAAGCAAAGGCAAGCGCAAAGGAGCGGGTGGTGCCGATGTTGCCGGAGGCGAAGGGGTAGCAGCGAGTGGGACCCTGGCGGAGCGGAGCTGTCGTTGCGAGGAGTCCGCGACGCGGCAACCTCGGCCGAGATTGCTTCGGCTGCGCCTCGCAATGACAATCAGGGTAGCTCGCTGACAGGACCCGCGGAGCCGCAGGCGGGAGTAAACACAGGGACAGGCAACTTTTCGAAAGACAGACCCGAAAAGTAGCCTGTCCCCTTTAGACCCAGTCCGAGGCGTCGCGGGATTTTGCGGGAGCGGCGGGCAAGGCGCTCAGCCGTTCGACGATGGCGCGGATCTCTGGCTCCAACACCCGCTCCTCGTCGGCGCTGGCGATACGGGCCGCGCCGGCGGCCAGCTCGATGCGATAGTGGTTCTGACGATCCGAGAACCATTCCAGGTAGGGATGCGGCGGTAAGTGAGGATGAGGGTCGAAGGACATGAGGCTGACTTCGCCGGTCTGCGGATTCTCCATGTCCCCGAGTACATGACCGGCCACGTCGTCGTCTGAGAAAGCCGGATTGCGGAAGGTGATCAGCCGGCCCTTAATCTCGCCCGTAAAGTCGCCGCGCAGGAGGAATTCCACCGGGCCGACCGCCGCGAAGGTGATCCGGCCGGCCACCCGCCCCGGGGTGCGGTTGTCCAGGAAGCCCTCCTGGACCCACCGCCCGTTGCTGAACTTCTGTGCCACCAGTTTTTCAGTCGGGAATGAGCTTCCACTCGTCCTTCTCGATCCAGACCCACTTGCCCGTTTGGAGCTTCTTCACGTCTTCCTTCTCAAACAGCTTCAGGTACCGTTCGATGCGCTCCGGCTCGTCGATCCGGTCCTGCTGCATCACCCCGTTGGGAAGCTTGAATTTCCTCAACAACACCGGCATGAGCGAGAACCTCCTTCGACCAAAGACTTGAGACTCCTTCAGTTAGGTAAAGCGATTCGCAGACTACCCAAGGGAGCGCGCTAGTGTCAAGTTGAAAGCCTGGATTTGGCGGAGCGATCCCACTTATAATACCTGTCTGTCAGGTCCACCCCAGGGAGACGCGCCATGCCGCTATACGAGTACCACTGCGAAGGATGCGGGCGGGATTTCGAGGAGCAGCAATCGCTGAATTTCAATCCGGCCGATACGGAATGCCTCTATTGCAACCAGAAGAAGGCGGTCCGGAAGATCTCGGCGGTGTCCATGTCCATCAAAGGCCCGACCAGGAAGCCCAGAACTTCGGACATCAAGGCCGAGCAAGGAATGAAGAAGGCCGAGGAAGTCCTGAGTAAGCTGCCGCCGGGCTGGGGCAAACGGGGCGACACCACACCGAACATTGACTGATCGGTTTCAGGCGACGGTCATGTTGACCACCCAGAAGGCGTTTGGTACCATGACCCGACGTCCTCACATCCGTCACGATCTAGCGGGGTACCACCCATGGAAACCAAGACTTTGACTTCGCTTGTAATTTTCGGCTTGGGTGCAGTCCTGTTCTTCGGATTCGGTTCGACTGCCTCCGCCGATGTCACCATCCCAGGGATGGGCTCCGGCGCTTACGATGTGCCGTCAGTGGGCGGGCCCGGCGACTCCGTGGACAAAGCCCCGGTCTGTGACATGAGAGCGCGGCCCAAGATCACGAAAGTCGAGCCGGACCCCACGAAGCCTGGGGACAAGATCACGATCAGGGGGGAAAATTTCGGCACGAAGGAATGTTTCGTCGGCGTCTCCTTCGGGTCCATGGCCGATGGCGCCAAGATCTCGTTCAAGTACGTGAACGAGACGACCGTTGAGGCGACGGTGCCGGCGATCAAGCCCGGGCTGACGCGAGTCAACGTGGTCACTGGCGGGGGCAGCTCGCAGGCAATCGTACTGATCCAGGCCAAATAACCTGACGGGGCCCGGCAACTCCAACACGTTCCTCCCTTCCCGCTGAAGCCAGCGCACCATTCCCGCGAGCCCCTCGACTTGCTCGCGCGCCCTGTGATACCCTGTCGCACTTTCTGAGGGAGAATGTTTAAGAGAATCCTCATCGCCAACCGCGGCGAGATCGCCATGCGCGTCATCCGCGCCTGCCGGGAGCTCGGGATCCGGACCGTCGCGATATACGCGGAGTGCGACGCCACCGCCATCTTCGTGAAGAAGGCCGACGAGGCGCACCTCGTCGGCCCCGGCCCGATGCAAGGCTTTCTCGACATGCAGGCGATCGTGGACCTGGCTAAACGCTCCGGCGCGGACGGGATCCATCCGGGGTACGGATTTCTGTCTGAAAACGCCGACTTCGCGAAACTCTGCGAGACATCCGGCATCACCTTCATCGGGCCGTCCCCGGAAGCCATCCGCCTGATGGGCAACAAGGTGCAGGCCCGCGAAATCGCCAGGAAGGCCGGGGTGCCGATCGTGCCGGGGACCGAGAAGAGTGTCACCAATCCGACGGAGGCGCTGAGCTTCGCCGCGCGGACCGGCTATCCTCTGATGGTCAAGGCCTCCATGGGAGGCGGCGGGCGCGGGCTGCACGTGGTTCGCAACGACCAAGAGCTGCTCAGCCAGATGGAGGTGGCCAGACGGGAGGCCCTCTCATCGTTCGGGAACGGCGAGATCTTCCTGGAGAAGTACATCGAGCGGCCGCACCACATCGAGTTCCAGATCCTCGCCGACAAGCACGGGAACATCATCCACCTGGGCGAGCGGGACTGCTCGATCCAGCGCCGGCACCAGAAGCTGATCGAGATCGCGCCCTCGCTGGTCCTCGATAAAGAACTGCGGGCGCGCATGGGCGAGGCCGCCATCGCCGTGGCCAAGGCGGTGAACTACGACAACGCCGGCACGGTAGAGTTCATCCTGGACCCAAACCGCAACTTCTACTTCATCGAGATGAACACCCGCATCCAGGTCGAGCACACCATCACCGAGCAGATCACCGCGATCGACCTAGTGCGCTCGCAGATCGAGATCGCCGCGGGCCTCCCCCTGGAATTCTCCCAGGAGGATGTGACGCTGCAGGGGCACGCCATCCAATGCCGGATCAACGCCGAGGATCCGCGGAACAACTTCCGGCCGTGCACCGGCACCGTGACCGCCTATTTCTCGCCCGGTGGCATCGGCGTGCGCATCGACGGCATGGCGTACAAGGACTACACGATCCCCCCCTACTACGACGCGCTCCTGGCCAAGCTGGTCGTGCGGGGGCGGACCTGGGAGGAAACAGTGAGCCGGGCCCACCGCTCGCTGGAGGAGTTCGTGCTGCGGGGCGTGAAGACCACGATCCCTTTCATGAAGCGGATTATGGAGGACCCGGACTTTCAGGCGGGCCGGTTCGACACCAGCTATCTTGAAACGCACCCGCAGGTGTTCAATTACGAGGACTACACGGACCCCGAAGATTTGGTCGTCGCCCTCTCGACGGCCATCGTAGCCTACGAAGGACTGTAACGCGTGAAGAAGTCCCCGAAAAACTCAGCCCGATCGAGCCGCTCGCGAGCGACGTCTCGGCCGCGAAGCCCGGTTGTGAAGACATCCAAGACGGTCCGGCCTGCGCCGCTCGAGATCGAGGCCGCGCCCGCCAAGCAGGTGCTCCTGACGGACGTGGCGCTGCGTGACGGGCACCAGTCCCTGCTGGCCACACGCATGCGGACCGAGGACATGCTGGAGGTCGCCGATCGTCTCGACAAGGTCGGCTTGTGGTCGTTGGAGGTCTGGGGCGGGGCCACCTTCGACACCTGCCTGCGATTTCTCAAGGAGGACCCCTGGGAGCGCCTGCGCGCGATCAAGCGCGTCATGCCCAATACGCGGCTCCAGATGCTGCTGCGGGGGCAGAATCTGGTGGGCTATCGCCACTATCCCGACGATGTCGTGAACGCCTTCGTCGAGCGGGCCGCCGCCAACGGCGTGGACGTTTTCCGCATCTTCGACGCCCTGAACGACATCCGCAACATGGAAGCCCCCATCGCCGCCGTCCGCCGCGTGAGCAAGCACGTGGAGGCCTCGATCTGCTACACCACCAGTCCGGTGCACAGCCTCAACCGGTTCATCGATCTGGCCAAACGCCTGGAGGATCTCGGGACCGACACCCTCTGCATCAAGGACATGGCCGGGCTGCTCGCGCCGATGGAGTCGTACAAGCTCATCCGCGGCCTTAAAGCGGCGGTCCGCGTGCCGATACACCTGCACACTCACTACACCTCGGGCATGGCCTCGACCAGCGCCCTGATGGCGATCTTCGGCGGCCTCGACATGCTCGACACCGCGCTCTCCCCACTCTCCGGCGGCACCTCGCACCCGCCGACCGAGACCTTCGTCGCCCTGCTCCGCGGGACGCCCTACGACACGCGCCTCGATCTGCAGACGCTGCCGCCCATCGCCGAGGTTCTGCGCATGGCCCGGAAGAAGTACTACCAGTTCGAGAGCGACTTTGCCGGCGTGGACTCCGAAATCCTGATCTCCCAGATCCCCGGCGGGATGCTGTCGAACCTGGCTGCGCAGCTCACCGAGCAGAACGCATTGGACAAGATGAAGGCCGTGCTTGAAGAGGTCCCCCGCGTGCGCCAGGACTTCGGCTACCCGCCGCTGGTGACGCCGACGAGCCAGATCGTGGGGACGCAAGCGACCCTGAACGTGCTGACCGGCGAACGCTACAAGGTGGTCACCACCGAAACGAAGAATTACTTGAAAGGCCTCTACGGCCGGCCGCCTGGACCCGTCGATAAGACGATCCGCAAGAAGGCGCTCGGCAACGAGCCCGGCATTACGGTGCGCCCCGCCGACCTGCTCGAGGCCGAACTACCGAAGGCTATGCGGGAAGTCGCGGACAAGACCCAGCACCCCGAAGACGTGCTGTCCTACGCCCTGTTCCCGACCGTCGCCAACGACTTCTTCGACGAGCGCGCGAGCGGGCAGCTCAAGCCCGAGCCGCTCGCGCCGATGCCGCCCAAGGGCCCGGCCGTCGCGCACGAACTGAAATTGGCCCCGCTGGAGTTCAAGGTCACCGTCCACGGCGAGAGCTACCACATCAAGGTGTCGGGCTCGGGCCGCAAGGCCGACGGCAAGAAGCCGTACTACATCAAGGTCAACGACCGGCTGGAGGAAGTCTATCTGGAACCGCTGGTCGAGGTGCTCACCGGCACGCCGGAAGCTCCGGAGATCGGAGGCGAGAAAAAGCCCGAACGCCCCCGGCCAATCGGTCCCGGCGACGTGACCACCTCCATGCCGGGCAAGGTGATCAAGGTGCTGGTCAAGCCGGGCCAGTCCGTGAAGCAGGCCGACCTATTGCTGATCGTCGAGGCGATGAAGATGGAGAGCCAGGTGAACGCACCGATCGCCGGAGTCGTGAAGACCCTCTATGTCAAAGAGGGTGACGACGTGAAGCCCGATGAAACGCTGATTACGTTGGAGTAACGCTGCTGCTTTCCGACCTCCCGCCGCTTGACCGCTACCCGCTTCAATTCGCCAGCGTCAACCAGCACCACACGGCCTACATCCGGCATGGTCATGGGCCGCCGACGGTCCTATTGCACGGCTACGCCGGCGCCATCTGGAACTGGGAGCACCAGATCGAAGCCCTAGGCCAGCACGTGACCTTGTTCATCCCGGACGTGTTGGGACAAGGCCTGTCGGACAAACCCCGGATCGCGTACACGCCGGACCTGTACGTGGAATGGCTTCGCGGATTCCTGAAGGCCATCGGCCTCGAGCGCGCCGCCCTCATCGGGCACTCGATGGGAGCAGGCCTGGCGCTGGGCCTCGCCCTCACTCACCCCGTCCGCGTGGACCGACTCATCCTGATCTCGGGTTTCCCCGAGGGAGTGCTGACGCACGTCCGCGGACCCTACTTGAGATTCTTTGCGCGAGCAGGTTCGGGCCTGCTCTTTGGGCTTGCCTACCGTCTCCTGGGCCGCCGGAACTTCCGAAAGTTCTTAGGGGGCCTCGTCTGGGATCGGAGCCTCGTCACGCCCGCGGTGGTCGAGCGCGCCTACCAGCTTCGTAAGCAGTACGGCAAGGCCCAGCCACTGTGGTCGTCGCTGACTCACGTCGAAGAGTGGGAGACCCGCTATGCGCCGCGACTGAGTTCGGTGACGGCGCCGACGCTGCTCATCTGGGGCCGCGACGATTGTTTCCTCCCGCTATCCGCCGGCGAGGCACTGCACCGGACCATCCCCAGTTCGCGCCTGGTTGTCATCCCCGACGCCGGCCACCTGCCCATGTGGGAACGCCCCAATGCCACCAACCGGTTAATCATCGAATTTCTGACTTCCTCGTAGGGGCACTCCTATGTGGGTGCCCAAAGATCGGGCGGACACACAGGTCCGCCCCTACGAATGACAGGCCCTGCCCCCCCTTTCCTTGACCTTCTCCGCGCCGAGGGACTATAACGACTGTGTATCCCGCCACCGTAAGGAGGTACCCGTGAAACCGACTTCTTTGATGACCCTGGCCTTCGCTACGCTCTTCCTGACCGCGTGCGCCGCCAACAGCTTTACGTATAAGGATTTCAAGGTCTCGAAGGGCAGCGCGGAAGCCGGCACCGGAAAGACCGTCGTGTTCGGAGGCTCTCACCTGCAGCTCGAAGGAAACCCCATCAAGATGGGCGACACGCTCCGCGACGCCAAGTTAACGACCATGCCCCCTGGCTTCAAACTGGTCAGCCTGACCGAGGGCAAAGGCAAGGTCCGCATCGTCAGCATCGTCCCTTCGCTCGACACCAAGGTCTGCGAGCAGCAGACGCACTACCTGAGTGAAAAGAACAGAGGCCTTGACCGGGACGTCCAGCTCATCACCGTGAGCGTGGACACGCCCTTCGCGCAGAAACGGTTCGCCGAAGAGGCGAACATCCGCAACGTGACCTTCCTCTCGGACTACCGCGGAGGCGACTTCGGGCGCGCCCACGGTCTTCTGGTTCCTGACCTCCACCTGCTCGCACGAAGCGTGATGGTAGTGGATAAGGACAACGTGGTCCGCTATCTCCAGGTGGTGCCGGAGCTGGCGTCCATGCCGGACATGGAAAGGGCCTTCGAAGAGGCGCGCAAGGTCGCCGGCCTGCCGCCCCCAGCTTCCGCCATGTCATCGTCCAGCGGGTCAATGGGCGGGGGTTACTAATTGAACGCAGCTCGGCCAAGACCTCGCGATTTCTCACCCTCCAGCCCCGGACACGCCGAGACGCGTCCTTTTCCCGGGGGAAGCCGCGGGCGCTATGCGTGAATTCGACCTGCTGGTGATCGGCAGCGGTCCCGCGGGCCAGAAGGCCGCCATCCAGACAGCCAAGCTGCGCAAGCGTGTGGCTGTCATCGAAAAGGAGCAGGTGCTCGGCGGCTCGTGCATCAACACCGGCACGTTGCCGAGCAAAACCCTCAAGGACGCGATCTACTACCTGCACGGGTTCAAGCTCCGCTCCTTCGCCAACATCACGTACTCCCTTAAAAAGAACATGACGCTCCGGGACCTGATGGCCCGGAAGGACCTGGTCATCAAGCACGAGCTGGAGGTCATCACCGACCAGCTCGAGCGGAACGACGTGGAAATCATCCATGGCACGGCCTCGTTCGTGGACCAGCACATCCTGAAAGTGTCCGGCAAGAGCAGCGACAAGGAGTTGCTGACCGCGCCGTTCATCGTCATCGCCACCGGGTCGCGCCCGCGCCGGCCGGAGGAGATCCCCTTCAACGACGTGACGATCTGCGATTCGGATTCGATCCTCTCGACCGAAGTCATTCCCAAAAGCATGATCGTCATGGGCGGCGGAGTGATCGGCTGCGAGTACGCCTCCATGTTCGCCGCCTATGGGATCAAGGTCACCCTCTTCGACAAACGCAATGATTTGCTCCGGTTTGTGGATCAGGAGATCGTCCAGGCCCTGATCTACCACATGCGGACCAACGGCGTGACGATGCGGCTGGGCGAGGAGCTCGACAAGGTCACTACCGACGAGAGAGGCCTGGTCGTGACCACTTTCAAGAGCGGCAAGACCATCGTCACGGACGTGCTGCTGTACGCCATGGGACGGATCGCCAACACCGACATGTTGAACCTGGCTGCCGTCGGCATCACGCCGGACAAGATGGGCCAACTCAAAGTGAACGAGCATTACCAGACCGAGGTGCCGCACATCTACGCCGCCGGGGACGTGGTCGGCTTTCCGGCGTTGGCCGCCACGTCCATGGAGCAGGGCCGGCTCGCCGCCTGCCACGCTTTCCAGGTGGAGCAGTCCACCCTACCCACGGTGCTGCCCTACGGCATCTACACAATCCCCGAGATCTCCACAGTAGGCAAGACTGAGGAAGAGCTGACCAAGGAAGGGGTCCCGTACGAGGTCGGCCGCGCCTTCTACAAGGAAATCGCGCGCGGGCAGATCGTCGGCGATTTGGAAGGACTGCTGAAGCTCATCTTCCACCGCAACACGCTGGTGCTGCTCGGCGTCCACATCCTCGGCGACGGCGCCACCGAACTCGTCCACATCGGCCAGGCAGTCCTGACTTACGGCGGAAAAGTGGACTTCTTCGTCCACAACGTCTTCAATTACCCCACCCTCGCCGAGTGTTACCGCACGGCGGCCCTCGACGGCATCAATCGATTGGCACGACCGTAGCGCTCGCACTCCGCTTATCAATCATGA
>Ga0209761_1001702_pt1 | contig 14214 bp, 12 predicted proteins | sample GraSoi013_1_40cm_4_FD_185818 | JGI IMG/M metagenome (GOLD analysis project Ga0209761, IMG submission 185818) | Grasslands soil microbial communities from the Angelo Coastal Reserve, California, USA - Sample 09_25_2013_1_40cm (SPAdes) (version 2) | ecosystem: Environmental > Terrestrial > Soil >... | reverse complement strand
TGTGCCAAAGCAATTAGTCGCTGCATCAAGAGTGCCTAAACTCCAGGTTACTGTTCTTGTTGCAGGATCAAATATTCCAGCTCCATTGGTCTCTGAAACGAATGAAGTATGTTCAGGAAGTGTAAGTGTTAGCAATACGTTCTCGGGGTTTACAGAGCTGCATGTTTCTAATGTTGTTATACCAGTTTGGTACTGTACTGCAAGGATTACGGTTCTGCCAAAAGAGTTCAGGTCGTAGTTCACGGCTATGGGGGTAATCCCCAAGATAACGCCTTGGGCGGCGGCAGCATTTATGGGTAATAAAAAAGCTGGAAAACTGGCAACCTGCATAGCTAAGATAAATGCTACCGCTACAGCTAGTCCAGACTTAAGATTCATTAACTTACCAACCTGTGAATACGGTATTGATATACGTATTATTTATACATGCGGGAAAGACGTACACGGTGCAGTTACCATTCTCTGGAACCTTTGCCTACATTGACTCGATGCGTCGTATTTTGTGCCCCTTTGTTCGTAAAATTTGTTATTTCATGTTTGTAATTGATATAACGAAAGTTATTACAACAAAAAGACGAGTTCGAGTCCTGTAGGGCCCAGCTATTATCTTGGCATAATTTCAGTCCCACATCCTTGTTTTGATCCCAGATTTAGCTTGTACATTATAGCTTTTCCAACAGTTCTTGTTCTTCTGAATAGGGATAAGTTCCATTCTTTAGACCATCTTTTTATCATTGAGTGAAATTGAAGTCCATATCCTGATAGAAATTTTACGGAAAAAAGATCATCTTCTGGTATTTGCCACCATATCATTTTTATATTAATTTTTAAGTAAAGAAGGGGTGTTGAAGACAATGTGATTGTGCTAAGAAATAAGGAGCTTGCCTTCACCATTTTGGTTATACTTGTCTTAACCATTCCTACACTTGCTGCTTATGGGCAGAATCAAAAGGTTCATGTTGTGATATTATTCAAGGAAAAATTATCTGATAAGCATATTAACTTGGTAAGACTCGCTGGAGGAGAAATTAAAAGGTCTTACCACATAATAAACGGTATTTCTGTAGATATTGAACAGGACAAGATAAATTCTCTAAAAAATGACCCATCAGTTATTAGTGTTGATCAAGATTTAGAGGTAAAGGCTCTTGATCTTAATGCTGACACACAGATTAGAGCAAATCAAGTCTGGATATCGGCCACAGGACAGGGAATTCCAGTAGCAATATTGGATACAGGAATCGATAGCACTCATCCCGAGTTTGCCGGAAGAATAGCATTATGTCACAGCGAAATTACAAATACTGATACATGTGAAGACCCAAATGGTCATGGCACACATGTGGCTGGGATAGCTGGTGCAGCAGGAATTAACCCAAGCGCAAAAGGAGTTGCTCCAGCGGTCTCATTGTTTAGTGATCAAGTTTTAGACGCAACGGGAAGCGGTTCTATTTCAGTAATAATAGCTGGAATTGATTATGCAACTGCTCATGGTGCGAAAGTCATTAGTATGAGTTTGGGTACTAGTGCGATTTCTACCAATCAACCAAATTGTGATACTGCTATTCCAAGTTTAACTACTGCAATTAATAATGCTGTAGCAGCTGGAGTTACAGTTGTTGCTGCAGCTGGAAATTCAGGAATAAAAGGAGTCGGTGCCCCAGGGTGCATAAGTAGCACCATTGCAGTTGGAGCAGTTGACAATACGGATACAATTGCATCATTTTCAAGTGTAGGCGGTCCAATGGCAGATCATGGAATAGTTGCACCCGGTGTCAACATCTTTTCTAGTTGGTTGTTGGACGGTTACGCTACGCTTAGTGGAACGTCGATGGCAACACCCCATGTTGCTGGCACAATTGCATTAATGATGCAATCAAATCCGTCTTTGACACCCGCTCAAATAAAAAACACTCTATTTAGTACTGCTTGCACTGGTATTACTAGTCCTTCTTGCCCGTCAGGAGCAGTACCAAATTCAGTTTATGGTCATGGAAGAGTTGATGCACTTGCAGCTCATAATGCAGTAGTTGCACAAACAGCGCCTGGAATACCAACTGGTCTCAAAGCAACTACGGCCTCATATTCTAGCATTGTTCTTTCTTGGACAGCACCTCCAAATAATGGCGGCTCTGCAATAACAGGATACAAGATTGAAAGATCAGTCGATGGTGGAACCACATGGTCTACTATAGCGGTCAATACGGGAAGTACTGTAACTACATATTCAGACAATGGATTGGCTCCAAGTACTACCTACACCTACCGCATCTCTGCGATTAATTCTGTTGGTACAAGCTCGCCATCTAACACTGCATCTGCCACAACAAGTTCTAACGGTACTGCACAGGCAACACTTGCTGTAAAATCTGTAGACCTATCAGGTAATTCGTTTGCAGGTATGTGGACCACAATTCAATCAGGCGGAACGACGGTAAAGACCGGGTACACGCCAGTTACATTTACTGCAACTACTGGAACCCAATACACGGTCACCGTCTCAAATTACCAGAACTATGTCTTTAATCATTGGGATGATGGCAGCACAAACGCCGCAAGGACAATTACACCTACACAGAGCACAACTTTAACTGCATACTATTCGACTGGTACTACAACCTCAACTGTTCCATCTGCTCCACAAAATCTACAAGCAGCTGCAGGAAATGCCCAAGTTTCCCTATCATGGACTGCTCCATCAAGCAACGGCGGCTCTGCAATTACAAACTACAAGATATACAGGTCGACAAGTTCTGGTACCGAGACACTACTTACTACAGTAGGAAATGTTGTATCCTATACTGATGGTACCGTAACTAACGGCCAGATATATTACTATAAAGTATCAGCTGTAAACTCTGTCGGTGAATCTCCACAGTCAAACGAAGCAAGTGCAACACCTACTGCACCACCGCCTCCACCTCCCTCAACGGTTCCATCTGCACCACAAAATCTACAAGCAGCTGCAGGAAATGCCCAAGTTTCCCTATCATGGACTGCTCCATCAAGCAACGGCGGCTCTGCAATTACAAACTACAAGATATACAGGTCGACAAGTTCTGGTACCGAGACACTACTTACTACAGTAGGAAATGTTGTATCCTATACTGATGGTACCGTAACTAACGGCCAGATATATTACTATAAAGTATCAGCTGTAAACTCTGTCGGTGAATCTCCACAGTCAAACGAAGCAAGTGCAACACCTACTGCACCACCGCCTCCACCTCCCTCAACGGTTCCATCTGCACCACAAAATCTACAAGCAGCTGCAGGAAATGCCCAAGTTTCCCTATCATGGACTGCTCCATCAAGCAACGGCGGCTCTGCAATTACAAACTACAAGATATACAGGTCGACAAGTTCTGGTACCGAGACACTACTTACTACAGTAGGAAATGTTAATTCATATACTGATACAGGACTGACAAACGGCCAGGTATACTACTATAAAGTAACAGCTGTAAACTCTGTTGGAGAGTCATCTCAATCAAACGAAGCAAGTGCGACTCCCTCTGCTCCGCCCCCTACCACCACTGCAGTTATCACCGTACAAGCAGTAGACTCTAGCGGCACTGTCTTGCACCAGTACACGCTTCTCAAGACTCCAGCAGGAGTGACATTAACTACAGGTTTCACTCCAGTTGGGTTTACCGTGAATACAAACACAGACTATCTTGTAAAAGTGAGCAACTACAGCACCCATATATTCCAGCACTGGCAGGACCAGCCATCAAATACCAATCAAGTAAGACCAATTAATATCTCGCAGAACACAACAATCGTAGCAGTCTTTAGCTAGTTGTTGCAAACACAATGACTTGCGAAAAAGTTTGCAGGTCTTCTTCAATTAAATCCAAAAATGAAGGGATCCTGTAGGGCCCAGCTACTATTTCGGTTTGGTTTAGGACACACTGAGGGAGTTATGATTTTAGCTTAACAGCCATGACAAGATCTATCATTTCAAGAATATGGGCTAGTCTGTACTTTCTTGCACGCTCTGAAGCTTGGTTGATCTCGTCCACTGTTATCATGTCAAGATCTTCTTTGTCTTAATCCTTTTATCGTCAATTTCAATCGAACAAATTTCTTTTTGTTTGATAAAAAAATTGTCATAGATTCATGCATAGCTTGTACTATAGGTAGAAGAGGGCAACCCTTTCTCAAAGATAACTGAGAGATCGCCCGGTCTACATCAGATATTTTGGTTATCAATCTTTTTAAAACTAGTCTAACATTTATCTAGATTAAACTTCAGGTATCTTGCTACAATTTCATAACATATCGAATCAATTAGCCTTCTTTTTTTCAAGTTTTCTAATATATTCTTTCAATCGCCTTATCGTTTCTTGATTATTTGCATCATGTCTCCTTTTATCATATGAATAATACAAGATGTTCTTCACTATCATCGCAGGATCTATAAAACAATAATGTACCATTTTTGGAAATAACTGGAAACCCGATTTTTTTTGGAAAAATCAGAGACGGGCCAGATTCCTACAGCAATAACTGCTATCCCACCGGCTGCAACCAATAATCCATTTACAATCCATTTCGGATTTGAGTACATGAAAGAAGATGTAGGACCTACAATTGAATTTCCTTGCAGGAAGAAGATTATTCCAAATGCTGAAATGACTATCCCACAGCCAATTATCGGTATTCCTATTCTCATATCTCAACCTTTTCTGATATTATTATCTTTTTTTTACTTAGAACTATAGCAAGTATCAACGATACAACGGAAGTTATTGCAGCAATACCCTGAAATTATCAAACCTTTTCTCATCTTTTGTTTTGTTATAATATCTAGTCGGAGTTAGACTTTTAAAAAAAGAAAAAAGGGAGAGTTTTGTTGTGTATGCTTTAGTCGCTCTCTACGGTGAAGCTGATATCAGCTGGTGATCCAGAGGCTTTACCCGGACCAGAACCTAACGTGTAGGTCACCACAAGGTGAGCACTGATGACCGTTAGCGAGGCTGCATTGGTATACGTGCAGGTCATCGATAGTGTTGTGTCAGCACCGCTGGCAAGAACGGTTCCTGGCAAGGAACTAGGACTACAGGAGACTGTAGATACAGATGTGGGGCTCGTTAGACTAGCGGTAACTGTTGTTGAGCCAGTGCCAAAGTTATGTAGTGTTGCGGTGAAGACAGTAGTGCCGGAAACAATGCCTGAGGTGGGCTGCAAATCTGTGGGTGTGTTCGTGTAGCCAAACTGTGTGATCTTTACTACTGGGCATGACACGTTGACAGAAACTGACGCTGTCTCATGTGGTGCGGCTGAACCGTCCAATACCATTGCTCCATCAAGTGACACGTCGTTAGTCACGCCATTGCAGTTTGCAGAGCTGGTAGTAAAGGACCTAGCCCATTTCCATGTCTCGCCAACGTCAAGAAGTCCATTGGCGTTTGTATCACCCGAGTCAGGTGGAACTATGCCACTAAGACCAAGGAGAGAGTCAGTTATCGCCACATTCTTTATTTGCGATATGCTAGGATTACCAGAACTTATGTTCTTCTCTGTAATCACATAGTAGATAGTAGCACCGCGTGTTACGTTCTGATTGTCTATCGGGTTAGTACCTGCAGCAGCATCAGCTCCCGTAGCATATGCATGCTTGGTCGCCTCTGTAGCAGGACATAGTACGTTGACGGTAACTGAGGCTTGCTCAACTGGTGCTGGGGTACCTAGCAAAGGTACTTGTCCTGTGAATGTCACAGTGTCTGTCACAGGGCTGCATGTGGTGACAGTAAATGTCTTGATCCATGTCCATGTCTGCCCTGGATGAAGTATATGATCACCAGTATCCCCAGAGGTAGGTGCACCTAGGTTACCAAATTGTGAATCTATTGCAGTCACACTTGTTATATCAAGAGGACCAGTACTGGTATTCTGTTCTGTAAACTTGTATGTGATAGTGCCACCGACTCTAATTCCATTTATTGGCGTTCCAGCTACATTAGTCGTACCTACTGTGCTTAGTGGATTTCCAGAGGCATCAAATGCTTGCTTTGTAGGGACGGTACTGGGCTTACAAGTGATAAAGTTTCCTAGAACAAAGTCTTTTATCGTTGCTGTAGCTGATGGAGAACTTCGTGTGTCTACCAAGATCTGACTGAAGCATACGCTATGGAATAATTTAGTTGCGTCGATTCCAACCTCGAAGAATTGGTTTACCTTCAAACAGTTAGTAGTGCTTGGGTCCGCACAGACCTCCCCAGCAGGGAATGGACCAGGAGAGATCGTGGTCCCACCATTAGCTATGCCACAAATTAAGCCATTGTCTGGCTTATTTATGCAGGTTACAGCAAATGTGGTCGGGCTTCCCAAGGAACCAGTGGCATCATTACCGTTCCATGTGAAGACGTTTATTGTGCCAATAGTGCCACCTATGGTAAACTCGACAGTTACCAACTCATCGCCATCTTGGTGCTTCCCAGTAAATGGATGATTGTTGGTGTCAGCGGTGGTACAAGTAGGAGCTACTGTGCTGTCTTTGAGGAACCAAACGCCCCAGTCTGCAGAACCTTGGGTCTTAGGCTCACGTATTCCGCCTACAAAAAAGAATTCGTCACCTGATGATGTGGATTTCGCTGCATAAGCAAACCCTCTGAGCAGATTATCCTTTCCTGTAGGGTTGCTAATTGTTCCGCAGTTCCATGGGTTATTACCTGAGCTGATAGGATTGGTATCTTTGGAACCTGTAGAGAAGTAGCTTGTATCAGGGGTAGGGTCATCGTGTTTACAGAACGGTACTGTACCGCTAATGAATGATGGCGGAAGTGTTGACAGTAGAGTGCAAGGTCCGGACGGGGTATCTGTAAAGATATGATCCCAGTCATCTGGAGGCGGCGTTGCCGTATTTGTCACTATGTTACCGTCAAGCTCAAAGATACCTGCTCCAGGATCCGCATGTGCAGTCTTGATCCCAAATATCTTTTCCAGTACATTACCTATACTTTGGATTGGATTGCTTGGCGTCCCTAAATTGTTCATTGGTGATGTTGTAGATATTACTAATGTCAGTGCTGTTAGAATTGCAAAGAATTTTTTTGTTTTATACAATGTCATTATCAAATCAATCTTACATCATGTTAATAATATTTGTCGTGATTGTGTTCGCGAATTATTTTTCTTTAGTACCGAATATGTGGTTTGAACTAGGGTTTAATAATTAGAATTTCTCAAGTTTGAAAAATCATCGAGAATTTGGTTATGGTTTGTTATATCCCCTTACACGCAACTGTACTTTACTAGAAGACTATACTAGAATAAAGTGATAGAAAATTCTTCTAGAGTTTATTTCTGTTTTGTTGTAACTATCTTACTTTTTAGAGTGATTTCTGTCATGCCACATTTTGCGTCTAGGGCGATATCGGCAGACCTGACTTGGAGAAAATACGGCATCTGTTTTTTCATTTATGAGAACAGCGTGAAAATATGAAGATCGCTGCACTGCTATTGATAGCCATAATGCTGTCAGGTATGCTGCTATCACCAAGCAGATCATTTAGTGGCACAACAAGTGTCACAGATAAGACGCTAATTGGCACTGGATTCCCAATTGGGAAGGGCAGACTGGCAGAATTTGATGGTATGTCCTCTGTTCTTTACATGAGTCTCAGTGGCAGCGGAGGGGTCTATGCATTTTTTAGAGACAACCTAGGTGAGACGTCAAATGTGTTACTTCCAAGTTTTCCTTCTTCAACAAACTATGGTTGTGGAGATTACATTATGACAGCAAAAGATGAAATGTGGATCTTCTTTGGAACAGGTCCTCTTACAGCTGTGCAGTACAAGTTTTCTGGCAGCCCTCTGCCAACTGTTGCCACGCTCGTGTCATCTAAAACATTTGGAGATAGTTCTAGCTTCTGTCCATCTCTAATTAAATTGTCTAGTGGTGCATTGGTTAGTGCTTGGACCCAAAACACTGCATATAATAGCACAAGTGGTGCTTTAGGTTTTGCCTATCATAACCCCTCAGGAAATTGGTCACAAATTTTTCCTTACACCGTGCAATACTCGACAGGCGGAGTTCGATTGGCATTGGCTCAGCATCCTGTAGACAATAGCATCTGGGTATTTTCCAAACAGGATGGTGCTCAGCAAATTTATGCAAATCATTTGACAGAGACATCCAATGGTCTTTCAGTTGATTGGACTGATACTAACTTTATAACCCAAGGAGCAGACGGAACTAATGGTCCTGAGGGAGAGTTTCCCTATCTAGTTGCTGTCGGCGATAAATCGCGCAATGCTATACTCTTAGCTTATCAGGATGATCAGTACAAAATTTACAGTCCATATGTTAAAGGCGCCTATGTCAGTATAGCACAAATTAACACGGATAAAACCAAATCCTATCTGGTCTTTCCAAAATATGTAGAACGAGCAGATTATCTTGGTCTGGTGGCATTACCTGATTCCATATCAATTGGTTATTTTCCTATAAATGAAACCACGCTAACCTACAACGATGCATATGTTAGCCGTTATAGTAACGGGAGTTGGGGTCAGTCTGTGTTTTTGGGAACTTCCTATCAGAATCCTTCAGGATTTGGATATGGCATGAATAGCACGCAGTTTGCTGTAGATCTTAATCTTTATTCCGGGAATCAACTTTATCTTTTTCACGAGTCAACAACAACACCGCCTACAGTTTCAATAATAAGTCCAACTAATGGTTCTACTATTGCTGGTATAACAACAGTAAATGCTGGCATCAGTGATAGTTTAAGCATTAGCAAGATTCAGCTATACCTTGATAGTACACTCTATGGTGAGACCTCAACAACTCCGTACACATTCACCCTTGATACTGCAAAAATATCAAATGGGGCACATACAGTGTTGCTAAAAGCGTTTGATATATCTGGCAATTCAGCCTCATCACAGATTACAATCAACATTAGTAATGTTGTCACTGCATCCCCATTAGTTTCAATAACAAATCCTGCCGCAGGTTCAACGGTTACGGGTAAGGTAACAATATCACTGTCTGCATCGGTCAGCTCTGGTATCAGTAACGTGAAGATGTACATAGATAATGTACTAGTCACGCAAATGACCAGTGGGCCATATACTTACAAGTGGAATACTAGCAACATTGCAAGTGGCATGCATACAATAACCGGGAAGGCTTATGGAGTTTCTGGAAACAATGCAGTTGCAAGTGAAACTGTGTATGTGTCTCACAGAAAATAATTTATTGAATCTTACATTCGTCTAAACGTTGTAACCCTCAGGCAATATTCAATTAAAAAATATGGGTTTGGTCAGTGTCTGGGGAAGGAGTCCACATTATCCACAATCCTGTACGTTCGTGGGGTACCCACAATCTACCACCCTCTTTTTCTCAAGAGTTATCTCAGTATGCGTACTTTGTTCTGAACACGAGCTCTGATGAGTATTATTCTACATGGCTTATGAGAAATGCTCTGTTTTACTATCTTTTAGAAACTTTGTAGGAACAATTATTATAACAATTAAAGACACAAAGTACTATTCGCTTAGCTTCTCTAAAAATTCTGAAATTGGCTTGCGCTGTGAAAATTCTTTTACTTTTTCTCCAATCGATTTCACCGTTGTCACTTTGTAGGACGCACCAAAAATATCTTTGAGAACCTTGTTTAGGTATTGAGGATATTCGTAGCAATCTTCTATATGGCACTTGTAGCTGTCATACAACATACTGTCAACCTTCTCGAGAATGGGTCTGCTAATCTCAAGGAGCGTTTGTTCAATTGCCATTAACACCAGTTCCCTCTCTTCACTCTCTTCTGGAACTAGGGATTGCATCGCATTACTGTGATGGTTATTAATAAAACAATGTCGTGCCAAATTTGGAAATAACTGAAAAGGTGCTTGGCAGAACAGATATGACGAGCCCGATTGTTTTTGAACTGACAGTCAGTCCGAGAACTGGTGGTATAATCCCACTAGACCCGCCAACCATCATGAAGCTAAAATAGGACCCGCTTCATGCCATGATGTTGTGCCCAAATGGACCGTTGGCTGTTACTAGGCCAACATTTGTGATAAATTGCCGCGTCTTTTCATCTCCCCATAGCAAGTCCATCCATGCCAACTCAGATATGTTGATAACATCAATTTCTTACCTTCCTTACCGAAGGATGATTTGATATTTCTTTGTGTAAGGATGCTATTGATTCGTCATGAAATGTCAAGTTACATCTATAACAAATCCAAAAAGTAGGGAGCGTAGAAGGTTGTTTTACCAGTTCTACAGTCTGTGTTCCTGTCATCTATGGAATTCCCTTAACAGGAACTACTGCGGGCGGGTGTTGAGGCAACTCACCTGGAGCGCATCTGTGGTCTCCACATACAAGTCCGTGATTCCAAGATGCCGTTATGTGTTGATGTGAGTATCTGCCGTCTTGGTCATCGGCAAAGGCAACACCTGCAAAGGTTGAGCTTAACCCTATTGCAAGTGTGGCCACTGTGAGCAACAGTGCAGTATGGTTTACTATCTTAGCCATACGTCCTCCCGCAGATCTCACATTGCCAGTGTGATGTGATAACAGTCCACTTGTGTTCGTGTTGTGCTTTACTCATTTTACTTCTTATAGTTACTATACAAAGGTAAGTATATAAGATAGAAAGTATCTATATTGATATCAAGTGAGGATTTGGTAAGTTGAAAGAAGAAGAATGCAGGATCTTGCTAGATAGCATGAAGTCGTGTCCCATAGATAATACATTTAAGATAATTGGAAAGAAATTCACTGTACACATTTTGCGAAACATGACACGGCTTGGCCAAACCAGATTCAACGAGTTTTTGGATTCAGTCGAAGGAATAAATCCAAAGACACTGTCTGCCAGATTACGTGAAATGGGAAAAAATGGCATTATTGAGAGGCGTATCTATCCTGGAACTCCAGTCAGGATCGAGTATTCCATAACCCAAAAGGGAAAGGCTCTCAAACCGGTGCTTGAAGCCATGGCTGCCTATTCCATGCAGTATTACGCAAAGGATGTTTTCAAAGATGGCAAAGCTCACACAATCAGTGAAGCCTACGTCAAAGCTCCTGAGATTCTAAAAAATTGAAAAAAGACAAAAAAACAACCCAACTTACCAAGAGTTAACTTAATTTCTGATATCTCACTTACCTGTTTATATAGATACCTTAGTATAGCAACTATACAAATGCTAGTTAATAATAGATCAAATAAAAAAGCAAAAAAGAGATCACCGCTGACCGATAGTCGTTCAGCGTGGTTTACACTGTCAATCTTGAGCAGCACGTTATTGGCCGTGATGTTCTCCGAGACCATGTTACTTCCAGCAATTCCTGAAATAATGCATGACTTTAATGTACCTTACAGCACATCAGCATGGATCTTCAGTGCCTATCTGATAGTTGCTGCAGTAATGACTCCAATAGCTGGTAAACTGTCAGATATTTATGGCAAGAAAAAGGTCCTTCTTACGTTACTTGTCATCTACATAGCAGGAATAATTGCAGGAGGATTTGCAAATAGCATTTCATTTCTTCTGGTTAGTCGAGTTGTCCAAGGTGTGGGCTTGGCAGCAGTACCAGCAGCGTTCAGTCTACTCAGAGATTCGTTTCCACCACAAAAGCTTGCAATAGCGATAGGAGTGTTTGGTTCTGCATATTCTGGCGGCTCGGTAGTAGGTTTGCTTGTAGGTGCTAGCATAATACAGAACTTTGGATGGCATGCTACATTCTTCTCGATAGCTCCTGTGGCAGTAATAGTGGCTACAATGATAGCAAAATTTGTAAGAGACAATAGTAAAAACGTTCAGCTACTCACTATCAAAGGAACAGGAGACGTAAAGAGGAGATTAAACATAGATCTCAAGGGGGCTCTGGCACTCTCTTCCACGATATCGTCATTTCTAATAGCCCTGACTTTGATAGAGACTGGCATAAATTCTGAAAATCTTATACAGATCGCTAGCTCGTTTATTGCATCAATAGCATCGTTAGCTGTTTTTGTTTTCATAGAAAGGAAAGCTGCATTCCCACTGCTTGACCTGAGATTATTAAAACACACAATCCTACTTCCAACATACATCATATTGATGGTGACGGGAACCTTGATGTTCCTAGTTTATCCATCGATAGTGCAATTGGTTAGAAGTCCTGAGCCATTTGGCTTTGGAGGGAATGCGGTAGATACTGCACACGTCCAGCTACCATTCATGATTATGTTCTTGGTGTTTGCTAGTACCAGTGCATTAATAATGCGCAAAATAGGAAATGTCAAGCCTACAATCATTGGCGGAATAATTAGTGTGATTGGCGCATTTGGATTGCTTGCATTTCATTCATCTGAATTTCAAGTAGCCACTAACCTAGCCATAATTGCAACAGGACTGTCTCTGACAAGTACTGCTGTATGGAATTTACTTGTGACATCGTCGCCAAAAGAGTTCACAGGTATCTCAGTAGGTGTAGGTGCAATGTTATTCTTTGTTGGGATGGCAATAGGGCCAGCGCTTGCAGGGTTATTGATGCAGAGTAACCTTTCTGTTGAACATGTGGGATCTTATCCCGCACCGGAATCATACAACATGATATTCTTGACCGCTGGTTTGTTTGCTATCGTGTCGTTAATGTTATCGGTAATACTGAGAAAGAGGAGATCAACACAGACTACAGGTGATGTAATTGCCGCATAAGGAAATATGAAAAGATGGATATACAAAAAATGACAAATCTAAAAGTTGCAATCTGAGAAAAGTTGTAATTGTTTTAATTATTGATATACCAATGCAAAGGGATTGATTATCATGGGAAAACACAACCACCTTTACATGGAAGAGGATTTGTAAGTGCTCTCCACTCAGATTCTGAAGTTAGTTGAATGAATTTATCGTCTTGATTAAAGTAAATAGTAATAGTTCTTTTCTCATGGTTGTAGTCAAATACTTCACTATAATTGAGCAATTTATCATTATTGCCCATGACATAGATTTTGCCCTTGATAAGAAATTCTGGAAGAGTTATGCTTAGCGAGCCATTGGTTATTGGTTTTAATTCAATGTCATAAAGGTCAGGCCGTGCTTGGTTTATCGTTGAAACTGTACCGCCTGTAATGTTATAGTTTGCTATAAGACCAGTATTAGTAATATTTATCGAATGAGAAAGAATGGGAATCGCTAGCTTTGTCGAATCAGGGAAAGTTCCCCAACCACGTTCAACTAGTTTCTTTGCTGTTTGCGGTTTTACGCATGCAGGAGAACCATCCTCTGTTTTGATAACTAACTGGAGATCCTGATTACATGAAATATCTTTTATTGCTACTCCTGATTGATATTGCTTTAATGGAGTCCACATGGCATTGAAGGGCATTGCATCAGGTCCGTAGTCCTTTCCAACATTTATGATAATAGAACTTCCAAGAAAACCGTTTGGACCTGGCCATTCTCCAACTATATTTAGTTGGTATTTTCCCGATGGTGCGTTCTTCTCCACGCTCACAACTATATTGATGGTTTCATTTTGATGTGGTTTTACTGTAATTTCAGATGGCTCAACTATTGCATGTACTCCTAATGGCATTTGTATTGCTCCTGTCTGGTTGTATCCAACACTGAGATGAAACTCAATCGGAATTGGTTTGTCTGTTGCAGGTAAAATTATTATTGGAAGAGACTTTGTTTCGTTTTGTTTTATTATTGCTGCAGGGCTTCCTCCGTTGATAACATATGAATATCGTTTTCCATCTACGGCAGACTCATCAAGTTGAAAATCAAACGGAGATACCTGACTTCCTACGGCTTGTGCATACGCAGATGGTAAAAGTGATACACAAAGAGAGGTTATCATTACAGCTGTAATTGATCGTGTATACCGTATTATCATGGTTTCGTACTGAATATGTATGATTTAAAAAATTGGCGTACCTTTCTACTATATTCAAGATTCTATTGCCTTATCTCTCAATACTGACAAGTGAAGCTCGATAGCTTTAAGATAGTTTTTTTTGGCATCTGATAGATTCTTGCCAGTACTATACACACCTAACGCAGAACATGCAATAGAATAAGATCCGTCATCTTCTTTGATTACTTTGGCTTTAACGTCTTTTATCTTCACAGACATGTGACAATCAAATATTCTTTTTAATTATTTAAGTTTCTTTACATTCAGGTTGCTACTTTAAGATGGAAAATAGGTACATAAAACACCTAATGGGTCCAAAATAGTCCCATTA
>Ga0209761_1001701_pt1 | contig 14218 bp, 14 predicted proteins | sample GraSoi013_1_40cm_4_FD_185818 | JGI IMG/M metagenome (GOLD analysis project Ga0209761, IMG submission 185818) | Grasslands soil microbial communities from the Angelo Coastal Reserve, California, USA - Sample 09_25_2013_1_40cm (SPAdes) (version 2) | ecosystem: Environmental > Terrestrial > Soil >... | reverse complement strand
GCCTTCGCCACCAGCGTTTTGCCGCAGCCCGGCGGTCCGTACAGGAAGACCCCTTTGGGAGGCTCGATACCCAGCCGTTGAAAGAGTTCTGGGTGTCGGAGGGGAAGTTCCACCATTTCTCTGATTCTTTGAATCTCGCCATGGAGTCCCCCTATGTCCTCATAGGTGACGATAGGTAAGCCCTTCTTCTCCGGGGTAGGCTCACTCATCACTTGGACAATGGTCGACTCTGCAATCTTGACGAGACCGTGGGGGCGGATCCGGGTTGCCATAAGTGGAACAGAGCTGCCGAATATGTTGAGCAGGGTCAAGTCGCCCTCGACAAAGGGTAGGTCCATGAATCGACGCTTGACAAAGGCCACGAACTCCTCGTCCACGCTAAGACGAACATCGGTCGGTGCAAAGACGATTGTCTGGGAGTCTTTTACCTCCGCCTTCTTGACGGTAATATACTCGTTCAGGGCCACCCCTGCGTTCCGCCGGAGAAGCCCGTCCATCCGGACGATCTCTTGACCCTGGTCTTCGGCGTAAGCCGGCCAAGCAATAGCAACCGTCGTTCGTTTTCCGTGTACTTCTATGAAATCGCCGGCGGTTATGCCGAGTTTCTGCATCGTCTCGTTATCGATGCGGACTTTGCCATGGCCAACATCTCGCTGCTTAGCATCGTCGACCCTCAGTTGTACATCTCTAGCCGCCATATTACGGTTCAACTCCATGCAATCATGATGGGAAGGGAGAATTGAGGAGAAGACGTGCGATTAATGCCCCAGATACTCCCAACCTTGTGTTTCATCCGTCCTATTTCACCTCAGTGTTCCGGATGCGGCTTGCTGATCAGCGGAGCCAACCTCCATAGTTCCAATTTCTCCGGAGAATCGACACTGACGATTCCCAGTACGAAGGCGTCTTAAGTAAGGTTGAAAGACTTGGGTTAGGTGAAAAAGTAGATGCCGACGAAGAAGAAAGGAAAGAAGAAATCTTCAAAGAAAGGCGGCATGTAGCGAGCGAATTCAGGCAAGGCTTGGTGGAGGCCAAAGCCGGAATACGGGTCTTCGGGAAACAAAATGCCCGGGCATTCGAAACCGGAAGGCGATTAAAACTCGCCAACGATGACTGTTATGGAAGCCAGGAGAGGTTAGACGAGATTGCCCTGTTCAGAATGGCCGGTAAACGAGGAGTCGATAAGGGGGACAATAGATTGGTGAACAGCCTAAATGAGTACTAACGGGCCAATAGTACAATTCGACTTTGGAAATCTTGCTATTTGGGGGCTACCTTGCCTATGAAAAGGCAGAGGCCCAGAGGTTTGAAGAATGAGTCAGTACTATTTGACCCGTGGCACGTTTCGCTCCTGTTTTAGGTGATCGGGGACGAAATGCAAGAACCTGGAGTTGTACATTTAGGCTTGGTCGAGGGGTTCTCGTAGGGCCAGAGGAAAATCCTGAATGAAGAAGGTTTCGGAAGCCACTGAAGATGGCAGAGGTGTTTCCGGTGCCCCTTCGCCGATGAGAGCAACGGGCTCAGTTGCGTAAGTGAAATCCTCCGACCGGTAATCTTTTCTTCCTATTAGCACACCATTCACAGTCACACGTACAGCGTTCATTGTGAGCTCCGATTGTGATCGCAACGCGACTCGTACCTTTACCAACTTTCGTCCCGATCCTTCTGTCATGTTCAAAAGGACATTTCGACATCCAGTTTCCTCCATCCTTTGCGCTATTTTGAACTGGAATCAGAATACGATGGAGGATTGTCTGTTGACGAAGCAAAGCCTGTGCTCCTTAGGGCTGTAAAATCTGCAATGGCCAGAGACATATCCAGCGGGGACGGTGTGGACTTGATGGTCATCACTGAACAGGGAATCAAAGAAGAATCCCTCCAATTGTCCTAATACCGACCGTTCATACTATAACTCTTCGTGAGTAGTCTGCCCAACGCGTATTCAATAGAACATCGTCAAAGAAGACCTGTGCGGGAACTAGGGCAGCGTCTTTATGATTACACGTTCCGCCTTACCATTGAAAGATGTGGGTCCATCTCGACTGCTGATGTCTTTACCATTACCTATTACCTCCGGGCCCGTCATTCCCTTGAAACTAAGACGCATACCCGTTCGGGTATGAATCGCGGCGGATTCGGACCTCTGCCTGGATTCTGGTCAAAAGCATGACCAAGGTCACCCCGGCTTATATCTACCGGTAAACTGGTGCGCGAATCCCACCCCCCGCACCAATGGTGTTCAATAAAGCTCGATAATTGAGGAGGCATCGGCGTGGACGCTAAGGACTTGTGAGAGCCGAATACAACAAGATCGCGTCGAGTTGTGCGGCAGCCAGAACATCTGACTCGGAAGACGTTCAACTCCTGAACCTGCTTGTGAGGCGCTTGCCCAAGGGGGCAATGGTGCTCGACGCCGGATGCGGTTCCGGCTATCCAGTAGCCCGCTCTGTCAAAGTTCTAGACTCGCCTATTCTGCGCCCTGTTAGCTGAAAATCACCCGAAACTTCCGCCAAACAGAAAACAGCTCATAAAAACGACCGGGGTACGGACGCGGCCGTTTGAGACGTGAGAGTGGAGATTCTGGAATGGCGCTAGGTTAGCGGTGGCTTGCCATCCATTTCTTCTCTTCACGGTTCGGAGTAAGCGGGCACCCGGACGACCACAAGAACATTCTCGCAGTGGAGGGACCTAGGTGTTGAAATCTCTCCCGAAGATCAGTCTGTAATCGCTCCTCATCTTTTCCGAACGAGTCAAGGTATCCTCGGAATGAGCCAAACTCCTTGCCCAGTAGCAGAAACTGGCTTGCGTTGTGCACAGTTGCACGAATCTTCCGCTCGTTCCTCACTATACCCTCATCCTTCAACAATCCTCCAATATCCTTCTCCGAGAAACCCTTCACTTTGATAGGTGAGAACCCTGAAAAGGCCTTTGTGAAATTCGGCCACTTGTTCTCAATCATCTTCCAGTTCAGGCCGGCTGTAAAAATGGCCTTGGTCATACGCTCGAAGTACTCAGAATCAGTCTTCGGAGGCTTAACCTTCCACCCAGGAGACACAAACCTCATCCAGAATCCTCAGTATTTATGCCCGCATCGAAGCCGACAGCTAACCTGAATGCCCATGCACTCTCCTGCTGCAGTTTGACAGCAAGATTCGGAGTCAAACTACTTATTTTGTCACGGCCGTTGACAAGGCATGCTAACTGTCCAGCAGGGCAAGGACGAAACAGACCGAGCATTTCCGAACCGTGAAGTTCCTCAAACTGTCGAGGAAAAATGGGCCGCGATCCAGGCGAGAGACGCGAGTACCGACGGTTCATTCGTATTCGCGGTTCGCTCGACCAGAATCTACTGCAAACCATCGTGCCCGGCCAGGCGGGCCCGGCCAAACCAAATCGTGTTCTTCGCAGAACCAGACGAGGCGGAACGGTCAGGATACCGGCCATGTGAGCGCTGCAAACCGCGAGATAACCATACGTCGTCGAAGACGGCGTTCGTCGGTCGGGCCTGCAAGTACATAGACACGCATCTCGAAGGAAAACTCACCCTCCCCAACATCAGCGCACGAGTAGGAGTCAGCCCGTTCTATCTGCAAAGGACTTTCAAGAAAGCTCTAGGAATCTCACCGCGCGAGTATGTGGATGCTCGTCGCCTCGCCTCGATGAGACGCTTACTGAAGAAAGGCGAGACTGTGACCGAGGCACTCTACAACGCAGGCTTCACCTCGAGAAGCCGGCTGTACGAAAAAACTCACAGCAGGTTCGGTATGAGTCCCGGCGAGGTTCGAAGGGGTGGGGACGGGTATCAGATCGAATACACGATTATCGACTGTCCACTCGGACGGTTGCTGCTAGGAGCCACTGAACGGGGCCTATGCACCGTGTGCATCGGCAATTCAGACGTTGAGGTTGAAACAGCTCTTGCAGAGGACTATCCGCTCGCTGAGCTGCGGAGAATTGACCAAGCCAATTTCAAATGGGCTTCCAAGTTCAAGGAATATTTCGCGGGCCAGCAACTGCCGGAAGACTTACCGATTGACGTTGTCGCCACGGCCTTTCAATGGAGGGTCTGGAGTAGGATACGTTCCATTCCCTACGGGAAAACACTTACTTACTCAGCAATGGCTCGGACCCTCGGGAATCCTCGCGGAGCTCGTGCGGTTGCTCGAGCATGCGCAGCAAATCATGTTGCACTCCTAATCCCGTGTCACCGAATAATCGGTGCCGATGGAGAGCTGCGCGGCTATCGATGGGGGGAGAAGCGAAAGAGAGCACTCCTCGAGCTTGAGCAGAGAAACCCATCTCCCAGCAGTTAGGTATAGTCGCCGACCTGCGAACCTAAACCGCTGCGCTGGCCTTAGAGGCATTTTCTAGAAGAGCTCTTTGTCCATACTCGATCCACCGTTGCACGTCAAGGTTGCTTGAAGAGCTAGGCTGAACTCTCATGCTCTTCTTTGTAGTAAGGTCTCGAGAGCGTTTCATCCTCGCGCTAGAGAAAGGCTCGTAGACAAGCCTGAAGCTTACTCCCTTTCCGGACGATACGATAAACAGACGCAACACGTCCTCGTCATTCTTCTCCCCTACGGAGAATCGTTCTCTGATCCTTGACAGCAGGTCGATTAGCCCATCCAGGTCCTTCAAAGTCTGCTCAAAGCCTCGGAGGCGGTCCATCTCACTAAATGTGACCGGTATGCCCTTGAGAATGTCAACTTGGCCGTCAGGCTCCACGGTGCCAACGAGGGCTCTGGGGTTCAAAGTCTCAAACTTTCTTACCGAGGATTGAACCTCACCCGGGTCCAACCCGAGCGACGTACAGAAGCGCAAATACGACTCGTAATCATGTTTCAACGATTCATGCTTAGCCGCTATGATTGTCCTTTGATTTCTGAGGACGGAGACTAGTCCTTCAATGTCAGAGGGAACTAAGTGACCACTTGCTTTCCCGAGATGTTCCAGAACGTCTTCAGGGAGTACGAGTGAACTCAGCCAGAATGACATGGGTCCCGCCTACATCCACCTTCGGGAACCTGCTCTCAACAGCGCTATGTATTTCATCGCCAGGTTCAGCATTGACTATTACACGCGAATGGCGGGGCGATTCTGGCCCGGCAATATTTTCGTCGACTGAACCTCTTTTCTTCCTTCTGTTACCACGGCTGAGCGATTGTGCTGCCCTTCCGGAAGTGCTAGGTCACGTGAAGTGTGATAAGAGGCTGATGCATGCACTGTTTCGAAGCACAATGATCGAAGCCGACGTTTGCATCGTTGGAGCTGGGATAATGGGTTCTGCAGCGGCGTACTGGCTCAGCAAGAATCCTAGCCTCAAGACGATCCTCATCGACCAGTACTCATTGTTGAACAGCTACTGCAGCTCAAACGATGCAAATCGTGTTTTCCGGTACTCCTATGGTGCGAACGTCTTCTACACCAAAATGGCGGTCGAAAGCCGCAGGTTATGGGTAAACCTGGAAAAGGAGACAGGAGAGAGTCTTCTCGCTCCCTCCGGTCTGCTCATGCTTATGGGAGAAGACGAGAACTCGAACAATTTCAACAAGAGCAGTTACCGCACCCTCACCCAAAGCAAGCTCGGTGCAGAATGGCTTGAGGCTCGAGACATGAAGAGACGCTTCCCACAGTTCGCATCGACCGAGGCAGTTTTCGATCCAAATGCAGGCACGCTCCTCGCCTCGAAGTGTCTCAGCCTGTTATCCTCCCGAGCGAGAGAAAGCGGCGTTCAAATTCTCGACAACACGCATGTCACATCAATCGCCTCAGATAGTTCGGTGATAATTCAGACGAAAAACGCAAGTGACGTCAAATGCGGTGCTGCAGTCATAGCCGCCGGACCCTGGTCCAACCCGCTACGCCGCGAGAACATGGTGGAAATCACCTCAACACGCCAGCAGGTCGTCTACTTCAACCCAGAAACCAGAATAAGCAATTACCGGTCACCGAAGTTTCCGGTCTTCTTCGCGGACCAATATTACGGCCTACCAGCGGTCGGAATCGAAGGAGTCAAAGTGTCGCACAAAGGAGTCTGGACACCCGTCGACCCGAGCGAAGCCGAGAGAACTGTCGACCCATCCACCGTCGAAGAGTGCAGAAAGGTCTGCCAACGCTTCGTTCCGGAACTTGCGGACAAACCAGTGCTCTCAACCAAGGTCTGTCTCTACGACATGACTAAAGACTCGGATTTTGTCATTGGCCGCGATCCTCAACACGCGAGCATTGTTTACGGGTACGGGTTCTCAGGACACGGTTTCAAGTTCGCCATATTGATCGGTAAGCTTCTAGCGGAGCTGGCGGTCGGGGCGCAGAACAGTTTCGATATCGCAAGGTTTTCGCCTTCACGGATCCCGGTCTCTCCTGTTCTGCCGGTTGCCTAGGCAAAGAAGACGGCTGCCGTCAACACAATGGCTCCTAGAATGGCCTCTGCGTGCATGAATCGAGCCTTTCGCCTGTCGGCTCTTCTCCATTCGTCAGAGACGATTTCAACCCTTGTCTTAGACCTGCCTGTTCGCCATGTCTCTTCGTGAATGTCGTACGTACCTCTTGCGGCGTGAAAGACGCAAAATGACATGGTTCCCTCAAGAATTGAAATCAGGCCCCCGTAGAAGGGTAGGACAAGGATCAGCCGGACAATGCTGGGAGCAGCGTCCCTAAGAAAGAGGAATCCGAAGACGCCTGAAATCCCCAGTATGATAATTCCTGTGGAGAATCGCGTGGCCCGTCCCCTGCGCCCGATGTTACATTTTCCTGGAACGTACTCGCTGGGCATTGCCATCGACCTTTAAAGGGGTAACAAGCTTCATGAGGGGCACCCGGCACTAGATAAACCAGCAATGGCAGGGACCTCCAGCGTTACCCAGGAACGGAAAACCGGAGTCCTCCCAGCCAAGGCTCCGCAATCATTCCCGGCGGCGGGCACCATAATGAGTAGAAGGCCAAAGACTAGAGACGAAGTCGGCCACTACGTATGCCCCCAGTGCGGAAGCTCCAGCCTAGTCAGGGACGCTGAAACGGGCGAGGTCATATGCACAAACTGCGGCTTCGTCCTGTCCGACCCGACCGAACAGTATGCCCCCCCAGTCCCCCGACGCACCGAGGAAGGACTACTAGAGAGCCAGTCCGGGCCCCCCGGACGATTCTCAGCCTTTGACAAGAACCTCTCCACAATAATATCGAGGGCCCAGGCATCGAACAGGTCGCTGAGCGCCGACGAACGACTCCAACTCTGGCGACTAAGACGTACTCAGCTAAGAGCCTCAGCAGGCTCCTCCATGGCGCGAAACCTCTCGCGAGCCATGAGCCAGCTTCGAGGACTTGCCGGGCGGCTGAACCTTCCTGAGGTTGTAACGGAACGAGCGGCGTTAATGTATCGTCGGGCCTTGAACAAGGGGCTCGTTAGAGGTCGTCCGATCAATGGTATGGTAGCGGCGTCAACCTACGCTGCGTGCAGACTAACAGATGTTCCGCGCTCCCTAAGCGAGATAGCTAAGGCCTCCGGGATGAGCCGGAAGCTTCTAGCTCACTATTATCGAGCACTAGTCCGATCTCTAGACGTAACAATGGCCATCGAAGACCCGCTGAAACGGGTCTCCAAGATATCGTCTAGAGCAGGAGCGGACTCGCAGACAGAAATGCTTGCGGGAAAGATTCTCCGCGAAGCAATACGGCTGCGCGTGAATGTTGGCAAGGACCCCGACGGACTCGCAGCTGCGGCGTTGGACCTCGCTGCACGTATCAGGGGGTCGATGGTAATGCAGAGAGACCTTGCCAAGGCGGCAGGCGTCTCAGAAGTCACGATAAGAAGTAGAATGCGGGATCTCAAGGCGGCAGCCAAATCCCTCGGACTGCCCGAAGTCGCCTAGTCGGTAACTGCTGCTTGGGCTCTTTGGTAACAAGATTCTAACCAGCCAGCGCTCTGAGTGTCGCCCTCCTCAGGAGGGTGCGAAGCCGGCGGGAGAAAATGCTGGCGTTTGCAAAACTAGAGGCTGAAGAATACGATTCCTACCATAGACGTAGCTCTAAATGTTGCCGCGGTAATAGCGGACGCGCCGATAATTCTCTTTCTCTACATGAACTCTACGTCATACTTTAGGCCGTATCGCAACTACTTCATCGCGATCTACGTTGCGTTCCTGGCGTTTCCGGCCAGAGAGCTCGTCCTTTTAACGGACCCCGACAAAGATGTGCTGTTATTCTCGACTCAAATAATGATCCTTAGCGCCGTCCTTATCGCGGTATTGTGGGGATATCTCGCCACTAGGCTTTACCTTCATCCTGAACGGTTCTCACTAAGCTCGATACTGAGGCCAAGCCGACGCATTCACTACATCTTCATAGTCTATCTGATTCCCCTGATAACAACGCTGACAGTATCCTGGGCTCTCCCCCAAGCGTTTGACACCAGTCCGACGAGGACGGCTGATTATCTACTTTCTGGTACTCCATTCAGAGTTGTCGGCTACAGTCCGCTGTTTCTAGCCATTGGAACCAGCGTAATTGTAGCCTTCGTCGGATATCCGCTGATAGTACTTGGTTACTTAAGATCCCAGCTCAAAGACGAGGAAGTCCGGTCAGCACTATGGGTAATTGCCACAATATTCGGATTCATTTCAACCCTCATACTAGCAGCAGGCGCTCTGAACACCCTAGGGGTCAGCCTAGAAGGCGTCGCTAATCTAGTTTCCACCGCACTACTGGCGGTCGTAGTCAACGCTTTCCGAAAACCAAGCTTCCTCAAGGCCTTCCTGACTTCAGGTCCCACACATCTAGGATTGAAGCTAACAGACCGCATAGCGGTCATCTATTCCAACAATAAGGAGAGGATGGCTCCGGTCTCCCGCTATATCAATGAGGGCTTGACCCAGAATGCTCGAATCGTATTCTTCTTTCACGACGACGAATCCGTGATTCGCGAACACCTCACCAAGGAAGGTGTTAATGTGCGGCACCTTATCACAAAAGGAGACCTTCGTTTCATCTCACTGGGCAGTCTCTATGAAAATGGGGGAAGGCTTGACGAGGAAGCAGCTCTATCTTTCTCTCAACAGCTCGTCTCAGAGGCAAGAGCCACGGACAAGAACGCGCTCCGATTGATAATCGATTTTGGGGACTATGCTCCGAAACCTTGGCAAAGGTTTGCCGACCATCTGGCAAGTCCTCGATGGTCAACAAGCGATCACTTTCTGGATATTATGATGATGTTTCAAGCTGGCGCTTTTCAAGGGCAACAGGATGCACTCGACCTTTTGAAGTCCCGAGTGCAAGTCATCGACCTAACAGAGGGAATCGAGACTTTTTCAAAAGGGGTAGGACTTTCCCATCAAGAAATAGCAGGACGGAAGATTCTACTCGAATACGATCCCCTCTCTGACTACGACAGGGTAATTCGCTCTCTCGTGGCAGAATCGACTTCGAACTTCGAAGGAATTGTCGTCTTCACGAGAAAGGATAGTCCAGTCTACACTCTCGTCGGAGAGGAACCGAGATTGAAAGTGTTCATCCTGACATCCAAGGTTTCATATCCGAAACTGGAGGCCCGCGACCGATTCCTCTTGCCTGCCTTTGATACCTCCCTCTTGCTAGACGCACTCAACAAAACTATCGAGACATACAAGGGCGCTTCTTTTACCGTAATCTTCGATAACATGTCCCACTATGTCTTCACAATGGGAGCCGACAAAACTCAATCGTTCGTCCGCCAATCTCTAGAGCTGATGATATCGGACAAGATTACAGCTGTCTACCTCATGAATCCTGGAGCGCACGATCAAAAAACTGTGTCAACGTTCGAGAATCTGTTCGACATGGAGATTGTCTGCCATCCAGAAACTCGGATTCCGGAGGTCAGGAAGAAGATGGCACTCTCGGCTTAGAATCCTCGAAGCTCCTATCCTTGGATAGCAATCGAGGCCTCAGGGCTCGTCCCCCATCTTGCGACCAAGTCCCCTAGCATCTGCGAGAATCCTCGGATGTTAACACTTCGAATCTGCTTCTCGTACGTCGAAATCTTCTCCGCGTAGGAGAGAGCTTTGCTGCGGTAAATCCATTCCAACTGTTTCAGTTTTTGAAGGACGGCCCTGTCGCCTAGCTCGTCTTTGGTGATAATGCCCTTTCTCACGGCGAGGGAGATTATTGGGGAGGACATGTCTTTCTCTAAGACCTCTCGTGGGTAAGTGCCAAGGATGTTTGCGATGTGGGCGACTTTCTGGGCAAGGAAGGAGATTGATCTCATCGTCCTAAGTTCTTTCAGGTCAAACTCGGGCATGCACATTAGGTCCATGTCCACGAAAAGAATTACGGCGACGCCGTATGGAGAATGTTGGCTCAGTTCGAATGGGTTGTCGAGGCCGAAAGTGTTGATGAGTGAACTGTACTCTATCGAGGAGAGGACTTGGCGTAAGTCGAAGTAGAAAATTCCCTCGAGTTCCTTGTATCTGGGATACTTCTGAACTGACCTAATGAAGTCATCCCAAATGGCTCGGCCGATGTCGATATAGTCGTGTTTCTCAACTGCATTGTGCCATGGAATTCTTACGAAGTCCTCGAGTAGGAATCTGCTTCTGGTGACGAAGTTATCGGCCAGGTCATCGGCCATGATGTCGAACACGGTGTATTTTGTTTTGTCTTCCCCGATAACCTGTCTATACTCTGGAGCCACACAAGGAAGCGCCATAGAGGAGTAGACCTCGTGCAGCCAATCCAAGTAGTCGCTGTCTCGATGCCCCACAGACTCGTATAGCGCGACAACGTCCCCAATCTTCAGGCGGGCCGGACGGCTGACTGGAACTTCGGAGGAGTCAGTCCCAGTCTCGCGGCTCTGAATGAGGTGGAGTAGCTGTTTCGCTCCTGACAAGTCTAGCTTAGCTTCAGTTCAGTTTCAGCTATGTATCGAGAATATAATGGTCGCCTACTTTTCTCATGGAAAAAATTCTACGGCTCTTATATACGGTGTTCGGAGTCGCCAGCTCTCTCCGCGTTCATTGAGCGGCTGATTGAGGTGGCCGGTACTTACCGGAAGCTTCTTGGAGAAGACTCTCAAATCCGAGAGTCGGGCTCAAAAAAAGGTTCCCAACGGAAAAACCGCTGGGGCGGGATAGAGCAGCGTTTGCCTTGTAGGCTTATGGCCGGCTGGGAAGTTCGCTCGGAGTGACGGTTAGGTCAAGCTTCTGGCCGCCGCGCAGCACTTCAACTTGAACGGGTTTGCCTATTTGGTCGGACATGAGAGTTCTGTGAAGATCGTCGAGGTCTTCCACTGATTTTCCTGCAAAGCTGACTAGAATATCTCCCATGTTGAGATGGGCTTTGTCCGCTGGGCTTTCGTCCTCGACTGAGTACAGCATTATTCCACTGTCCTGTGACAGTCCCGTTTTCTGTGCGAGTCTTGTTGACAGCTGAACTGGCTGACCGGCAATTCCGAGGTAGGCTCTTCTTACTCGGCCTTCCGTCACTAGCTGGTCAATGACTGTTTTCACCGTCTTCGATGGAACCGAGATGCTCCTGGCTGGCGGGAAGGTTGCTATGTTCATGCCTACGACCTGACCGTCAGAGTTTACCAAGGGTCCTCCGGAGCTTCCGGGATAGAGAGCTATGTCGGAGATCACCGTGTTCTCTATGTTTCTGCCCCACCATCCTTGGAATGATCTTCCAACACCGCTGACTATGCCAGCAGTGACGGAAGGTTGCAGGCCTCTTGGGTTGGACACGGCTAGTACTAGCTGTCCTAGCTTTAGTCGTTCTGAGTCTCCGAACGGCAATGGTTCAAGGGTAGGGGAGTCAACTTTCAAGACCGCGACGTCCGTAAAAGGGTCCCGGCCGACGACTTTCGCTTCGAAGGACTTGCCGTCCTGAAGGCTGACTTTGGGAGTCCGTGTGCGTCTAACTACATGGTCTGCTGTGGCAACCAGGCCATCAGGCCCTGATACGAAGCCTGTTCCTCCTCCATGCCAGCCCCAATCGCCTTGGGGCCCAACGCGGACGACCGACTTTGCGGTAGCTTCAGCGAGTACCTCGAGTGCTTCCGAGTATTCCTTGAGTAGTGTTCTTGCTCTTTCGACAGAGATTCGTGGTTGTTTTGACATGGTAGCATTAGTGTAGTGGGTTGGGGATAAAGAGCAGGTTTTGCAGAACTCGGTCACAAAACCTTAGTGGTTGAAACCGAGGGTCGTAGGTTCCGGGTTCAAAGCGCTAAACTGGCTGCGAGCCTCAGTGAAGCGCTCAACATGAGCAACCGGTGGTATGTTGGCATCCAGCTCTGAGTTCGACCTTCTTCTTACAATCGGTATCACAATCTTCGCCGCCTTAGGTTTCAGCTTTCTATTCTCGAAACTCAAACTGCCAGTTGTGATCGGGCAGCTTCTCGCAGGCATGATTGTTGGCCCATTTGGCCTAGGTCTTGTTCAGGACATCAACAGTCTCAACCTTCTTGCTTCCCTAGGAATCATCCTTCTCCTCTTTACAGTTGGCTTGGAGCTGGACCCAGCCGAGATTCTGCGCGTGGGAGGTGGCAGCCTCCTCCTAGCTCTCGTTGAATTCTCCGTCACCTTTCTTTCGGTGTTTACTGTCGGGATTTTGGTTGGCCTTGGCTACCTAGGGTCAGTCTTCGCCGGAGTCATCGTTTCAACAACTAGCACCGCCATAATGGGGAAGTTGCTAATAGAATCAAAGAGTTTGAGAGCTTCCGAGTCCCATCTAGTCCTTACTGCATCTGTCATCGAGGATTTTGCCACGGTGTTCATCCTACTGCTCCTTCCAGGTCTCGTCGTGGCGAATAGTCAGGTTCCAATTGCTGACGTAGAGCTTTTCGTCGTCAAAGGCTTGATCCTGGTAGGCGTCATTCTGGCATTCGGCTGGAAGGCAGCCCCCATTTTGATCCAACGTGTTGGTGGGAAGAGAGAGGAAAATCAGGAGACCGCGTTTCTGCTCGCTCTTTCTTTCGGTTTTGCCTTTGCGATACTATCCTCCTATCTTGGCTTCTCACCAGCGGTCGGTGCGTTCCTTATGGGGCTGATGATTAGAGGAAATCAGGCGAGGTTCATCTCTGACAAAATTGGCCCAATTAAAGACCTGTTCGTCGTCCTATTTTTTGTTTCAATGGGAACACTGATCAATATCGGAGCGCTTGTTTCTGTCACCTTCCCCATCGTTGCCATTGTTTCCATGGCGATTCTAGGCAAGTTTGTCGGGGCTTGGGCCGGAGCGAAACTCTCTAGGGTCGGAAGCAATTCAAGTCGAGTTGGAGTCTCCATGTTGCCAAGGGGAGAATTCTCCTTCATTGTCGCTCGGGAGGGAACTGGCTTAAGCTTGGCGTCCCAGGTCCTCTATCCGCTTGCAGGACTGGCGACCCTGGTAAGTTCCTTGGCTGCATCTGTGGGACTGCGCCTCCTAAGACCTCGGTCAACTGCTCAACCGGCTGAGCTTCTATCGCACCCAATTGAGACGCCCTTGGAACCACAGGGGCTCATCCCAACGCAGGAAGAAGGACCACTCTTCTAATGCATTTTCCAGACGGTGTTGCTCTTACGCTCACCGGCTCCGGAGTATATTGGGTGCTCTCAAGCCAGCTAATCGCTTCTTTCAGCGTTCTTGCCCCAGGCTTGTTCCAGACGAGCTCTCAAGGGGTTCTCTTGGTCCTGCTGACAGGAGTCATCTCTTCTGCCGCTGGGCTTTGGATCATTCAGGGTGACCTTGAAAGTCTCCAAGAGATACTGAACCACCGGGGAGGCTGGGTTTTCACAACTCCGATACTCTTAGCCGTCACGGATATCTCTCTCACCTTGGTAGGGGTGAGAACCAGCGTAGGAGTTGTCGAGCTCAACCCGTTCGTGGCCTCTGCCATAGAAGCAGGGGCGGCCTCTCTACTACCTTTCACGATTTGTTACATTCTCATGTCTGAAGGTCTCGCATTACTAATGCTAGACCTGGGACGCCGGCTGTTTTTCAGCAACCCGACCCTGACCCGTCTACCATTCTGTCTAATCTGTGGCTCTGCAGCTTTGGGGCCGTTCAGCAACTTCGCATTGATCGTAAACCCAGGGTTGGGCTCTCTCGCCCTTCTGGCAGGCATCACAGGCGCGACAGGTTTGTCGGCCTTCTTGTACCACTTTCTTGAACGAGCCAGGCGCGTCAGTTCGTCGGAGGCACCGACAGATTTCTCCTCTTGATTCGCCTTCGTTTTGTTAGAAACAGGATGACAGAGACAATAGCGACCATAGAT
>Ga0209761_1001700_pt1 | contig 14219 bp, 15 predicted proteins | sample GraSoi013_1_40cm_4_FD_185818 | JGI IMG/M metagenome (GOLD analysis project Ga0209761, IMG submission 185818) | Grasslands soil microbial communities from the Angelo Coastal Reserve, California, USA - Sample 09_25_2013_1_40cm (SPAdes) (version 2) | ecosystem: Environmental > Terrestrial > Soil >... | reverse complement strand
GGGACCGCGTCGTAGGTGTCACGGTCGCTCAAGAAGTCCGTCCATCCAAGGTCGTTGCGGGCCGTACGTGTCTTTTCTCCCGTGCGGGGGATGACAATCGTCTGGGGGCCGTCGGCTTCGATCACCTTCGAGTAAATGTCATGCACCTTCCCATCACGGAGGTACGAATCGACCGTGAATACCGCGTGAGCGTCAGCAATGCGAGCCCGTTTCTGGAATTCCGGCGGCGCGGCCGCATCGGCGATTCCAACCACGCACCGACCGGATAGCACGATGCCGAGATAGGCGGCGACCGCTTCCGGAGTCATCGGAAGGTACAGCGCAATTCGCTCGCCTCGACGGAGACCGAGCGTGTCGAGACCGTTCGCGATCCGGGAACTCAGCCTGTGAAGTTGCCCGTACGTCATCTTGCGGATCGCGTTGGATCCCTCCAGTCCGAAGAGAATCGCGGTCTTGTTGGGGGCCGCGTTGACACAACTCTCGGCGATGTTCAGCTGCGCCCCCGCGAGCCATTCCGGATGACGCGGATCGGCGGGTTCCTTGAGAATTCGAGTCGGCCTCGTCCGGAACACGATGCCGAGCGTGCGAACCATCGTGGACCAGTATTCTTCCCGCCGGTCCACGGACCATCGCCGAAAGTCCTCGAACGAGGCGAGCCGACGTTCCCCCATCATCTTCCCGATGTTCGAGGAGTGCAAGTCGGCTTTGGACGGCACCCAGGCCGGACCAGGGCCATCCTCCGGACGACGGCCATCGTACGCGAGGCGATACAACGCCAGATGAGCCGCGAATCGCCATCGAGCAGCAGGGTTTGTGAGGAGCAGCCCACGCAGGCTGAGCCAGAGTCGTTCTTGGCTGCTCGGATCGAGAGGCCCGGGGTACCGTCGGGATGCGGCATCGATTCTCGCAGCGAGTTCCGTCGCGGGTCTCGGAGGGACGCCCCACGATTCTACCTCGGCGGGCCGGATCGACGGACGCACGCGGATGAAATCTCGAAGACTCACTTAAGCCTGCGGACCTCAATCATCCGGTCGCGCTCTGCGACCTCGATCACTTCTGGAAGCCCGGTCCCGGCTTCTCGGCCGTCATCGCCTTGCGAGCATACTCGAGGGCCCGTTCGACGGCTTCGCGCGGGGTGGCGACCGAGACGAACAGTTTCGCTTCCACGCCCGCCTTTTCGATCGGCCATGTACGAAGGCCGAACACCGTCTTGCCCAGATCGAAGGCATGGGCCATCTCGCTCAGAGTGCCATACGATCCGTTCACCGCGACGATCGCATCGGCGGTACGGACGATGATCAGATTCCGCGCAGTGCTCATCGCGGTTGCGATCGGCAGGTCGATATGGGAATTCGCATCCGCCTTGTTCCCCGTCGGCAGGACGCCGACCGTCAAACCGCCTCCCCGCTTCGCGCCTTTTGCAGACGCCTCCATGACGCCGTTCAGGCCACCGCAGATCAGGACCGCATCGGCCCGCGCAATCAGGAATCCGACTTCCTCGGCAAGGGCAAGGCCGTCGGCAGAGGCCGTGCTGCCGCCTCCGATTACGCCGATGATTGGCTTCCGTGCCATGGGGGAATCTCCGTTCAAGCTCGCGACCGAATTAAGCCTTTGCCGCTGTCAATCGACTTTTGATACGTTCCATTGAACATCGACGAATCACTTACGACCGCATCGTGAATCCAGCTGGACGGTCCGTCGGCCTTATGCCGACGTCGGCATTGTCGCGCCCCGGGGACTGTAATGGCCGACGACCCAACCCGCGAGTACTTCGACGGGAATGACCGCGACCGAGCCGCCTTCGAGGCAGGGATCAAGTTGGGCTCGATTGCACACCAGTATGTCGGAGCGCCTTTGACGGAGGCGACTGCGCCATCGCTCGAGCGCGCGATCGAGGCCGCGACGAGGGTGCAGCCGTTCGTCGAGCGAGTCCGGGTTCGGATCGACCGGAAGCGAATGCGAGTCCGTGGACCCTACCGATACGGCGTTTTGACGGAGGACCTTTTGCACGTCGAAGTCGCGGTGCGCGTCGGGTCCGCGCGGGCCGTCGGAACGCTCCGCTACGTGCCGGAACTCGACTATCCTCTCATGTATTTGAAAGCCATCGGCGGACCCACCAAGGGCTAATAAGGGACTCCCATTCTGCCGCGACCCGATGGCTCAGGGCCGCGAGGTCGAGGTCAAGTTTCGACGGGACCTCGGGCTCCTGGAAATCACGATGATCGGGCTCGGCCCGACAATCGGAACGACGATTTTCCTGCTCGTCGGGCCCGGCTTCGCGATCACGGGTCCTTCGCTCGTCCTGGCGTTCGGCCTGAACTTCGTCGTGACCATGTTCACCGCGATGGCGTACATGGAGCTCGGCTCCGCGTTCCCGGAGACCGGGGGCGGATATCTCTGGATCCGCCGATCGATGCGCGACCCGTGGGGCTTCCTCGGAGGCTGGATGTCGTGGTTTGGCCATTGCATCGTCGCGTCGTTCTACATCTACGGATTCGGATTCGGCATCGTCCTCGCCCTGAAGACGATCCTCGGTACTCCATCCTTGGTCCTCTACGGCCTCGATGAAGGAGCGCTGACAAAACTCTTCGCCGTCCTCGCCGCGGGCGTCTTCATCGGGCTGAACTACCGCGGGACGAAGCTCACGGGGAGATCGGAAACCGCGGTGACGATCGCTCTCGTGGTGGTCGTGAGCGCCTTCATCATCGCGGGATTGCTGCACCTGACGCACACCGGCGTGCCGGCGGAAAACTTCCAGCCGTTTCTCCACGGCGACTCGGGTCTAGTCCAGTTTGTCTCTCTCCTCGGAGCGATGGGCTTCACGTTCATCGTGTTCGAGGGCTACGAGATTATCGCGCAGACCGGGGAAGAAGTGCGCCACCCGGAGAAGAACATCCCGAGGGCACACTTCATCGTGATCGGCCTTTCGACCCTGATTTTCATTTCGGTAGCATTCGTAGCAATTGGGATCTCCGGGAATTGCAGCGGCGGCCCGAGTGCATCGTGCTTGCTCCTGCAGGGGTCCCCCGCAGGACCGACCGGTAACAACAATGCGATCGCGGAGATCGCAGCGCAGGTCATGCCGTTCGGTACTCCGATCATCGTCTTCGGCGTGGCATTGGGAGCTCTCGCCGCCCTGAACTCCCTGATCTTCTCCTCGAGCCGGGTTGCGTTCGCGATGGGCCGGGACGGCGGCCTCCCCCGCGCCCTCGGCAAGCTCCATGCTCGGAAGCGCACGCCGCACATCTCGATTGCCGTCTCGGGTCTCATCATCGTGTTCATCACGCTGACGCTCGATCTCAATACGGTCGCCGCGAGCGCCGACGTGATGTTCCTTCTCTTGTTCCTCATGGTGAACTGGGCAGCCATCGTGCTCCGGAGGACGATGCCCGACGTGAAGCGGTACTATGTGATGCCCCTCTTCCCGCTCATTCCGATATTGGGGATTGCAACGAAATTCGTCCTCGCGATCAGTCTGTGGACCATTGAACCGATCGCGTGGGTCGTCGCCCTCGGTTGGATCGGGATCGGGCTCACGGTCCATTACCTCCACGAGAGGAAGGAAATCGTGGTGGGCGTCACAAAGGTCGTGGAGTCGATCTTGCCGCGCCGTCGTCCCCGATACCGGATCCTGCTTCCCGTCGGAGACTTCGAGCGAGTCGAGCTTGTCGAGTTCGGTGCCCTCATCGCCCAGGTCGAGGACGCGGAGCTCACCCTCCTCCATGTCATCGAGGTGCCGCCAGCCCTGCCGATCGACGCGATCGACCGGGCCTACGTAAGCGAGGTCCGGTACAACCTCGGCAAGTTACGACGACGGGCGGAGGAACTCGGCGCTTACGCGACGGCCCGCGTCGACGTGAGCCACAAGGTGTTCGATTCGATCCTGGACAACATCCGCGAGGACGAGACGGACCTCCTGATCCTCGGATGGAAGGGCGGCTGGCGTCGGGGCCGGATCCTGGGCACGAACGTCGACCGGTTCGTTCAGGAGGCCCCGTGCGACGTCGTCGTCTTCAAGTCCGCGGGCCTCAAGCCGAAAGTCGAGCGCATCCTGATCATGAATGCCCCGGAATGGCATGTGTCGTACGCGACCGGGTACGCGATCTTGCTCGCGAAGAAACACCGCGCGAAGATCACGATCCTCAGCGCGGTCCAGACGGACCGGGAGCTCGAGAAGGAACGGGGCTATAGCGCGCGGCTCGCGGAGATGTGCCGCACCCACGGCGTGGCCTTCGAGGAGAAGTTCGTCAAGGCGCGGAACATCGTCGACGCCGTGGTCGAAGAGGCGAAGGCCTACGACCTCCTCGCGCTCGGCGCCTCGACCGAGTGGCGGCTGACGCAGTTCGCGTTCGGCCCCTGGCAAGACCAGATCGCGCGGCGGACCGAGACGCCGACGCTGATGGTCCGCAAGGTCCGCCGCAAGGAGGAGCCCGTGCCGACGCGGAACCCGGTCCCGCTCCCGACGCCGCCTCCCCCGCAGCCTTCCTGAGCCGCGGGCTGCTACCACTGCGCGGTGCCGCAGCTCGGGCAAAACCGATCCGTCGTGGGCATCGACCGTCCGCAGTTCTTGCAGGTGTGGAGCGCCCCTTGCGGCGGGATGGGCGGGGGAGCCATCATCATCGGCGTGGGCGGAACGTCTTTCATGATCCCGCCGGCGACCGACAACACGACGGCGATGCTGAAGAGCGCGACCATCCCGTACGCGAACGTCCGATAGCCCGACGCCGACGACAAGAGCGCAGCACAGAATCCGGGGTACGGTTCCCCCGGACTGCCCGGACCGCACGCAAATGCGTGCGTGGTCTCGAGACCGGTCGCGACGAACCATCCGTAGGCCGCGCCGAACAGACCGATGACCAGGAGCACGAGGCCGATGACGAAGACCGCGACTTTCACGCGTCCCTCGCGTCCGAACGGAAGCGTCGGCTTATCACCTTTGTCCTCCGGGGACCGAGTTCCTCCCGATGCGGTGACATAAAGACTCTTTTATAGCGCAACGCATATTTCTGACGCCGCGTGGGTGGCATGGGCGAGGCGCTCAAGATTGGGATTACGGGCCTCCCCGGCGCCGGCAAGACCTACTGCCTTCTCAAAGTCATCGAGATGCTCGAAGGCGACGGCCTCAAGGTCGGCGGCATGATCACCGAGCCGATCGTCAAGCGAAACCGCCGCGAAGGCTTCTACGTCATGGACTGGGCTTCGAAAGAGAAGCGGGTGTTCGCCTCCCGCGAGATCGCGTCGAAGACGATGGTCGGCCGGTTCGGTGTTGACATCAGCGCGCTCGAGGAAGTCGGCGTGAACGCGCTGCGGGGGGCGACGGCGAACGCGGACGTCATCGTGATCGACGAGGTCGGGAAGATGGAAGTCGAGTCGCCGAACTTCGTGCTCGCTGTGAAGGACGCCCTCGAAGCAGACAAGCCGCTCCTCCTCACGCTCCACAAGAAGTCCCGCAATCCGTTGCTTCAGGACATCCGCCGTCGGGACGATGTCCGGATTCTCGAGGTCACGATGGTGAATCGCAACCTCCTGCCGTACAAGATCGTGAAATTGATGAAGGGCGAGGTCCTCTGAGGACGAAGGCCTAATCCGGGCCTCACAGTATCGCGACGCCGTGGACTTTCCGTTTCCCGTCGCGCCGGTGTCCGAGGGAGCCGCGAACCTCCTCGTTCCGGACGTCGCGCGGCGCAAAGGGCCCGGGACCGCGGGGCCGTGGCCGTTCTACAATCCGACGATGGCGGTGAACCGCGACCTGAGTGCGATCGTCCTCGCCAAATGGCCCGGTCCGCTCGGATCCGTCCTGGACGGCCTCGCGGCAACCGGCGCCTGGGGGATCCGTATGGCCCTCGAGACCCGTGCGGATCGCGTCACGTTCAACGATTGGTCGCCCGAGGCGACTCGGCTGATCCCGGAGAACATTCGCCGGAACGGGTTGGTGGCGAGTGCCCAGCGGGGTGACTTGCGCTCGTTCTTGGGCGAGGGGCGGTACGATTTCGTGGACGTCGATCCGTTCGGCCCTCCGACGCCGTTCCTCGCCTCCGTGTTTGACGGTGTCAAGGGATCGGCGGGAATCGGGATCACCGCCACCGACACCGCTGTTCTGTGCGGGACTTATCCGAGGGCCTGCGAGAAGCGCTACGGTGCCCGTCCGCTTCGTTCGCCGCAGGGGGCGGAGATCGGCCTCCGAATCATGATCGGCTACTGTGCTCGGATCGCAGAGGAGCGAGACCTGCGGATCCGACCGATCTTAGCGTTCTCGGCGGAACATTTCCTTCGGGCCCTTGTCATGGTTTCTTCGGGCTCGGCCTCGGCCCCACTTGGCCTCGTGGCGCGAGGCGCGTCCGCTGGCCTAATCCCCGCAACCGCAGCGAACCACGACGCGATCGGCCCGTTGTGGCTCGGTCCCCTCGGAGACCCCGCGGTCGTCCGCGAGCTTCAGCCCTCCGGGTGGACTTCCGTGTCGTCCGCGAGGCTCCTCTCGCTCCTCAAGACGGAGTCCGAGATGCCGCCCTTCTTCGTCACGACGGATGAACTCGCCGCTCGTGAGCACCGGCCGCCGCCAAAGCTCGACCGGTTCATCGACGGCCTGAGGGCGATCGGCCATCGTGCGACCCGGACCCATTTCCATCCGCGAGGCGTCAAGACGGACGCCCCGTCGCGCGAGTGCGCCCGCCTGTTCCGGGACCTTTCGCCTACCGGATCCATGGGTGATTCAGGGCCTGCCAGCTGAAGCCGAACGCCGCTTCGCTGTCGGTCGCATAGTGGTAGAGCGTCGTGACGAGGATTCCGTGGACGACGGACCAGAGGGCGCTGAGGATGAGCCAGTACAGAGCGGCGGCGACGGGCCATGCGAGGCTCCCCGGCTCTCCGACGATGCCCCACACGAACGGGACGAGGCCGACCGTGAAGAGCAGGAGGAACACGAGGCCCGTCCCGAGGACACCGCTCTGATGGGCGCCCCAGCGCTCCCGCAAGAGGGCCCGGCTCCGCCGGAACGACTTCACGGGACCGACGCCTTCGAGGACCATTGTCGGGAGCACGAACAGGGTCGCGATGGGCCAGCCGTAGCCGAGGACCCGCGAGACGAATCGTCCGCCTGCATCGGAGCGAATCGAGGTGAACCGGAGCAAGACGCCGACGGTCGCCGCGAGGAACGACCAGACGAGGATCTGGAAGAAGCTCGCGTTCGCCGCCGCGATTCCGTCGAGCACGTACGGCCTCTGCCCTTGAAGCCGGATGGCAGCGGCCCCAATGATTGCCGCCATGAAGTAGACGGAGAGGAAGTACGTCACCAAGTATGCGACGAAGATCTCCTGGTAGAGGAAGCCGCTCGATGGCGATGTGGGCGGGAGGCCGAGCGCGAGGACGCTCAGGACGACGATGAGCCATACGAAACCGGTGAAGACGAGGGCCAGGAACGGGAGGGCCATCATGCGCGGCTCAGTCGCAAGGACGCGCAGGCTCCCGAGAGTCAGGTGGAACCCGCGGGCGAGTTGGGCCCGGAGTCCAGTTTTCGGAGCCGGTTCATGGTGAGTCTTCCGACCCCACTCCGTAGGGTGCATCCCGGGCTCAAAAAAGGGTGGAGCCATCATAAGTTTATCGCCGGGCCTGCCGGCATTGACAAAGGCGAAAGTGCACCGCGCATGTCGAAGACGAGACCGTCCGGCGTCCTTCGGCAAGACGAGCGGGACGCCGTGCAGATGAGTCCTCCAATTAGCGCGAATGACTCTCCTCCGTTCCAAGCGTTCCCGGAGCGCGTCGGGCTCCGAGCTTCCAAACTTTCCGGGTCAGTGGCGGGCCCGAGACCCGGGGGGCATTCATGGACGACGACGCAGAGACGCGACTAGCGGCGCGTTGCATCTTGGCCGACGGATGTGGGAGGCCAATCCGTTGACGCTGGCTCGGCGTGGTGGTGATGATGGAGCTTGTGAATCTCGCCCAGGATCACGGCGTATTCCTTCTTCGCTTCCATTTCGACAACCACGGTCATCATACGAAGCCACATCGCCGGGTATGCGACGAGCCAGATCGCCGACGCGACGAGAATCGTTAGGACGGAGCTAGGGAGGAGACTCCCGAGGCCGACTTCTCCCAGCGCGCTTCGGAGGACGATTTGGGTCGCGATGGAGGACGCGGCAACGAACGCGATGAGCCGCAACCTCTTGACCCATCGATCGTGGATCGTCGCCTGAGCCAGATGGAACAGCCCATGGTACCACTCGGCGATGCGGCGCCCCATCGACATGAACCGATTTCGACTCCTTCCGTATATGATGATTTCCGGTTGAGTATCAGACCCGTCCTCAGGACCGGAAGGACTATCCGCCCGCATTCAATAGTGATTTCGCCCACACAGCTTCGTCCCAGAGTCTGAACGGAGGAGCGGACGAGTCTTTTCCCTTTAGTCCCTTCGATTAGGCGACGGGTGGCGAGTCGCCCTATGCACAGTCAGGACAGCGCTCAAATCGCCGAAGCTATGTTCGACGCGTTCAACGCCCACGATCTCGACCGCCTCGAAGCGCTCACGTCGGACGGGTTCCTGGGAATTGGGCCGGACAGCCCGGACCTCCGGATGGGTCGTCGAGGCGGGAGGGCCTGGGCGGCCGCGTACTTTGCGGGGTTTCCCGACTCGAAGTGGACGAAGGAGCGGATTTTCGGGCAAGACGCCGCGTTCGTCCTCCAAGTGATCTACACAGGGACCCACACCGGCGCCTTCGGTGGAGCCGAGACGATACCGCCGACCAACAAGGCCGTACGAGTTCCCGCCACGTTCGTGGGCATCGCGCGAGGTGGCAAAATCGAGGACCTTCGCGGGTATTGGGACCGACTCCTGGTGCTCCGACAGCTCGGCCTCGCCTCGGACGGTTCGTAGTCCGTGGCCGATTCTTGTCGCGTGCCGTGCCGCGTGCGCGGATGGTGACTGCGGACCACGATGACACCGCGCGCGTATCCGCCGGGCCGGGCGGCCTTGGTCATGAGGTACGACCGCACGGCGGCACGGTCTGTCTACAGGACCCGCGTGAGCCATCGGTCCAGATCGGCCGTCGTGTAGCTCATCGAGTATGATGTTGACAAACGTCTACTCTCAACCGTCGGCGTCGGACGCTTCGTCATCGAAGTGTTTCTGATCTCCGTCGTAGGGCGAGTTCGATAGGCGCACAATCTCGGCGGCCTTGATGTCCCCGATCTTCGGCACCTTCTTCAGGTCCTCTTCTGTTGCTGAGAACACGGCGCGGACGGATCCGAACCGCTCGAGGAGGCTGCGGGCGAGCGTCTCGCCGATGCTCGGAAGTCCTTCGACGACGAACCGCTGCCGCTGTTCGAGCGACATCGCCTTCGGCTTGTGCCGCAGGCCGTACGCCACGGCCTCCTTGTCCTGACGCTTCCAGAGGATGCTCAGCAGCAGCGCCGTCTGGTCCTTGTCCGCGGTCGTCAGGACGGGAACCCGCTCGGTCGTCTCGAGGACAAGGAGCGCCCCCAAGATCGCCTGCGGGCTTCGGAACGTCGAGATTTCCGCGAGGTCCCCTTCGAGGATCACGAGCGGTTGCGGGTACGCGTCTCGGAGACGCCGGACCTGTTCGAAGAGACGCTTGCGGACCATCGAGTTGAAGAAATCGTAAAGGGTCTTTCGCTCGATCCCAACGGGTCCCAGGACGTAGTCTCCTGGAGCGATCTTGCGGATCTCGATCTCGACGCCGAGCTCCCGGAGGCGCGCGGGAATGTCCTCGGGCTCGTTCGAATCGACGACGAGTGGAATGCGCACGCCTCATCGAATCGCCGCGGCGACGTAAACGTTCCGGTGACGGCCACAAATCAGCGGCGTTAGGGGAATCGTGTCGGCTTATCCTTTTGAACGTCGCCCGCGTGCCGCCGACGATGGCCCGGCGGCGGACGCTCAATCTGCTAGCCGCGACGATGCTTGGCACCATGGACTCGAATGCGTTGGTCCCGGTCATCGCGCTGTACGCGCAGCATGTGGGCGCGGACCTCGTGACGATTGGGATCATCGTCGGATTGTTCTCGGCGGTCCACGCGCCCGCGAATCTTTTCTTCGGTCGAATCGCCGATCGCTATGGTCGCAAGCTGCCGCTTCAGGTGGGGCTCCTCTGGGATTCTGTCTCCCTGTTCCTCTACTCGCTTGCCACGACGCCGCTCACCCTAGCACTGGTGCGGGTCAGCCACGGCATCGGGAGCGGACTCGTCGGTCCGAGTTCGATGGCCCTCATGGCGGATACGTCCACGAACGAGCGAAAAGGCCGGGCGATGGCCCTCTACGGGATGTCGCTCGCCCTCGCGGTGGTGATCGGCTTCGGCATTGCCGGTCCCATCGTCGCTCGACTCGGTTACTCGACTCTGTTCTACGTCCTCTCCGCGGGTCTCCTGGCGGGCTTCGTCATCGCCGCTCCGCTTTCGGAACCCCCTCACAAAGCCCCGAGGGCGATGCCGTGGCGCCGCCTGATCTCCTATGCCGGGCGCCCCTCTCCCGCGGCGGGATATGCGGCCATCTTCAGCCTCTACTTCATCCTCGGCGCGTTCGTGGCGCTCGTGCCACTCCACCTTCAGCAGGAGCTCGGGTACGGCGCCCTTGCGGTCGGGCTGAGCTTCACCGCCTTCGCGATCCTGTCCCTGCTCCTGCACTATCCCGCGGGGATCCTGGCCGATCGGTATGGTCCCGCGACACCTGCGACGATCGGCCTGGTCGCGGTGGCGATCGCGATGGCCTGCATCCCGCTCCTCCGGGACCTTCCGACCCTCCTCGTCCTGATGGCCCTGTTCGGCGTCGGGCACGGATTCATCTTCCCTTCAACTTCGGCCCTCGTGTCGCGCGGCGCGGATCCGGAGCAGCACGGTCTCGTGACGGGACTGTTCTACGCCCTCCTCGTCGCAGGCGTGGCCTTCGGCGCGCCGATCATGGCGGCGGTCGCGAGCGTGTCGACCTTCGGCACGGGAATCTGGGCGAGCGCTTGGATTTCCCTCGTCGGGCTTGCGTTCCTCGGTCGCGCGTTCGCTTCGCCCGAGTCCGCCACCTTGGGAACGATCCACGCCGCGAGCGCCAACGAATCGAAGTGAGCGGTTCAAGTACGCAACGAGGGACTCGAACGCCGTAATGGAGAACGAACAGGCCGCGGTGTAGCTGCCATCGCGGCAGGCGTCCTCATCGACCGCGATGAACCGCGTTGCTCAATAGTGATCCGGGATTGGTCCTTCCCAGGGTTCTTCCGGGTGGTCGTAGAGGCAGAAGAAGATTCCATCCGGGTCCTGAATGTAGGCGATTCGATGCCCGTTTCGTGACGTCCATACGTCCTCCTGCATGAGCTTCTCGAACTTCGGATCGTCTTTCAGTTTCGCCACGGTCTTCCGGTTGACCCAGAGCTTTCGCGTCGCGGGGAGGACTCCCAACTTCTTGAGCCGTTGCAGGGTCTCCGGGACGTCTTTCACCCGAACCTCGAAGTGGTCGAGGGCCTCGCCGGGAACGTACGGGGCCCAGAACGGGCTCCGTTCGGCGTACCAGTTCAGTTCCACCCGTTGGCCAGAGCGGCGGTCTCTGAACAAGACGTACTTGCCTTCCTCATCCCCTCACCGATCGATCTCCTCCAAGTCGAACACCTTTGTGTAGAACTCGATCGACCGCTCGAGGTTCGTGACCCGAATGCCGACGTCGCCGATCCACAGGTCGGACATGGTCCCAGGTAAGCGGATCGAAACAAGAAGTCATCGCGAGTCTCCGCCAGGACAAGTGATTGCGCGAGAAAATCACGGGACCGATCATACGCATCCTGTTTGACGGCTAAGCCGCCAACGCACCACCGACGGGTGCTGATTCTCCGGAGTTTCCTGTCTGACATCCATGGCCCGCACAAATCCAGCTCACGGGTTGGCAAGGCCTCTTCTTGTCTTGGGCAGGCGGCGCGCTGCGACGCGGAAAGCTACGGCCAAGACGACTAGTTCTACCAAAAAGTAAGGAGCCAGGAGCGCGAGAAGGTCCCCGAAATTCCAACTGGCAACAATATTGCTCACCACGCGAATCGACCTCACCCAATCGGGCGGATAGTGGAGTATCTGAGAGAACTCCCAGTGTTCATAGGAGATGACCGGATTTCCTGAGGGATCGAGGGCGATTGAGTTCCCCGCTGGCGATCTCGTGTTCGGATCCACGACCTGCTTCGACCAGTGTCCGTCGACAGACACGGCGTATGTGAGGACGCCCGCCGTGGGCTCCCCGGTTGAAGAGTCGGCGTAACTTAGGTGGACATCGCCCCGGGAGTCCAAGATCATGGAACAGGTGATCCCGGCCCGCGCCGTCCCGATAGAATCCCACGACCAGTTGCCGTTGGAGTTTGTGGCGTGTATGACGGTCGTGAGATTCGTCGAGGAATTGTAGACGGCAAAGGCCGTGTGAACGCGTCCGGCAGTATCGACCGCGATGGGGGCACTTCCCTCGAGGGCATCGTTGAAGGAAGGGGTCAGTTCGGATTCTACCCAGGATCCGCTCTCGTTCGTCACGTAGCGCAGACTGCCTTCATACGATAGAGTGATGTGGACGGTGCCCGAGGGCGAGACCGCGACCGCACTAGCGCCACCGGCCTCCGAGGGAGCCCACTCCAACCACCGGAGTACGGGTGCACTCGCCCAGCTCCCGGCGGCGTTCGACGCATGGCGCAATTCCAGGGCCGAACCATTCGTCCTGAGGTACGCGACGTGGATGTGGTTGGACCCGTCGATGGCGATGGATGCTCCCCTTCCTGCGTCGATCGTTGTCGCCGACCAGCCTCCTGGCGAATTGGTCCAGTATCGGATTGAGGCCATCGCTACATCCCCAGGAGGCCCGGTGCGATGAGGATACGCCTCCTCCACCACGTGGAGGTGGTCTTTCGTATCCCGAGCGAGGACCGCGCGAAAGACCGAATGGTCTCCGTCAAGAACCGTTGTCGTCCAGCCGCCGCCTGCGGTGGTCGAGTATAGCAGGGAGCTATCCGCGATGATTACGTGGAAGGCACCTGTGGAGTCCACCGCGACGGCGGTTTGATAAGCGCCGTGACTGACTAACACGTGGCCAACCCACGGTCGCGTCAGCGCGAACACCGTAAATGTCGACGAGACGACAATAATCACGGCGACCAGGAAGACTTGGAACACAGGCCGTCTGAACACGCGAAGGATGCGTGTGCCGAACTTAGCTCCAGACGCCTTTCGCGGATTGGGCGGTCGTGCTTCAGCCGTCTAAAGCTCCCTCCCAACGCTGCTATGTCGGACCTTTGCGTTAACTTTTTCAGAAAACCGTTCCGGGGGAGCTAGCGCTGGTGATCGGACGATTGCGCGGGAAAATACACGGGACCGATCATACGAATCCTGTTTGACGGGATGGCAACCTGCCGCACGCGGAATTGAAATCCTCTTGAACGGATCTCGGTGTCCGACCCGTGCCTGCGGAGTGCGACAGGCGGCATTTTGGCGGCGAAGGGAGAACAAACGGTCCTCTCGTAGTATTTTAGACTCGGGGCCACATTCCCGTCACCGTGCGTTTGCTTGAGGCGTTCAAAGGACGGAACGTAATCGTCGAGGTGAGCGAGGGGAACGGTCCCTTGGACCAACCTGGCCTCAAGCTCCGAGGAGCAGCTTCCGCGGTCCAACGATTCCCGGCCGCAACTCCCGACGGCCAACCTGCCTGGGAGCTGATGGAATTCGAAGTGTCGTTTCCTCCTGACACTCGATTCGCTGGAAGTCGTGTCGTACTCGCCGTACGAGACGAGGACCATTCGTTTGATGAGCTTTTCCGCGGGACCTCGGTGGTGGTGAAAATCCTCCTGTACGGGAGCGGCGAGACGCTAACGGGACGAGGAAGTGGACTCCTCCGGTTCGCTCGTGAGGAAAACCGGACATAGGAATTCGAGCTCACCGACTGGGAAAAGCCGCGATCGACCTCGCACTCGAGGACCTTAGAGAGTCCTCAGTCCACCGAATCACTTGCGCGGGAAAATCACGGGACCGATCATACACAATCCTGTTTGACGGCTAAGCCGCCAACGCACCACCGACGGGTGCTGATGTGGCTATGGCGGTTAGTGGCGGCGGGCTGAACACGTCGCCCTTGCGAGCTTCGTGCGTACACCCCCGCTCTATCAACGTCGTCGACTACGACGGCCATAAGATGCCTCGTCTTGAGGGCGGTTTCCGGCTTAGATGCTTTCAGCCGTTATCCGCATAGCGCGTGGCTGCTGGGC
>Ga0209761_1001699_pt1 | contig 14224 bp, 10 predicted proteins | sample GraSoi013_1_40cm_4_FD_185818 | JGI IMG/M metagenome (GOLD analysis project Ga0209761, IMG submission 185818) | Grasslands soil microbial communities from the Angelo Coastal Reserve, California, USA - Sample 09_25_2013_1_40cm (SPAdes) (version 2) | ecosystem: Environmental > Terrestrial > Soil >... | reverse complement strand
CGCCGACCCGGCGCCCGGGCCGCTGATGCAGTTTCCGGGCGTGCCGGACATCCGCATCGCCCCGCGCGTCGACGGCGACTTCGACGCGGCCATCATCATGGAGTGCGGCGATCTGGGGCGCACCGGTGTCGAGGGCCTCGACCGCGCTTTCGTGATCAACATCGATCATCATCCCGGGAACGCGAACTACGGGCAGATCAACTGGTTCGACGCGAGCGCGGCGGCGTGCGCCGAGATGGTGTTCGAGCTCGTGCGCGCGCTCGGCGTCCCGCTGACCACCGACATCGCGACGCACATCTACCTCGCGATTCTCACCGACACCGGCTCGTTTCATTACTCGAGCATCTCGCCGCGCACGTTCGACATCTGCCGTGAGTGCCTCGAGGCCGGCGTCGATCCCGTGCTCGTCGCGCGCAATGTGTACGACAGCAACAACATGGGCCGGCTGAAGCTGTTCGGCGCGGTGCTGAGCGCGATGCAGCTCGACCCGACGGGACGCATCGCGATCGTCTACGTCGATCACGAGATGGCGCGCGAGGCCGGCGGCACGTACGAGGACACCGAAGGCCTCATCAATCTGCCGCTCACGGTGAAAGAGATTGAAGCGGTCGTGTTCTTCAAGCAGATCGAAGGCGACGAGTACCGCGTCAGCATGCGCTCGAAGGGCGACATCGACATCGGCGCGGTGGCGAAGGAATTCGGCGGCGGCGGCCACAAGAACGCCGCCGGCTGCACGGTCCGCGGCGGCATCGACGCGCTCCAGAAACTGTTCATCGAGAAGATCGACAGAGCGATCGCGTTGCAGGACGGCAGGGTTGCAGAATTGCAGGAAGGAACGGGTCGAAGGACCTTGTAGCCTGCAATCGCATGGACGGTCTTCTAGTCGTCGACAAACCGTCAGGTCCGACCAGCCACGATGTCGTCGCGCGCCTGCGCCGCGTGCTCGGCGAGCGGCGTGTCGGGCACACTGGCACGCTCGATCCGCTGGCAACTGGCGTGCTGGCGCTGGTCGTCGGTCGCGCGACGCGGCTCGCGCGGTTCCTGAGTACGAGCGACAAGTCGTACGAGGCGGTCATCCGGCTCGGCGTGTCGACCGACACTGCCGATGCCGTCGGCGCCCCGATCGGATCGCCATTTGCCGGTTCCCTGCCGTCGCGTGACGCGATCGATCGCGCACTCGACGCGTTTCGCGGAACGTTCCTTCAACAGCCTCCGGCATTCTCAGCCAAGAAGATCGGCGGCAAGCGCAGCCATAAGCTCGCCCGCGCCCGGCAGAGGTCTGACCGTCAGTCTGACGGTGAGTCTGACCGTCAGTCTGACCGCGAGTCTGACCGTCAGTCTGACCGACAGTCTGACCGTCAGTCTGACGGCGCGCTGCCGGCGCCAGCCAACGTAACGATTCACCGGCTCGAAGTTGTTGGCGTCGAAGCAGATCGACTGACGCTGACCGTGGACTGCTCCGCCGGGTTCTACGTGCGGTCACTGGCGCATGACCTGGGGCAGATGCTCGGCACGGGCGCGCACCTCGAGCGGCTGAGGCGGACGCGGAGCGGCGAGTTCACGCTCGCCGGCGCGATCGAGTTGGCGGCAGCCGAGCAGGATCACGATCGCGCGAGAGCGTCAGTCGTCCCGCTCGCGTGCATGCTGCCGGAGTTGCGCGCCGTGGTGCTGACCCTCGACGGCGTGCGCCACGCGATTCAAGGACGCGATCTGGCGCCGCGCGATGCCGTATCGGGCTTTGCGGCTCCGGATTCGGGATTGGTCCGGCTGGTGGATTCCACGGGCGCGCTGGTCGGCATTGCCGAGGCCGCGCGCACGCCAGGGCTTTTGCATCCCTTCGTTGTTCTGATGTAACATGTTGATCTTGTTCGACTAAGGACTTTCCGGTCATACGGCGCATCCGGTCCGTTCTGGAGTCTGGGGCGTTCGTGGAGGCAGCGCAGTGGCCCTAAGCAAAGATCGCAAGACGGAGCTCATTGGCAGTTACAAGACACACGACGCCGACACCGGGTCACCCGAAGTGCAGGTGGCCATTCTCAGCGAGCGCATCAACTACCTGACGGAGCACTTCAAGGCGCACGCGAAAGATCATCATTCGCGCCGTGGGCTGCTGATGCTGGTCGGCAAGCGGCGCCGGCTGCTCGATTACCTCAAGGCCAAAGACGCCCAACGCTACTCGGATCTCATCAAGCGCTTGAACATCCGCAAGTAGCCTTCCGCTACGCGGAACTCGGAACTTGGAACTCAGAACTCGGAACCAGTTCTCAGTTTTAAGTTCTTACTTCTAAGTTCTATATGCATACGCGCGAAATCAGCATCAACAGCAAGACGCTCCGGTTCGAAACCGGCAAGCTCGCCAAACAAGCGCACGGTTCGGTCATCGTTCGCTACGGCGACTCGGTCGTGCTCGTCACGGCCTGCCGCGCCGCCAACGCCCGCGAAGGCATCGACTTCCTGCCTCTGACGGTGGACTATCGCGAATACACCTATGCGTCGGGCCGCATCCCCGGCGGCTTCTTCAAGCGCGAAGGCAAGCCGGCCGAGAAAGAAGTGCTCACGAGCCGGTGCATAGACCGGCCCATCCGGCCGCTCTTCCCGCCCGGCTGGCGGTACGAGACGCAGATCATCGCGCTCGTGTTGTCGGCGGACGGCGAGAACGACACCGACGTGCTGGCGATCACCGGCGCATCCGCCGCGCTCGCCCTCTCAGAAATTCCGTTCGAGAAGACGATCGCGGGCGTCCGCGTCGGTCTCGTCGACGGCCAGTACGTGATCAATCCGACCTTCGAGCAGCGCAAGATCAGCAAAATCGATCTCGTCGTCGCCGGAACCGTCGACGGCATCGTGATGGTCGAGGCCGGCGCCAAGGAAGTCACCGAACAGCAAGTGGTCGAGGCCCTTCAGGCGGCGCACGCGGCGATCAAACAGATCGTTGCCACCATCGACGATCTGGCCAAAGAAGCCGGCAGGCCGAAGGTGACCGTCCAGAAGAAGGAGATCGGCCACGACTTCTACCGCGAGGTCGAAGAGAAGGTCTTCGTGCCGCTCACCGAAGCGATGCGGATCCGCGGCAAGCTGGAAAACTATGACCGCGTCGATCAGGTGCTCGACGACCTCGTCGCGTCGATCCCCGAAGGCGAAGTCGAGCGCAAGCTCGAGGCAAAGCAGATCTTCAAGGACTTGAAGGAGAAGGTCCTGCGCGAAGAGGTGCTCACGCACGGCGTCCGGCTCGACGGCCGCAAGTTCGACGAGGTACGCGCGATCTGGATTGAAACGAGCGTGCTGCCGCGGACGCACGGATCCTCTGTCTTCACGCGCGGCGAAACGCAGGCGCTGGTCACCTGCACGCTCGGCACCGCGGAAGACGCGCAGAAGATCGAGAGCTTCGAGGGCGAGCAGTGGAAGAGCTTCATGCTCCATTACAACTTCCCGCCCTTCTCGGTCGGTGAAGTCGCCTTCCTGCGCGGCCCGGGACGCCGCGAGGTCGGCCACGGCGCGCTCGCGGAACGCGCGCTCGCGCAGATGATTCCCGGCGAAGAGCAGTTCCCCTACACCGTCCGCGTCGTGTCGGACATCCTCGAGTCGAACGGATCCTCGTCGATGGCGTCGGTGTGCGGCGGCTCGCTCGCGATGATGGACGCCGGCGTGCCGCTCAAGAACGCAGTCGCGGGCATCGCCATGGGTCTGGTGATGGACGAGAAGAGCGGCAAGTACGCCGTGCTCTCCGACATCGCCGGCGCCGAGGACCACTACGGCGACATGGACTTCAAGGTGGCGGGCACCGCCGACGGCATCACAGCGCTGCAGATGGACATCAAGGTCACCGGCATCACCACCGAGGTGATGCAGAAGGCGCTCGAGCAGGCGCGCGTCGGCCGGATGCACATCCTCGGCAAAATGCGCGAAGCGCTGCCGACACCGCGCCAGAACATCTCGGCCTTCGCGCCGCGCATCGTGACGATCAAGATTCCCGTCGACAAGATCCGCGACGTCATCGGGCCGGGCGGCAAGATGATCCGCAGCATCATCGAGCGCACGGGAGTGAAGATCGACGTGGAAGACGATGGCCGCGTGAACGTCGCGTCCGCGGATGGCGAGTCGGCGCAGAAGGCGATCTCGATCATCCAGGAGCTGACGGCGACGCCGGAATTGAACAAGACCTATCTGGGCAAGGTGCAGCGCATCACCGACTTCGGTGCGTTCGTCGAGATCATGCCGGGCACTGACGGCCTCCTGCACGTATCCGAAATCGCGACCCATCGCGTGAAGGATGTGCGCGACGAGCTGAAGGAAGGCGAACAGCTCCTCGTGAAGGTCATCAACATCGATCCGACCGGCAAAATCCGGCTCAGCCGAAAGGCGCTCCTGCAGGAAGAAGCGGCGAAGTCGCAGGAACCGGCGGGCACCAAACAAGAGCGCTGAAACCGCCCAAGGGCCGAACGTCAGGGCTAAGAGTTGAAAGCTCTTAGCCTTTACGTGCGTACGCGCTCAAGCTCGCTGGGCATGCGCGTTGCACTTCTCGGCCGTATGACCATGGACCTGGCAGTCCTCAAATGCGGGAAATGCGAGCCACTGAAACTCGGGGTGCACGCAGGCGCGCTCGGTCTCGCTGTGCTCTGCGGCATGTACAACGCCGCGGCATGGCTGAGCCGGCGTGAGATGCATCTCGCCGTCAATACGGTGATGTACACCGCGTTGACGATCTGGGAACAACAACACGTCGCGCATCACCTGGCCGAGCTTCGCCGCCCAGAGACGGAAGCGCCGCCAGCGCAACCGACAACGGCGGAGACGGTTGAGGAAGTGGCGGCCGTCGCGGCCGTCGCCGCGGCCGTACTAGCCGCGTAGCGCGGACGCTACGCTTTGAACGCCTGTGCCGCGGCGATGCGCTCGCGGACGGGCGGGTGGCTGTAGAACAGCCACTGCACAATTTTGGACGGGTGCTCCTCGGCGAGATTCTGCGCGCCCAGCCGCCGCATGGCGGACACGAAGGCGCCGGGATTGCGGGTCAGATCGAGCGCGAAGCGATCGGCGCTCCGCTCGAACGCGCGCGACATGGCGTGCGCCACCGGCACCATGACCAGCGAAACCGCCCCCGCCACCAGCACCAACAGCGGCAATCCTGCGACATCATCGATGCCGTGCAAACCAAGCGGACCTGACGTCCTCGCCAGGACGCGCAGCGCTTCGGACGCGAGATAAAAGCCGGCAAGAATCAAGACGCTCTCGAACAGAATCCCCTTCCAGATGTCGCCGTGCACGTGGTGCGCGAGCTCGTGCGCGAGCACCACCTCGATCTCGTCGTCTGAGTACTCGGCCAGCATCGTGTCGGACACGAGAATCCGCCGCGTGCCGCCGACGCCGGCGAGCGCCGCGTTCGCTTTCTTCGTCTTGTCGGCGAGACCCCACTCGTAGGCGCCGAGCACGCGCGCGCCGGCGCGGTCTGCCAACGCGAGCAGCCGCGCCCGCAGCGCGTCGCGATCCAGCGGCTTGACGGAATAAAAGAGCGGCAGCAGCACGACCGGCGCGAGGTTCGTGAGACCGACGATGAGCAGCGCGAACGCCGCGCCGGCGACGAGCCACCAGTGATCCGGCGAGAGCCGCATACACCAGTAAATCAGCGCCGCCGCTCCGCCGCCGAGCACGAGTCCGACCGCCAGCGACTTCGCCTGATCGGCGATCCAGCCGCCGAATGTCTCGTTCGACAACTCGTACCGGCGTTCGAGGAGCAGGCCACTGTAGAAGGAGAGGGGAACACTGCCGAGCTCATTGAGCAGCGTCAGCAGGAAGACGTAGACGAGAACCGTGACACCGGGCTGCCAGCCCGAAGGGACCAGACGGCCCGAGACCGCGGCGGCGGCATCGCGGAGTGAAATGGTGAGGCCGGTCGCGAGCAATCCACCGAGGAGCAGGACACCCCACGCCACCGCAGCGATGCTCACCTGCCGTTTCAGCCGGTGATACCTAGTGGCTTTGTCCTCGTTCACGCTCGGGTTTCAGTCGGGGTTCGAGAATCGGGGTCCGAGGGTCGGCGTTTGGATCCTCTGCATCCTGATTCCGCGTCCGAACGCGGATGCCGCCGTTGGTGGTCTGCAGCTCGATCGGCGTGCCGCCGCCATTCATGCGGCCCTCGAACCGCCGGCGTGACTTTTCCGTGACTTCGACCTTCAGATCCGGCGAGACGTTGACGCCACCGTTGGTCCATGTCACGGACAGATCGGCCTTCGCGTTCTGCGGAAGGCTGATGCTTACGCCACCGTTGGTGGTCTTCGCCGAGATCGGATCGCGGCCGACCGACGCGAAATCGATGTTGACCATGCCGTTCGTGGATCGCGCTTCGACGCCGCCGGACAGGCCTTTGCCGGTCACCGCGCCATTGGTCGTGCGCGCCATCACTTTGCCGCCGAGCCCGGTCAGCGCGATCTGGCCGTTGGTGTTCGCCACGTTGACGAAGACGTTTTTGGGCGCGCGGACGTGGTACCGGACCTCGAATGCGGCGCCGAACATGATGCCGCTCATCCGCTCGGTTTGCACGAACACGCGGTCGGGGCTCACCTCTTCCTTGATCGCGATGCGCGGGAGGAGCTCCTGAGCGCCGGTGTCGGTGGCGGCACGCGCGATCTTCTCGGCGCGGATCTCCACATCTGGCCCGTCCGACGCCTCGACGTCAATTCGTCCGTTGGTGTTGGCGATCCGGACTTCGCCGCCCTGGGCGAGCGTGTAGTGGTGCGTCCACTCGTCGGTCGCGCGGCCGGTGAGGTGGCCAACCGACATGTCGCAGCCCGCGAGCGTGATCGCCAGCGGTAGAACAAGCGCGTAAAGGAACTTCATGGCTACTACATACGCCCGGCGGGAAGGGTCAGTTCAACTGAACCGAGATTAATTTCGATACCCCCGGCTCCTCCATGGTCACGCCGTAGAGGCGGTCGGCAATCTCCATGGTCTTCCGGTTGTGGGTAATGACGATGAACTGCGTGTGCTGCTGCATGCCGCGCAGCATCTCCACGAAGCGCCCGATGTTCGCATCGTCGAGCGGCGCGTCGATCTCGTCGAGCAGGCAGAACGGGCTCGGCTTGTACTTGAACATGCCGAACATGAGCGCGATGGCGGTCAGCGCCTTCTCACCGCCCGACAGGAGCTGCACGCTCTGGAGGCGCTTGCCGGGCGGCTGCGCGATGATCTCGATGCCGCTCTCGAGCGGATCGTTCTCGTCGAGCAGCGTCAGGCCGGCGCGGCCGCCGCCGAAGAGGGTGCTGAAGGTCTCCTGGAAGTTGCGGTTGATGGCGGCGAACGCCTCGTTGAACCGGTGCCGCGTCGTCTCGTCGATGCGCTTGATCGCTTCGCTCGTCTGCGCGATCGATTCGACCAGATCCTTCCGCTGCGTCGTCAGGAACGTGTGACGGCTTTCGAGCTCGTCGAACTGCTCGATCGCCATCATGTTCACCGGCCCGAGCCGATCGATTTTGCCGCGAAGCGCCGCGATCGCTTCTTCCGCGCTGAGCGTCCGCTGCTCTGCGGCGACAACCCGCTCGGCGGTGCCCGGCGTCAGCCCGACCTCGCCATCGGCATCGGGTTGCTCCGGCTGAGGGCGGACGCCACCAGCCTCATCGTCTTCGGGCTCGTCGGTCGTCACGACGGTCGCATCGGGCAGCGCTCTACCCTCGCGTTCGAGCGCGTCAATCTCCTTCACGACCTCGTCGAGCGTCGAGTGGACCGCGTCTTCGCAGGTGTACGCGAGATGCGAGAGATCGCCTTCGGCCGTCGCGCGCGCGATGTCGAGCTCGGAGACGACGGCGCGAACCGATTCGAGCGCGCGGCGCGCCTCCTTGAGCATCGCCTCGTGCTCGTCGGTCTTGGCGCGCAGCGCGGCAGACGCGTCGTCGGCCGCGATCACCTCGCCGCGCAGTCCGTCGAGCTCGCGGACGTCCACGTCGAGCTGGGCTTCACCGGCGACGATCGCCGCCCTCAGCTCCTCGATCCGGCGCCGCGCACCGGCGATTTCGATGGCGAGACTTGCCGCGCGCTGTTCGAGGTCAGCCGCCACTTCCTCGAGCCGCCGGACTTCGGCGTCGAGTGCGCTTCCGCGCTCGACGAGTGCGGCGTGCGTCGCCCGTGCTTCGGCGGCGCGGCGGCTCAGGTCCTCGGTGGCTTCGCGCGCCTCGAACAGGTGGCGCTGGGCCACGGTCAGCCGCTCGTCGGCAACACGCTGGTCATGGTCCAGGCGGGCGATGGAGGCGCGCGCTTCTTCCTGACGCCGATCGAGGCTGTCACGCTCCTCTTCCGCCTGTCGCCGCTCGCGCGACAGCTGCTCGGCCTTCTGGGCGAGACGCGCTTGCTCTTCGGTCGCGTGCTGCAGCTGCGCCTCGCGGCCCACGATGACTTTTTCGTGCGTGTGATGCTCGGCGTTCAGTGCCGCGATCGCATGGGAGGCGTGCGCGATCGTGCCTTCGAGCTCCGCGGTCTCCTGCGCCAGCCGGAACAGCGCCTCGCGGTCTGCGGCGATGCGGCCGCGCAGCTCTTTGATTTCGCGCTTGGTTTCGAGGATGCCGCGCGCGCCCGCATGGCCGCCGCCGGATACGAGATGCGGACCGTGGAACACGTCGCCGTCGATCGTCGCAACGGGCAGCGGCGTGAGGGCGCTGCGTTCGGCCGCGCCGGCGTAGGTGCGCGCGATCCAGGCGTCGCCGAGCGCGTGGCGAATCGCGCCGGCGAAGGGTCCGTTGACCCGGACGATCGACGAAAGCGCGATGAGGCCATCGGGTGCGGCGTCGGTCCGGCCAAAGCCGGACGCCACCGGGGAAGGTTCGGGGCCCGCGCCGCTGTTCCGGTGGTGTCCGGCTTCCGCCTTCGCATGAAGCTTCGGCGGACCGCCGTAGCCTTGGCGGAGGCCGTCAGCCGGACTCGTGATCAGGAACCCGCAACGGCCGGCGTCGGCTTCGCGGACGACCTGGAAGCCCGCGGCCGCGTGCTCCGGACCTTCGACCACCACGTGCTGCAGCAGATCGCCGAGACACGCCTCGACCGCGCGCTCGTAGCCGGCTTCGACTTCGAGGTAATCGGCGATGGCGCCCTGCTGGTTGACCTTGCCGTTGGCCTGCGCCAGCACCGTACGCGGCGCGTCGCCGTAACCGGCGCGGGCCGCCTCGAGCTCCTCGAGCGATTTCAGCCGTGCTTCGACGCCCGCGAGCTCGTGCTCGCGCGAACGGACCGATCGCGCGCGCCACTCGTGCTCGATGCGCGCGCTCGCCAGTTCTGACTCGCGCGCCGACCGCGCGATCCGCGTCGACTCGATCGCGTCGTGCGCGCGGCGCAGACCGTCGGTCGCCGCCGTCCGTTCGGTCGCCGCCCGCTCGGATTCCACCCGCACATCGTCGGCTTCGACGTCGAGCTTGGAGAGCGTTTCGGCCACGCGATCGCGCGCCGCCGCTGCGTGCTCCAGCGCGTGACGCAGCGCCGTCGCCGAATTGATCGCCGAAAACACTTCGCTGCGCGCGGCTTCGACGTCGGCTTCGAGACCCTCGATTTCGCGGTGCGCCGCCTCGTAGGCCTCCGACTCGGACGCCAGCGTCGCCGCCGCCTGATCGCGCTCCGCCGCGGCGGCGGCGGCCGCCTCGCGCCGTCCCGCCAGCGATGCGCGCGCCGGTTCGCGGCGCACCTCGAGCGCCTCGAGCTCGGCCTCCACGGCGTCGGTCCGCGCGGTCAGCGACTGGACCTGCTCGCGATCGAACGCACTCTGCTGCTGCTGCCGGGTGATGGCGAGCTCGCGGGCATGCGCCGCCTCGCGCGTGGTCGTGGCGCGCGACTCGGCCTCGGCGAGCTCGATGCGCAGGCGCCCGAGATCCGCCTCGACTTCGGCCACGTGCGCGGCCGCGAGCGACTCGCGCTCGCGCGCGTCGCCCAGCCGTGCGCGCGCGGACCCGATGATGTCGGCGAGCTGGCGATACTTCCGCGCGAAGAGGACTTTTTCCCAGCGGCGCAGCTCGTCGCGCAGCTTCTGATACCGGCGCGCCTTCGCCGCCTGCCGCTTCAGCGTGCCGCGCTGCTTCTCCACCTCGAAGACGATGTCGTCGATGCGCGTGAGATTCTGCCGGGCGGCTTCGAGCTTCAGCTCCGCCGCGCGGCGGCGCGCCTTGTACTTGGTCACGCCGGCCGCTTCCTCAATCAGCTGACGGCGATCGGTCGGCCGCGTGCTCAGGATCATGCCGATCTTGCCCTGCTCGATGATCGCGTAGGCCTTCGCGCCCAGGCCGGTGTCCATCAGCAGATCGTGGACGTCTCGCAGCCGGCACACCTGACCGTCGATCAAGTATTCGCTTTCGCCAGAGCGGTACAACCGCCGGGTCACTTCGACTTCGCGCGCGACTGACTCGATGATCTCTTCGGCGATGTGCCCCACGTCGTCGTGAGGCCCGTGGCCGTGGCCATGCCCGTTGCCGTTGTGCCCGTTTCCGTCGTGACCGTTCGCCGTGTGGCCGTTCAGAAAGCCGCTGAACCGCAGCCGCACTTCCGCGGCGGCCGTCGGCTTCCGCGCGTCGCTGCCGCTGAAGATCACGTCTTCCATCTTGTCGCCGCGCAGGCTCTTCGCGCTCTGCTCGCCCATCACCCACGTGATGGCATCGGCGACATTGCTCTTGCCGCAGCCGTTCGGACCGACGATCGCGGTCACGCCCTGATCGAAGGCGAGCTCGGACCGATCGGAGAACGATTTGAAGCCGTTGATTTCGAGGCGTTGCAAGCGCATGTGTGCATCACCGCATTGCGGAACGCGGATTGCGGAATGCGGATTCATTGCGGATTGAATCGACAATCAATCCGCAATCCGCAATCCTCAATCCGCAATGGAAAGATTGGCTGGGATGCAACCAGAGCAAATGGCCGATTCGAACCCTCGTCTTCACCAAAACGGTGGAAGACGGCCCCTGGTTCGAAACGGCCGCCAGTGTAACAAGGCCTAGCTATAGCGGCAAGGGCAAACTGCAGCGCAATTGGTTGGGGTTGTGCCCCCAAGCGCAGCGCCGAACCTCAATGGTTCGCTTTGGTCCTGTTCGCCTTGCTCAGCTCCGTGAGCTTCTGCGCTTCACCGAACATCGAGAGCGCGGCTTGCGCCTGCGGATCGACCGCGATTAAGTGTCGCCGCGCCTCGGCGATGCCGAACACCGCGTCGTCGATGCGGAACCGAATCATCGCTTTGATGAAATCGAGGTCCTTCTTGAAGCCCTCTTCGTCCATCTTGATGCGATCGGCTTTGAGCTGCTCGCGGAAATCGGCCACGATCGCATCGTCGACGACGAAGTTCGGCTTCACGGCCTTGCGGCCGGTCGAGGTGCCGCTGATGCGCGTGTCGCCTTCGGCCGCGTAGCTCTGCGCGAAGCGCTCGAACTCCTGACGCGCGTACAACGTGCGCCCGAAGCGGGTCGGATTGAAGCCTTCGATCGGACCCGTGACGCGCTTGTCGGGCTCGATGCCGCCGCCGCTGTACACCGGACGTCCCGCGTCGGTGTGTTTCAGATCGCTCGCCGAATGCGAAGGCGCGACGTCCTGATCCTTCAAGCCGTAGCTGAGATACTCGTCGAACGTCGTGTCCCACGGACGCTGAATCAGCCGGCCGCTCGGCGTGTAGTAGTGCGCCGTGGTCAGCGCAAGACCCGCGCTGCCGCTGATCTTGTAGATCGACTGGACGAGCGCCTTGCCGAACGTCGTTTCGCCGACGACGTACGCGCGATCGTGATCCTGCAGTGCGCCGGTGACGATCTCGGACGCGCTCGCGCTGTCGCGATTGGCGAGCAGCACGATCGGAATGTCGGTGAACTCGCCGTCTTCGGTCGCGGTGTAATTCTGATCCGAATTCGGGATCCGCCCGCGCGTGTAGACGATCATCTTGCTGCGCGGCAGGAACTCGTTCGCCACCTTGATGGCCTGATCGAGCGGACCGCCGGGATTGCGGCGCACGTCGAACAGCAGCCGGCGCATCCCCTTCGAGGCGAGCTCGTGGAGCGCGTGCTTCACGTCGTGATCGGTGTTCTCGCCGAAGTCCTGCATCCGGATGTAGCCGGTCGTCGCGTCGATCATGAAGTACGCGGGGACCGTCGGGATGTACACTTCGTCGCGCGTGAGCTCGATTGGAATCGGCTTCTCGTAGCCGCGGCGCTTGATCTCGATTTGGACCGTCGTCCCGCGCGGACCGCGAAGCGCGCGCATCGCCTGATCCGTCCCCCAGCCTTTCGCGCTCTGGTCACCGACTCTGGAGATGATGTCGCCGACGCGAATGCCTTTCTTGTGCGCCGGCGAGCCTTCAAAGACGCTGAAGGCGATGATGTCGCCGTCGGCCGCGATAATCGAGACGCCGATGCCGTAGTAGCGGCCTTCCTGGCGCTCGCGCATCTGCGCGTACTCGCGCGGCGTGAAATAGCTGGAGTGCGGATCGAGCGTGCCGAGCATCCCGCGGATCGCGCTCGTGACGAGATTGTCGGACTCGACTTTGTCCACGTAGCTCGTCTCGATGGCGTTCAACGCGGCGGTGAAGGCCTTATAGTGCTCGGGGATTTTGTCGTCGGTCGCGAGCGCGCTCCGGCCGAAGAACCCGCCGACGAGAGCGGAGACCACGATGGCGAAGACCACAGCGGGTAAAGGACGGTAACGTCGCATAGTTGGCATCGTAACAGATAACTTATGGTCGGGCAACGACTTCTGGGCTATAATGCCTGCGGGTTTTCCGTCCGGATTCGAGAAGGCAGGACACTATGTTTGGTTCCATCGGCATGCCGGAGCTGATCATCATTTTCGTGATCGCGCTCATTATCTTTGGCCCCCGCAAGCTGCCTGAGCTGGGCAAGTCGCTCGGGAAGAGCCTCGCCGAGTTCAAGAAAGCGTCGAACGAGCTGCGCAACACGCTGGAGGAGGAAATCCGGATCGAAGAGCAGAAGACCGAAACCGTCAAACAAACACCGCCGGCGGCCGGAACGGCGACCTCGACCCCACATCACGTTGAGGAACCCGCCGTCGATCACAGCCACAGCGCGTAAGCTGCAGCTCTCATGTCCCTGGTGCCTTTTCCGGGTCCCCACTCCGGGGCCTACCCGATAGCTCCCGACGACGAAGACGACGATTCGCCAGGCGCGAAGATGTCGTTTCTGGAGCACCTCGACGAGCTCCGGAAGCGTATCGTCTATTCGCTCAGCGCGGTCGGCATCGCACTGCTCGTCGCCTTCACGTTCATCACGAAGATCTACGACTTCCTGATGGCGCCGACAATGAAGCACCTGCCGGCGGGCAGCAAGCTCATTTACACCGAGCCGGGCGAAGCGTTCTCGCTGTACATCCAGTTGTCGCTGATCGTCGGCGTGCTCATGGCGGCGCCGTTCATCATGTATCAGCTCTGGCTGTTCATCGCGCCGGGACTGTACGCCAACGAGAAGAAGATGGCGATCCCGTTCGTGCTGCTGTCAACGCTCGGCTTCGTCGGCGGCGCGGCCTTCAACCACTACATCATGTTCCCGTGGATGATGGCGTTCTTCGCGAGCTTCAACACGCAGGATCTGGTGTTCATGCCGAAGCTCGATTCGGTGTTCTCGCTGTACACGAAGTTTCTGATCGCGATGGCGGCAGTGTTTCAGATGCCGACGCTCGTGTTCTTCCTCGCGAAGATGAGAGTGATCACCGCTCGGTTCCTCATCTCGCAGTTCAAGTACGCCGTGCTGCTCATCTTCATCATCTCCGCCGTCATCACCCCAACCGGCGATCCGGTCACGCAGACGGTGTTCGCCGCGCCAATGATTGGCCTCTACGTCCTCGGGATTGCCATCGCGTGGGTGGTCGGCCCGAAGCGTCTCAAGGAATAACCGCCTTTTTTCGACATCGAGGGCACCTCAGCCGTAGTACTGTGCGGCTGAGCTGCTGTTTACCGCGGGAGGTACAGCTTGAGTCGAGGTGTCTGGCTTCGGCGGGTACGAGTTCCGCGGCAAACCGGACGGCGCCCTCGAGGCGCCGTCCGGCGCGTTCCGCTGGGGCGCCGGCGTGGCGTTTCCTTCGCGCAACTTCCTGCGGGTCACTGGCGAATTGAATGGTGAGCTGCCGAACAAGGACGCGATCATCTTCCCCGGCGCTCAGATCCTGTGTGTGGATTGTCCCGGCCGGCCCTTGACCTCGAATACCGAGAATCTGACGCGCGCGACCGTGGGCCTGACCGGCCAGGCAATTTGGAATACATTCATAATTCCAAATTCCA
>Ga0209761_1001698_pt1 | contig 14224 bp, 12 predicted proteins | sample GraSoi013_1_40cm_4_FD_185818 | JGI IMG/M metagenome (GOLD analysis project Ga0209761, IMG submission 185818) | Grasslands soil microbial communities from the Angelo Coastal Reserve, California, USA - Sample 09_25_2013_1_40cm (SPAdes) (version 2) | ecosystem: Environmental > Terrestrial > Soil >... | reverse complement strand
GAATGACGCCAAGGCGGGGCTCGTCAAGGAGAACGGCGCCGACACGATCATCAACTACGCCGGGGGAAAGTTCGCGGACGAGGTCATGCGCCTGACCGACGATCGGGGCGTGGACCTCATTCTCGACGCGGTCGGCAAGCCGACGTTCGAAGAGGGGCTGCGCTGCCTGGCGCCCTTCGGCCACCTCGTCCTCTACGGGCGCGCGGGCGGGGCTCCGGATCCCCTCAACGTCTCGATGCTCTCGCCGAAGTCGCAGAAGGTGAGCGCCTTTTCGTTGCCGACGCTGACGCGAGGCTTTCCCGACAAGACGCGCGAGAGCGCCGAGCGCTGCTTCGCCCTCATGCGCGACGGGCGGCTCAAGGTGCACATCGGCAAGACGTTCCCGCTGGCGCAGGCGGCCGACGCCCATCGCTATCTCGAGTCGCGGCAGTCGACGGGGAAATTGATCCTGGTTCCGTGACACGAGAGCCGAGCGCTCTCGGGCAAGGGCCGTGATGGACACGACGACCGAAACGCTGTCGGGCTACGTCACCTCGCTCCGCTACGAGGATCTGGGCCCCCGCACCGTCCAGGAGGCGAAACGCCACATCCTCGACTCGCTGGGCTGCGCCATGGGAGGTTATGGCAGCGAGCCCGCTATCATCGCGCGCCGGGTGGCCCCGAGCGGCACGCCGGCGGCGCGGCTCCTGGGCGAGGGCCGGCCGACGACACCAGAAGCCGCGGCCTTCGCCAACTCGGTCATGATCCGGTTCCTCGACGCCAACGACACGTACATCGCGCGTGGCTCCGGCCATCCCAGCGACATGCTCGGCGCTCTTCTGGCCGCGGCCGAGCTCCAGGCCGCGTCGGGGAAGGACCTCGTGCTGGCGACCGTCGCCGGCTACGAGGTGTTCGGCGCCCTGGCCGACCAGGTGTCGTTGCGCGACCGCGGCTGGGACCAGGGCGTCTTCATCGCGCCGGCGTCGGCGGCCGGGGCCGGACGCCTGCTCGGCCTCTCCGCCGCTCAGATGGCCAACGCGATCGCCATCGCGGCGAGCGCGAACGTGGCCACGCGGCAAACGCGCGCCGGCGAGCTCGCGATGTGGAAGGGCTGCGCGACGGCGGCGGCCGCGAAGGCCGGGCTGTTCGCGGCGCAGCTCGCCCAGGAGGGCATGACCGGACCGACGGCCGCCTTCGAGGGACGTCACGGCCTCTTCGAGCAAGTGACGGGGCCGTTCGAGATCGGCGCCCTCGGCGGTCGCGGCCGGCCCTTCGCGATCGAGCGCACGAACTTCAAGTTCTTCGCGGCCGAGTATCACGCGCAGGCGCCGCTGGCGATGGCGCTGGCCCTCCGAGGCAAGGTGAGAACGGAGGAGATCGAAGCCATCGACGTCCAGATCTACGCGATGGCCTACAGCGAGATCGGAAGCGAGCCCGCGAAGTGGGACCCGAGGACGCGGGAGACCGCCGACCACAGCTTGCCGTACATGCTCGCCGTCGCGCTGCGGGACGGTCGCCTCACCCCCGCTAGCTTCGAGCCTCAGCACTACCTGGATCCGAGCCTGCGGCCTCTCATGAATCGCATCCGCGTCGCCGAGAGCTCGGAGTTCACGCGACACTTCCCTCAGGAGCTGCAGTCTCGAATCGACGTGGTCACCCGTTCCGGGCAGCGGTTCACGGAGCAGGCCACGTACCCGAAAGGCCATGCTCGAAACCCGATGACGGACGCCGACGTGGAAACGAAGTTCCGCGACCTCTCGGTGGACGTCCTCGGCGACGCGCGGGTAAACGCCGCGGTGCACGCGTTGTGGCACCTCGACGAGGCGCCGCGCATCGGCGCGGTCCTCGACGTGCTCGTGCGTCCCTAGAACATCGGGGGGAGCGGCCGCGGTGACCCATGGCGTCGATTCGGCGCGCGGCTGGCGCGCAACTCTGGTTGAACATCGGGGGGAGCGAGCGCCGCTCCCCCCGAATGCCCCCCACCGGTCTTGCTCGGCGGGGAAGGCTTCGGGTGGTGCGCCGGCAAAGCCGGCGCTCGAACCCATTGAATTGAGCCGACACCTTCTCGGGCCGGCTCTAGTAATAGACCGCTCGCCCGGCTCCGCCGGTCGCCACGACCAGCTCGCCCGTGACCGCCCAGGCTCGGTCGGACGCGAGGAAGACCGCGAGATACGCGATCTCCGCCGCGTCCACCATGCGCCCGATGGCGTTGCCGCGTGGGGAGTCGTGGGCGAAGTCGCGCTTTTCCACTTCCTCCGCAGTGATGCCCAGCTCGGCCGCGCGCGCGGCCAGCAGGCGTGGGGTCCGCTCGGTGCGGGTCGTGCCGGGGTGGATGCAATTGACCGTGATCCCGTAGCGGCCCAGCTGCACGGCCAGGGTCTTGGTGAAGTGCACGAGCGAACCGTTGCGCGCGCCCCCGCTGAGATTGCCGGCATTGCGGGCGTTCGTGCCGCTGATATTGATGATGCGGCCCCACCCCTGCTGCTTCAGGTAGGGAATCGCGGCGCGGGCGCAGCGAAGCGCCCCCACGTACTTCACATTGAAGTCGTGCAGCAAGTCCTCGTCGACGACGGTCTCGATGGGGCCGGTCGCCGTGGCCGAGCCTCCCGGCGGAGAGCCGCTGTTCACCAGAATGTGCAGCCCGCCGAGCCGCTCGGCGGCCTGGGCGACCGCGCGATCGACCTGATCCTTGCTGGTCACGTCGGCCGCCAGCGGGATGATCCGCCGCCCCGTCTTGGCTTCCAGCTCTCGCGCCGTCGTCTCCAGCTGATCCTTGGAGCGGGCCACGATCGCCACCTCGACCCCTTCGCGGGCCAGCTCCAGGGCGATGGCCCTGCCGATGCCCAGGCTTCCTCCGGTCACGAGCGCATGCTTGCCCTGCAACCCAAAGTCCATCGCGTCACCCCCCGTGAGGGCCCCTAGCTTACTCGATCTCGATCCATGCGCGGCGCTCGATGCGCCCCGCCAGCCGGGCGAACAGGTCGAGGATCCGGAGCTGCCAGCCGTATTTCGCGCGCAGAGCGTCGTGCGCGCGCTCGATCAGCCTCCGGTCGGTGACCACGCGCGCGGTCACCTCTCGCCAGTCACCACGGACGCCGCCCCGCGCGTCGCACGGGGCGACGCGCGCCCGCGATGAATGCCGAAGGCGCTTGACCTTGCCCGAGTTGCCCGCAGAGAAGACGTAGAGCTTGCCGTCGGCCGACGCGAACCAGACCGGCGTCCGTACTTCGCTCCCGTTTCGCCGGACAGTCGCCAGACACAAGTACCGATGCCGATCCAGCTCGGCCACGCTCACGCGACCAGTATGCCCGAGCGCGTATGCCGGCACGTCGCCGCTCGCCCTTCAGATCCGGCGTTTCGGTGATTTTCCTCCCGCCAATCGGGGGATACACCGGATCGCAAATCTCCTCCGACCGCGGTGAGGGTATGAGCGGGCTCCGTGCGAGAGCGCCGCGGGCGCGCCTTCGGCCGATTGGAATCAGCGTTGGTCTGGCATGGTGCCGACTTCGCCCCTGCTCTGCGGGTTGGTCGAAGTCACGATGGAGGCAGCTTGGGGCGCTGGCTGATTCAATCGTTGGGCGCGCTGCTCCTGGTCGTCGTGGTGGCCATCGCCCTCTATGCATTGGCTCGATGGGCGCGCCGCCCGCGGCACGGTCGCTAGTTCCAGCCGGCTTCCTCTTAAAGCCGCGCCTCGCCGGCGGGGCCCAGGCTCGCGATGGCCGGCGGCCCCGCACCAGGCGAGCGATTTGACACGAGGCGGCCGGCCGCCTTACTTTGCGACTCGGGACACAATCGCACCGAACCACCAGGAGCGTGGCATGCGGATCTACTACGACATCGACCTGACTGGCCGCTCGGTCACCAAGCGGGAGCTGCACGGCGAGGAGATCGTCAGGGCGGGCCGCTATCTGATCGCCAAGACGCTGCTCGAGCTGGGCGCCGCCACCGTCGAGCCACTGTCGCCCGCCAACCCGCTCGTCTTCTCGGCCGGCCCGTTCGCCGGCACGAGCTTCTCCAATGCCAACCGCACGAGCGTGGGCTGCAAGAGTCCCCTCACGGGCGGCATCAAGGAAGCCAACGGCGGCGGCAGCTTCAGCTACGGGCTCGGCCAGCTGAAGGTCGCCGGGTTCACGCTGCACGGGGCCTCCGCGGAGTGGGTCGTCATCCACTTCAAGAAGGACGGCACCATCGACTTCGACGACGCCGCGACGTATCTGGGCAAGGGCAACTTCGAGGCCCAGGAGATGCTCCACCAGAAGTACGGCAAGAAGGTCACGATCGCGCTCTGCGGTCCCGTCGGCGAATATCAGGGGCTACTCGCGGGCATCGCCTTCAGCGACAAGGACGGCCGGCCGGCCCGGCTGTCGGCGCGGGGCGGTGTGGGCGCGGTGATGGGCTCGAAGAAGGTCAAGGCGGTCGTGGTCGACCTCGACAAGATCCCGCCCTTCACGGATGGGAAGAAGGTCAACGCGGCCATCAAGGACTACGCCAAGATGCTGCTGGCCGACTCGATGGTCACCAACTTCTACCAGAAGATCGGCACCATGGGCATGGCCGACCTCCAGAACGCGCTGGGCGGGCTGCCCGTGCGCAACTTCAGCGCCGGCCAGCAGGTCAACGTAGCCGGCGGCGAGAAGTTCAAGATGGGCGGCGACCACATCAGCCAGCTCAACGTCTCGCGCGGCGGCGAGCACACGCACGCCTGCATGCCGGGCTGCGTGATCCAGTGCAGCAACGTGTACGTCGACGCCAGCGGCAAGGAAGTGGTCTCGCCGGTGGAGTACGAGACGCTCGGCCTGCTCGGCACCAACTGCGGCCTGAGCGATCCCGACGACCTCGCCCAGATGAACTTCCTCGCGAACGACCTCGGCGTGGACACGATCGAGCTCGGGGCCACCCTGGCCGTGCTGATGGAAGCCGGTCTCGGCGCCTTCGGCGACGTGAAGTTCATGGCCGACTGCATGGCCGAGATCCGCCGGGGCACCGAGCAGGGGCGCCTCTGGGCGCAGGGGACAGCGCGGGTCGGCGCCCACTACAAAGTCCGCCGCGTCCCCGTCATCAAGAAGCAGGCGATCAGCGCCTATGACCCGCGCGTGGTCGAGGCCACCGGGATCACCATGATGGCGACGGCGCAGGGCGCCGACCACACGGCGGGCAATCTGCCGAGGCTCAAGACCCGCGAGATGACCGCCGAGCAGATCGTCGAGCAGAGCCTCGCCCACCAGGCGCGGGTGGCCGCGAACGACTCGCTAGGGCTCTGCATCTTCGGCATGAGCGTGACCAACCCGAACACGGAGTTCCTCGTCAACGCCATCAACGCCGCTCACGGGACGAGCCTGACCAAGGATTTCTTCGAGCCGCTGGGGCGCGAGGCGCTGCGGCTGGAGTACGAGTTCAACCGCCGCGCCGGCTTCACCGAGAAGGACGACGAGCTGCCCGAGTTCTTCTACACGGAGCCGCTGCCGCCCACGAACCACGTGGCGCGCTTCCACGGCGCCGACGTGCACGGGATGTACGAGCGCCTGTCCTCCGTTTAGAGAGTCGCGCCTCGTCGCTCCGGCGCGGGCTACGGCGTCAGCGGGATCTCGACTCGCTTGTCGCTCGTGACCACTCGGATCCGAAGATCGACGGGAGTTGCCTCGAGGGGCGGGACCGTCACGTGGTAGGTGCCCAACTCGGGACCAGAGCCCAGTTGGATGTCGAGTAGCGAGCCGTCCGCCATACGGATGACAAGCGAGACCTGGGCACCTGCGACGGGCCGCCCGGCCTGGTCCGAGAGCCGCACGGTGTAAGCCTCGCCCCCGCCCTCCGACATCGGCGCAGGGTTGCGGGTCACGTCGGCCTGGGGCAGCGTGGCGACCGGCGGGGGCGTGGCTGTGGACGCTGTTCCCGTCGCCGGCGGAGCGACGGCGCTCCGGCCTGGCGCCGCCTTCGGCGGGGCCGCGCTCGGGCCCGAGAGCCCTCGCGTCGAGGTCGTTGCCTCACGTGGGCGCGCGTCTGGGCTCTGCGGGCGGACGGCGCGCGGTAACGCGCGAACGTCGGGGGTCGGCGAAGGAGTCGCCGCGACCGGCGGAGCAGGCGTCGGCCGAAGAATTTCGGCGACCTGTGGTGCGGCCGGGCGAGCCCGACTCAGGAGGGTCTTCACCGCCGGCGACAGGATCACCAGAACCAGGATCGCGTTCAGGAGCCCGGCCACGATCAACCATCGGGTGGGTCGAGCTCTCCGGCGCCGCTTGAACCCGAGAATGCGCTCGAGTTCGCGCGCATCCGCGTCCGTGAGGGCGAGGCGCTCGATCGGCGACGCCGATGGGACGCGCGGAACTTTCAGACTCCCGTACTTCGCCGGTCGATTGGCTTGCATCGGCACGATGGCGAAGCCGTCTCGCTCGAGTGCGTGATCGACGTCCGGATGGTTGCGGCGCTCGATCGGCGGCTGATACGTCCGGGCCCCGTCGCCGCGCCGGTCCATGATGATCTCGAACTCGTCGCCAGGTCCGAGTGTCGTCGTGAGGGCCGTGACGAACTCGCCGGACAGAGGCCGATCGCGGGAGACGATGCACAGGCGTCTGGACGCCACGCCAGATGCGGTAGGCGATCCGACATCAACCCGCCCGGTGGATCTCGGTACTTCGTCAGACACCATGGAGGCGATGGCCGGGCGAGCGCGGCGGCAGGCCAATAGACGACCTCGCGCCACCGGGTCATCGACACATTCATAGCGTGGCGACCCGGGATCTCACGACCTTTTTTTCGGCTGCCGTGTCGTTTCGCCGCGGCGCCACGCCGTCAACATGTCATGACAGTGTGCCCTGCCGTCTTGACACTCGCGGTCGCTCCCGCCTAGTCTCCTGCTCGCGGAGGATCGCGACGAAGAGCCTGCGGCGGGCGGTGCGCAGCACCGTGGTGGTGATCGGCGCGGTCTTCGCGCTGGTGATCGTCGGCATGGCGCTGTTCGCCGGTGGGCTGGCGCCGCATCCTCCCGACGAGCAGAACTTCGACCTGATCGAGGCGAAGCCGGGCGCGCAGGCGCTGTTCGGCACCGACCGGTTCGGCCGCGACGTCCTGAGCCGGGTGATCTACGGCGCGCGCGTCTCGCTCTACGTGGCGGTGACGTCGATCGGGCTGGCGATGCTGGTCGGCGGTGCGCTGGGGCTCACGGCGGGCTACGCCGGCGGCGGGTGGGACAACGCCATCAACCGCGTGATGGACGTGTTCTTCAGCATCCCCGGGCTCCTCCTGGCGGTGGGCGTCGCGGCGATGCGAGGGCCGGGCGTGAACAGCGCGGTCGTCGCCATCACGATCGTCTACACCCCGCTCTTCGCCCGCGTCATGCGAGGGCCGGTGCTGGCCGAGCGCGAGAAGGAGTACATCGAGGCGGTCCGGGCGCTGGGCGCCGGCCGACTGGTGGTAGCGCTCAAGCACCTGCTCCCGAACGTGCTGTCGCCGTTCGTGGTGCAAGGCACCGTCGCTTTCTCGCAGGCCATTCTCATCGAGGCCTCGCTGAGCTATCTCGGACTGTCGGCGCAACCGCCCACACCGTCGTGGGGCAACATGCTGAACGAGGGGCGGACCTATCTGGAGACCGCGCCGTGGATCTCGGTGTTTCCCGGCGTGGCGATCATGATCGCCGTGCTGGCGTTCAACCTGATCGGCGACGGTCTCCGCGACATTCTCGACCCGAACGCATGAGGCAGTAGATAAAGGAGGCAGACCATGACCGCATCGCTGACCCGTCGCCAGCTCCTTCAGGCCGGCGGCCTCACGCTCGGCGCGCTCTCGCTCGGCCGCCCCGCCCTCGGCCAGACGCCGAAGGACGGCGGCACCTTCATCTCGGCGCGGACGACGGAAGCGACCGGACTCGATCCGCAGCTCGTCCCGGCGTTTTCGCGAAGCGCCCGATCGCCGATGATGTACAGCCAGCTCGTCCGGTTCGAGCCGGACATGACGCCCGTCCCCGAGCTGGCCGAGTCGTGGCAGGTGAGCGGGGACGGCCTGCAGTGGACGTTCAAGCTGCGCCAGGGCGTCAAGTTCCACGATGGCCAGGAGCTGACGTCCGCCGACGTGAAGTTCACGTTCGATCGGCTCTTCGAGAAGTCGCCCGGGAAATCGGACTTCATCGCGGTCGACAAGGTCGAGCCTGCTGGAAAGTACGCCGTCAAGTTCGTGACCAAGGAGCCGTTCGCCGGGTTGCTCGCGGCCCTCGGCGGCTTCTGGGGCTTCATCATCAGCGAGGCAGGCATCAAGAAGCACGGCGACCTCAACAAGGCCGCCCTCGGTACCGGGCCCTACATGCTGGATGACTGGAAGGTCGAGCAGCAGATGGTCCTCAAGAAGCACGGGGGCTACTTCAAGAAGGGGCTGCCCCACGTCGACCAGGTGATGCTGCGCGTCATCCCCGACGAGGCCAACATCGTCGCCGCGCTGCGCACGGGTCAGATCCATCACGCCTTCATCGAGGACAACAAGAACTACAACCTCCTCAAGGACGAGAAGTCGCTGACCGGCTATCGCTCCTCGCGCCTCGGTTACGACTTCCTCAACATCAACGCCAGCCGCGGGCCGCTGAAGGACGTGCGCGTCCGCCAGGCGATCTCCTACGCGGTGGACCGGGCCCAGATCCTGCGCGTGGCGGCGTCGGGCTTCGGCCGGCTCACCGCGCCCGCCACCGCGCCCATGAAGCAGTGGCAGCTCCCCGAGGAGCAGTGGATGAAGTACTACAAGCCCGACGTGGACCGGGCCAAGAAGCTCATGGCCGAGGCCGGCCAGGCGGCGGGCTTCACCGTGAAGCTCGGCGTGATCCCGACCTTCCCCACGATGGTCTCGGGCGCGCCGGTCGTGGCCGCCCAGCTCAAGCGCATCGGCATCACCGCCGAGATCGAGAACGTCGAGTACGCGGTGTGGATCAAGCGGTGGCTGGCCAAGGACTTCGATCTGACGATGAACACCACGCCGGGCTACGCCGATCCCGACACCGCGTTTTTCCGCGCCCTGCACTCGACCAAGGGCCAGAACTGGAATTCCTGGAGCGTGCCCGACCTCGACGCGCTGCTGGAAGAGGGCCGGCGCACGATGGACCCGAAGAAGCGCAAGGAGATCTACGACCGCGTGCAGATCATGATCCTCGAGAACGTGCCGCACCTCTGGCTCTTCTCGGCCGATACGATCGACTTCACCCAGACCTCGGTGAAGGGATTCCGCCAGCATCCGACCACGCTCCTCTATGGCTTCGAAGGAGTCTGGCTCGACAAGGCATGAGGCAACGAGAGGGTAAAGGGAAAAGGGAGAGGGTTTGGGGGAACCCTCGGAGGGTTCCCCCAACATAATGAGCCGTTACGTCGTCGTGCGTCTCTACTCGATGGCCCTCACGCTGCTCGGCCTTTCTCTACTCGTCTTTCTCATGCTGCGTCTCGTGCCCGGCACCGTCGTCGAGCAGATGATCGGCGCCGACGCCATCGTGAGCCCGGCGATGGTGGCGGAGCTCAAGCGGTTCTTCGGCCTCGACCAGCCGTGGTGGCGGCAATACGGACGCTGGGTCGCCGCCCTCACCCAGGGCGATCTCGGCACGTCGTGGCGGACCGGCAAGCCGGTCGTCACCCTGATCCTCGAGCGGCTGCCGGTGACGATCGAGCTGACGTCGCTGGCCGTCGGCTTCGCGCTGCTGCTCGGCATCCCGGCCGGGATCGTGTCGGCGACCCGCCGCGACCAGGCGATCGACAACGTCACCCGCGTGGGCACGCTGCTGGGGCTCTCCGTCCCCGTGTTCTGGCAGGGGACCATGCTGATCCTGTTCTTCTCGATCTACCTGCGCTGGATGCCGCCGGTCGTGTGGGTCGACTTCTTCACCAACCCGGCGCGGAACCTCACCATCATGCTGCTGCCGGCGCTGTGCCTGGGCACCGCCAGCGCGGCCAACATCGCACGGACCACCCGGGCCTGCATGCTCGACGTGCTGCGCTCGGAGTACATCCGCACAGCGGCGGCCAAGGGGCTGACCGGCCGCGTGCTGATCCTCAAGCACGCACTCAAGAACGCGCTGATTCCGATCGTGACGGTGGCCGGGCTGCAGGTGGGCATCCTGCTCGGCGGCACCGTCGTCGTGGAGGAAGTCTTCACGCTGCCGGGCATCGGGCGCCTGGTGCTGTGGTCGATCTACCAGCGCGACTACCCGCTGACCCAGTCCACGATCCTGTTCATCGCCGTGATGTTCATGACCATCAATCTGGCCGTGGACGTGCTGTACGGGTATCTCGATCCGCGGATTCGTTACAGCGCGTAGCGACTCTCGGCTGAGGAGGCGTCATGCGAGCTTCGGTGCTGTTCGAGCAAGGCAAGCCGCTCTCGGTCGAAGACCTCGAACTGGAGCCGCCGCGGAGGGGCGAGGTGCTGGTGCGGATGGCGGCCAGCGGCGTCTGCCATTCCTGCCTGCACGCCGCCGACGGCTCCTGGAAGGGCGTGCCGGTGCCGATCGTGCTCGGCGACGAGGGTGCCGGCGTGGTGGAGGACGTCGGCCCCGGCGTGGACGGGCTTCAGCCCGGCGACCACGTGATTCTGTCGTGGGCGCCGACGTGCGGCCGCTGCCACTACTGCGTGATCGGCCGGCCCAACCTGTGCGAGCGGCGCCAGCCGGGTCGCGGCGTGCTACCGGACGGCACCACGCGCATGTCGCTACGCGGCCGCGCCGTCTATCACTACGGCCACGTGGCGACGTACGCGTCGTCGACCGTTGTGCACGAGTCGTGCGCGATCAAGATCGACACGACCGTGCCCATCGACCTGGCGGCGCTGATCGGCTGCTCGGTGATGACGGGCGTCGGCGCCGTGATCAACACGGCGGCGGTGGAGCCTGGCGCCAGCATCGCGGTGTTCGGCGTGGGCGGCGTCGGGCTCAACGTGGTGCAGGGCGGCGCGCTCGTCGCCGCGCACCCGGTGATCGCCGTCGACGTCAAGGCCGCCAAGCTCGAGCACGCGCGCGCCCTGGGCGCCACCCACACGATCGACGCCTCGCGCGAGGATGCGGTGGCCGCCATCCGCCGCCTCACGCGCCTCGGCGCGGACTACACGTTCGTGGCGGTCGGTGACACGCGCGCGGTGAGCCAGGCCATCGAGGCGGTGGCGCCCGGCGGCACCTGCGTGCTCATCGGAGTGCCGGAGACGGGCGCCACGGTGCCGATGGACGTGCGGCCGCTCGTGACCGCCGAGCGCGTGATCCGCGGCTGCAGCTACGGCAGCGCGCGCACCCGCGAGGATCTCCCGAGGCTGGCCAACCTCTACCTGGCCGGCAAGCTGAAGATCGACCAGCTCGTCACGCGTCGCTATGACCTGGACGAGGCCAACGAGGCCTTCCGCGCGCTCGCCGCCGGCGAGCTGGCGCGCGGCCTGATCGTCTTTTGACCATGCGCGAGCTCGTGTTCGCGCTCGAGTTCAGGGGCCGCGCCGCCCCGCTGCCCGGATCCGAGAGCACGCGACAGGCGCGGTCGACAGCGCCGAGCCAGACGCTGACCACCATTCTCGGGCGCGACGGGATCCGCGCGCGCGTGGACGCAGCGGCCGGTGAGAGCGCCGTGCTGGAGTCTCGCGTGGAGCGCTTCGGCGACGGGACGTTCGCCGAAGACGGCCGGATCACCTACGGCGCCAAGGGCGCAGTGACGTTCGAGACGATCGGACGGGGATGGGTCACACAAGCGCCGCGGCCGGGCTGGGTGGTCGGCGGCGTGCTCTGGACCATCACGGCCGGTGAAGGCGCGTTCGCCGGCGCCCGCGGCTTGATCACCTCAAACTTCACCGTCAGCGCCGACGGCGAGGTGATCGACAATCACTTCACCCGGCTCTACCTGCCGTGAGGGCCGAGCGCTCATCAGCGAGCGTTCGCCTCCGCGGGTGAGCGCTCCGACCGCGTCAGGCTCGCGGCGAGCCGGTGAGCCGCGACGCCGCCGACGAGCGCCATGCCGAGCGTCAGCAGCAGCGCGGCGGCCGTCGGCCCGGCGCCGGGCATCATCGACTGAAACGCCGGCGTCCGCCCTATCGTGACTCCCCAGACCGCGAACAGGCCCACGGCGTAGGCGAGCGTCGCCGGCACCGGTCGACGCCGCGGATCGAGCGCCACCAGGAACAGCACGGGCACGAGCGACACGAGCCGTACGAGATTCCCGCCGAGCGCGCCGCCCGGGGCGCTCCCGTTCTTCCGCGCGATCGCATTGGACACCGCGATCGGCGAGGTCGGGTCCTTCGCGATCTCCTCCTGGATGACCGACACCGGCTGCAGAATCTCGAACCCCACTCGCGCGATGTTCGCGCCGATCATGCCGAAGGCAATCACGACGACCACGACCACCAGCGGGGCCGAGCGCCGGCCGGTGAAGCGTGCCGCCGCGACCAGCGCCAGCGGCAGGAGAAGCGCGCCCAGGATCGGATAGGTATAGAACCAGATCCCGCCGTAGAGATACGCGAGCCGGCCCGACGGCCGCAGCGCGACCGCGAGACTGCCGTAGAAGCTGCTCGCGGCGACGACGATACCGGCGTAGCGAGCCCAGGGTTGCGCCGGGTACGCCTCGCGGGCGATGAGCACGCACGCCAGCGTGTTGACCGAGACGCCGAAGAGTCCGAGCAGGTGCGGCGGGCTCCACAGCGTCACGTCGAGCCCGAACAAGCGATGCCAGAGGTCGTCGATCGGCGCGGCCAGCACGGTCAGAGCGATCCCGCACGCCGCCAGGTGAAACCCACGGGTGCCGCTCAGGCCGAGGATCCGCAGGGTCGGCGGGCGGCCGGCGACCAGGCGTCGGAGGGTGTCGCGGGCCAACACTCCAAAGCTGGCGAGGACGACGATGGTCACCCCGGCGTAGGTCATGACGTGCGGTGGGATCCAGAACGAGTCCCGGCCGACCCGCACGTGCCACTGGATGTCCCACTGCACGCCCCATCCGGCCAGAAGGTTGGCGCCCAGGAGGACCCAGAGCGCGACGCGGTAGAGGCCGAGGGACTCGACGCGGGCGCCGGCCGCCGCGGTCGAACGCCCGAGCAGCGCGGTCTGCACGGAGCTCATTGGTGCTTCTCCTTTGTTTGTAGCCGCGCCTCGGCCGGCGGGGCCCCTGCCCCGCGACGGCCACCGGCGCGCACTGCCGTGCCAGGGGGTTGGGGACGCAGGCAGGCGCCCAGACGGCGCAAGAAGCGGGCCTGGCGCCGCTGAAACTCAGGGTCGTCCGCGCGCGTGCCGGTGACCATGCGGACGAGCTGGGGAAACGCCAGGGGGAACATCGTGAGCGCCATGAGTGCCAGGACGAGGTACTCGGCGTCGAGGTCCGGATGAACGTGCCCCGCGCGCTGCGCGTCACGCAGGCGCTCGCTGCCCTCCACCCATGCCTTGCGGCGTTCGTCCTCGGCGATGAGCTTCCCCTCGCCGTGCCCGAGCGCCTCCCACTGGAGAAGCCGGATCCCGTCGACGCGTTGCAGCACCCGCGCGGCGAGGAACGGGAGGAGGTCGGCGGGGTCGGCTGGCGCGGCGGCCACGAGGTCGAGGTTCGTGGCGATCCCCTCGCGCAGGATGGCGCGGAAGAGCGCCTCCTTGTCCCCGAAGTAGTGGTAGAGCATCCGCTTGTTCACGGAGGCGGCCCGGGCGATCGCGTCCACGCGCGCGCCGGCGAAGCCCTTGGCCACGAACTCGCGACGCGCCGCGCGCAGGATGCGCGGGCGGGTGCGCTCGGGGTCGCGGCTCGAAGTAACCATATGGGTAATTGTTCTTGTCACTTAGTATCCATATGGTTACTTGCTTGTCAAGGCCGGCTCGGGCCGCGATTCACCCGACGCCGTTACGAGAGCAGTCGCCGCGGACGCGCGACTTCTCGCGCGACGCGGACGAATGCCTGGACCAGGGGCAGCTCGCTTCCTCGCCGCCACGCGATGACGGTTTCCAGAGACGGACCGGCGGGCCACAATCGTCGATAGGTGATTCCAGGCCTCTTGAGCATCCCTAACGACGCTGGCACCAACGAGATGCCGAGGCCGGCTTCGACAATGGCCAGGATCGTCTGCGGATGCTCCACCTCGTACTTGACCTTCAACGTCAGCCCCGCTTCACGGCACGCCCTGGCTACCACAGCTTCGAAGGCCGGCGCTCTTCGGCGCGAGAAGAGTACGTACGGTTGATCGATGAGGGCCCTCCAGGGGACTCGTTCGTAGCTCTTGAATCGATGTCCGGGTGGGAACGCGACGACCAATGTCTCCGACAGCAGGCGTTCCGTCATCAACGTCT